>BNJV01001699.1_pt1 | contig 67729 bp, 112 predicted proteins | sample 8540591 | NCBI WGS metagenome assembly BNJV01 (sample SAMD00202457, study PRJDB9452) | human saliva metagenome | host: Homo sapiens
AATTTAATTACGATATTATATGAGGTGACGACATGAAATGAAGAACCAGAAAAGTTTGTCACTGCGAACAACCACCGAGGATACTGCGACCGAGCGTCTACCGTGTTCTCTTTCACCACCGAACCACGACCATTAAATCAGCCAGCAGTTTACCAGGTTTTGAGTGAATAACCATACTTTATAGCCGATACGAAACAGCCTGTCCCGTACCCCATAATACGACCCTGCATAATCACCAGGCGAATTGACCGAAGGTTGTTTTGCATACCGAGTTTGCCGCCGCATCATTTTGTCGATAATACCGACCCAGTGGTCACCCTTCATAGCATTTCGATGTGCGATATCGACTTCGTTACGGGTAGCGACGGCTCATGATGCCAACAGCTTTTCGCAAAAACAAATATAAACAAGGTTTATTCATAAACTTCTTCAAGAAGAGTTCACCGATACACGACAAAAGCAGACACAGAAAAACTTAACACGAGGCCGATGACGTACGTCCAGCGGCATCACCCGGTTCGTCGACAAAAGTTATCAGTCTGAAGGATTTAATCACAACGAAACATATCAAAGAACAGCATTATCGTCGTTAATAGAATCAAAGAGTAATAGTTGTTTAAAACAAACTGTTATTTTACCCCGAATTATCGAACGCACTAAAAATGTACCGACATCGAACTGCCGTCGAAACAAGAAAAACGTGCACCCCACGCCGGCCTGCAGGCGACAAGTATTTCATTGCTGCGGCACAATATTTTCCTGAAAAATAAGATTACACATTCATCAATCGCGCCATGCAGCCCCAACGAAAGAACAGCGAGAAAAATCACCACCATAACCATGATCGCACAGATTATTTAAAGCCCCGGATAACGCTACTTCGACAATATGTTTTCGTCCGTCGTTTCACAATAATAGAGTAATCTGAAAATTATCAGAATCACCATTAGCCGACAAAGAATCAGCAAAGAAGCGTCGCGCAAGTAAAGATAAACATTAAAGTCACTTTAATATATTTGAAAATACATTCCGCTCAGAATCATTAGAAACGATTCGTCTCATTTGATTCCTCGAACAACAAAACCAAAATTGAAAGCTCACAGCCGATTTACCATTTTCATTTTATCAGCCGATAACCATATCCAGTGATTTCTGAACACGATACACGACCAGACGGCCGAAATTTCATTAACCCATCTCGACTCTACCTCGATGTCAACATCATCATCTACCTGATATCATTGTTGTCTCATCGCACAGCACGGCGGTCTGGCTGGATGGCCTGAATCATGCTTCCTGCTCACCGGGCGAACGGTTCCGTTTATCAACCAATTTTTCAATTTTTCATCCGCTCATCAGCATTTGCCGTTTCGAATCAATACGGTCGTACCCTTCCTTCCGCCACCACAGCAGCACCGCCACCCACTGCGGTGCCCACGTCCCTCACCTGGAAGACAACCATCCACTGCCCATAGCACCACCCTTCGTTACCGCGATGCAGCATTGCTGCCCACTGGCAGACACTCCATAATTGTTTCCAGTTTTTCTTCTGTTGACCAGCGACGTTTTGCTCTTTTTCACGAATTGCAACCACCTGCTCATTCCCGGTAACACATTGCTGCGAACAAACAGCACACGTTTCTGCTTGTCCACTCCACATTGCGTCACATCGCCATCACCTCTGAAATTGCAGCCAACGATGGCCACCACCTTCAGCCGCGCATCAACTCCTCCCTTACCTTTATTTGTCTGCTAATTACCATATCTTCCCAAAATATTAATCAGTAACCAAAATATTATCATTTTGTTACAACAAAACATAGCTCACTTGAAATCGGTCACTGACCAGCATCCGCCACCACACATCACATCTCATCTCTGCCTGTACCCCCGAGAAATTACCACTGGAGGCCACACAGAAAGCCATAACGCCTTTAAAAAATCCTTTTACCCAGTTTTGCATGTGGCTCAGAACACCAAAGAGAAAAAATCTGCCTCACACCACCAGTGACCATCTTTTCCACGACTAAATAGGTTCTTTAATGATTTTCTCCAGGTTGACCAGAAAACAACAGATAACCAGGCCCAACATTAATGAAAAGTATTTCCTATATGCTTAACAAAATCAGTATTTGACATTTTTCATTTATCACAACATTATTTTAACAACGGTAACATAAACAATCAAGAAAATACTTTCAATTCCTCCCAATCCAACTAAAACACAATATTTCTTTAATCATCGATATAACGAAAATCACTATTTATTACAACAACACATGGGCCCCTGGTACCGTCTGACCAGACACGGCAAAAACCGCATTGCAACATGGCGTTGCAACCACCACGGAGTGTCCATGCCACCGCATATTGCCGAGGATTTGAAGACGGTTATGCTGAACTGATTATTGCCGAAACAACGCCCAGCACACCAGAGCCTGACCATGTTGCCTGATGGAAGAACAGCCAGGCCCGAAATTGGTTCGTCGACCAGAAGCTCGCGTGCGCAGTTAACGAACCATTCATCCTTCTGTTATGAACAGTACGATGCCTTATTCGATAGTTGATTTACGGTTTGCGAGTCTGTACACCACAGAGAACAAGATCATTAAACCCGACGAATCACTCTTTATCTCTTACTGAAAATATTTTTGTAATCAAGCACATCATCGTGCGTTCCACTACCCTCCCTTTCATGATTACAACATATCCGCATTTATAGTCGATAATCCATGAGTTATTATAGCAGCCAGTTCGTCCCGTTTTAATTTCATAGCACGACTATTTTTGCCCGTTTCACGCTGGCAGTCGATTCATCAAGAATCAAACCAGATTCACGTCAGCCAGCACGTTGCCAGCTCACCCGCTCACCCACTTCATTTTCGAGCCAACGAGCGATTTTCACGATAAGGCTCCAGCACCATCGCCTGAGTAGTATTTTCCATCTCGAAGCACCATTGTCACCTTTTCCTTCCAGACATTAATATCATTTGCGTTTCACGTCAATTGTTTTGCGTCGGTCATCCATCAATTGTTATCGTATTTTGATTGCTTCTCAGAGCAGCCCGTTGCCGCTTCGATTTCGCATTAACACAAAACGGCCTTATAAGAACATCTCGACTTACCGGAACATCCTCAGTATTGTCACATGATTGTCTCAACTTAACCAGAGCCCGAACATTAGTACGCATTCCGTGCCTGACAGAAACTCCTCGATCAGAAAGTCCGCGATCTCTATAACCATATCGGCGCATAATTTATGTCAGATATGAACACTTCATCGTATCAACATAAACAGTTGCGTGACCACGAATAGCACACACCATGAACCCACACATTCAGCGAACATGAAGTAACAGATCATTCACCAGATTTGTTCAACGTTTATAACGTTCTTCATTCACCGGTCGCCTTTCTTTATTGCGCCTTGACGATTTCTGCCCTGATAATTTCATTTATAACCCACTGGAACACGTCCGTCCTCATCACTTTATCTACAGATAACGCCGTACCATCCTCATTACCGAATACCGGTTCAACGGTACATCGATAAAATATAAGAAAAACACTGGCGTTAATTGTTAGTATCTGCACAATGTCGAAACAAAATGTCTTCATTTCTGGTTAATGATTGTTATCTCCAGATACGCCGGTATCGAAATATTATCGGTAGATCGCATACCGCATCTGGCCTCTGGTCGCAACCACACCTTACTGGCAACACTTAACATAGTTATTCCTTGAACATAGTAATAGCGTCTACATCATCGATTTGGGGTTGTCGACGTGTCAAATCGCCATAACACAAACCGACAACGACATACAGTCAGCGTTCTCAGCTCAACATTAACACGAAAACAGTCCTGTTATATATCTTTTGCCATAAGGAAGAAATTGAGTCAACGGATTTTTATCTTCTCATCATCTTTCACCTCCTTGCTTTTGACCATCCAGTTGTCACATTTCATCATGCGTTCCGTGGCCTCATTTCATTCATCGGCCAACCGTTTTATCAGCGAGCGAAGCAGCCGCAGCAGCCCGCATGAGCCACTATTAGTTAGTCTGTCGCCGGGTTTTCATAATAGTTTTCATCCACCGCACCAGACGTCATCGAGCACAGATTGCGACAACGCCCGTTGTTATCAGCGACGCCAGCTTGTCCAATTCGACAGAGATGCCTCATTGCATCAACATCTTAAATCTGTCATCCCTATCATCCGCTTGTTCTAACACTTCCAATCTATCTTCAAATCAATATCCATAGAACAGCACATTTCTTTATAGATTGAGAATAATCGATATTTTGCGGCGACAACCTTTTCTCCAACAGAACAATCATATCATTGCCTCAATCTCATCGCGCATTTCTTCATTGAGCACCAGCACCGCTCGATAAACGTCGCCTTCATCAGTCTTCCCATCAGCCCTTTCACACCGAAAACATCTTCAACAGATTATTATCTCGCAACCGAAATTGTGCCCACCACCGTCAGCCAGGCCGATCGTTTTATCAGGAGATTTTCAGGAAGTTGATCGCACCATAATCACATCAATAACCAGACAGCACGTAGCGTCAATCATACCCAGAATCGAAAGACGAAAGATTAATCCTTCATATCATTCCCAACCAATGCGCAAACCGTCGGTTACAGCTGGTAACGGGTCTCGTCGCCACGACGTCATTGCGGCCGACAGACGTTATCACGCTCACGTTTCCAAGCGATATTTCCACAAAACCATCAATTTCCATTCAGCAATATGTTTCACCGTTCACCGCCTCATTTTTCTGCGTTCTTCTGCATCATCCACAGTTTTCGCCATTCGTTATATTTTTCCGGAATTGTCGTCTTCAACCGTCGAACAGTTCGAAGACCCAGCGCAGTATGAATCAGTAACAATTAAACCAGATTTCCAGCCAACATAAGAACACTTGTCAGCCCGTGTTCATTCATCGTAAAATCAACAGACTTCCATACCAAAAGTGGCGCATGGGTTCGTGGGTCAGTCATTGTCGATTCACTGACCATCCTCTTCCACACCAATTTTATTAGGAATATTGAGTATGTTCATAGTTATATTGAATATAGTTATAGTTTTAATAATCTTTAATATACTTATAATGATAATATTTCTTTAAAGAAATAAACACATATATTTATTAAAATATTTCTAGAATTCTCATTAACTACACCATCAAATCAATATTTCCTGCTATACCATCAACTATATAACTTAACCTATCAGTTGGGTATAACGTAAAATAATAGGTAGATTAAGTCGAAATTAATTATTTGTTATAATCATATATATTCAAAACGAATAGGAATAATTGGAAAGTAAGAATTTTTAGTTATTCCTGTTTTATTTGCTTTTTAATAAAAATTAAGTGTTTAAATATGTTATAATTATTAAAATATAGTTTATATAGATGAAAAAGGAGGGGGAAAATGAGTAAAACAGTTGATAATAAGCAAATATTTAATAAAATAGCAAGTCTTATTTATAGAGATAAAAAAACGAATAATAATTGCACACTAATAGTTTCTATTGCATCTTATTATTTTTACGTTATACCCAACTGATAGGTTAAGTTATATAGTTGATGGTATAGCAGGAGGAAATATTGATTTTGATGGTGTAGTTAATGAAATTCTAAGAATTGTTTTAGCCGGAATAGCACTATATATTGTTTATTTCTTTAAAGAATATTATACATTTATAGGGTATGATAAAGTTATTAAAGATATGACTTATGATATTCAATATGATATTTATAGACATACTCCAGTATTTTTTTAATAAATTTAGTATTGAGAAGTTATTAGTAGATCAACAAATGATATTACGAATTATATTGCGCCACTTTTTGGTTATGGAATTTCTATTAATTTTTGATGGAATAATTTACAATTTATTTATAAGTGTTCTTATATTTAACAAATCTAGTTTAATTTATTTATTACTGATTCATATACCTTTGATTCTTCAGACTATTTATTTAGTTAGAAGACGTAAGGTTCAGGAAAAAGTACTATAACGAAATGGCGAAAACTATGGATGAAATTACAGAAGAGACTTTAGAAAAATGTTAAAGGTATTCGTGTAATTAGAGCTTATAGCTTGCTAGATAGAGTGAGAAATAGTTTTGTAGGAAAAACTTAGAAGCTATGCTAGAAGTAATGAAGAATACATGAAGAAAACTCTGTCTATCAACCACTTTAATACAGTATCGTTAGCGGCAAGTTACATTATAGCTGTAGCTTGTGGATTTTACTTTATTAGTTTAGGAATGATGACATTAGGAGAGTTAATCTCAGTCTGTGTAGTTATAGGTATGATTCAGTGGCCATACATTGCTTTTATCTGAGTTAGTTATTATGATTATAGAAGTACGTCAAGCTACCAAAAAGAATCCTAGAAATCTCTGATACAAAAAGCTGATGTTAATAATGACCTAGCTGAAAGTAATTTTTGAGTTTAATAGTAGTATTGAATTTAAAGATTTTAATTTTCAGTTACGAGGATAATAATCATATATTAGAAGATATTAATTTTTCAATTAATAAAGGAGAAACTATAGGAGTAGTAGGAAAGACTGGTAGTGGGAAAACGACATTTATCAAGCAACTGCTTCGATTATATCCAATAGAAGAAAATACGCTACTTCTTGATGGTAAAGGTATTGAGCGATATTATGACTATTCTGTTAGAGATTGGTTATGCAGCCACAAGAATATCAGTTATTCTCAAAATCTATAAAAGAAAATGTACTATTCTATAGATATGATTTAGAAGATAGATTAGAGGAAGTGTTAGAAATCGTTGATATTAAAAAGGATATTAGTAGATTTAAAGATGGTATTGATACCCTTGTAGGAGAAAATGGTTTATCTCTATCGGTGGACAAAAACAACGTCTTGGTATAGCGAGAGCGTTGTTATCTAATCCTGAAATCTTAATACTGATGACAGTCTAAGTGCAGTAGATTCTAATACAGAAAAACTATTATAGAAAAATATTAAGAAAACCTGAGAAGGTAAGACTAATATAATAGTAGCTCATAGAATTTCTGCAGTAAGGCATGCTGATAAAAATAGTTGTATTAGATAATGGTAAAATATTAAATTTTGGAACGCATGATGAGCTTCTGAAAAATGCCCTTGGTATAAAACAACTAGATGAGTATCAAAATAAGGAGGTAGAAGATGATGAAGAATAAAAAACTGTTATTTTCAATTTCTTCCTTATATGAAAAAGCAAAAAGATCTTATATAATAGGTTTTGTTTTTTTCATTATTAAATGTTGGGCTAGGGGTTGCTGGTGTATATGTGTTGTCGAAAGTTTTTGATGGTATAACTGGAAATTTGACACGTCAGATAATTTTAAAAATCATTGGTGGTAGTAGCTGGTTATGGACTTATATTACTATGTTCAGGAATTTCTAACTATATTAGAAATATTTACTTAGTAAAAGGTGCTAATGAGGTTTACGTTAGAATTCAGATGCAGGTATACGATCATATCCAAAGTCTACCGATTAAGTATTTCGATAATATGCCAGCTGGTTCTGTAGTATCTAGGATAACGAGTGATGTTAACCAAATTAGAACATTTTTTTGTTTTCGACATTTGTGCAGATACTAATAATTGTACTTAAGATTATTTTTCTTATATTATATTATTTTATGTTGATGTACGTTTTGGATTATTTATGCTGGCGTTATTCCCGGTAATGTTTATAGTATTAAAAATTTACAACAAGTTATCTATAGATAGTATTAAGGGATACAGACGTAAATTTTCTCAAAGTAATGGGATTATAAATGAAAATTATCAAAATTTAGAAATCATCAAAGCTTTTAATAAAGAAAAAAAGAGAGCATTGAAGATTGGAATAAGCATAATGAAGAACGTTATAAATATTGGAAAAACTAAATCTAGTAGATAGTCTGTTACTTCATAATATAACTGGAGTATTTAGAATTGTGATTTTCATAGGTATTGTTTATTACTATTCGTATTCACACTTTTAATAATGTTTATGGTATTACATTGGGAATGGTATATCTATTTATAAATTATACTACCGATATAATTTATAGAATCGCAGACTTTTACAATGGGGATTTCTAATTATATCAGAGCACAAGGTGCAGCTATAAATATTCAGGAGATACTTAAGTTAGAAGTTGAGGAAGACAATCATAATGATATTACTGAGGATGATTTTCGAGGAAATATTAAATTGAAGATGTGTATTTTTCTTATAAAGATGATTTTTATGTGCTTCGTGATTTAAATCTTGAAATCAAAGAAAATCAAACTGTAGCCTTTGTAGGACATACAGGAAGCGGTAAGAGTACAATAATGAACTTAATTGTTAAGTTTTTACAGTACGACTAAAGGTAGAGTCCCTAATTAATGGTAGAAATATAAATGAGTATAGTAAGGAATATCTAAGAAAAAAACAGCAATAGTACTTCAGGATTCATTTTTATTTGAAGGGACTTTACTCGAAAAATATTACTACTTCAAATGATGAAAAATTGCTAGAGAGGCCTTATCTAGAGTTGGAGGAGATTTCATATTAGAAAATCGCTCGTTGGACTCAAAAGTAGAAGTAGGTGGAAATAACTTTTTCTACAGGTGAGAAGCAACTTATTTGTCTAGCTAGAGCTTTGGCTAAAGATCCTAAGATTTTGATTCTTGATGAATCGACTGCCAATATCGATAGTGAAACAGAACAAAATGTAAGTCGTAGCTATAGAAGAATTAAAACAAGGACGAACAACGCTTATAATAGCTCATAGATTATCGACTATAAAAATGCAGATATGATTTATGTCCTTAGAAAAGGGAAGGTAATTGAAAGTGGAACACACGAACAATTATTAGCTCTTGAGGGAAGTTACAAAAATGTATGAAACTCAGTAAAAGGATAAAAAGAGTGATTCGAAAAATCAGATTTAAATGAATCTTGATTTTCGGATTACTCTTTTTAATAATTATTTTTTGAATACAAATTGTATGCTAAATCAATATCTTTGAATGAAATCATTACTGTTTCATAACCAAGAGGTTTGAATAGTTCATTAACAGCAGTAGCAACTTTTTCGCAAACTTCAACAGGTCGGTGAACCCAACCAATTTCAAGATTTGCTCTGCTGATTTCTTCTCCATCAAGAATAGCAACACTTTCAATTAAATCTAATGTGAATGCTTCGCGTGGTCTTTCGATTATTTCAGCAATAGTATCGAAAAGTTCAGCACTAACTTTTTTAAATCTTCTTTTTAAATCCTCTAGCAACTATACGTGGCATAATAGACCTCCATTATTTGAATTCGTTTTCTTTTTATTATAACACAATATGCAGTTTTTACTAGAAAATATCTGAAAGTAGTTATTTTAGAAATTTATATGTAATTAAATTTTTTTATTTATAATAAATAGTAATGATTTTCATTATATCAGTAAATTAAAGAAAATATTATGTTTTTTTAGTTGATTAGGAGAATTGAAAAAGTATTTTCTTGATTATTTTACTTACAAATATTACCATTTATTAAAATAATGTGGTATGATAGAAAGTAAGAAAAAATATCAAAATAAATACTGAGGGAAATTTTTTATTAAACTTTTATATAGGAAATACTTTTCATTAATAATATTATTTTTAATTTGCCTAGTTATCTATTTGTTTTCTAGTCAACCTGGAGAAGAATCATTAAAAAAATTTCTAATGATTTAATCGTAAGAAAATTAGGTCACTTTAGTGAGTATATGGTTTAGGGTTTTTTCTCTTTTGTTATTTGTCTAATTTTTTTATACAAAAATAACGATAAAAGAGATTTTAAAAACTGTTATATTAAGCTCTCTCTATTATTTATGCCTCAAGTGATGAATTTCATCAGAGTTTTGTAGTAGGTAGAGATGGGAAATATTATTGATGTATTAATAGATAGTAGTGGATCTTTAGTCGGAGTATTGATTTCAAGTATGATATATTTTTGTTATAAAAAAATAGTAAAAAAATATTTTTAGTTTTTTAGTTGTATTTTTAGGAAAGATATAAAATAATTACTTTAGATAAATAAAAAAATTAAAAGGAGGAGTTATTGATGCTTAAAAGCGCTTATTGTAGAAGATGACAAATTGTTAGCTGCATCATTGAAAGCTGCAATTTCAGAGAAATTTGATGCTGATGTTTGTTATAATGGATTAGATGGACAAAAACTTGTAAATGAGAACATGTATGATTTTGTTATAGCTGATAGTATTTTTACCAGGAATGGGCGGAATAGATTTACTGGATTATATTCGTGAAGAAAAAGAACTTAAAACACCAGTGATTGTAATAACTATAGCTGAATCAACAGAAGAAAAGGCTAGAGTTATGAAGTATAGAGTAACAGAATATCTACCACGTGTAGCGGATGCTTCTCTTTATTGACAACAATGTCTAACTTACTTCAACGCGAAAAGTAACTTGAAGGGTGAGAACGAAATTACTTATAAAGATTTAGTATTGGGATCTTAAAAATGAATTGGTATCTATCAAATGAAGGGAACATTAGACACTATTAAAAGGGAAAATATCTTGAATTGTTATCGTTCTTTGTAATTAACACTAATATTGTATTGGAAAAAGAAGAAATTTTTGATCGTGTGGGGTGTTGATTCAGAAACAACTATAAATGCTATTGAAGTATATATTTCGGATTAAGAAAAAGAATTAAGAAAAATTGGATACGATAAAAACTTAAGAACCGTTCGCGGTGTCGGGTATACATTTGAGTAGGTAGGAGCATGGAATTTAATTATCCAATAGATTATACATTATATAATACTGATGAGATAACTAGTATTATCAAATTTTTAGATTTAGTAGAAGAATGTTATTTATCAGGGTAGAACTGTCAGAGTTTAAAGTTGTATACAAAGAATTTAAGAGTGTAGTTCGAGCTAAAATCTGAGGAAAATTTGTTATATCGTGATTTCAAAGAAAATCACTGGATATGATGGTTATCAAGCAGTAAAAGAAATGAAGGGATGAAAACCAAAAATCAAGCTGTGAAGCTTAATTTTTGGTTTTTATTTATTTCAAGGAATCCAAAATGAAATTTAGTGTTTTTCTAATAATTCTAGTAAAATTATATTTTTTTCAAATATATTGTCTCTAAAGTGAGCTTTTAATAATTATTTTATCTTTACCCACGCGACTAGCTTCTTTTTATAAATTCTTTTGTATCGAAAAATTTTTATCAGCTAATGGAGTAATTCCTGATAGATTTTTCAGATTCTCTAATATTATGTGAAAAACATTGGATCAAAGTATATTATATCAAATGTATTATCAGGAGCTTTTTTAAATAATCTATGCAATCATAGTTATAAGTGGTGATTTTTCTCATCGCTTTGTTTATTTTTCTCGTTAGGAGATACATAGTTTTTCAAGTCCGTTACTAGTTATTAGATGTATAATCTTATTTTTCAATAGAAGTAACAGTATGCCCGTAATAACTTAATAGAATACTATCACCAGCAAGGCCCATCGTACAATCTAGAATACTTTGTTTTTTTCTTTTACCTATTATTTCGACTAACGGTTCATTATCTGAATTTTTATTTTTAGTGCTGTTGTATCCAAATGAAAGAAAAATTCAGAATTATTCTCGAAATAACTAAGTTTATTTTTATAAACAACTATTACTCCTTTTTGGTTCCTAGTAACTGTTTGATAGTACTTTTTATTTCTTTTGATATATTTTTAAATTTAATTCATCAGCTAGTTTTTGTGCTTTGTCATTTAATTCTAAGGTGGTCTTTACACTAGTTGTTACAATCTATATTTCTATTAATTATTAAAGTTTTCTCCTCTGTAATAATAATATCTACTTTTTATCGTGTTATCAGTTGAACTCTTTCTTGGAGAAGCTTTATCGTAAGATAAAACCTATACTTGTTTTATATTTGTTTTTGCAAAGTATTTATCATAGTATCCTTTACCATAACCAAGTCGATATCCCTTTTTATCAAATACTATAGAAGGAGTGATTACTAGGTCAATATTGTCGGTAAAATAATTGCAGCTTGTAGGCTCGAGTATACCAAAAACAACCTTCAGTTAATTCCTCTAGTGAAGTTATATGTACAAGATTCATTGTATTGTTATCAATTTTTGGGACAAAGATTTGTTTTTATTTATCCATATAAAAAGGTATAGTTGTTATTTCACTTTCCAAAGCCTACAAAAAAATAAATATCTTTTAGATGATTTAAATAATTCATTAGTTTCAATTGTTGAAAGAATTTTTAGTAGATGCATAGTCGCGGTAGTCATCAATTAGTTTATTTTCGCTTAGTGATAAACTTTTTCTAAGTTCTTGTTTTCATAGTAAATTCACCTCATATTATATTATATCATAAATTTAAATGTAATTTTAATTTAATTAATGAGTAAGCTCTTTATCGGATTATGTAAATACTATATTATATCTGTAATATAATTTTATAAGTCTAGTATTTATAAAAGTTAATATAAAAACAAATATGGATTTTTAATAGTAAATAAAATTATACTGTTATAATAGATTTTATGTATAAATTTTTAGAATTTTTATAATAATGTATGTACAAGTATAATCAATATTTTAAGAAAATATAATTAAATATAAAATGTATAAATACCTTTATAAGTGGATTTTTAGAATTCCATAATATAAAGGGTATTATACAAATAAAAAATCTTAAATTATGGATTATAATATGTAAAAGAAGGAAAGTAGTAAAATAAAAATAATTATTCAATATTTAATGGAAATAATAGTATAAATATGATATAATATAAAAGAAAATTTATGAGAAAGGAATCTTCTACAAATAATGACAAATTCAGAAAAATAAAGATATATTAAGTAGTGACGAATTGGGAAAAATAGTAAAAACAGACGATTATTCAAGTTTACTAGAAAAGATTAGAAAACAAGTAGATATAGAAAATTCTCTACTTACACTAGAAAATCGCATGATGAACAAGCAAGTTTTGAAGAAACAGTTGTGATGCCTACTGTGAGTGAAGAAGTAGATGTTCATGCTGAAACAGTTGTACTCGACAGAAATGAAATAGTGTATGCAATTGAGAAAGAACAAGTAAAAAGAAGTGGAAAAAGTCCAGTTGTATTAGAAGTCTTAGGACTTAAAAACGTATAGGGCTTAAAACAATAGTTGAGGATATCACTTTTGATATGCATGAAGGTGAAATCATCGGATTACTTTAGGGCTGAACGGAAGTGGGAAGACCACTATAATGAGAATGATGGTAGGATTAACTAAAGCTACTAAAGGTGATGTCTATTGTTTTGAGAAAACCTTTAGGCTTTAGGGAAAACCGCTATGCTTAAAAGAAGTTGGAGCGATGATTGAAACACCTGAGTTTTTATAACTATATGTCTGGATGGGTCGAACTTAAAACAATTTGCTCGTGTCTGTGGGAAAAAAGTAACAAGAGCACGTATGAAAGAATTGGTAGAATTCGTTAGCCTAAGTAAAGTAATTAAAAAGAAAGTTAAAACTTATTCTCTAGGTATGCGCCAACGTTTAGGATTAGCTCAAGCATTGCTTAACGATCCTAAAGTGTTAATTCTTGATGAACCTGTAAATGGTTTGGATCCACAAGGTGTGCAAGATTTTCGTAATAAACTTAAAGAGATAGCAGCTACAGGAGTATCTATCTTAATTTCATCACACTTATTAGATGAAATTGAAAAAGTTTCTGATAGAATTATTGTTATTGAAAAAGGGAAAAATTATTGCAGACGACAAACTAGAAAACCTTGTGTCAGATGAAATTGTTAAAAACATTAATAGTAACTCATAATATAGAAAAAAACAGAAGTGTTAATAGGAGAATTAGGTATTAGATATGAGTTGACTAAAGATGGATTTGTATTTGAAAATCTTAATCGTGAAGAAAAAGCTCGCATAATTACATATCTAGTTAATAATAATGTAGAATTAGATACAATTCGTGAGTTAACACATCATTAGAGTGATCGATTCCTACAAATTACAGGAGGGAGACAAAATAATGAAATTACTAATAAATGAGTTTATAAAAAGATTATAAAAAGAAAAACTACATGGTTATATTTTTACTATCATTTGGAATTATTTTTATTAAATAGTTATTTTACAAAAAAAGACAGTTTGAAGACGGTATCGATGCTGTAAAAATATTAAGCGGAATAACAGTAGTTTCTGCTGCGTTAGCTATGGTGTTTTCATTAATTATGTTAGCCAATAACTTATCGCAAGAATATTCAAAAGGAACTATTAAGTTTTTATATACGAGACCTAAATCACGTTCTGCAATACTAACTGCAAAAAATAGTTTTTAGCATTTATTAATTATATTATTTTCTTAGTAGTAGGAACTGTATTCGATTTTGTAACAAAAACTATGTATTTTTCAATGGGAAAAGTGGGATTTAAAATTACTTAAATGATACAATAGAAGAAGGGATATTTTGGTAGAACCGTTGTTAGACAGCTTATTATTACAAATTTAGCAGATTTAGCAGTGTTTATCTTCTTTGTTGCTATGGTGGTGTTAGTATGTGTAGTGTTTAAAACACAAATTTTATCACTAGTATTAGTAATGTTATCACTTTTTAGGAACTGGATTAATTCAATCTTTAACAATATTTGCAGTTTCAAAAATTCTCATGGGCGAAATATCACATGTTTGATGTCCCATTATTTAGCTCATATTATGCAAGTGAAGCAGGACGTAACACTGTAAAAAGAATTCTTTAAGTTTGATAATGCAAATGCATTAATCATTATGCTTGTAGCGTATAGTGTTGTATTCTTTACAATTTCATATATTGTAAATGCACGACGCGATATTACAATTGATTAAAATTAAAAGTTGTTAGGAGGTAGGTAAAATGAGAAGTTCATTAAAAAAAATTGAGCGAATTAAAGATATTTTAGATTTAAATGGAGATGTGTTAACTTATAAATATTCGGAAGAAGATGTCCGACTTGACTTAGGGGAAGAACAATTAAGTAGTATTTTTAGTAGATTTATAAAGAGGAATTTACCGAAGATAAAAAGAAGGGATTACATGCAGGTAAACTTGTAAAATGCCAAAGTGGATTAGGAATATCGTGTTTATTTCATTCCAAGTGAGGATGAGGAAGAGTTTTATCTAATTACACCATTTTTTTGGAGTATTTAATACCAACAAAAGTTATTCCAAGAAACACTAACAAAATATGGAGCAAGTATAAGTGAATTAATTTGTGATGTATATTTTTCATTACCAATTACACCACGTAAAAAAAATTCAACTACTTTAATAGAATTATTAGTAGGAGATGAAAATGTAGACTTTCTTAGATGCAATAGTTTTAGTAGAAGACTCAAGTGTTAAAAATGTAAGAAGAGCTCTTCTAGAAAGAATACGTACTTTAAATGGAATTCTAGAGAGTGAAGTTAAATTTAAACGTGAAATATTAGAAGCTGTGGTAGATGGGAAATATTTCACGTAGTAAATATGTTATTTCGATCTTCGTCATAGAAATCATGGAGTAGAAGGAAAATCATGTTAAACAAGGAATTAATGTGCAATCGTAGAAAATCATATAACATGAATGATTTATTACGTTATGCTTTAGAGCAAGATAATGATGATTATTTAGGTATTGAGGAATTATGGGTTAAAATAAAAAAATAAACTTGATAATTACGACTTATCAGAGGATGTTATTAGAAGTTACTGCTTTACTTGTTGACAGAAATAAATACAAAGATAAACAAGCTGTAGTTCGTAATTGTATAGCTTATATTAATGATCGTATTTCTGAGAAAATCAGCTTAGATAATGTAAGTGACTACCTAGGTGTTAATAAGAGTTATTTATCATCAATCTTCAATAAAGATATGGGGAATTAGTATTGTAGATTATATTCATGATAAACGTATTTCTAACGCTTGTTATTTACTAGCTAATACTGATTTTTTTCAATTTCAGAAGTAGCTGATTATATTGGATACTTTGATACAAGTTATTTCATTAGAATATTTAAAAACGCTAGTGAAAAATGACACCTCTTAAATACAGAGAGTCATTATCAAAAAGATAGTAAAAAAGGATTGTTGGCTAATATATTAGTCAGCAATCTTTTTACTAGTAATTTAAAAAATTAATATATTTGTATTTTACTACTTGCATTTTAGTAATTGTGGTATAATATATATCATTCTTTAAAAAAGTTAATCATAGGAGATTATAAATGATTTTTGCATTAGATGTTGGAAATACGAATATTGTACTTGGAGTATTTGGTAGTGATTATAAGATGCTTCATTCTTGGCGCATTGCTACAGATAATACTAAAACTGAAGATGAACTTTATGTTATTATTCGAAACTTTTTCATTGATAAAGGGATAAAGTTTGAAGATTTTTGATGGAGTAGTTATCTCAAGTGTAGTACCTAAAGATGATGTTTGCATTAGAATTGCTGAGTAAAAAAATATTTTTGAAAAAGAACCGAGTCGTAGTTTCAGCAGAAATTAATACTGGTATAAAAGTTCCAGAGCCATATAGTAGTAAACTTGGGGCTGACCGTGTTGTTGATATCGTTGGTGCGAAAGTTAGTTCATACTTGCCTGCCATCGTGGTAGACTTTGGTACGGCTACTACATTTGACTGTGTAGATGAAGATATGAATTACCGTGGAGGTATTATCTGTCCTGGAATGAATATTAGCGCAGAAGCACTATATGCAAGAGCAGCTAAATTACCTAGGGTTGAGTTTGAAGCGGTTAGTACTTCTTTAGGTTTAGACACAACTAGTCAAATGCAAGCAGGGTTATTCTATGGTTTTCCTAGGACAATTTGAAAATATTATTAAGAACTTGAAAGCAAGATTTAGATAAAGATTATAAAAGTAGTATTAACAGGTGGTCTATCTAAATTTATAGCAAAATACAGTGATGTAGTTGATATAGTTGATGAAGAATTAACATTAAAAGGTATTATTGAATTATATAAAATGAATAAAGAAAAAAATAATATTTAATAATATTATCTATTAATTGAGAAAAGTAAAAGATTTACCACTCAAAGGAGAGTAAAGTCTTTGTATATCGAGTATAGTAAAAACTAAGAGTTTATTATTATTTTAAAAAGGAGATAAGTTGATATGAAAATTACTGTTTTTGTGGAGCTAATAATGGTAGAAAATGAGGCATATAAAGAAAATACTAAAGAACTTGGGAAGTGGATTGCTGACAATAACCACACGCTAGTTTACGGTGGTGGCAAAAGTAGGATTAATGGGTATTATAGCAGATATGGTATTAGAAAATAATGGAGAAGTTATTGGTATAATGCCACAATTTTTAGTGGATAAAGAGATCAGTCACACTGGTATAACTGAGTTTATTATTGTTGATGATATGTCTGTAAGAAAGGAAAAATTGGTTGATTTAGGTGATGTATTTGTTGCTTTGCCAGGAGGTCCTGGAACATTAGAAGAAATCTCACAGGTAATTTCATGGATTCGAGTAGGTAAAAAGATGCACCATGTATATTAATGAATGTTGATGGATACTATGATTTTCTAGAACAATATTTTTGATAAGATGGTTGAAGAAGGATTTTTAACTAAAGAAGATAGAGAAAGAACATTATTTACTGATAGTATAACTGAAATGCAAGAGTTTGTTACAAATTATAATATTAAATAAGAGAAGACGTAGTTATGTTAACGAGGTTTATCCAAAAAGTCCTGAATTTTAATAAAAGTGTATATGAGAACCCATAGACGTAGGGGTTTATTGATATCTAAGTTCGCTTTATAAAAGCTTTTTAGATATCTAATAAATTCCTGAGAAGTGACTCAACAAAATCGATTTCTCTGAAATCACGATTTTTGAGTCACTCCAATAAAAATAGACAATAATAGAAAATTAAATGTATAATAGAAAATCGTAAGAAATTTTTAGAAGTATAAGAATTTGAAAAGGAATTTATTTTAATGAAAGATTATTTGATTAGAGGATTAGCCTTTAATGATGAAATTAGATTTTTTGTAACAAAAACTACAGATTTAGTAGAAGAAATTAGACAAAGACACGATGCATATCCAACGGCAATCGCAGCAGTAGGACGTACTGCTACGGTTACCACTATGATGGGGAGCGATGCTTAAGAGTGGTGATAGAATTGATGTTGCAGTGCGTGGAGATGGACCTGTAGGAACTATATACGCTTCAGTCAAATGAACTTGGAGAAACTACAGCATACGCGAAAAATATGCAAGTTCATATTCCAAGTAATGCAAAAGGGAAACTAGATGTAAAAAGGAGTAGTAGGTGCTGGTAACATCACAGTAGTGCGTGATTTAGGATTAAATGAGAAGTATACTACTACATCACCAATCGTATCTGGGGGAAATCGAGAAGACTTCACATACTACTTTGCTGCTAGTGAACAAGTACCTTCTGCAGTATCTTTAGGAGTGTTAGTAGAAACTGATAACTCTGTAATAGCTGCAGGTGGATTTCATTTTACAAGTACTCCAAATGCAACTAATGATACAATAACAAAGATTGAAAAAGCAATTAGTAATATTAAACCAATTTCTACGCTTATTCATGAAGGAAAAACTCCAGAAGAAATTACAAATATTATCTTTGGTGAGAAGAAAAACTACTCGTATCTTACATAAGAACGATGTTGAGTTCAAATGTACATGTTCTAAAAGAACGTTATGCTGATGCTTTTAGTAACATTAGGTAAAGAAGAGTTAGAAGATATTGCTAAAACAAGAGACAACTGAATTAGTTTGTGCATTTTGTAAAGAAAAATATCATTTTTCTCAAAAAGAAATAACTGACTTATTAGACAATTTAAAATAATATTATGAATAAAGAGCCTTAATGAATAACATTTCATTAGGCTCTTGAATTTTCAATGAAAGTTTGGTATCATAAATAAAATTACTCAAAGTTTATATAGGAGAAGTTATGGAATTACTAAGAGAAATGGTTATTACTGATGGTAAAGTTTATGATAATAATGTCCTTAAAGTTGATTCATTTTAAACCATCAGATTGATGCTGGTTTAATGATGAAAATGGCAGAATCTTTTACGAGTATTTTAGAGAAGATAACGAAAGATTTTGACGATTGAGGCAAGTGGTATTGCACCATAGCAATTATGGTTGCTGAATTTATTTAAAGTGCCGATGGTTTTTGCTAAAAAGAGTAAACCGTCTACTTTGAAAAATAATGATGTGTATACTGCCGATGGTTCACAGCTATACTAAAAATATACTAATACTATAGTAGTTTCTGAGAAATTCATTAATAAAGATGATAAAGTTCTTATAGTCGATGATTTCCTAGCTAATGGGCAAGCTACTCTAGGTCTTATGGAGATAGTAGAAAAAGCTGGGGCTGAAACTGTAGGTGTGGTATCCTAGTTGAGAAAAAGTTTCAAGATGGTAGAAAAATTATTAGATGAAAGAAATGTAAATGTTTGTTCTTGTGTAGAATAGCTTCTTGAAAATAATGAAGTTAAATTTAATATATCTGATGACGAAAAATAAGAAAGGATTTTAATAAAATGTGGGAAAAATAAAATTTCAAAAAGAAGGTTTAACATTTGATGATGTACTTTTAGTACCAGCAAAAAGTGATATCTTACCTAAGAAGGTTGATTTAAAAAGTTAGTTTAACGGAGAAAATCAAATTATCAGTACCTGTTATTTCTGCTGCAATGGATACAGTAACAGAACACAAAATGGCGATTGCAATGGCACGCGAAGGTGGTCTAGGGGTTATTCACAAAAATATGAGTATTGAAGAACAAGCTGAGCAAGTAAGAAAAGTTAAACGTTCAGAAAGTGGAGTAATAACTCGATCCTTTCTTCTCACACCAGACAGCTTAGTATATGAAGCAGAAGAGTTAATGCAACAATACAGAATTTCTAGGAAATGTACCTATAGTTAACAATGAAAAAGATATGAAAGTAGTAGGATTATTACTAACCGTGATATGAGATTCTTAACTGATTTTGATATTAAAAATTAGTGAAGTAATGACTAAAGAGCACCTTATTACTGCTCCAGAAAAACTACTTTAGAAGAAGCTAGTGAATTCTACGTAGCCACAAAATTGAGAAATTAATCTTAACTAATGAAGAAGGAAAAATTAACAGGATTAATTACAATTAAAGATATTGAAAAATTAGCTAAATATCCCTAACTCAGCAAAAAGATGCTAAAGGGACGTCTATTAGTAGCTGGATCTGTTGGGATTACAAATGATACAGTTGAACGTGTAGATGCTTTAGTAGCTGCAGGAGTAGATGCTATTGTAGTTGATACAGCTCACGGACACTCTAAAGGAGTATTAGATGCTGTTAAAACATTAAGAACTAACTATCCTAACTTAGATATTATTGCAGGTAACGTAGCAACTGGAGAAGCTGCTCGTGATTTATTCGAAGCAGGAGCAGACGTTGTTAAAGTTGGTATTGGACCTGGATCAATCTGTACTACTCGTGTAGTTGCAGGGGTAGGGGTACCACAAATAACTGCTATCTATGACTGTGCGACAGTAGCTCGTGAATTAGGAAAAACAATCATCGCTGATGGTGGAATTAAATATACTGGTGATGTAGTAAAAGCTATTGCAGCTGGTGGACATGCCGTAATGTTAGGGTCTATGCTTGCAGGTTGTGAAGAATCACCAGGTGAATTAGAAATCTTCCAAGGTAGAACATTTAAAACATACCGTGGAATGGGATCAATTTCTGCAATGGAAAAAGGATCTAAAGACCGTTACTTCCAAGAAGATGGTAAAAAATTAGTTCCAGAAGGAATCGAAGGACGTACACCTTATAAAGGTGCTGTTTCTGAAACAATTTACCAAATAATTGGTGGATTACGTGCAGGTATGGGTTACACAGGTTCACGTGACTTTACGTGCACTTCGTGAAAAACTCACAATTTGTTCGTATGACAGGTGCAGGATTAATTGAATCTCACCCACACGACGTTCAAATTACAAAAGAAAGTCCAAACTACTCTAAATAGTAATTATGAATAATAAACAAAGGTAGGAGCTTTGAATTTCAAGTTCCTACCTTTGTTTATTTACTAAATTTGTTTAGTTAAATCTATCATCTCAAGAAGACCTTTGGGCACAATCGCTACCTTTGTTTTCCTGCTTTTGATCCCAGCTCTTTCAATAGCTTGATCGATATCTTCAGTAGTTATTACTCCGAAACATAACAGGAATATCACTATTAAGACTAATGTGACCAACACCTTTTGCAACCTCATTGCAAACTAGATCATAGTGACTAGTACTTCCACGAATAACACTTCCTAATGTAATAACACCATCGTATTTATTTGTAGCTACTAATTTTTTAGTGATAAATGGAATTTCAAATGCTCCTGGAACCCAGTAAACATCGATATTTTCTTCTTTACTTCATTTCTAATTAGGGTATCCTTAGCTCCCACCTAATAATTTAGAAGTAATAAATTCGTTAAAACGAGCTACTATGATTGCTACTTTAATATCTTTACCTATAAATTTTCCTTCAAATGTTGTCATAATAATATCTCCTTAAATATCTAAAAAAAGTGATTGAAATTTTGATTTTTTGTTTGTAAAATAGTGTTTGTTTTCTGTGTGGGTTTTATATTTATTGGAACTCTATCGACGATATTTATTCCTAAAGAGTTTAGCTGTTCTACTTTTGTCAGGATTATTAGTTAGAAGTTTTACCGATTTAATTCCTAAGTAATCAAGCATATCTACAGCGATAGTATAATCCCTTTCATCAGGAGCAAAACCTAGCTGAACATTAGCTTCGTAAGTATCAACGCCCTTGTTCTTGCAGTTGATATGCAAGAAGTTTATTTCTTAATCCTATTCCTCGTCCTTCTTGACGTAGATAAAGAACTGCACCACGACCTAAGTCTGAAAATTTTTGAAGTGCTGCGTGTAGTTGTTCACCGCAGTCACATCTATGAGAAGTGAAGATATCTCCAGTTAAACACTCTGAGTGAACTCGTATTAATAAAGGTTCTTCAGAAGTTAAATCACCTTTACTGATGATTAAGTGTTCTTTATTAAATTCATCTTCGAAGAGCTGTAAATCAAAAATCACCAAATTCTGTAGGTAATTTTACTTTAACGCTATCTTCAAATGACAAAAAACGTGTTAACTCATCCAAATCCACGACTGTTAAATTCCATTTTTTAGCGAATTCATACAAGTCATCTCTTCTAGCCATTGTTCCATCCTCATTCATAATTTCACAGATGTAAGTAGCTTCTGTACTATTAGCTAATCTTTAGCTAAATCTATAGCTTGTTTCTGTGACCACGACGAACTTTAATTCTCCGTCACGGCCGATAAGTGGGAACATATGTCCAGGTCTATTGAAATCTTCAGGTCTAGAATTTGGGTTTGCTAATTCTTTTATAGTTGTAGCTCTCTCAAAAGCTGATATTCCTGTAGTTGATGTTTTATAGTCAACACTGACTGTAAATGCAGTCTCGTGTGATCTGTATTTTTATCTAACATAGAGTGTAGATTTAATCTTTTTGCAATCTCAGTTGAAACTGGTGCGCAAAATTAAATCCACGTGCATGTTTTGCCATAAAATTAACAGTTTCGCCAGTAACAAGTTCAGCTAGTCCTACTAAATCTCCTTCGGCCTCTCTGTCATCATCATCGATAAGAACGATTAATTTTCCAGCTTTTAAATCCTCTATTGCTTTTCTTACGTTATTAATCATTAAATTTTCCTCCAAATAGTTTTAATTGAGCTTTAATATATTTTGCTAATATATCTGTTTCTATATTTACACTATCGCCAATTTTTAATTTTTCTAAATTTGTATGTTTAGCTGTATGTGGAATTAGCGACACAGTAAATTTGTTGTTATCACAAGTTACTACTGTTAAACTTATTCCGTTAATTGTACTAGATCCTGGTTAATTATTTCACCTTGAATTTACTAGGATATGAAAAAGTAAGTAGAATGGCATTCTCATCTTTTTGTCTTGCTGCTAACTGTAGCTAGACCATCACTGTGTCCAGAAACTATATGACCTTCGAATCTGTCTGAATGTCCCCATTGCAGGTTCTAAGTTCACAGCATCATTTATTTTTAAATCTTTAAATGTGGTTCTTTTATAAGTCTCTGGCATAATATCTACAGTAAACTGCGATGAACTTTTTTGAACACATGTTAGACATACGCCGTTTACCGCCATACTATCACCAATTTTATAAGTTTCTAGTAAATTCTACTTGCTTGAATAGTCAGTTTTATACTATGACTAGATTTAATAATTTTTACTATTTTTACCTTGTTCTTTATTAATCCTGTAAACATTTGAGAAACTCTCCTTCCTGAGATACGTATATCTTCGCCAAGTTTAGTAATCGTAGTATCACGAAGTTTTATTTTTCATCTGTTATTCTAGTGCTAGTGAACGATGATGTGTTATTTCCACCCAAAAGAATAGGAGAGATATAGGTTGTGACTTCATCCCAATAACCGCTAGCTAAAAATTGATCGTGAATACTAGGTCCACCTTCAACATAAAAACCGATTGATATACCGAGTTTGGCTAATTTCAGATAAAATCTCTTTTATGCTGAATTTTTAGGTGTAATTAGAGTTACATGCGAAGGGTAAGTTTTCGTGTTTAACTTCGTGAAAAACTATAACTTCAGATGAACTATTGTTAAATAGATTAAGATTATTCTTTTCAAAGATAGCTCCTGTCAGCATCTAAGACAATTCTTTTTGGTGAACAAGGATGTATTAGCTCCTGTTAGCTTTGGATTGTCTATTAATACAGTTTTTGCGCCTACGAGAATTGCTTGATAATTATCTCTTTCAGTTCTTACGAAATCATAGACTCTTTTACCGAGTAATTTGAGTTCTCTCTGTTGGTAAAGGCTAGTTTTCCCATCCGAGACTAGTGGCTTGCTTTTAAGACTACATAAGGTCTCTTCTCACTATGAAATAGATTATAAGCGTAGTTTAAGTTATAAGCCTCTTTTTCAAGGACCCCAGTTATTACTTCTATACCGTTGTCTTGTAAATATTTGATACCTTTTCCGCTAACAATAGGATTAGGATCTAATTGAGCAACAATTACCTTCGAGATTCCCATTTCTAGGATGGCATCTGTACAAGGTGGTTGTTTCCCTTTATGATTACAAGGTTCTAAAGTGACGTAAAGTGTTGAATTAAATAATTTTTCAGGAGTTTTGCAAGTAGAAATTGCATTTTTTTCAGCATGTTCACATCCATAGCGAAGATGCGAACCCCGTGCTATAATTTCATTATCTTTCACAATAATTGCTCCTACCAAAGGGTTAGTATGTGTGTATTTAGCGCCACGCTTAGCTTCAAGAAGTGCAAGTTTCATAAAATATTCATGCATATTATCAACTCCTTTCTAAATATTAAAAATCCCAATTACATTTGAAGTTCAAATTTAATCGGGATTGATGGTTAGTTTTATATTTCGATTAATAGACCTTAGTGTCTTAGATACACTACAGGCTATAAAAATATTCTCAATAAGTATTAGGTGTTTTTATCCTAATATTACTAATTTCTTCCCATCCAGACTATACTGTCGGTTCTGGAATTTCACCGATCAGCTTGCGCTCACGGACTTCTAGTAAACTAGTCACCGCCGGTTGGGACTTTCACCCGACCCTCGAAGAAATATTTAATTCATGACTTAATATTAACACTAATGAAAAACGGTTGTCAATGATAAAAATAAAAACTATCACAAAATATAAAATATACAATGTGATAGTTTTTATTTAATTTATTATAAGAATTGTGCTAAACAAACGATAAGGATAATAACTGGAAGTACATATCTTAGTAAGAATAACCATACTTTGAAATAATACTAGGCTAGATTTTTATTTTCATCGATGTGTAATTGTTCTAGAGCTACTTTTTATCAAGTACATATCCTGTGAATATTGATAAAGCAAGACAACCAAGTGGCATTAGAATATTAGAAACTAAGAAAGTCCATTAAATCAAAAATTGTTTTTTTCCAAATATTAATGTATTAGATAGTGAACCGTAAGATAGAGGCAGAAGGAATTCCAACGATGAAAGTTAAGATTCCGATAATTACACTAAATTTAGTACTGGTTAGTATTTCTTTGATTAGTTATATTTCTACATTAATTTCTAACATAACTACTGATGAAGTAATAGTAGCGAATAAGAATAATATTAAGAATAAGATGTAGAAAACTTTTACCGAATGCCATATTGTTGAACAATTGAGGTAGCACGATGAATAATAAACTTGGTCCACCTTCAGACTCCATACCGAATGAACTCATCGCTGGGAAAATTGCAAGCCAGCCATTACTGAAACTGCAATGTTCATTAACACAACTGAGATACCAGATTGAACTAGGTTAGTTCTTCTGTCAAGGTAAGAAGCATATGTAAGCATAGCTGTAACTCCGATTGATAATGCGAAGAATGATTGTCCTAGTGCGAATAAAATACCAGAACTAGTGATTTTAGAGAAATCTGGTTTTAAGAAATAAGTAACACCGCTCATCGCGTTAGGTAATGTTAATGATCTTGCGATAATTACTAGGAAGATAATGAATAATAACGGCATCATGATTTTTGATGCTTTTTCAATACCTTTTTGTACACCGCGAGATACAATATAAATATTCAATAAGATGAATAAAGCTTGTGTCCTAATGCAATCCAAGTGTTAGAAATGATACTAATGAAAAGTGCTGCACGATCAGCAGTCGAATGGATACCAAGAGCATCTGCGATTGAAATACCAAGATATACTAAAATCCATCCACCGATAACACTAGTAGAATGATAGTAAGATGAATAGGGCGAAATCCACCGATGTAACCAATAACATTGTATTTTTATTTTTTTCCTAATTTACCGAAAGTTCTAATCGCTGATACTCCAGCACCACGACCTAGCACGAATTCAGCTAGAAGAAGCGGTAAACCAATTAATAATGTAAAGATAAGGAAGACTAGTAAGAATCCACCTCCACCATTAGCTGCGGTCATATACGGGAACTTCCATACTGCACCCTAGTCCTATTGCAGAACCAGCAGAGCAAGTATGAATCCTATTTTAGAACTCCATTTTTGAATTGTCTGACATAAAATTTTTCCTCCCTAAATTTGATTTTAAAATAAGTAAAAGCTATTTAGAAAATACTAAATAGCTTTTTAAAACATAAAATAATATGATACCCAAGGCCATTTAGTATTTTTTACCAATGGCTGAAAAACAAACTTAACTAGCCATTGTAGAGCATTGTTGCACTTATATCTACAATGCTATGAGATATAAGTGCTGCTAAAAATGGCACGAAAAAGTATTCTCTATTACTAGTTAAAAATTTTATTTTTCATTATTGAGTAGCTCCTTTTTATAATTGTTGTTAAAATCTTAACATTTACCTGAAAAATTTGTCAATTATTTTTGGAATCTTTATGAAAAATAAAATGGGGATTAAATTTTTCAATTCTTATCATAGATATTATATAAACTGATGTAATCTATATTTTAGGGATTGCATGTGTTTTTTTAAAAATATTATTTATGTATGAAAAACAGATTCTAGATACCTAGAATCTATTTTTCATTGTTTTTATTCGTTATCTAATTGCATGTAAAACAACTTGAGTAGTTAAGTATTCTTCTAAACCGTGTTTACCATCTGCTCCACCGATACCAGATTTACGGCGTCCAGCGTGGAATCCTTGCATTGCTTCGAAGTTTTCACGGTTGATGTATGTTTCACCGAATTTTAGACCATTAACTGCTTTGAATGCAGTGTTTAGGTTAGTAGTATAAACTGATGAAGTTAATCCGTATTCTGAGTCATTAGCGTATCCTAATACTTCTTCTAAAGTTTTGAATGTAGCAATTGGAATTACAGGACCAAATGTTTCTTCTTTCATGATGTCTCATTTCGTTAGTTACATCTGTTAATACAGTTGGACCAAAGAAGTACCCAACTTGGTTTTCATCACGAGTTCCACCGTAAGATAGAGTAGCACCTTGTTTAACTGCGTAAGCAACTTTTTCAGCAACAGTATCTAAAGCGCGTTTTTCGATAAGTGGTCCGTAATCTACGCCACCTTCTTTATTAGGGTCACCGAATTTAACTTTATCAAGCTCAGCGAATAATAATTTTTCGAATTCAGCTTTAACATCTTCATGTACATATACTCTTTCTGCACAGTTACATACTTGTCCAGAGTTAATTACACGAGAAGCCACAATTGCTTTTGCAGCAAGACTTAAGTCTGCATCTTTAAATACGATAGCTGGAGCTTTTCCTCCAAGTTCTAGAGAAACATTAGTAATGTTTTCGGCTGCAGCTTTCATAACTTCTTGTCCAGCTGTTAAGCTACCTGTTAGCTTACTAATCCAACTTTAGGGTTAGAAGCTAATCTATTTCAACTTCTAGATCCACGACCGTGAACAATGTTTCAGAATACCTTTTAGGTAAACCAACTTCTACACAGATTTCAGCGAAAATATCTGCGTTAATTGGTGTTAATTGGCTAGGTTTAATAACAATTGTATTCCCCTGTAAGTAAAGCTGGTGCAGCTTTTCTAGCGATTAAGAAGAATGGGAAGTTCCAAGGTAGGATACCGGTAGTTACTCCGTGAGGACGTTTGAATAAGAAGATGTGTTCATCTTTTCTATCACTCTGAATAATTTCTCCTCATATCTTCTAGCCCATTCAGCCATATAATCTAAATAATCAGCTGTAAATAATACTTCTACTTTTGCTAAATCGAAGGTTTTTACCGCCTTCATTAACGATAGTCTGTGTAATTTCTGGTTCACGTTCACGAATGCGTTCAGCAATTTTTCTAAGATATGCACCTCTTTCGATAGCTGGTAATTTTTCCCAGTCACGTTGCGCAACTTCAGCAATATCAATTGAGCGATCTACATCTTCTTTAGTAGAAGAAGGAACTTTTGCGATAACTTCTTCTGTTGATGGATTTAGCACGTCAAGATAGTCATAATTTGAATTATTTTTCGAATTTCCCTCATTGATAAAATTTCTTTTAAAACTTTAACTTCACTCATAGTTTAGTTCTCCTTTTTCTTTTTAGGGTAAGTAAACGTTACCATTTCTTGCTAACATTATATATTATGAAAAAAGTATAAATCAAGTGTTTTGTTTAAGTTTTTGATATATATTTATATATTTAAATATTAAATTTATTAATTTTAATAAAAATTGTATATGATATTTTCAAAAATAAGAGTTAATTAATGATAGTGGTAAAAAATGAAAAATATAGATATCTGTAATATAGCAAATAAAAACGTATATATAAAAGAAGAAAGTTATTGATTTACAAAAATAAAATTTTTTGTACTTGTTACAGATTAATGTTAAATTTATTATTTAATACATTAAGTAACTAAAGTAAATAATAAGAAAAAATTTTTCTTGAGCAAAATTATTTCCATATTCAATATGTTTAATGGTATAATCTTAGATAAGAAATAATTAGGGAGGTTCATTAATGAAACAGAATATAGGAGTTATTGGTTTATCAGTAATGGGAAGTAATTTAGCTTTAAATATTGCGGACAATGGATTTAAAGTTGCGGTATTTAATAGAACAACAACAGTTGTTGATAAAATGCTGGAGGAACACCCACATAAAAATATAGTAGGAAGATACTCACTACAAGAACTAATTGACGGTCTAGAAAAAACCTAGAAAAGTCGTTTTTAATGGTTAAAGCTGGGTTTGCTGTTGACAGTTTAATAGAACAATTAACACCTCTATTAGAAAAAGGTGATATTATTATCGATGGAGGAAACTCATTCTTCAAAGATACTCAAAGAAGATACGACTTATTATTAGAAAAAGGAATCAACTACTTCGGTGTTGGTGTATCAGGAGGAGAAGAAGGTGCAAGATTTGGTCCTGCTTTAATGCCTGGTGGAGATGAAAAAGCATATGAAGAAATTCGTCCAATTTTTAGAAGCTATTGCTGCTAAAGTGAACGATGTTCCTTGCTGTAGCTACACTTCAACTGGTGGAGCAGGTCACTATGTGAAAATGGTCCACAATGGTATTGAGTATGGAGATATGCAATTAATTTCTGAAGCTATACAAAGTTCTTAAACACCTAGGTGGATTTACTAATGAAGAATTACAAGAAACTTTTGAAGAGTGGAATAAGGGTGAGTTAGAATCTTATCTAATTGAAAATCACTGCAAATATCTTTCAAAGTTAAAAGAAGAAGATGGTAGCTACTTAGTGGATAAAAATCTTAGATAAATCTCAACAAAAAGGTACAGGTAAATGGACTAACGAACAAGCTATTGATTTAGGAATTGATGTGTCAGTTATTACGGCTGCCTTAAATGGAAGATATATGTCAAACCTTAAAGAAGAACGTGTTCGTGCTGAACAAGAATTCACTCGTAAGCCTTATGCAGTTGTAGAAGATAAAGAAAGACTAAAAATATTGTAAAAGATGCATTATTTATTTCAAAAATTGTATCTTATGCGCAAAGGTTTCTAAATTGCTACAGCTGCTGAAAAAGAATACAACTGGACTTTTGATTATTCACAAATCGCTAAAATTTTCCGTGGTGGATGTATTATTCAAGCGAAAAATTTTACAAAAATATTATCGAAGCGTACCAAAATAATCCAAAATTAGAAAACTTAATCTTTGATCCATTCTTCAAAGAAGTAATTGAAACAAGACAAGATAGTTTACGTGAAGTTGCTGCATTAGCAATTACTAACAGATTACCACTAAGCGCTATGACATCTGCAGTTTCATACTTAGATATCTATACTACAGCGAACAGTGAGTGCTAACTTAATTCAAGCGCAACGTGACTATTTTGGAGCAGCATACTTTTGAAAGAACTGATAAAGAAGGAAGTTATCACTATGACTGGGTTGGAAACAATGGGAAATAAAACAGCTATAACACTTTTTGGAGGTACAGGAGATTTAACATACAGAAAACTGTTGCCTGCATTATATAACTTAAATGGATTAGGTAAATTAGCCGATGATTTTAAGATTGTTGTAATTGGACGTGAGAGAATATTCATAAAAGCGGATTATATTAATATTGTTCTGTAATTGGGTAAAAGAACATGCTCGTACTAAGTTTGATGATGAACAATTTGAATCTTATGCTAAGAGAATTATTTATTTTCAAAATGAATATGACGAATGAAGACGATTATGCAATGCTTCAAGAGTTTTATGCAAGAGAAGACATACAAAAACATGTATACTATTTTGCGGTAGCACTTCATTTTTCATGACTATTACGAATGGACTTAAAAACATTGTTCTGAAAAATAATGCGAAGGTTATTATTGAGAAAACCATTCGGTGAAGATTTAGAAAAAGCTGGATTATTAAATAATGAGCTTTGAAAAATTCTTCAATCAAGATGAAATTTATCATATCGATCATTACTTAGGTAAAGAAATGATTCAAAACATTCTTTCTTTACGTTTTAAAATATAATCATTCAAAGGTATTTGGAATAAAGATTTCATCGAAAAATGTTCAAATTACTGCTGCTGAAACAGTAGGTGTAGGACCAGAGCTAGTTACTATGATAAGAGTGGAGCTCAAAAGATATGGTTCAAAATCATTTGCTACAAGTTTTATCACTAGTAGCTATGGAAGAACCTAAGGGGACAGAAAGTAGTAGAATTCATGAAAGTCAGTAATCTTCTCTCAGCGCTTAAACCAATTGAAGATGTTCGTGACAGTTTAGTAATGGGGCAGTATGAAGGATATTTACAAGAAGAAAATATCTCCTACTGATTCTAAGACGGAAACATATGCAGCTCTTCAAATTATATGTAGATAATGAGCGTTGGCAAGGTGTACCATTCTTTTCATAAGAACAGGTAAGAAATGGATAGCCGGAAACTCAAGTTGTTGTTCAATTTAAAGCTGTTGGAGATGTTCCTGGAATGTATTGATAATTAGAATACAACCAGATGAGGGTGTTTATTTCCAATTTAATGCGAAAAAACCGGGAACAGAAAAAGAGCTTCAGCAGATTTCACTAGATTTTTGCCAAAGTTGTATTTTTAGAAAAATAGAATAAATACTCCGAAGCATATGAAAGATTATTAGACGCGTGTTTCAAAGTGGATCGTTCTTGTTCTCGCAATGGGATCAAATTGTAGCTTCATGGACATTTGTAAATGACTTAATAGCTAAGTACGAAGAACAAGGTTCTCCATTATATACTTATGAACAAGGTTCAAAAGGTCCTGAAGAAGCTGACAAACTTGTTAATTGGGTTAGATAGATAAAAAATGTATTGTGTGTGTGAAATCATACAATACATTTTTAGTTTTAGATATTATTTAGTAGGATTGCAAAGTTTACGATAGCAGATAAGTGTAGTATAATTAGATGATATAAAACGATAAAGATTTTGAAAAAGGAGCAATTAATGAGACTTTTTAGATCTCAATGTTAGAATATAACGAATATTTTTGTGAAATTTTGAAGAATATCAAAAATATAAAACCGAGGATAAATACCCGGCTAAAAGAGTTGTGAATGTTTACATGCATGGATACGAGATTAGTTGAACTTTCAACAAAAATCTTTAAACTTGTCTTCTGGGGATGTGAAAGTAGTAAAAATGCTGGGGCAATATTAACTCATCCATTCGGTTCTATAATGAGAAGTCTGATAATAGCTGTTTATATATGCTTAAAGCAGATGAAATTATCGTTATGGGACATCATGACTGTGGTATGCAAAATATTGATACTAATTTAATTATGGAAAAATGCAGAGTAGAGGTGTAGGTAAGGAAACTTTAGAAATTCTGCAGTATTCAGGTCTCGAACTGAGTTCATGGTTACATGGATTTGATGATGTTAATGAGAGTGTGGCTCACGACGTAAATATGATAACGAAACATCCATTGATTCCGAAAGATGTACCTGTTCATGGATTAGTTATCAATCCTGAAAATGGAAAAAGTAGACTTAGTAGTAAATGGATATGATAATTTAAGAAATTAGGAAGGGGCATTTAAGTTGAAAAAGAATATTAATATTAAATACAGGTGGCACTATCTCTATGAGTGAAGACCAGAAAACTGGTAAAGTTGCTCTACAGAGATTAATCCAATAGGAGTAGGTGGAAATATATTTCTTTCATATATTGCTAATCTATATGTGGAAGACTATATCATCTTGCCTCCTCAGATAACAGAATATGAAATGTTAGGGATTAAAAATAGAATAGAAGAAGCCGTGGAAAGAGGGATATGATGGTGTAGTAGTAACGCATGGGACAGATACTCTTGAAGAGACTGCTTATTATTTAGAGTTGACATTAGATATAAATATTCCCGTTATTGTAACAGATGCTATGATCAAGTAATGAAATAGGTGCGGATGGACTAGCGAAATCTAGAAGTTCTTAGTAGTTAGCTATTGATGATGAGAGTAGATAAAGGTGTTTTAGTAGTTATGAATGATGAAGTTCATACTGCAACATATGTTACAAAGACACATACTACCAGTGTTGGTGACATTTCAAACGTCGACATTTGGTCCAATAGGTCTTATGTCGAAAAATAATGTTATATATTTCCAAAATTAATTAAAGAGGAACACTATGAGGTAAATACTACTGAAAAAGAAAGTATATTTACTAAAAGCTTATGCTGGCATGGATGAGGAGTTGATTAATGCTGTAGTTGAATTAGGAGCAGATGGATTGAGTTATAGAAGCTTTAGGCAGGGAATCTACCTCCAAGAACTGTTCCCGCAATCAGAAACTGTATTAAAAAGAATATACCAGTAGTTTTTGTTTTCGTGCATTTAATGGAGTTACTCAAGATGTTTATGACTATGAAGGTGGAGGGAAAAAGATTCCAACAAGATGGTGTTATTTTCACAACAGGTTTGAGTGGTCAAAAAGCCAGAGTTAAATTAATGATTCTATTAGAAGCGGAGATATCATTTGAAAAATTAGGAGAGCTATTTTAATAGTTGTTCTAATTACTATTAATATATTTATAAGGTTGAATAATTTTTTTATAATTATGGTAGTATATTAAATGATTAAAAATTAGGAAAGAGGTGTAAAATTGAAATTTAAATATCATAAGTCAGTATCGCGGTTTTTATCTACTTGATGAGAACAAATTTAAACGACCATACCAAAAATTAGATCAAGAGAAACATTAAAAAAACTTAGGGTAATAAAACTGAGTTTAAGAAGGATGAAATATTAGATATAGAAGATAAGTTAGTAGTCTTTTTGAAAAATACTGGACAATCTACAAAACAAAAAAATACAAAAACAAGAAGATACAAAAAGTCGAGGGAAATTGATTTTGAGGTACTAGAATTGAAATATAAGATACCAAGATTGATGTTAAAAAGGCTGTATAGTATTATTTCAGAAAATTCAAATAAAGCGGGACATGACTTCAGAGTCAGTTTTATCTGTAATAGAAAATATTACACTTGCAGATGGTTTATTCTCTTCGAAAAGTAAAAAATATTCTATTACAGTGACAGAGAATTGGAAAATTACTAACTAGATATAACTTTGACGGTATTAGTGTTTCTGATTTAAAAAGATATTGAAGTGAAATTACCCTAGTCAATACATCTCTGATTTACCGATAGATTACAAAGAATATGAAATGATTTTTGTGTTCTATTTTTATAATACTAAATTGAATTATTGACAATTTTAAAATAGAAAAATAGATTTTTGATTAAAATCTTCCTAAAGACTTGATTTTTATTAAGCCTTTGCTATAATTTTTAATCAGAAAGTTTATTTTTAGAAGTAGTTGGTCGAAAAATGACCTAACTGGACGTAAAGTTGTCCACAAAAATAAATTTTCAATATGATAGGGAAACTTAAGATGGATATTTTACATTTGTTACATATGCAAAGTAGACTCGTTCCTGAAATGTTTATGAAATTTAATAATAGATATGAATTATTGGTTACAATAAAAGTTAATCAACCTATTGGTCGAAAAACATTATTAAATTTTTATTAATATGACAGAAAGGCAATTACGTACAGAATGTGAAGTTTTATCCAAGTTAGGGTTGATAACCAAAAAAAGCTACAGGGATGAGTGTTACAGAAAAAGGAGAGATGCTTCTTCTGGAAATAAAAAGAATCGGTAATAAACGATGTATTTGTTAAAAGAAAGAAGTTTTATAAAAAATCATTTTTCAATAAAACAAGTTCATATTGTAGCTGGTGATTTTGTTAATAATGAAGTCACTAGGGAAGAAATGACAAGCCTACTTTTTGGATAAGGTTAATGCTAAAATAACTAAAGATTGTGTAATTGAGTCAGTGGTGGGAGTACTATGTACTATATAGCTGGCAAAAGCAAATGCAACATTTGGTTATGGGAAAAATGTTACTATAACACCAATTAGAGGAGGTTTATCTGTAGTTAATACAGAGTATCAAGCCAAATAGATATAGCCTCTAAAATGGCAAAAATTCTGGACATGCTTATCAATTGCTACACTGCACCAGACAATATAGGAGAAAAAGGCATTAGGAGGAACTAGTGAAAAGAACCAGTTGTAAAAATGCGCTTGATGTTATAGGAAAAACATCCATAATAATCCATAGTATAGGAAATGCTTTTTGAAATGGCAGAAAGACGAAAGTCATTCAAAGAAATTTTAGAAGTATTACATGAAAAAGCTGTTAGTGAATCATTTTGGGAGTTACTTTAATGAAAACGGCGATGAGATATTTAAAACTTCTACTATAGGTATGAGTTTTAAAGATGTTAATAGCATTGATCATGTATCTTTACAATAGTTGGTGGAGATGCAAAAAGCTGATGCGGTATACAGTTATTTAAATACTAAGCCAGCGAATGCAACATTAATTATTGACGAGGCTATTTGCAAAAATAATAAAAAGTTAATAAAAAAATTTTTAGGAGGAACTAAAAATGACAGTAAAAGTAGCAATTAACGGATTTGGACGTATCGGACGTCTTGCATTAAGAAGAATCCAAAACGTAGAAGGAATCGAAGTAGTAGCGATTAACGACTTAACACCAGTTAATCAACTAGTTCACCTATTAAAATATGATACAACTCAAGGGCGTTTTTGACGGAGAAGTATCTGCAACAGAAGGAAGCTTATTAGTAAATGGTAAAGAAATTAAAGCATTTGCTAATCCAAATCCAGCTGAGTTACCATAGGGTGAATTAGGAGTAGATGTAGTATTAGAATGTACTGGTTTCTTCACTTCTAAAGAAAAAGCTGAAGCTCACGTTAAAGCAGGAGCTAAAAAAGTTGTTATATCAGCTCCAGGTGGAAACGATGTTAAAACTATCGTTTATAATGTAAACCACGAAACTTTAGATGGATCAGAAACAGTTATCTCAGGTGCTTCTTGTACAACTAACTGTTTAGCTCCAATGGCTAAAGCATTACACGATAACTTCACAGTAGTTGAAGGATTAATGACAACTATCCACGGATACACTGGAGACCAAAATACACTTGACGCTCCTCACCGTGGTGGAGATTTACGTCGTGCTCGTGCTGCAGCTGAGAACATTGTACCTAACACAACTGGTGCAGCTAAAGCAATTGGATTAGTAATCCCAGAATTAAACGGTAAATTAGATGGAGCTGCTCAACGTGTACCTGTACCAACAGGGTCATTAACTGAATTAGTAGCTGTAGTTGAAAAACTGTTACAGCTGAAGAAGTTAACGCTGCTATGGAAGCTGCTGCTAACGAATCATTCGGTTATACGTGCATCCAAATCGTATCTTCTGATATCGTAGAATTTCTTATGGATCATTATTCGATGCTACTCAAACAAAAGTATTAACAGTTGGAGACAAACAATTAGTTAAAGTTGTATCTTGGTACGATAACGAAATGTCTTACACTGCTCAATTAGTAAGAACATTAAAATACTTTGCAGGATTAATCAAATAATCTAATTAGGTAATAATAAGGAAGATGAGATATAAGTTCTTTTGACTTATATCTTGTCTCATATATTCCAAAAATATTTAAAAGAGCTTTCCATGAAGAAATCTATTAAAGACTTAGGTAACTTACAAGGAGAAAACTGTCTTAATGCGTGTTGATTTCAACGTGCCTTTAAAAGATGGTGTAATTACAAACGATAATCGTATTACTGCAGCATTACCAACTATTGAGTATGCTTTTAAATCAAGGAGCTAAAGTAGTAGCGTTCTCTCACTTAGGACGTAAGTTAAAGAAGAAGATGATAAAGCTTCAAAAAGTTTAGCACCAGTTGCTGAAAAGATTATCAGAATTATTAGGTAAAGAAGTAAAATTTGTAGCTGAAACTCGCGGAGCTGAATTAGAAGCAGCAGTTAAAGGATTAAAAAGATGGTGAAATCTTAATGTCTGAAAACACTCGTTTTGAAGATGTGGATGGGAAAAAGAATCTAAAAATGATCCGGAACTTGCTAAATATTGGGCTTCTTTAGGTGATGTGTACGTAAACGATGCATTCGGTACAGCTCACCGTGCTCATGCTTCAAACGTTGGTATTGCGTCTAACATTGGTGAAGGTAACTCTGCTTCTGGATTCTTAGTAGATAAAGAAATTAAATTTATCGGTGGGGCAGTTGATAACCCAGAAAGACCACTTGTAGCAATCTTAGGTGGAGCAAAAAGTTTCTGATAAAATTGCAGTAATTGAAAACTTATTAGATAAAGCTGATAAAGTAATCATCGGTGGAGGTATGGCTTATACTTTCATGAAAGCACAAGGTAAAGAAATCGGAATTTCACTTTGTGAAGATGATAAAGTTGAATACGCTCGTGAACTTATGGCAAAAGCTGGTGATAAATTAGTATTACCAATTGACACAGTTGTAGCTAAAGAGTTCTCAAATGATGCACCTAGTCGTGTTGCTAAAGGAGATATTCAACCTGATGAAGAAGGATTAGATATCGGTCCTAAATCTGTTGAATTATTCAAAAACACTCTTGAGGGAGCAAAAACTGTAATTTGGAACGGACCAATGGGTGTGTTCGAAAATGCCAAAACTTTGCAAAAGGTACAATTGGTGTATGTGAAGCTATTGCTCACTTAGACGGAGCTACTACTATTATTGGTGGTGGAGATAGTGCAACAGCAGCTATTTCTTTAGGATATGCAGAAAAATTCTCACACATTTCTACAGGTGGGGGAGCTTTCTAGAATATCTAGAAGGAAAAGTATTACCAGGAATCGATTCATTATCAAACAAATAATTTTTAACTCAAGGAGAGTAACATTATGTCAAGATTACCATTTATCGCAGGAAACTGGAAAATGAACAAAAACCCACAAGAAACTAAAGCATTTGTTGAAGCTATTGCTGGGAAATTACCATCAGCAGACAAAGTTGAAGCTGGTATTGCAGCGCCAGCTGTTGGTTTAAGTGCATTACTTAGCGCTGCTGAAGGAACTGGATTGAAAAGTCGCAGGTCAAAAACTGCTACTTTGAAAATTCTGGATGCTTTCACTGGAGAAACTATCACCAAAAGTACTATCTGAAAATGGGAGTTAACTATGTAGTTATCGGTCATTCAGAGCGTCGTGAATATCTTCCACGAAACAGACGAAGATATTAATAAAAAGCAAAAGCTATTTTTTTGCAAATGGATTATTACCATCATCTGCTGTGGTGAAACACTTGAAACTTATGAAGCAGGAAAAGCTGCTGAATTCGTAGGAGCTCAAGTAAAAGGAGCTTTAGCTGATTTAACGGCTGAACAAGTAACATCATCAGTTATCGCTTATGAACCAATTTGGGCAATCGGAACAGGAAAATCAGCTACTAAAGAAGATGCACAAAAATGTGTAAAGCTGTTCGTGATGTAGTTGAAGGACTATATGGAAAAAGAAGTTTCTGAAAAAGTTCGTATCCAATACGGTGGTTCAGTTAAACCTGAAAACGTAAAAGAATACCTATCATGCCCAGATGTAGATGGAGCATTAGTAGGTGGAGCTGCTTTACAACCAGAATCATTCTTAGCCCTTTTTAGAAGGCGGAAAATTAGATTAGGTTTAGCAATTTTAAAAATTGTAGTATAATAGAAATATAAATTAAAACAACAAGGAGAAAATTAATGTTAGCAAAAACATTTGATATTATCGCAGAAGTATATGCAAGAGAAGTTTTAGATTCACGTGGTAACCCAACTGTAGAAGTTGAAGTAACAACTGAATCAGGAGCGTTTGGTCGCGCACTAGTACCATCAGGAGCATCAACTGGACAATACGAAGCAGTTGAATTACGTGATGGAGACAAAGGTCGTTACTTAGGTAAAGGTGTAACTAAAGCTGTAACTAACGTTAATGAAGAAATTGCACCATTATTAGAAGGTAAATTCGATGTATTTGATCAAGTAGGAATTGACTACGCTAGCGATCGAATTAGATGGAACTGAAAATAAAGGACGTCTAGGAGCTAACGCTATCTTAGGTGTATCTTTAGCAGTAGCACACGCTGCAGCTGATTCTTTAGGAGTACTCTATACAGATACTTAGGAGGAACTAACTCTAAAGAATTACCAACTCCAATGATGAATATCGTAAACGGTGGATCTCACTCAGATGCTCCAATCGCGTTCCAAGAGTTCATGATTTTACCAGTAGGAGCACCTACATTTAAAGAAGCTTTTACGTTGGGGAGCTGAAGTATTCCACAACTTAGCTAAATTATTACACAACCGTGGTTTATCTACTGCAGTAGGTGACGAAGGTGGATTCGCTCCAACATTCGAAGGAACTGAAGATGCAGTTGAAACTATTCTAGCTGCAATTAAAGCTGCTGGATTAGAACCAGGTAAAGATGTATTCTTAGGATTTGACTGTGCGTCATCTGAATTCTACGAAAATGGAGTTTACAACTACGCTAAATTTGAAGGTGAAGGTGGAGCAGTTCGTACTTCAGCAGAGCAAGTTGATTACTTAGAAGAATTAGTAAACAAATACCCAATCATTACTATCGAAGATGGTATGGATGAAAACGACTGGGAAGGATGGAAATTACTTACAGACCGTATCGGTGATCGTGTACAATTAGTAGGTGATGATTTATTCGTAACTAATACTAAGAAATTATCACAAGGTATCGACAAGGTGTTGGTAACTCTATTTTAATCAAAGTTAACCAAATTGGTACTTTAACTGAAACTCTAAACGCTATTGAAATGGCTAAACGTGCTCGTTACACAGCTGTAATTTCTCACCGTTCTGGAGAAACTGAAGATTCAACAATCTCAGATATCGCAGTTGCTACTAACGCTGGACAAATTAAAACTGGTTCTCTTAGCCGTACAGACCGTATTGCTAAATACAACCAATTATTACGTATTGAAGATGAATTAGATGCAACAGCTGTATACCCAGGAGCTAAAAGCATTCTACAATATCAAACGATAATTAGAATATATTTAAAAAGGTAGGAGTCTATGACTCTTACCTTTTTTTATTTTAAAATATTATATTTATATTTATAAAAATATATTAAGGATATTAAATATTGATTATTATAATTATAAAGAATATTATTACTCACAGCGATGTTAGTTAGATTAAATAAAAATTATCTTAAAAACGTTAATTTTTAATATTCAATATGATTTTTATTTTAAAAATATGAAAGATAATAGATTTTTAAAAAAAGGCAATAAAATTTATAATGGTATTAACGTATTAAATTTAAAGATGGAATATGTTAATAATAACCCAATCAATTAAATGTTTGTTTTTCGAAGAAAAAAATGTGCTTTTCTAATATTTTATAATAAACTAAGATATTTTAGTTTGATTATTGTTTAAATAAAATAAAAAAATAATGGAATTATAATAAAGTTAGAACATTAAATATCTATATTTTTTTACCTTTACAAACGTTTTCATATATGATACTATTTTTTTGTTGAAAAGATAAATATTAATTTTTAGGAGGTTAATATGGCAAGTTTATCATTAAAAATCTATAAGAAATATGATAATGGCTTTTTGTGCGGTAACTGATTTTTAATTTGGAAGTAGCTGACAAGGAATTCGTTGTATTTGTTGGACCATCAGGTTGTGGGAAAATCTACTACCCTTAGAATGATTGCAGGTCTAGAAGATATAACAGAAGGTGAGTTTTATATAGGGATAAACTAGTAAATGATGTTGAACCTAAAGATAGAGACATAGCAATGGTATTTCCAAAGTTATGCGTTATATCCGCATATGACAGTTTTTTGATAATATGGCATTTGCTTTAAAAATTAAGAAAAAGTACCTAAAGATGAAATTAAAGTTAAGGTTGAAGAAGCTGCAAAAAAATTCTTGGATTAGAAGATCTTCTAGATAGAAAGCCAAAAGCACTTTCTGGAGGGCAACGTCAAAGGGTTGCATTAGGGAAGAGCAATAGTTAGAAGTCCTAAAAGTGTTTCCCTTATGGATGAACCGTTATCGAATTTAGATGCTAAAGTTAAGAAGTAACATGAGAGCGGAAATCATTAAAATACATAACACATTAGGAGCTACTACGATTTATGTAACGCATGACCAAACTGAAGCTATGACAATGGCAGATAGAATTGTAGTAATGAAAAAAGGTATTGTTCAACAAGTTGGAAGTCCCTAAAGAGATTTATGATCATCCAGAAAAATCTATTCGTAGCAGGATTTATCGGAGCACCTACGATGAACTTCATGAGAGGTAGAGTTGCTGAAGGTAACTTTGTGACTAAAGATGGAGGGGAAATAGAAATTCCGATAGGACACTATGATAAATTGAAAGAACTAGGTTATGAAGGAAAAGAAGTAGTTCTGGGAATTAGACCAGAGAATATATCTAATGATCCACTTGTACTAGAGACATATTCACATGCTAAAATTACTTCAAAAGTAATTGTGGCAGAGTTATTAGGATCTGAGTATATTGTTCATACTGATTTAAATGGTGAAAATATTAAAGCGATTGTACACTCAAGACAAAATATTAAAATGGGAGACGAACTAACATTCGCTTTTAGATATGAATAGAGCTCATTATTTCGATGTAGATACAGAACTTAGTATCTTGGAATAATTTAAATAAGACGTCAAATTTTTAAAAAAACATATAAAATAAGGAGGCTCATATTATGAGAAAATTAAATAAATTATTTGCTGTAGCAGCAACAACAGCTCTTTGTTTTTAACAGGGTGTGTGGGCGGCAAAAAGAAGAAAAACAAGCTCGATCCGAATAAAAAAAGTAGAAATTACTTATTGGGATTTCCCTACAATTTACAAAAAGATAAAGAATTCAAAAACTGAGGATTTTGATGCAGCTTTAATCAAAAGCGTTTGAAGCGAAAAATCCAAATATTAAAGTTAACTATCAAAAATTGAATTTACAGATGGACCAGCAAAAAAATTGAAACAGCTATTCAATCGAAAAACAGCTCCAGATGTAATCTATGATGCACCAGGACGTGTAATTGCTTGGGCAGCGAAAGATTTATTAGTTCCATTAGATGATGTTGATAAATCTAAATTAAATGAAGCAGCAGTTAAAGCATCTAGTTACAAAGATAAACTTTACATGTATCCACAAGGGGTAGCGCCATTCTTAATGGGTGTGAATAAAGACTTAACTGATAAGTTAGGTGTAACAGACCTTCTACCTCTTAACAAACAAGATAGAAGTTGGACTGTAGAAGAATATGAAAAATTCCTTAAAAGCAGTTAAACAAAAAGATTCAAGTATTACTCCAGCTTTATTTTACACTAAATCTCAAGCAGGAGACCAGGGACCAAGAGCATTTGTAGCAAACTTATACAATTCTTGGATTACAGATGATGCAATCAGCAAATACACTATTAATGATGCAAATGGTGTTAAAGGATTAGAGTGGGTTAAAAAAGCTTACGATGATGGTTTATTAGGACAAGGGGTTGCATTAGAAGCAAAAGATGCTCTAGAAGCATTTAAATCAGGACGTGCGGCAACTACAATCTTATTCTCTCCTGGTATCGCAGCTTCACACGCATCTGGATTTAACTACAAATTCTTACCATTCCCTAACAATGGAGGAAAAGCTAAATACGATTATCTAGTTGCAGGACCAGCCATCTTTGATAATGGTGATGCAGACAAAGCGGCAGCAGCTAAAAAAATTCGTTGACTTTTATGGTTAATGATAAAGATTGGGGTAAACGTACTCTATTAGCATCTGGTAACTTCTCAGCTAAAAAAGGTGAAACAGGATTATATGATTCAGAAGAACTTAAATTTGCTGAAGGATTAACTGGACAATACGCTCCATACTATAACACAATTCCAGGATTCGCTAAAATGAGACCGCTATGGTTCAACATGGTTCAAGGTGTATTAAATGGAAAAACTACACCTAAAGAAGGATTAGATAAATTTGTTGAAGATGCAAATAAAACAATAAAAAGAAGCATTGTAATTTGACGTATGAAGGGATAGAGTTGCTTCTATCCCTTTTTAGATAAAAAAATAAACTTTTTAGGAGGTTCTATGAAAAACTACTAAGAAAAAGAAAAATAGACTTTAGTGCATATCTATTTATTTTGCCAGTTAGTTTATTTTTTCATAACATTCGTTTTAGTCCCAATGTTACGTGGACTTCAGTTATCATTATATAGTTTTGCAAAAAAATCCAGTATTTGTTGGATTGAAACACTATTCAGATTTGATGTTTAGTGGCAACGGTGCAACAATTCATGAACCATTCATGAAATCTCTTGTTAACACGATAGTAGTAACAGTTGTTGCAGTACCGATAGTAGTATTGGTATCGATTTTTGTTGCAGTAACGATTTACAATAAGAGTGCAGTAGTAAGATCATTCTTCCGTGGGGTATTTTATATTCCAGCTATATCTTCAGTAGTATCTGTTACTGTAGTTTGGGCTTGGATTTATCATCCAGAATATGGAATTTTGAATTATGTATTTAAGTCAATGCATTTAATTAGTGAAAATGTTGACTGGTTAGGAAATCCGAAAACAGCACTATATGCTATTATTACAATTTTGATTACTACTTCATTAGGTCAACCTATAATTCTTTATGTTGCTGCATTGGGTAACGTGCCAAAAAGAATTATTAGAAGCTTCAGAGATTGATGGAGCAACAAAATGGCAAGTATTCACAAAAAAATCACTTGGCCGCTGATTAAACCAACAACATTATATATTGTAGTTGTAACAACAATCAACTCGTTCCAAATTTTTCGCCCTAATCCAGTTATTAACTGCAGGGGGACCGAACTACGGAACAAGTACAATCATGTACCTAGTATATGAAGCGGCAATTAAAAACGGAAATCATGGTGTAGCTAGTGCGATGGGTATTATCCTTGCTGTAATTATTGGAATAATTTCAATATTACAATTCAAGTTCCTATCTACAGACAATGATTAGGAGGATTTAGAATGAAAAAGTATAAGTATTTTTAAAAATAGTATCAATGATAATATTACTTGGGTTAACTATATTCTTTATTTTTTTCCATTTTATTGGATTGCATCAGGATCATTTAAATTACAAGATGTAGCGATAACAATTCCACCAGAGTGGTAGCCATCGACTCAACATTGGAAAAACTACGAGAAGTTATTCACATCGAACACTTTAAGATGGTTCTTTAACTCAGTATTTATTTCAGTAATGACAACATTCTTAGTTTGTGCAACATCAGCATTAGCAGGGTATGCATTAGCTAAGAAAAAAATTTCCCAGGTGTTAAGATAATATTTATGGTATTTGTGGCAGCAATGGCATTACCAAAACAAGTAATTTTAATACCTTTATTAAACTTAATCACTGAATTTAACTTGATGAATACATACTATGCGTTAATTTTACCAGCAGTAGGTTGGCCGTTTGGAGTATTCTTAATGAGACAGTTCTCGCAAGCAATTCCAACAGAATTACTTGAATCAGCAAGAATTGATGGTTGTGGTGAAGTAAGAACATTTATGAATATCGCGTTACCAATCATTAAACCTGGTATCGGTGCATTAGCGATCTTTACATTCATCGCAAGCTGGAACGATTATTTCTCACAATTAATTTTTCTCTAATACACCAGACATGTCTACATTACCTTTAGGGTTAGCAGCGTTAGCACAAGGTCAAGAGTTCTCTAATGACTATGGATTACTAATGGCAGGGGCATCATTAGCGTCATTACCGATGATAATCGTGTTCATTTGTTTCCAAAATTACTTTACTCAAGGTGTTACTTTAGGAGCGGTGAAAGGATAATCTTATGGATAAACAACAATTAATAGAATATCTAAAAAGGAGAAATGATAGTTTCTTGTCAAGCATTACCAGGAGAAGCCTTTATATAAAGAAGAAGGTGGAGTAATGTGTCTAATGGCTAAAAGCTGTTAAGAATGCAGGAGTAAAAGGCTATTAGGGCTCAAGGTGTTTTAGATATTAAACAGATTAAAGAACAGACCAATTTACCAGTAATTGGTATAATAAAAATCATATGAAGGATATGCTACATATATAACTGCTACAATGGATGAAGTTGATAAATTAGTTGATGCAGGATCTGATATAATAGCGTTAGATTGTACGAATAGAGAACGTGGAGACGGTAAAACTCCAAGCGAATTCGTAAGAGAAATTAAAGAAAAATATCCAAATTTATTATTGATGGCAGATATTTCTAATTTAGAAGAAGCGATTGAAGCTGAAAAAGCAGGAGTTGATTTTGTAGGAACTACTATGAATGGTTATACACCGTACACAGCAGATTCAAAAACAATTTAATCCAGGTTTAGTAAAAGAAATCGTAGAAAATGTAAAAATTCCAGTTATTGCAGAAGGGAAAATCCATACTCCACAACAAGCAAAACAAGCGTTTGAAGTGGGGGCGCATTGTATAGTAGTAGGTGGAGCAATAACTAGACCGCAAGAAATTGCGACAAGATTTTTAAGTGAGTTGAGATAATGAGTATAATTGTTTTATTGGCATATTGGTATACCTATAGTAAATGGTATATACTAGGATCGTGGTTTATCACATATATTTTTAAACATAGCATTTAAGAAATTATGGCTTTCACCATTATTGATAAATGCACTTGCATTGGGAGTATTATTTATAGGTATATACTATAAGTTAATAGAGGGCAAGAAGTAGGAGCATCAGTATTAAATGTGTATATGCCGATAGTATTTTCTAGCATTATAATGAATTTATTGGTGTTTGGTATCAGAAGAATTAGATTGAAAATTAAAATAATATAATAGGACTATTAATTAGTTAAAAAGTTAAGAGATATTTATATAAAGAACTAATTAATAGTTTTTATTTTTGTTTAGTAACAGAAACATTTTTGATAGTGTTATAAAGATTCTAAATAATATTGAAAATCAATGAAAATCAGAAAAAATCAATTACAATTATTTTTAAATAGTTAATATTTGTATTTTTTATAATTTATAGATAAGTATATTTTTAAGAAATTTTCAAAAAAACTAATACTTGTTTTAATTATTGATAAATCAGTTATTTTAATGAATTAATAAACAGTTTTATTAGGCATTTATTTATTTTTAACTATATAATTAAAAATGATATTATTTTTTATTGTGATTTTTAATGAAAAAGATTTTTAATTAACTTCTTTATATGTAAAATATTTTTATTGATTTGATGATAATTCTGTTATATAATGTAATTAAAGTATTAATTATCTATTATTACTTTGTCTTTTAATAACAGGTTTCTTGTAGATGTATACAACATATTTAGTTATCTTAAGCAAATAAATTTTTTTATTGTAAGGTGTAAAAATGAATTTAAGAAGAAAAACCTTAAAAATTAATGGGTTCTCATATAGATATTCTTATTTTTGATAGCATTGATGCTGAAAATATTTTTAGATGATGCTGTGGAAATGCTAAAGATGTATGAGCATAGATTTAGTGCAAACGATGATAGTTCTGAACTTATGGTAGTAAATCATAATGCAGGTATTAAAGCTGTCAAAGTCCATCCAGATTTATTTGATTTAATAAAAGATAGGGAAAGTTCATAGTTGTGCGTCTAATAGCTTTTTAAATATAGCTATTGGACCGATTAGTGCAAACATGGAGAATTGGATTTAACGATGTAAAAGTTCCAACAAAACAAGAAATTGATAGTCTATTAGAAATAACGGATCCCTAATAAAATAATTCTTAACGAAGAAGAACAATCTGTCTATCTTGCTAAAAAGGCATGGCTATTAATTTAGGAGCTGTAGCAAAAGGATATATTGCTGATTTGATGATTGAATATTTGAAAAAAAGAGGTGTAGACGCGGGATTAATTAATCTAGGTGGTAACGTATTAACGTTTGGTGATGCTAAACATAATCCAGATTTAATGTGGCGCATAGGTATCCAAAAATCCAGTTGAATCTCGAGGAATCATCTATTTACTATAGGTATAAAAAAATCAATCTGTTGTTACTTCTGGGATTTATGAACGTAAACATACAGAAAAATGGAAAAAAACTTATCATCATATATTAAATCCTGAAACAGGTTACCCTGTCGAAACCAATGTAGCTGGTCTATCTATAATTTCAACAGCCTCAGTGGATGGGGAAATTTGGACTACAAGGTTATTTGGAAAAATGTCAAAGATATTATGGATGAAATGAAAAGTTTACCTGATATAGAAGGTGTTGTTGTAACAATTGAAGGTAAAATCTATTATACAAGCGGAGTGCTAGATAAAATAATATGTTAGCTAATAATATCTTGAAGAATACTGAAAATACTATTAATTTAAGGAGGCTCTATTAAAGTGGCTGAAGTAAAAAAATATGTTAAAAACAAGACAAGAAAATCTAGATACAAATAAAAGTAGATAGTACAAAAAAAGAGAGGAAATAAAAACATGGTAAAATTAATTGGTCTAGTTGGAACAAACTCTAAAAATCTACAAAACCGCCAACTTTTACAATATATTAAAAACATTTTGCAGGTAAAGCTGACATCGAATTAGTTGAAATTAAAAGATCTTCCTTTATTCAACAAACCAGCGAATAAAGAAGTACCTGAAGGAGTTAAAGAAATTGCAGCTAAAATTGAAGCGGCAGACGGAGTTATCATCAGTTCACCTGAGTATGACCACGCAGTACCTGCATCACTAATGAGTGCAATCGCTTGGTTATCTTATGGAATTCACCCATTACTTGACAAACCAGTAATGTTAACAGGAGCTTCATACGGAACTTTTAGGATCGTCACGTGCTCAAGCTCACCTTCGTCAAATTTTTAGACTCACCAGAAGTTAAAGCACGTGTAATGCCAAGTTCTGAATTCTTATTAGGACATTCTTTACAAGCTTTTGATGAAGCTGGAGATATCTCTAACCCAGAAACTGTAGCTAAATTAGATAGTTTATTTGCTGATTTCTTATTATTTATTAAAAATTACTGAAAAATTAATTAATGCACATAAATTAGCTGAAAAAGAAATTGAAAACTTCTCTTGGGAAGATTTAAAATAGGATAGGAGTGTAGACACATGAAATTAGTAGGAATCGTAGGTTCAAATGCGGAAAATCTCTTATAACCGCAAATTAATGGAATTTATAGCAAAAAGAATATAAAGATTTATTCACTTTTAGAATTATTAGACATTACTAACTTACCAATGTTTAACCAAGATGAAGATCATTCAAGAGAAAACAAAGATTTATTAGTAATGAATCGTAAAATTTTACAAGCTGATGGTGTTATTATCGCTACGCCTGAGCACAACCACACAATTACTGCATCACTTAAGAGTGCTTTAGAGTGGTTATCATTCGAATTACACCCACTTGAAAACAAACCTGTAATGGTACTTGGAGCTTCATACTATGATCAAGGATCATCTCGTGCTCAATTACACTTACGTCAAATCTTAGATGCTCCAGGTGTAAACGCAATTGTATTCCCTGGTCATGAGTTCCTTTTAGGTAAAGCTAAAGAAGCTTTCGATGCTGAAGGTAACTTAGTTGATGATCGTACAGTAGGATACTTACGTATGTGTTTAACTAAAATTCGTTAAATTTGCTACAGTAGCTCAATCATTAGCAGAAAGAAAACCAACACCAAAAGAAGACTTAACAGCTAGTGGAAAATGTGATACAACAATTGAAGGTGTTGATATGGATGATGATAACTGGGTTGAATTAGCAGCTGAGAAAGTTAATGCTGTATCTGGAGATACATATGTTAAACTTGACCGTGGTATTTTAACAGTAGACCAACTAACTATTTCTTAAACTCTATGCCAATGGAATTAACTTATGCAGATAGCAATAACCAATTCATCTACTATAACTACAACAAAGAAGATTATGAAATGCTTGCAAAACGTCGTCCAGGTCAAGTTGGATGCTCATTAGCAAAAGTTCACCCTGAAAGAGTTTATGGTAGTGTAAACTGGTTAGTAGGATTACTACGTTCAGGACAAATCGATGTATTCCGTACACGTTCCAACTCACGGACCAGATAAATATGTTGTGCACAACTACCAAGCTATGTACGACAAAAATGGTAAATATGCAGGTATCAACGAGTATATCTTAGACTTCAAACCAATTGTAGACTGGTACTTAAAAACAAACAGGTCAATCATTAGTTAAAAATGGAGTACCTGTAGGTCACGGATATGCAGCAGCACCAGCTCCTGCAGCAGCAGATGCAACAAGTGGAGCTTCTGATGCAGGTCATGGTGGAGCAGCACCAGCAGCGCCAGCACCAGCAGCAGACGCAACAAGCGGAGCTTCAGCATAATAGTAGAAAAATATTAAAAAGGTTTAGGTAAAAATTACTTAAACCTTTTTCTTTTAGGAAGTATTTTTAGAGAAAATAAGGAAGAATGAGTTATAATATTAATTAAGCACAAGTTAGTGCAAAAATCTTTACTAAATATGGAGAGTATTATATGAATAAAAATAACTTATTATCAAAGTTATTCCATAGATACTTTATAGTTGCGTTAAATGGAATGGCTTTTAGGGTTTGTTTTGTACATTGATTATAGGGTTAATTATTAAGCAAATTGCGATTAATTTGAAAGTGCTCCTCTATCAAATTTTTATTGTTGTAGCTACAATTTCAATGGCTTTAACAGGTCCTGTTATTGGTATAGGTGTTGCTCACGCGCTAAAAGCTCCTAAGTTGGTAATCTTTAGCGTCAGGTGTTGTTGGGTTTCTAGGAGCATTTGGTCTCGAATCTTGGAACTAATCATTTATTAGAAGAAGGTAAATTAGTTATTAGTGGTTCTGGTGATCCATTAGGAGCGTTCATTTCTGTTGTTATTGCAGCGAAATAGGGAAGACTAGTGTCAGGTAAAAACGAAAAATAGATATTATTGTAACTCCCATTTATTACTATAGTAATTGGAGCGATTGTATCGTACTTTACTGGACCATATCTAATAAAAGGTATGAAAATTTTAGGTACCTTTATAAGAGAAGCTACTGAACTTCAACCATTCATTATGGGAATAGTTGTTTCTGTAGTTATGGGAATAATTCTAACGTTACCGATAAGTTCTGCTGCATTATCTATTATCTTGGGATTATCTGGGATAGCGGCAGGAGCATCTACTGTAGGATGTGCAGCTCAAATGATAGGATTTGCAGTAATAAGTTTTAAAGCTAATCGTTGGAATGGCCCTATTTGCACAGGGATTGGGAACGTCTATGTTGCAAGTACCTAATATTATGAGAAAACCAGTGATTTGGATTCCACCAATAGTAGCAAGTGCTGTTTTAGGACCTATTGCTACAATTGTTTGTAGAATGGAAAATAATCCAGCTGGTGGAGGAATGGGAACATCAGGATTAGTAGGACAACTTATGACATGGCAAACAATGTCTTCTTATACAGCTCATTCAGTATTGTTAATTGAAATATTGTTACTACATTTTTATATTACCCTGCGATTATTTCATATGGGGTATATTACTATATGGAGAAAAAGGTTTTGTAAAAGCAGAAGATTATAAATTAGATTTATAAAAATTTAAGAACTAGCTATAGAAAAATATAGTTAGTTCTTTTTACGTTTATAGGGGAGTGAGTAGAAAATCGTGATTTTCGGAGAAACAAGATTTTGTAGATTTTGTTAAGGCACTCCTATGTATATGGCATTAAAATGGCATTGAAAATAAAAAGAAGCCCCGTTACTGATGTAATAGGGCTTTTTAAGCTTCTTCTTATTAACGTACTTCTTTAATACGAGCAGCTTTACCACGTAAGTTACGTAGGTAGTATAATTTAGCACGTCTAACTTTACCTTTACGTACAACTTCAATTTTTTCAACTTTTGGAGTGTGAACAGGGAATGTTCTTTCAACACCAACACCGTTTGAAATTTTACGTACAGTATAAGTAGCAGAGATTCCTCCACCACGACGTTTGATAACTACTCCTTCAAATTGTTGGATACGTTCACGTCCACCTTCAACGATACGAACGTGTACTCTTACTGTATCCCCAGCTTTAAATTCAGGAATATCTGATCTTAATTGCGATTTAGTGATCGCTTCAATGATTTTGCTCATTATTCTTTCTCCTTTTACAAAATGTTCATTACTAATGCTTGATTAACAGAGGAACATCGTAATTTAATGTTTTCACATCTTGACTATTATAACATTATTTCAATTAAATATCAATAGAAAAATTTAATAAAATTTATTATAAAAGAGCTTTTTCCCAAGTTTCTTCTTTAAAACCAAGAAGTAGGATATCGTTTTTAAAAATCAAATGCTAAAGGGACGCTTTAATTAACATACCATTTTTCATGAAGTAATGTTAAAGCTTCATCAAGAGATAAAAGTCTCTAACTTATCTTTTAATCCAAGTTCTTTATAAACTAGGCCGCTAGTGTTGAATAATTTTTTTAATGGTAGCTCGAATGTTTTAATAATTTTTTTAAATTCTGCTACTGTTGGTGTCTTTTCTTTAACATTGAAATATGTTGCTTCAATATTGTTTTCTGTTAAAAAGTTTTTTTGCTTTTTCTACATGTCGAGCATGTTGGATATTCGTAAATAGTTAGCATATAATCTCCTCAATAATTTTTATGAATTCTAAATAATTAATTGATATTATAATATTTATTTTTAATTAGTGTAAAAGAAATCTGTTTAGGATTTAGTGTATATGAAAAGCATTTAGATTAATTGAACAAATAATATGTGATATAATTATATTATAGGAATAAAGGAGAAATAGCTATGCAAAAAGATAATTGTAAAAAGATGTTTCTAAAAATATGGTGAAAAATAATAATAAAGTTATGGCAAATGATGCTATTAGTTTTGATATTGATGAAGGAATTCGTTGTGATTTTTAGGTCCTAGTGGGGCTGGAAAAAGTACATTGTTGAATATTATAGGTGGAATGGACAATGCTAGTGAGGGATTTATTAATGTATTTGGAAAAAGAAATTGTTGGTTTAAATGAAGACGAACTTACAAAATATAGAAGAGAAGATATAGGTTTGTATTTCAATTCTATAATTTAATACCAAAACCTAACAGTTTTTGGAAAATGTAGAATTAGCTGGACAAATAGTGAAAACGACCTAAAAAAAGCAACAGATATTTTTAAAAAGTTAGTAGGATTAGAACATAGGATGGATAATTTCCTTCGCAAATCTCTGGTGGAGAACAACAGCGTGTTGCTATAGCAAGAGCAATCGCTAAAAATCCAAAAACTATTACTTTGTGATGAACCAACGGGAGCATTAGATTATAAAACGGGGAAAAAAATATTTTAAAGATATTGAAAGACTATAGTATTGATGAGAAAAACGGTAGTTATTATAACTCATAATAGCTCTATAGCTGAAGCTGCAGATAAGGTAATAGAAATATATGATGCTAAGGTGAAGAAAGTAATACAGAATACTAATCCTAAAAGTATTGATGAAATAGAGTGGTAGTGTTATGAAAGTAATAAATAGAGATATATTACGAGAAATCTCAAAAACAAAATCGAAGTTTATATCGATAATGATAATAATGTTTCTGGGAGTTTTTTTATCTTTGTAGGTTTAAAAGAAACATCGCCAGCGATGATGAATACCTATAATAAGTACATAGAACATCATAAGATGTATGATTTACGAGTAAGTCATAATTTTGGAATCAATGAAGAAGATATGAAAAATCATAAATGCTCTGGATAATATTGATTTAAGTGAGAGTTATTTCATAAAAAAACTACAGGTAACTAATAGTAATGACTTTGTAAATATTGAATCTTTACCTCAAAAAAATTAGTTTTATCCAAAGGTAACAGAAGGGCTCTACCTACAAATGATGAAGAAATAGCTTTTAGTTGAATCACTGCAAAGTAGGTATAAAATTGGGGATAAGATCTCTTTTATTTCAGATAAGAGCGAAAGTAATATTTTAAAACAGTATAAATTTAAGGTAGTTGGTTTTTGTTCAAGGAGCAGATCATATAGAGGTTTCTAATAATAATTTAGCTAATAAAGGATTATTTTTGGGTATGTAAAAAGAGATGTTTTCAAATTTGAAAATGTAAGTGGAGTTAATATAAAACTTAAAGATATTAACTACAAATATAGTGATAAAGACTATATTACTGAAGTTAATAAGACTCGAGATACCTTGATAGAAAAAAATTAAAAACTCAGCAGAAAAATTGATGAAAAATTATTTAGATAAAAAAATAATAAGAAATTAAACGAAAAATGAAAAAGTAATAAATCAAGCACAAGAACAACTTAATAGTGTTAAAGAAAAAAACTTGAATTATTAAAAAAATATTGATAGCAAGAGTTATAGTGAACAAGTAGAAAAAAATTGAATAAAGCTCAAAAAGAGATTGATGATAATAAAAAGCAACTAAATATTGGGAAAGCTAGTCTTTCAGAAGAAAGTTATCCTAGATTCTCTGTAGAAAATATTAGAGGTTTAAAAAAATTATGCTCAATTTATAGATTCTGCGAGTAGTTTAACCTTTGTAGCTAATGTTTTTTTCAATATTCTTATTCGTTGTATCGATTTTTAGTTTCACTAACAACATTAACTAGAATGATAGATGAAAATAGGATAAATATCGGTACTCTTAAATCACTAGGGATACAGTAATTATCAAATTTCTAAAAAAATATTTTGTATATGGTGGATTATCTACCTTGATAGGTACGATATTAGGGATTATTGGAGCATATTTGGTGATTGTGCCGATAATATATAATTCTTATGCAAGGTTCTTTACTTTTAACACACCGGAGATTGTATACACTCCAAGTATACTTATCGCAGCTTTTTTGTTATTTCATTAGGATGTATAAGTTTAGCGATTTATATACCACTTAGAAAAAAATTTAAGAGAAAAAGAGTGCGTACTTGTTGCGTCCTAAGGCTCCGAGTGGAGGAAGTAGAATATTTTTAGAAAAAAATATCATTTATTTGGTCAAGACTTAGCTTTTTAAGGAAGGTAACCTTTAGAAATATTTTTCCGCTATAAAATTAGAATGTTAATGACAATTTTTGGAGTCGCAGGATGTCTAACTCTTATGTTTATAGGTTTTGGTATTCGTTATGGAGTAATAAATATTTCTAATGAACAATTCAAAGTAATTAATAAGGTAGATATCGCAGCTACTTATAATCCTTATATAGATAATGAAAGTGTAGAAAAACTTCAAAAAATATTGATAATAATAAGGATGTTAAAGCTAACACCAAAGTAAATATGCAACTTGCTACTTTTTGAAAATAATAATGAAATTGTTGATTCTGCACAGTTGATAACAGTTGACAAAAATGAATATAAGGAGTATATTAATTTAAAAGATAGCAGTGAAAAACGAAATTAATATTCCTAAGGATAGAGCTGTAGTAAGTGAAAAAAATTGCATATTTACACAAATTGAATATTGGAGATAGTTTTAATATAATTGTAAACAATAAAGAATACACACTTACCGTTGGTGAAATTAATAAAAAAATTACTTTGGACATACAATATATATTAATAAAGAATATTATGAATCAGTATTTAAAAAAACAGTATAAGGACAATACATTCTTAATACAAACTACAGGTGGTAAGAAAACTGTTGAAAAGTGTAGTAAATAATTTAAATGATAATAGTGATATAGTAAATATAAGTGATAATTCTAAAATACAAGAGATACTTGATAATTTTTATTAAAGGAATAGATATTATAGTGGCAGTTATGGTGATTTGTTCAGTTACCTTAGCACTTGTAGTATTATATAATTTAATAAATGTTAATGTATCTGAGCGTATTAGAGAATTATCAACGATAAAAGTTCTTGGTTTTTATCCAAGTGAAGTAACTATTTATGTATTTAGAGAGATTTTCTACTTGAGTGGGGTAGGTATTATTTTAGGTAATTATCTAGGTTACAAAATGTACTTGAAAATAATACTAGAACTTGCGGGTAGAGGTATGATGTTTAGTAGTAAAGTACCTTTAGTAGTATACTTTATTAGCATCAGGTATAACAATATTGATTACTATAATCGTAATGATAGTAATGCATAAAAAAACTAAAAAAAAGTAAACATGGTAGAAGCTCTTAAGGCAATAGAGTAGAATAGGAGAAAAAAATGGCAATTATAATAAATGACGAAGCAAAACAATTATTAAAAGATAAAAATAAAAAAACTATATATTAGTATCATTATTTCAACAAGCTTGTTGAGGGGAAGAGTAAATAAAGTTATCAGGGGTTTCGATAGCAAAGCAAATTCGATAAAGAATTATATTCGAAAATATGTAGTTGATGGAATAGATGTTTATATTGACTATAGATTAAATATAGGAGAAAATGTAGAAATTGGTGTTGAAAAAAATTCCTATTTATGAAATATTTTTAACCAAGTGGGAATTACAGCTTTAACGACATAGAAAAACAACTAGAGATGGAAAAATATCATTTCTAGTTGTTTTTATATCTTAGTTAGAAGAGGCGCTAAGCTCTTCTTCTTTTTGTGTTTATCGTTGTAGATTTTTCATAATACCAATGACGATTGATAGTGCGAATAAACACATTAATCCGATGAACAGATTTCTTGCTCCACCAGAAAGTGTACCACCAACGTATGAGTAAACTATTGTTGCTGGTAGTTGCCCCAATTCCTGTAGCAATAAAGAATCGCCAGAAACTCATATTAGTAAGGCCAGCAGCGTAACTAACGAAGTCGAAAGATACGAATGGTAATAATCGACAAATAAGAATAGCTTTTGTCTCCGTAGCGTTCGAAGAATACGTCAATACTTGCCATTGCACCCTTTACTCGTAAGTTTTTCTACGACATCTCGCCCTAATCCGCGAGCAATATAGAAACATAATGCAGCCCCTATCATCGCAGTTGACCAAGATAATACAGCTCCTAGTACCCATCCAAAGATAGCAGCATTAGATAGCGTGATTAAGAATGCTGGAATTGGTGCAGCGATTGATTGAAGTACCATTAGTACTCCAGAAACAACTGCAGCCCAGGCTCCCCATCCGCGTAGATATTCGATTACTGCATTTGTATCAAATTGAGATAAAGTTGCGAATGCTGTATTAATACCAGTTTTTAAAACTAGGGTACTGTGAAAGTAAATTGCGAAAGAAAGATTGCAAAAGCAAGCAAGTGTAATATATCTTACTTTTTTTACGCTGTGCTTTTTAATTTTTTCTCTTCTCCAGGATCAACTTCTCTTAAATCGCTAAGTTTTACTTCTTTTTCTTTTAATACTTTAAGTTCATCTTTTAGTATAAACTGTTTGATATTTAGAAAGTGTTAAAATAATATAAAGGTTTATTAAGTTAATAACTATCACAGCGATAATAAATGGAGTCTTGATTTGAGTAAGTGAACCAGCATGTAATACTTTCACGAGCTATATATAGTAATGTTTTTTTGTTTTACCCTGAAAAATAGCCATTAAAAGTATTATTGCTTCAATAATAAAGAATGTATACTTGCGATTAATACGTTTGAAATATATCCCCGTCATTATACCATATACAGTCCAAACAAAAACTACAAGACTTTGATCAGCAAGCATTTCAAACTTTGTAAAGAAGAAATAGTAGAAAATGCGAAGAAGTAACCAACTGCTATACCAACACTAGTAAAATAAAATAAAAGTCTTAATCGTTTCATTTAACTCTCTCCTTGAAGTTAGTTATTATTTTCTTTAATGCTGTAGATAACAGCCGCATATGTTCCATCTTCTGGAAGAACATCTTCATTACCTGAAAATTTCACTTCTTTACGAGTTTCAACAGCTCCATAAGTGTAGGTAGTATTTGATATAATACCAACAGGACAACTGTCTAAACAAGATAAGCATCCTGTATTTTTTTATCAAGAGCGTTTTTCAAGTTACCACCGAAGCGAAAATCAATTTGTTTTCCATTACTGTCTTTTACTACTTCGTTGATGTCATATTTTTTGTCAGCACCATTCCAAGTAATTTCAGCTTTAATTGGTGTTCCTTCTACATGCGTAGTAGTTGCATTATTTGCAGTCATATTGTTTCCAGGTTTAGCACCAATCTCGATTAGGGCGTTGTAGAATTCTTCAGGTTTAGCGAAATGCTGTAAATATAGATTTAGCATCCATTTGTACCGCTTTGTTCTACAGAGTTATGTCTTGTAGCTTCATCAAAGTATTTACCATTGATCTTTGTAAGTACTGTTATAGTACCCGCTTCTTTTATCTACTTTTATTGGTTTATCTAATGATACACCCTGCTACATAATCTGCAGGTTGGTTAGAGTTTTTGTGATGTTGAATTAGATGAACTACTACATCCAACAGCTGTAAATGCTAATCCCAGCAGCCATAAGGACAGATAATATTTTGGTTTCATGAAAGAATCCCCCTATAGTTTTTAATTTATCATATACTTGTATTATAACATTTATATAATGCTGTAACAATAATCTATATATAAATATTATAAATTTAATATAGATAAAATACTAGAAATTTAATTTAATTATAAAAATATTATTTTATTTTTAAATGTAATATTAGTGATAAAAATAATAAGTATGTAACTGTATTGAATAAATAATTTATTATAAATTTTATACTCTAGGATTATAAAACTAATAAAAATGAATAATTGATATTTATTATCAACTATTCTGTGTAGTATATTTGGGATAATATGAGATGTAACAATTATTAGCTAAATAATCGAAATATGGTATAATAGTTCAGTTATAAATGAAAAATATAAGGATTTTATGAAAAAAGTAAAAAAATTAGAGAAAGGAGAAAATAATGTTAATTCAATTAAATAATGTAACAAAAGAATTTTCGTTGTCAATGAAATTTTTTTCAAATGTGAAATTAGAAATTAACGATAAAGATCGTGTTGCCATTGTAGGAAGAAATGGAGCTGGAAAGAGTACGTTATTAAAAATTATATCAGGTGCTATTAGTTTTGATAGTGGGGAGAGAACTATTTCTAAAGAATACAACTGTTGGATATTTGTCTCAAGAATTTATCGTAAGAGAAGATTTGTCAATTTATGAAGAGATGATTGCATGTTTTGATGAAATTATTACATTAGAAGCAGAATTAGAAAAACTTTCATTTGAATTGACTCGAGAAAATATAGAAAATGATCCAACGCTACTTAATAAATTCGATAGATTACAAAATGAAGTGCTAACACATAAGGATTATCATTATAAAGAAATAAGATAGAGAGTGTATTATACGGATTAGATTTTACAAAAAGATGTTTTTGATAAGAAAATCAGTACTTTCTCTGGTGGAGAGAAAGACAAGGCTATCAATGGCTAAACTATTATTAAGTGAGCCAGATCTATTAGTTTTAGATGAACCGACCAACCACCTTTGATATGGAAAATGTAGCATGGTTAGAAAATTATCTTTCATCATACAATGGAGCAATTGTTATAGTCAGTCACGATAGATACTTTTTAGATAAAGTTGTAAATGTTGTGTATAACTTGGAATTCAGTAAACTTAAAAAGTATGTAGGTAACTATTCAAAATTCTTAGTACAATATGAAGAAGATTATGAAAAACAACTAAGAGAATATACGAGCCAGCAGAAGGATATAAAAAAATTAGAAGAGTTTGTTCAGAAAAATATTGCTAGAGCATCTACTAGTAAAATGGCTAAAAGTCGTCAAAAAGTATTAGATAAGATGGAACTTATTGATAATCCGAAAAAGATGATAAGGCAGCGGGTATAGAGTTTCTTTAATTAAGGAACAAAGTGGTCGTGATGTTTTAACGATTAGTGATTTACAAGTAGGTTATAATGGAACCAAAGTCAGTCAGAGTTATAATCTTTCTGTATATAAAGGTGATAGGATAGCGGTTGTTGGAAGAAATGGTATAGGAAAATCTACGTTAATAAAAACTATAGCTAAGAGACAAAAAAAGAAATCGCGGGTTCTGTGCAATATGGAAGTAAAGTGTCATTAGGATACTATGATCAAAAACAAGCAGAGTTTGAATCTTCAAAAACAATATTAAATGAATTGTGGGATGAATATCCTTTAATGAAGGAAGCGGAAGTAAGAACGGTGCTTGGTAGATTCTTATTTAGAGGTGATGATGTTCTTAAGATAGTAAGAGATCTTTCTGGTGGAGAAAAAGCGAGACTACAACTTGCTAAATTGATGCTAGAGAAAAACAATCTTCTTATATTAGATGAGCCGACTAACCACCTTGATATTACTAGTAAGCAAGTATTAGAAGAAGCATTAAAAATTACGAAGGGACTATTCTTTTTGTCAGTCACGATAGGTACTTCATTAATAAGATAGCTAATAAAGTACTAGATATTACTGATAATGGTCATAACATGTACTTAGGAAATTATGATTACTATTTAGAAAAAGAGAACAAGAGAGAATAGCTCAACAACTAACTAAACAAAATGAAGAAGTAGTTGTTGAAAAAGAAGCGAATAACTATATACTAGATAAAGAAGCGAAGAGACGTGTTCGAAAAATTAGAGAGAACTCGTGATGAGCTGATGAATAAAATTGAAACTTTAGAAGAAGAAATACAAGTTGTAAAATAATGAACTTGCCAAAGAGGAAGTTTATACTGATATGATAAAAACTCAAGAATTTAATGAGCAGTTAAAAACAACTTTCTTCTAAATTAGAAGAGTTAAATGATTCTTGGTTAGAAATTGAAGAGGAATTAGAGATGTAAATGGATAGTAAAAGTAAAAATAACGACTTATGTTGACTCTGAAAAATACATGAAGAATCTCATCTAGGAAGCTTTTTGGAGCAAATAAGTAGTGAAAAATAAGCTATAGTGATAAAAATAACAAAAATAGAGATTTTTATTGACAAAATAAAAGAAAGTGTTAGTATAGAAAAGACGATTCAAAAATGTACTTAGCATATACGAAAAACAAGTAATGACTACAGTACGCAATATGGTCAGATGAAATTAGAAACACAGCTTGTAAATATAAGTAAAAACAAAAATAGCATTACTTTTATATGAAATAGTGTACAATATACATTTCGGAAGTAATGATAAACAGCAAAAATAAATTGAAAAATATTAGTGAAAAATATATAGTAAAGGTAATTAGGAGGAATTTTTGGTGAAAAATAAAATAGTAGAATTAATACAAAATTCTTTAGCCAAATTAGAAATTGATGGAGTAGATATTCATGTAGAAACTCCGAAAAACACAGATAATGGAGATTTTTCTTCAAATGTGGCAATGCAATTAACAAGAGTTTTACGTAAAAAACCCTAGAGTTATTGCCGAGGAAATAATTGGAAATATAGAAGAAGATGAAGCGGTAGAAAAAATTGAAATAGCTGGACCAGGATTTATTAACTTTTTCGTAAAAAAATCAAGCCTTGAAGTGTTGTTGGGAAAAATCTTAGAAGACGATTTTAAATACGGTGAAAAACAACATTGGACAAGGTAAAAAAGTTCTTTTAGAGTATGTATCAGCTAACCCAACTGGAACATTACACGTGGGGCATGCTAGAAATGCTGCATATTCTGATTCATTAGCAAGAATAATGAAAAAATCAGGATATGATTTATCTCGTGAATACTATATCAATGATGCCGGTAATCAAATTAATAATCTTGTAATTTCTGCAATCGTTCGTTATAAACAAGCACTAGGTATGGATGCTGAAATGCCGGATGATGCTTACCATGGTGAAGATATTAAAGTTCTAGGTCAAAAACTAAAAGATGAATTTGGTGAATCATTATTAGAAAGAGAAGACTTAAATGAGTTTATTCGTGAGTATGCAGTAGCATATGAAATGGAAAATATTAAAAAGATTTAGGTGACTTTTGGATTAGAATATGATGTATTCTTCAGTGAAAAAAATCATTATATGAAAATGGTCTAGTAGATAAAAGCTTTTAGAATCTTTAAGAGAACAAGGGTTTGTTTTATGAAAAAGATGGAGCTTATGGTTAGAGACAACAGCTTTAGGTACAGGTGATGATAAAGACCGTGTATTAATTAAAAGCAGATGGTTCACTAACATACTTTAACTAGTGATATAGCCTATCACAAAAATAAATTAGATCGTGGATTTGATTTATTACTAGATGTTTTAGGTGCAGATCACCATGGATATGTTGCAAGATTAAAAGCAAGTGTTGTTGCGATGGGATACAAGGCAGAGCAATTAGAAGCTTTAATTATGCAAAATGGTACAACTTCTAAATAATGGTGAAGTTGTGAAAATGAGTAAGAGAACTGGTAAAGCAATTACACTTCGTGATTTAATAGATGAAGTAGGAGCTGATGCTGCTCGTTACTTCTTAGTAATGCGAAGTGCAGATAGTCACTTAGACTTTGATTTTGCAGTAGCAAAAGAACAATCAAGTGATAATCCACTATACTACGTTCAATATGCCCACGCTAGAATTTGTTCAATCTTACGTCAAGCAGCTGAACAAGCTGAATATGATGTTAATAATTGTGATTATGAATTATTAACAGATGAATACTCAGTAGACTTATTGAAAAACTTAGCATATTATCCAGAAATAGTTGCACAAGCAGCTAAAAACTATGAACCACACAGAATCTGTAATTATTTACAAAGTCTTGCAAGTTCATTCCACAAATTCTATAATAATAATAAAGTAATAACTGAAAATAAAGAGCAAACTCAAAGTTACCTAGCATTAATCACTGCTGTTAAGATAACTTTAAGAAACGCTTTTAGACTTAATTGGAGTATCAGCTCCAGAAAAATGTAATAAATAAAAAGAAGGGAATCTAATATAAATGGTAAAGTTAAAAGATTTAAGCGCAGAAAAATTAAGGAAATGTCATTAATAGATTTATGTTATGCATATATGATAGAAGAAGGAATTGAAAAATTAAATATTTATGATTTCCTAGATTATATTAAACCATTAAGAAATGTTGATGAAGAAGAATTTACAGCACAAGCTGCATATTTCTACACTGATTTAAACTTAGATGGACGTTTTGTATGCGTTGAAGATGGAAGTTGGAAATTAAGAGATAGTTTATTCGTAGAAGATATTAAAAACTTCGTTGAGCCAAGCGTTCAAAAATTTGAAATTGATGATGAAGATGATATCGAAGAACTTGGAGAAGAAGAACAAGAAGATATTCATGATGAAGTAGATGCTCTAATTGAAGAAGAGGATATGGAAGAAAGTGAAGATGTTTATGATTTTGATAACGATGGTATTGTGTCAAAATTCAACATTTCAACTGAAGAAGAAGAGTTTTAATAAAAAGGCCGTAAGGCTTTTTTATTTTGTGAGTCTTATTAGTTGCATATACTTTCTGTATGAAGTATAATAGAGTAAGTCAATAAAACATATAGTAAAAAAATTGTAATACAGGTTCTAAGTTTTTTAGTGAATAACACAATACACATTTATTTTTATTTATTATCTTTAACAGCAAGAATACGATTGATTATTGATAATAAAAAAATATAAAGGAGATTGTAACTTATGAAACAAGGTACAGTAAAATGGTTTAACGAGGAAAAAAAGGATTCGGATTTATCGAAGTAGCAGGAGAAAAAGGATATTTTTTGTTCACTTCTCAAGTATTAAAAAGACGGATTCAAAACTTTAAAAAGAAGGCGATAAAGTTGAATTTGAAGTTGAAGATGGTGCTCGTGGACCACAAGCAGCTAATGTAGTTGTTCTTTAATTAGAAATGTAAGAAAGCTATAATTAGACATTTATGTCTAGTTATAGCTTTTTTATAATTAATATGTATCTTAGGTTTGTAGTTTTAACAAACTTATTATGATAAATGAAAATACACTAGTGGAAACGAAATGCAATTTCATTGAAAAATAATTACATATAAATTATAATTATATTAAAAGTAGAAAATATCAGTATAGAGTGTACACAAAGGAAAATGATGGATTCAAGATTATCAAACGCTAATCTTAGAGGTAAGAGTATGGATATCCTCCATTCTTTAGTACTGAAATGTGGTATTTTATTTAGAAAAAGGAGATTTATAAGATGAGAATTACAGAAGTAAATACAGCAAAAGCACCAAAAGCAGTAGGGCCATATGTGCAGGCGAATAAAGTAGGGAATCTGATTTTTGTTCTGGTCAATTAGGAATTAATCCAGAAACTGGAAAAAAATTGTTGAAGGGGAGTTATTGAAGAAGCAAAACAAGTGTTTTAAAAATATTGAAGCAGTTTTAGAAGAGGCTGGGAGTTCTATGAATCATGTTGTAAAATCATTAGTATTGTTAAAAGATATTGATGATTTTGCTGAAGTGAATAAAGTATATGCAGAACAATTCAATGATGTGCTTCCTGCTAGGTCGGCTTTCCAAGTAGCAGCGTTGCCATTAGGTGGTAGTATTGAGATTGAAGTTATAGCGGTAGAAAAAAATAATAAAATATAAAAATCAAGGATAGTCATTTGCTATCCTTGATTTTTTGCGTTATAACTTGCAATTGCAGAGTTTATTTCTTCATTTGTAAAATTAGAAATATCACCTTTTAATTCATTTTCGATAATGCTTCTACTAGTACTGCCTTCTTGAGTATAACGTATTGTATTGTATGTTTCAGGTACTTGTTGACCAATAATTTGAGGATGATTTTGGGTATTTGGTATAGATGAAGCTTTTTTTAGAATCTGTAGAACTATGTTTACTAATATTAGGGTTTTTATTAGAGGAAACATTGTCTTTTTGAACCTCTTTAATGGCTATTTCTTTTTGTTATATTAGTATTGTGATCTTGTTCAAGATTCGAGGTTTCAGAATTTCAATAGCTTTTTCTTTTAAAGCTTCGTGTTTAAAATCATACTTAGCTATAATTGTTTTGACCTGATCATCATAATTTAGAGAATTTATGTCTAATTCTAAAATCTCAGTAAGAGCTTTATCATAATAGTCTAGTTGATTATCAAAATATGTTATTGCTTTTTGAAAAAGGTATGGATTGTATCTAAATTTTTTACTTGTTTTAAGTATTCGTAAGCAGTTTCTGTGTCTGCGTTATTAAAGTGCACTATCAATTTTACTAGTTCTCTAGCAATATTTATTTCGTTATCTATATTTCGTAGTGTTTCTTTTAGCTTTTTCTGTGGTTAATATTTCAAGACCGTTTTAATCCAGCTTTGAAATCATATGAATCGTTAATTAATGAGATATATTTAGAGTGTTCTTCTCTAAAAATTTTTATTTCCAGCATTTAGGTAGTAGTATGTTCCACCAACTAAGAAAAAATTGCTAATATAGGCATTAAAAACAGAAATTAATCATAAAAGGTTAAACTCCTTTCTTTAATGTCTTTAACTATAATTTATTGTATAATGTTAAGAAAGAAAAAATCAAGTGGATAAAACAATAAGTAATTAAATTAAATACGTGAGTTAGCTACTTAATTAATTGATGCACATCAGTATAGTGAAAAAATAGTGACTATTAATGTTGAATTTTTGTAGAAAAAAATAATTTTATAAAATGTATTGGATAGAGGAAAAGAAATAAAAATATAAGATAAAATATACAATAATTTCTTGACAATAATAATAGTTTGGTATAATATATTTAAAAAGAAACGTGACAAAAAGTAAAAAGAATTTTATTTTATGTTTTAATTAAAGAGAATTTAATCCTTAGGCTGAAAGGTTAAATATTAATGATTAGAATAAGTAACACTTTTTGTAAAACTTAATAATTTAAAAATAAGGTATCGATATTTCGATATGAATTAGGGTGGCACCACGAATTTAGTTATCGTCCCATATAGTGTAAGCTATATGGGGCGATTTTAATTTATATTGAAGTAAGACTTGTAGATAAATCATTGAAAGGAGAATAAAATGGTAATTAGTATGCCGAGAGGAACTCAAGATATACTACCAGAAGAAAGTATTAAATGGCAGTATATCGAAGGGAAACTAAGAGAATTAGTAAAAAAACTTTTGCTATGAAGAAATTAGAACACCGATGTTTGAATCAACAGAATTATTCAGTAGAGGTGTTGGAGATACTACTGACATAGTTCAAAAAGAGATGTATACTTTCCAAGATAAAGGAAATAGATCTTTAACACTAAGACCTGAGGGAACTGCTGGAACAGTTCGTTCATATATAGAAAATAAATTATTCGCAAAAACAATTCAACCACAAAAACTATACTATGTTGGTCCGATGTTTAGATATGAAAGAAAACAAAAAGGACGTTATCGTCAATTCGTTCAATATGGAGTTGAGGTTATTGGAGAAGAAAGTCCAAAAGATTGATGCAGAAGTAATAAAGCTTTAGCGTACAATATTTACAGAATGTTTGGTATAGAAAATATCAAAGGTAGTATTAACTCTTTAGGAAATCCTGAAGAGAGACAAGCTTATAATGAAGCATTAGTAAAACATTTTGAACCTAGAATAGATGAGTTTTGTGAAGATTGTAATAATCGACTTTACAAAAACCCTATGAGAATTTTAGATTGTAAAGTTGATGCGGGACATGAACTTATTAAATTAGCACCAAAATTATTAGATTACTTAGGTGAAGAATCAAAACAATATTTTTGCCGAAGTACTTACGCACTTAGATGCATTAGGTGTAAAATATGAAATCGATCATAATTTAGTTCGCGGACTAGATTACTATACTCATACTGCATTTGAGATTATGATAGATAATCCTGAAGTGGAATTAAAAACTCTATGTGGTGGTGGTCGTTACAATGGTCTAATTAAATTGTTAGATGGACCAGAAGATAAAAAGGTATTGGTTTTGCTTTAAGTATTGAAAGGTTATTATTAGCACTTGAAAGTGAAAAATATTGAATTACCTATAGAAGATACAATTGATGTATTCGTAGTTGCTATGGGTGAGGAAGCCTCTAAATGCAGGAGTAAAACTTACTAATGATTTAAGATTAGCAGGATATAGCGTACAAAATGATTATTTTGATAAAAATGAAAGCTCAAATGAAGATTGCAGATAGATATAATGCAAAATATTCTATAATAATCGGACAAAGTGAACTTGAAAATGGAACACTTGTCGTAAAAGATATGAAATCATTTGAACAAGAAACAATTATGTTAGAAAGCATAGTTGATTATTTACAAGAGAAATTGAGAGGAGAAAAATAATGAGCGCATACGGAAGAACGGAATACGCTGGTCGTATAGATGAAAAATATGTTGGAAAGAAAGTAACATTAAAAAGGTTGGGTTAGTAAAACGTCGCGACCTTGGTAATTTAATCTTTATCGATGTTAGAGATAGAATGGGTGTAGTTCAATGCGTATTTTCAGGAGAAAAAATGCTGAATTACATGAACTAGCAGGAACTTTAAGAAACGAATTCGTAGTTTCTATTGAAGGGAAGTAGTGTTAAGAAATGAATCTACAGTAAAATGAGAAAATCGCTTCCAGGTAAAAGTAGAAGTTATCGCTGATAAATTAGAAATTTTATCAAAAAGCAAAAACATTACCATTCGTATTAGATGATGCGAGTTTATCAAGTGAAGAATTACGTCTAAAATATCGTTACCTTGACTTAAGAAGAACAGAACTTGCAGAAGTATTACAATTACGTTCAAAAATTACTAAAGCAACTAGAGATTATTTAGATAACAACATGTTTGTTGATGTTGAAACACCAATTTTAACTAAATCTACTCCAGAAGGAGCACGTGACTACTTAGTACCAAGTAGGGTTCATCCCAGGTGAGTTCTATGCACTACCACAATCACCACAATTATTTAAACAATTATTAATGGTTGCAGGGTTTTGACAGATACTATCAAGTAGCTCGTTGTTTCCGTGATGAAGACTTACGTGCAGACAGACAACCAGACTTTACACAAATCGATATGGAAATGAGCTTTTATGTCACAAGAAGAAATTCTTACTATGATAGAAGGTTTAATTGCACATGTAATGAAAGAGGTAAAAAGGAATTGATGTAGTATTACCATTCCCACGCCTTGACTATGAAGACGCAATGGAAAGATTCGGTAGTGATAAACCAGATACTCGTTTCGGAATGGAATTAAAAGATGTCAGTGATCTTGTTAAGAACTTAGACTTCAAAGTGTTCTCAAATGCAGTAGAACAAGGTGGAGCAGTAAAATGTATCGTAGCTAAAGGATGTGCAGAGCAATATTCTCGTAAAGATATTGACGCTTTAGGTAAATATGTTGCAAACTATGGAGCTAAAGGATTAGCATGGGTCAAAAGTAACAGAAGAAGGATTAAATGGAGCAATTGCTAAATTCTTTACAGATGAAGTAGCACAAGAATTAGTAGCTCGTGTAGATGCAGAAGTTGGAGATATTATTCTATTTGCTGCAGACAGTAAGAAAGTATGCTATGCATCTTTAGGTGCATTACGTCAAAAATTAGCAGCTGATTTAGACTTAATTGATAAAGATAAATACAACTATCTATGGGTAGTAAATTGGCCTTTATTAGAATATGATGAAGAAAAAGGTCGTTATAGTGCAGCACACCACCCATTCACAATGCCGAAAGTAGAAGATGTAGAATTATTAGAAACTGCACCAGAAAAAGCATATGCACAAGCTTATGACATAGTACTTAATGGATATGAGTTAGGTGGAGGAAGTATTCGTATTTACGATAAAGAAGTTCAATCTTCTATGTTTAAAGCGTTAGGTTTCACACAAGAACAAGCACAAGAGCAATTTGGATTCTTATTAGATGCATTTGAATATGGTGTACCACCTCACGGAGGATGTGCATTAGGATTAGATAGATTCGTTATGTTATTAGCTGGACGTGATAACTTACGTGATACAATTGCGTTCCCTAAAACTGCGAATGCGGCAGATCCAATGACTCAAGCTCCGTCTCCCTGTAGATTTGGAGCAACTATTAGAATTAAAATATTTCACTACTAAGAAAATAAATCAAATCGTATATATAATGCAAATCTGAGGAAAAAGTTATTTTTTCCTCAGATTTTTTAAAAATTGTATTGACATAAATCTAAAAACAGATGATAG
>BNJV01000635.1_pt1 | contig 67696 bp, 74 predicted proteins | sample 8540591 | NCBI WGS metagenome assembly BNJV01 (sample SAMD00202457, study PRJDB9452) | human saliva metagenome | host: Homo sapiens
TTCTCAGGAGTTGATCATTTTATAAGAACTTACCAAAATTTGTAGATAAAGCTGGTTCAGAATATAATAAACTTCTGATGGGTTGATTCTGGTATTATGGTCTATTTTTTTAATGATGAGGTTTACTTTGTACCAGGCTGGTCTGGTTTTTCATTCTCTGTGAACCATCTATCCCAAATTAATTTCCTAGACATTGATGATGGAGTTGGATAATTAAATTTTGAACTCTGTTTTTGAGGTGACTATCTATTATTTCAAGTAAATCCATCTGAAGTAAATAGAATTTCTGGTCCACTAAGTAAATCTTGCTGATGGTTTCAGGTCCCACCCTGATCTCGATGAATCTGCAGAAAAGAATCTTACCAAAATCTATACAGTATTTTAACTTTTGATTCTTTAAACCTTCGATAAAAATTTTGCATTTGATTTTCAGAGAAGTTGACACGTAATTCATACCAATCATACTCTATTTCCTCACCAATATGAACCCACTTCATTTTGAACTTGACCTCTTCTATCCTTATATCACTCTCTTGATTTTTATAGATAACTAAGTCAAAGACTAGATTCTTAGCACAAATACGAAAATGAACCAAGTCTTCTTCAAAACTCACCGCCCTATGAATCACTTCTGTAATCAGGCTACTGGTCTCTAAGAAAGCTTACAAATAGGGGATTCAAACTCTGGCGAACTAGGAATCTGATGAAGAGTATCAAATAAGTTTCTAGCTACGATTTGGTAAAATGAAGGAAATTTCAATCGAATCAGATGTTTCTTCTTTCCACTTTAAAGTCATCGTAATCTCATCGTATTCATTTTATAAAGCTGCAACTGTATTCATCCTCTAATTTTGAATTTTCCACTCTAGCATTAAATCTCTCCCTCCACTATTTTCTCATCACACACTTTCTCTCTAAAAATCTAAAAAATAGTTTAAAAAAACCTTTTAGCTACTTGTTATTGATTCACCATTAAATCCATCACTGTTGATTCAATACAGAGCTAAATCCTCACATCTAAGTTTGAAACAATTTCTTTTATTGAATACTCTTTGTTTCATTTTAGAATTGCAATAATAGAATCTGAAATCCTTGATATCTCTTTTCGAAATTGACTCTCAATTTCCACTCTTGAGTCAGAAAGTCCCATAAATTTTGTGATTTCGATCTGTGAGCTGCGTCTTCTCTCTCTCTTTTAGCAGTGACCATTTCCTGCTATAATATTTAACTTCTTTTCAAATGGTACCTTTATTTGCCTATATGCTCAGATTTTCTCGAGTTTTGTGATCTGATTCATCTATAAAGTAGTTAGTTTGCCATTTTGAGGGAGAGATATGCTGATCCATTTACTTGGTAATAATGAATCCTGATGTTTGTAAGCAAGTGTTTTAAGCAACATTCTCACCACATTACGGTGAGGATTTTGGATTCCTGCTTCCGCGTTGAGCTTGGTCTAGTTCTTGGAAATCAAATTTAGAATATCTGATGCAACAATTGCTGAATTTAATTTTAAAATATCACCTTAACAGCATTGATAGTTGGAATAAGAATGTATGTCATTGGTTCAGCGAGTAGTTGTTTAAGAGTCTTTAAATTTATCCTCAAAGTGTCACTACGATAACAGTATACCATGATAATCGCGATGTTGAAACCTAGTTGGATATGAAGTAAGTGTATCTAATGTTTGTTTATCTTTTATATTTGATGACCATCTCATCTTCCAGCACTTCACGCTGTAATTACTTTCCATAGTCGTCGTACGAATATTATCTGTATTCAGATTGATAAAGGCATGTTCAAATTTGTTACTGCAGAGTATTTTCTGACTCTAGGTGTAGTACTTTTTAGTAATCTCCAAAAGCTCTAAGATAGAACATATAGTAATAAATAATTGTTGGATACTTTCATTAGCTGCTGTAGCTTGTCTCATCAAGCTCTTTGGCAGCGTTCAATATCATGATTTTCCTTTATGCTTTTCTCAAGGTGGTTATGTAAATCTTAGCTTTGGCATGTCACATCAGATAGCGGTAAACCTCTGTCATTTAGAGTAGAGAAAAATAGTCAATGCTGTATCTTTGGTGTCAGCAGTTATTGGTAAAAGGCATAGCTTGATTTAATAGGGAATAAATGAACTGATAAACTCATTAAAGGAGTTCTCACTTGAATGTTTATCAAGTAACTCACTGAGTAGATGTCATATACCTCTAGAATAATTATCTTTGAATCTTTATTTACTCTTCCAGTTTCGAGAATTTGACGAGAATTTCGTACCTTCTATTAATCAACACGTGATGTTAGATGAGTGCTTATAATCAACTGTTCCAGTCAGAACTTTATTGTGCGCCAGTTTGAGGTTCAATCTTACCAATAAAAATTGTTCGCTTCTGGAGTTCGTTCGTAATGGAGAATTAAATAGCTTTGTGTAAATCGCTCAACAATAAAAACAGAGAGGTAATACAGTCGCTGACCATCCAATAATTTCCTGTTCACCATTATCATTTTCATACGAGTGATACTTCCAGAAAAATACGAACCTTCGCGTTCAGTACCACCATTACTGACGGTAGAATTCCATAAATCTTCAAACAGTGTTTCAACCTGTTCATCCGTCCAGCTTATAAGGACGCTGATATTCTGGAATAACAAATGGGTTTTGTTCTTCCACTACCAAGTAGTGCTTCAACACTCTGTATTAACTTCTATTGAGTTGCATCTTAAACCTCCATATTATATTTGCTAAAAATACTACATTTTTATTGATTATTTTGAAAACTATATCAAATCACTTTTAACTAGCAATCCTACATTCAAAACGAACTTTTAGTAACTATTGCATATCTTCCATGGCTTCTTTCACACATCTTCTACATCTTCAATCTCTAAAAACGAAGGATCAAGGTGACTACAAAAGATTACCAATCTTCAGCGCCTTTTCTATGAACAATCGCTTCCCCGTCTTCACTTCCGAAAAAGTTTCTGTCGACTTCATACCCGTTGCGCTCTAAAAGTCCTCTGTGGGATGATACTTGACTCTCGTGGCTCGATATAAGCTTTGACTTCATCGTTGTTAACGATATAGGCATCGATTTTTGAATCCCTTCGATTACTTGATTGTTTTTAACGGAAAGATTGAAATTTCTTTCCAAATAATCTCGACATTTTCTTCAGGTTCAAAATGAGAAATCTAGATAAAGGGACAATATTTCCATTGAACACAATTTCCATATAATCTGGCAAGTGTTTTGGGTTCTATACTCCACTTGAAACCCATCTTCTGTTTCTAAAAGTATATCCAGGAATTTGAGCTACAAGGCTTTTCCATCTTCTAAAGAGTCAAACACGACTAAATCTTTTTGAATAATGATTTTTGATACAATTCAATATAAGCATTGATAATCTCTCCCATTTTTCTCTACCAATATTGTATCACTTATTGAATTGTACTACAAATAATAAGCTATTCTCTATCAACTCCTAAATACCTTTTTCCAAACATAGGTAGTTACAAAAATCTGAGTGCCCCAATACTAGCTACACCCAGAACTTGTAATATCAACGATATTGATCGTAAGCTATTTATCCTTAACCTAGTTACCCTACTTAAATTTTTAAGTAGGATGGTCTTTATAAAATAATTAGAAAAACAATTTAATGATTATTTTCAATATAACCCTATGCAAGACCAATCCATCCCGTCTGCACTGCCATATCAACAAAATGATTGATGAGTAATGATACCTTAGAATCAAATGCTGCTTTATCATAACTCTCAGGAAGATCCTGATTTAATGATAATTCAACTTCATGTTTAAGCTTTGGCACGGTTGTTCATCCTTGTACCAATCTACCACAAGAAGATTACTACGATTATCCATCAATTTCTTATACAGATTTTTCGCAGAGAGTTTTACCTTTTGCTCTTCACTCTGTGTCAATTTTTTCCCAGCAATCAGTAAATCGTAAATTTCTAGTTCTTCTTCCGCAAGGCCTTCTGTGTTGGCGCGATTGTCCTCTTTACATAGTTCTTCAAGAAGTTTAACAAGTTGTTCGTAATAATCTTCATTTTCAGTTCCACCTGCATTATAGGAATCAATAATGCGTTTGAAACGCTCAGAGAATTTTGTTCTCGTACAATTTCTATTAAGCATTTGTTCTAGCACTTGCTCTATGTATTCCTTCAAGTCATTAATTTCAATGGCCTTATACTTAGCAGATTTTATTTCTTTTCTTAGCTGTTCAATATCTACTTTGGATAGATCAATAGCCTTTGGTCCTTTATATCATGTACTGAGCAGTTTCTTTCTCGAACATAATTAGCAAAATTTCTGACTTGCGGTTACACTACCATCTCAGAATTTGATTCATTTTCTGTCTGGCACGAGCTACTTTTTCATCATCGATAGTGTGATATAAACAGTCCGTGCAAATATACAAGTGGTGCAAATTTATCATTACTCCAGTTCTTTTTCAAAGATTTCTGGTTTTGATGCTTCATAGAGATTTGTTAACGTGTTAAGAATAACTTTGAATTTCTCTTTATCGTCATCTTTAGCAATAATAGTGTCATAAGCACTTCTTAATGCATCCAGTTTATCTAGAGTATTTGAATCTGCAATTATTTTATCTAAATCAATACCTAACGATAACAAGAAAGAATCTGCCCTCAGAGATTGTACCATCAATATATCCAATTAGCTGATCAATATCTTTTGCAGGAAATTCTGTTCCGTCATTACCCGTAGCATATTCCGTTAATGCCTTTTTTCATATATTTAAAAACATTAACATAATCAACGATTATTCCTGCAGGTTTTACCAGGATACACTCTGTTAGCACGAGCTATGGCTTGCATCAGTGTGTACCTTTCATCGGCTTATCAAGATAGAGTGTAGAAAGGTTCTTTCACATCAAATCCTGTTAACCACATTGCGCACACAAATACTAGTTGCAGAGGATCATCTAGGGATCTTTGAATCTGTCCTCAATATCTCTGCCGTCTGGAGTGATTTCTTTCATTTTTGCACGATGGTCTGATATTTTTCAATCCTTGTTTAGCAAACTTTAGTTTCTTCATCGTTCTCTTCGGAAATTATAACAGCCATTTCTACTTTATTCATATAAGCAAAGAATTTGAGTAAGCTGATTACGCTCTTCTTCTGTAGAGGCGTAATTTCGTCTGTTTCATAATATTTTGTTTTCAATAGTCCCAGTAATGTTGAACTTTGTCATACATTTTAACAGCTGTATATTTGTCCACTGATACAACCATTCCCTTTTCCCAAGAAATCCTCGTCTTGGAAAAGTGATATGCTATATCCTGCGCAACCTTATCCAGTCTGTCATCACGCTTGATAACTTCTAAAAATACGAGAGGATGCATTTTCCAATAGACGAGTTTCATCTTCGTTAAGGGTTTTCTTCTTCTATAATATTCACAACGTCATCATCAAGAAAATTATTTTCTAGACCTACTTCAGGAACTCGTCTAGAATAGAACAATGGAACAGTAGAACCATCTTCAACAGACTGTGCGAAGTTATATTCTGATACATAATCACCAAACCATTGATTTGTAAGACGCTTAGCGCCCGAGAAGTGTCCCTGTAAATGCAACAAAATTTGCATTAGGAAGTAGCAGTTCTCATGTTTTTCTGCTAAATCTTTATACTGTGTTCTATGTGCTTCATCGACAAGAACAATAATATCATCTCGTGTAGAAAGAACGGGATACTTCTTCGTTTTATCGTATCTGAACTTATGAATCAGTGTGAAGATAAATGACTTGTTAGTAGTTAAAAATTCTCGTAGTTGCTTGCTGTTCTTTGGTTGACACTCCTCTTTAGAACCGATAACTTCTGTGCGTATAAAGTTCTTATGAATCTGTGTGTCCAAGTCTTCACGGTCGGTGATAATAAGGAATGAAAAATTACTAGCTACTTTGACGTTTAACCTTACGGGCAAACATAACCATAGAGTAGGACTTACCCAGAACCTTGTGTATGCCAGAAGACACCCAGTTTACCATTCAATTCTTTTCTGTTTTCCACTGATTCCATCAGATTATTTACCCCTAAGTACTGATGGTTTTTAGCGATAATTTTTATTCGTTGATTTTCAAACAGTATAAAATTTTCTAGATAGTCAATCAATCTATCCTTGTTTAGTAGACCATCAACAAAATATCTTACAGAACTATCTTTTTACAGTTTCAGCTGAGTAGAATAGCTTCTCGATCCAGTATTTTCTTTTCACTATCAACTTTAAGCCATTCAAAAAGTAGTCATAGGTTGCATTGAAGGCACCTAGCTTTGTTTCTAATCCATTTGATAGAACACAAATCTGATTGAATGCAAATAGATTTGGAATATCTCGTAAATAATCCTTTAAATTCTTTATTATATGCTTCTTCAATCTTAACGATGCTATTCTTTTAGTTCAATGAACACAAGAGGCATTCCATTGATGAAAGATAAGGATATCCGGTCTGCGATAATAGACCTTTCCTTGAATCCACATCTGAGAAACTGCTGTGAAAGTATTGTTCTCCGGATGCTCAAAATCGATTAGCTTTTACAAAATCAAAGTCTTCTTTGCCGTCTCTGCGAACTGTGATTTTTATATTATTGCGGATTTGTCTGTATATTTTATAGTTAGTATCAACAATATCTGTACCCTGTGTAATCCTGCCTTAAGTTCTTTTACTATTTCCTTGATTTTTATCTTCAGAGATAGTAGGATTAATGCGTTTTCAAAGAAGACAGCATAACATCAGGAAGAACACATTCTTCTCTTAGAAGCTCTTCCTGTACCATCATTCAAATCGTCTCGCTTACTAGGATCAGCATCACAAATGAGGATATCATAATTCAAAGGTTCCGTTTTTAATTTTGCAAGTATAGCCTGTTCTATATCGTCTTCAGATATAAAAGTATGCATAGGAACACCTCCTTACACTTCAAGTTTTGCCACTCATTAAGCGTGGTAAAAAGCATATCTCTTTGTTTAATTAATCAATTGAGTTTCATTCCAAAGGTTATTTTGCTCTTGAATAATCGGTTTAATAAAATCAGCATAAAAACTAGTTTGTAATTCATAATCAGGAACCAAAATCTTCATTCCGTAAAATCTACCCCAATGTCTTTTATGACTCTTCTGTTACAATAATTTTGTGAACAGCATAAAACAAATAATAGTCATTCAACTTATTTTCATTTCGCTTATAAATGGAACCCATTTTTCACCCAAAGAAAAACTCTCTAATCATTAACACAAATTTACATGAATGATCACTAAACAAAAAGAACTGGTTTATCAATACTTGCACAATGAGATGGTTCATCATTATGGTAACCTAGGAATTCCGTTGAAGATTGATCAATTACTATTACTTTACCTTCTGATTCCAATTCATTTTCTTTTCTATATAACTGATTAAAAGGCAATCTTTTTACACAATTCTTTTATCTTTTTAACTTCCCAGCCTTTTGGTATGCCATTTTCCAAATTCCACATTCTCATATCCCGGAAAAACGGAATCTTACAAACCATTCCTTATATAGATTCTCTGCCATTTGCTCAACAACTTAATACGCTTGTTGTGTTTTTCGATAGGGGTTGTCGTAAGTTGTCAATATCGATGAAATCTTCTTTTTGAATAACAAGTCTTGGTAGTAAAGCTTTTGTGTTTTGATAAATTATTTATGTGATTTGTGATTGAGCCGCCCCGATATCAAGTATCTCAAATTGTGCAAACAAATTGATAATATAAGTAACGCATATCTGCAACACTTTTCATCAAGATCAACAATGATAGATAGATTCGTGATATAAGATTTTGGCGGTGAAATTTTTACATCCCCTGTACCTCAACTCCTCTTGCTACCACAATTAAAGTCAGATTTTTCAACCATGTATTCACTATAATATCCTGTTATTCTATATCCGCTGAAAAACAGGATATCCATCGTCAAGAAACTTATCTTTATCAGGCATCTTTCCATAGCGAAATTTTGCTATATTCCCCAATTTCACATATTCCATATCACTCACCCAACAATTCTTTTCAGATTATTTGCGATGAGTTCTTCAAGATTCTTTGCCTCAGCACTTAATGTAGTGAACTCTGCATTCAAAGAATACATCTCTTCTTTGAATTCTTCTATGTTAAACCATCATCTTCAATAACTACACCAACATAGCGTCCTGCATTAAGGGAATAGTCTTGATCAATAATTCCATCCTCACCATCCATTGGCGCAGCTTTGCAAAGACCGATAACATCAGCATATACACCATCTGGGAAACCTTTTCTGTTAACCAATCAATTTGAGATTGCCAATAATCTTTAGTTAGAACTTCTTTGTTGTCAGAAGATTCTGGGGCATTTTCAAATTCTGTTTTATACTCATCAATTAAATCAACAAATGCCTGTGTATCACCGTGATATAGTTTTGTTATGACGCCAAGATTTTTTTAATCTGCTCATTAGAAAATTTTCTATGAGCACGGTCAATTTGAGTAAATATATTTCTAGCATCAATAAATAAGATTTCATTTTTCTTCTCAGTATTTGGTTTTTGCTTATCAAAGAACCAAAGAGTTGCAGGAAGTGTAACTGATGAGAACATATTAGAAGGAAGAGTCACCATCTGTGAGATGATACCTTCTTCGATCATTTTCTTTCTAATTTCATATTCTGAACCGGATGCATCAGATGCAGAATTTGCCATAACAAGCGCTGCCTTACCATGCTCATTTAACGCAGTGGCAAAGTAGCCAATCCATAAGTAGTTAGCGTTTGGCACTGTTTCTTTTTTATCAGATTTTTTCTTTGTCGATTTACTTTTATTTCTTGGTACGCCATAAGTACTGAAACGGATATCATTAGATACTTTCTCAACCACGACTTCATCAACATTAAAACGGGGGATTTGCCATTACGTAGTCAAATTGTCCAAATGCATTATATGGATCAGAATAGAATGAGTTAGCTTGTGTAATATCACCACGAATATTATTAAGAAGTAGGTTCATTTTTGCCAGTTTTACTGTGTCAGGTTCTTTTTCAACACCATAGCAACGGAACTTCATCTGCTCACTCTCAGTGGCGTTGTGATCATGCATGTATCTTGCAGCCTGAACAAACATACCTCCAGAACCACATGCTGGATCTAAGAACTTCTTTTCACCTGGTTGAGGATTTAATACTTCTACCATATATCTTACAACAGTTGCAGGAGTATAGAATGTTCCTCCATCTTTACCTTCTGCAAGTGCAAACTTACCTAAGAAAAATTCATAAATCTCACCGAAAATGTCAATTGTGCTATTTTCAGGAATATCTTTAAAAATACGCACAATATTAGAAAGAAGTTCTGGTGCATCCTCTGGTACAAGTTGTGCGTATACTTCTTTTGGAAGAACACCATCCATTTTAGGATTTTCATCCTCAATTGCTTCCATAGCTTTCTTTACAAGGGTAGCTTTGTTTGCATCGTCGGGCGCATCGTTGATAAAGTCATAATAAGCACACTCGGGAAGATAGAATCCACACTTCTCGATAGAAATTTCTTTCATTGATTTTTCCATACGTCCACCTTTAAGACGATTATATTCAGTTTTAATTTCTTCTTTATGTTGTTTATATAAAATATCTGCATATCTAAGGAAGATAAGCCCAAGAATAGGCTGTCCATACTTATTAGCAGCTAAATATGCACTTGCACGAAGAACATCGGCAGAATGCCATAGTTTATCTTTTAATTGTTTTAGTTCTGATCTTTCATTTCCCTATTTTTCCTCCTTAATAAATTCAAGTACATCGTTAGGATAGAGTCACCGTTCAGCGATATACAGATACTCTCTAATTTATCTAATGCCATATATTTCCCTGTTGGGTTATACTATGGAATGGAACTATTAAAAATTTATTTAGTAAGTAAATTCCTAACTCACCTCAGCTCACTCTTTATAGCGCAGAAAATCAAGCCCCTGAACTTTCTCTGCACATCAACTAATCTTCAGTAGTATAAGAATCTAACTCATCTTGAGTGAAAAATCTTTGCATCATATCGACGTATAGGTATAATTATTTTATTATAATAAACCAGCATTTTTAATAGGATTGGCTCTAAATACCTCGGCCAACCCAGAATCCACCAGTTGCAAAATAGTGGAGATAAATCACATCTGGGTTTTCAATACAATTTAATAAAGTACTTGCTCCAATGTCTTATATGAAAAATATCCCATGCTGTATTATGTATTTTATCAATTAACTTATCAGCCTTTTAACTGCAACTTTTTAAATATTTCTTGAACCGCATATCATTTTTCAAAAAGTATTAATAAAGTCATTTCAATTCTAAAAATACGCATAAATCCTCAATACAATAGCGTTTAAACTCAGCCACTTTAGCTTTTGTAGAAAGATTTTTGTATTTTTCAAATAGTGCTTTTCAATATATAGCAACACACTGCCTCATAATGTTGTATCACTCATCATTACTAGGTAGTATTCTGCATCTTCCCAGATTTCTTTCATCCAAATATATTTATCTGGTTTTAGAGTCTGAGGCACATTAGATTGAAATACTTCAAAATTAATGCTATCAAAAATACATAACTTTCAATCATTTTAGCTAATAATTCGATTTATTGGGTGGTATATCTTTCCATTAAAAGCAGTTGAATATTTTTGTTAGACGCATACAGTTTAATCTCGTGTAAAAATCTAATTAAATTCTCCTTATCGGATATTTCTTTCCTCTATATAAATCATGTATGTAAGTAAAAATGTTTAGGTCGTAATTGACAATTCGTAACGGGTAAGAAATTATCTCTTAGCATTCACAGTATTTTATCAATCCAAATTTTGGTAATCCCAAATCAATCAGATTAAACTTTCATAGCTAAATGAGTTTTCCTGATATTACTAAAAATTTGACTTTTTCTTCATCAAATAGAAAAATCTCTACATATGAAGGTTCCATTCTGAAAACTTCCATTTTTCTGTGGTCGTTTCACACTTAACTAGCTCCTGAACAAAGGATATATTTTCAAGTTACATAGGCGTTTAACCTCCATACTTAGTTGTCTTGTTCATAACGATACCCTCTTCCCAATAATCATACTCATCACAAAATATACAACATTGCATTAAGTAGCTTCACTCTTGTTCTTCTATTTCTTCTCCCTACCATGTCCAATCATATGTCGATTTGGTTTCATCAAGTGTAAACCTATTTGTATCTTTGAAGAAACGATACAGCCAGTGCATCAGTCCTGCATCGCTCAACGACGTCAATAAATATATTATCAATTTCTTTTAATCGCTCGTGACCTTGGTATCTCTAATGAAGTCAATTCATTCTGTTCAGCGCACCATCAATTGCCAAACTCAAGAGTGTATGCTGCATAAAAGTTTTTATTAAAGTAGCAGTCAACCATTGATTTTACTAGGAGCCGATAACACGGCGAATTTTGTAAAGGAAATAATAAATTTCTCATTTTTAGTTTATCCCTAAGCAACTTAATCCATTCGTCCTCCAAAGGGTATTCCATTCCTCAGCAAGTGTACGCTGATAAACATTTCTGTCACGAAATAAAGACTCAGCCATTTTCTGCTAGCAGTTGAACTCGAGATATAATCTGCTCGATTTCTTCTTGTGTGTAAATCGAAGGCAGTGATTTTAAAAGTTCATTGGTGCCACTAAAAATCTTTGAATAATCAATTTGATAGCTAGCAATTAAATTTTCTTTGCAGAATCGCAATGTTTGAATGCTTGCAAGTGTGTGCTTGATAACGTTTTGTGTGCAAAGCAATCACTTCGGGACATGACATTAATAGCGTTTTTGTCCACTTGAGTTAATGAAGGCAGACTTACTAAGGTCGTCAAATTAGGCAATATTCATAGTTAGCTAGACTTAATACATTTTGAAGTTGCAATTAATTCTGAAATAATGTTAGCATTTACAGTTGCTTGAAAAGTTACTAAAGGTATCAGCCAAAACAGAAATAGCTTGCAGTATTTTTATCCCCAATTTTTATCTTCTCAGGAGAGGTTTGTTGAGCTGTCTGAGGCAATTTTATAGAGTCTTTTTCAACTTTCTTCACTTTATTACTATCAGTCATTTCGTCCTTCAAAACAGCTTATATTGTTTATTATACCACTAAAACCCAAAAGACCTTAACCATTCGGTCACAGTTACTGACAATTTTATCTTAGTCCATCTTGTCAAATTTTTCCCTTTCTAGTGTGCCAATTAGTCTGTCCAATAACTAACACATAATTAGCACATTAAAAACTATTTTATTTTCTGAACTAAAATTTTTAATCGTTAACTGAAACCATATTCTAAAAGTTTTTGACTCCTGTCGATTGTAAAACTTACTATAAAATTGCTTGATTTTCCTGTAAGAAACTATAGGCTACTATACTACTTCTACTTCGATGGTCCCTCAGCTCGTACAAGCCAGTGATACTGCCTCAACTTGCTCATTATTGTCAAACCTATATTTTAAATCTTTCATTGATGATAGGAGTTTAAAAAGTAGTGATTTTAGCCATTGCCCATTCGGTTTGCTTTCTTCGTAAATTTGAATTTCAGAAACCAAAGCTGTAATTAACTGTCACGCTCTACATCATTCATTACCTTGTAGAGTTTATCAAAATAGATCAAAATCTTATATATATTGTCTCCTGTAAGTTTTTCAAGCTCAATAGTTTGTTTCTTTGCTTTCGCATCAATTAACAGCGACTCTAATTCTTCAATTTTTGTCATACACATACGATTCAAGAATGATTTCTATTATTAAAACTCAAATATTTAGGGTGTGTCTATATTTAATTTCTGAAAGTAAGCATCTATTTCACTATCTTCAAATCCATCATCTTCATGTTCTTTAGCTCCTACAGAATCTATATATTTCTAATTCATATCCATCTGGAAAACCTCAGACTATATTCAATTTTCTTTATCTCATAATTAATGTTAAATTGCTCTTTTACCTTTGCAACAATATCCTCAGCTCGATTGGTAACTTCTATGTAGTTGTGGGTATTATCAAATCACCTAAAACTAATAAAGCATGTAGCCAGTAATCTGTTACAACAAAACAAACCAGCATAGTAATAAAAAGAAATTTTTCATTTATTCTACCTAAATCATTCTCAAGTTCAAATTTTTATTTCGTTCAATATTTCAATTTTCTCCATCATCTTCAGAAATAAAATTGAATCCCATTGGTTCTCTCTCTACTGTAACAGTACTATATAATTTATTCCTTACTTTTCAGGCATAGAAAGATACTTATAATCATCCAATTTTAGTCCAATTTCTTTTCCTTCTTTTTGGTATATCGAGTCACCCTTATCCATAGGTAAATTAACCTCGCTAAAAGTAAGTCCTCCATCTTTTTGTGTTATATATTTGAAGTATTCTCCAGATGCCCCTGAATTCCAATAAAACCAAAAATCATTTTGAAAAGAATGATTCCTTCTACACCTAGCGTTATCCATAAAAGGGTTCTCATTAATCATTTCCCAATTATTCCCGCCATCTATTGTTTTCCTAATGCATAGAACCTTGAACCAGCGCGGCATCCACAACTTTAAGCCTGTATCCTACTTCTTTATTATCAAAATAAAGGTGTATACCGTACCATTATTTTTCATCTGTAATCCAGCTTTTTGAACTCTTTTGCATCTTCAAGCATTTTTGCTGTTATACCTATTTTCAAGCATTTCCAGTGATATATATTGCGGTCTCATAAGATAACTAACAGAAGATATGTCTTTATATATAAAGAGACGCCTTATACCCATTAAATTCTCCTCCGCTTGCTCTAGGTTTAGAAGTCGATAATCTGATTATGTTTTCCATCACCATCTGCATCTCCATCTAGTATAAAGAGTCCATCTTCTGGATTAACCGTTTGCTTTCCTGAATATAAAAAGGCGTATGTTTGATCCTGTTTGCCAAATTCCAACTGAACTTGTTCTTTATGAGAGTTGCTTAAGAATTGCAGGATTTAGCAACTTATCCGGATTAATACTAAGACTACCTTCATTAAGCCAGACATTGATTCTGTTCTCTTTTTATAATCATAAGAAAGCAAAAAGCCTTTCAACTGTCCTTGTCGTTTTCTCCATATAGCATTGTTTCTACATTTGTAATTGTTCCGTCTTCTGTGAATTCAATATAGAAAATCATCGGATACATAAAAGTCGAAGAAATCTCCCATCGTCTATCACTCCATATTACCATTTTATAAATATTATTAGTGAGTGAAATTTATCTTTTTATGATTTAAAATCATCAATTTTTCCAAATAAGCTCCATTATAAGGATATTTCACATGTACTATCATTCCTCCAAACACTAGACTTATCGCAACAAATAAAACCAAACGGAATTTAAAAATAACTTGCTCGATACCCTCTATGTCTTAATATTAATCTGACTAACAGATAAGATAATCAGTAAAATCACAAAAAGGCAGCATCATGACAAGCCAATAATGTATTCCTCTAACTTTCAAAGTTTCCATAAAATATACATACAAATTGAATATAAAACTAAGATTATATAATCAACTAACGGTTTTAGTTTCTTTCTTCACATCAGTACCCCCATTCATGTGCATTATATAATTTATTCAAAATAATTTACTGGACTGCTTTTAAAATTTATTTATCTATCTTAATATTATATCATAAGTATTTTTCTATATCAGCTTCCTACGAATTGCTTGAAAGAGTCCCCTAATAAAAGTTGAAAACATCTTACCTTTCCTCATTTCTGTAATAATCTTTTTGTTTTCTCTTTTTCGTATTTCTCCTGTTGCTCTTGGTACTTTTTAATCTGTCCAATTACACTTAGCTTTTTCTCCTCGCTTGATTGCCTTGTCTATCTCAATGGATAGGTCTATTCCATAATCATCATTGACTATCTTTACCGCATATTTGATATAGTTAATATTTTTGTATTCTTCTTTTGATAGCTTGAGAGTGTTTTATTTAGCTTAGTAATTTTCATCTTCAAGGGTTTTTCATTTCTTTTGCCAATCCTTGCTCTTAATCTGCTGATGAACCTGTAAACTGTTCAATCATTTTTCTTGCTCTTTTGTATTTTGTCTATTTCCTCTTTATGGGAATTGTAAAGCTATCTTTGAATAGAGTTTTATTGTTCCATTCTCATAAGTTGCTTTGTTGTCTTTGATAATATCTGCATAAGTAGAAACACTTATTTAAGTTTTCTATTCTTTACTTTTTAACCTTAACTTTTGATTGATGTTCTTATTTTCTGCCTGAAGAGTGCCTATCTTGCAGTGCTATGGTTTGTAGCTTATTATCTCTAAGGTAATAGATAGCTTTTTGAAAATCTTTCTAAGGTCCAGCAGCCATCTTTTATTGTGCATAGGTTTTAATGCTCTTGCTTTTTCTCCCTGTAAAGTCGTGATAGATAGAAATGTATTCATACTCTTCAATCAGTCCGATTCCTCATGTCGAGTTCATCTAATGTTTTTATAGCTGTCGGCTTTGAGATATTTCTTCTTCTCATAATTTCTTCGACTGTGAAATAGATAAATACTCTGCCTTCTTGTCCTATCCAGTTATTCTTAGCATTCCTGTTCGTTTAAGAAGCATAGAATAAAGAATAATTGCTTCTGCCGATAATCCCTTAAATTCTTCTCCGTCTACCAATATTTCAGGCACTTTCAGAAAGTTAAATCTTTCCCGCTTCTCTGTTGATAGCCCATAAAGTGTCCATAAGATCACCTCCCTCCTTTAAAAATTTATGAAAAAGACACGATGGTTTTCTTCTATCGCCTTCAGTAGCCATTTTTATGAAATTGAGATTGATTTTGTGCTTCATTGTCTGGCAAAAAGCTATAACAGTTGCACCAACCATCATTCCGTATGGACTTAACAGGAATCCTAATATAAAATGGCTTCTATGCCAATTGAAAAATCTTTTGTAAAACGATGCATACCCTCGACAATGACACACATAAGCATTAGCAAATACAGTATTGTTGTTCCTATGTGCAAGTAAAAATGTTAGAAAATGCTGTGAGGATACTTAATGCTAAGCTAATTGAAACAAGATTATTTTTATTATCCATCTCATAAATACCCTCCATTTCTTTTAAATCATCTTAAAAATGCTGTAAAGCATCCATGATGGCTTCTCTTTTCCGGTGCGCATTGTGGAATAACCTGTTTCTCTTTTTGATTTTATTATAATGCTCCTCAATTCAATACCACATTTCTTTTTAATCTGAGCAATATAAAGTGTCGAAACCTTTAAAATTTGAATTTTTCTAATATATATTCTTTGATTTGTGCATAAAGTAGCCTTTACTTTCAACACTTGTCAAATCAAGCTCATCCAGCTAATTTCAACATCATATGCTTATCGACATCGAGTTTGGACAATAGCGTACTGTCTCAACATGATGCGTCTGCGGAAAAGATCCACTGGCTGGACCTTTCTTCAATTCATAGCCCAACTCTTGGTAGAGTTTAATATCACGTCATGGTGGCGACATTACAGGAGATATAGAGCGATACGGTCTGCTCCTGTTTGGGCGCTGGCTTTTGATAAAGCTTTCGGTCAAGCTCCTTGCGTAATTGGGTCGACTAGGATGGCAGTTGGTTGGATGCCTTCCCTTGAAGCTTGTTCTTCATGGCACTTTCAGCTGTGTATCACCAGACATAGTGGGCATTGGTGATATTGTTTAATAAAGCTACTCTTCTGGCTATTTTCACTGCTTCTGGAAATAACCTCCTACACAGACTTCCTTTGACATGCTTAGCGACAGATAAGCCAATAGTCTCACGCTCGGAGTAGGCATCAGCTTACATCGTCAGCCTTCAACTCTGCAAAATCAACCGCCGTTTGATAAAGTTTCTCTGCCATTTTCGGTATTGATCACTGGTAAAATGCTGGTCCAGAGACTTTGGAAACTGGTTGCCCCAACATTTGATCAATGTTGTCATCTGACCATAAAGCGTACGCTATTCGTGCCGAAAAATGGCATTGGTATTTTGGTCATTGATATTCTGTGCACAACAGACTACAATTTCTGTAAATTGCTTTGCGATTTAGTTGTTCGAAATCAATTTGTCTACTCGCAGGCTTTAGGACGAGTTGTTACCATAAATGACCACGATTTGTCTGAATGACGACCACGACGGACCACAAGATTGCGAATCTGGGCCAGCATTGTTCTTTTTCATCATAAGGCTTCAAATCCCATAGCGGCGAAGCCAAATCTCCGTAGCACAACTAATCTGGTCAATAACTGTGATCCTGAATGTAAAAATCTTCCAATGGCATAAGGTCATGAGAGTGCCCACGGAAGAAAACCAGTTTCTAGAACACCATTAACGGACGACGAACAGGTGCCTGAGCCTTGTTACGATGCTTGATAGGATTTTCCACACCAAGAGTATCAGCGACTACATCTGATTCCAGCAATCTATATAAGACTGTGCTGCTACTTATTAGTTTTAAACTTAAGTTGCTCTGGATTAAAGCTGAGATGACCTGGGTCAAGATTCCAGAACGCAAGTAAGCTCAAATCTAAGTCTTGATTACGATGTGGAGAGTGCGCAAGGTATTCCTCAACCTTACCAAAGCTAATTTTCTTGTTGGACTTTCAGGACGCATGAGGATTTTCTCAGTCGTAGTGCATTCTCTACACAGACCAAGGCATCTACCTTGGCAACACCTGCGTCCTTCATGTGTGTCAAATCGACAATCTCTACTTCTACAATATCATTTTCTTAAACATCATTTTCACTTTCTATCAGCCGACAGACGGCAACTGTTCTAGTTACCATCACTATTGTTTCATGAATTACTTTCTAAGCACCAAAACTCTTGAAAAGTTTACACTGTACTTGCCAAATAGCACTGAGGATATTGCCACCGTCTTGAATAGCTTTAATAGCATCAGTTAAGGTCTATATTTGAACTCCTGCTTGCTGACGATAACTGTTGATCCTTTAGAGTCTTTGTGAAATCTTCGTTGTTAAGGAATATCACTCTTGGAAGATTGAAGGCAAAGTTGATGATGATATTAATCGATTTCCTGTTATAACCTGATCCAACTTATAATTTTTCAACATTATCTTCAACAATCTTACGAACATCATCTTCAGTAAGCTCACCCTTGAACTCTTTAGCTTTAGCGATAGCAGATTTGATATCGGCAAGGGCTACATTGAGTTTAGTTGGCATCATATGTACGAGTTTGTCCTTAGTTTTCATCATGTTACGCCTGAGCAAGGCTTTTTAGCTCTTCCTGAGCTAGGTCTTTATTTTCTTGAGGAAGTTGGAACACCATTGGCTTCTAATGAATAGTAAATACCTGCTAGGGCACTTTCTCTCACTCCGTTACAGGGATTGGAGCAGCTACGGTTGTGACGGCATGCTCCACGACCCAAGGTAACGGCCGCATTACGGTGCTACGTCTCTGGGTCACTTTAGTGATATTTCTCAGTTTCAATCTTCACTTCAAGTGGAGATTTTCACCTAATTTTTGAATTTTGGCAGACGAATAGAGCTGGAGCTGAGTCATTGGCGACATTCATGGTCTTTGAGTAGACATCTGGCGATATAGTCTTCAGTTCTTTGGTATCTGTAGGGCAAGTTAGTAGCCAAGCTAATGTTTGGATTTTTGATCTTCAGTGAGAGAAGAACCCAAGACGTACTCAGGTTGAACATAAGTTTCATCAATTGCTTTTTGAACATCAGTGGCTGCTTGAGCGCTTTTGCAAAGTTGCAATCATGCTAAAAGAACTGCAGCACTAGTCAGAAAGAATTTCTTTCGCATGAGACGTTCCTCCTTTTCCTATCTAGGATAGTCTATTAGCCTTAAAGAAAAGCTTATAAAAGCCACCTAGAATTTTCTAAGTGCTTAAAAATAGATTAAAAATTTAATAATATAGAGATTTAGTTGAACCTGTCTGCAGTAGTAATAGTTCCTCCATCTACATAAAGTTCTCTACCTGTGAAAGATGGAAATTGGATTGACATATCGATAGGTCCAGTTGTGTTTCCTAAAAATCGGAGCAACGTCTCTTGAGTATTGTTTAGCTAGGGCAAATGAGGTATTTTCTTTCCCATTTTGATGAGTAAAAATCAATATATGCAGGCCCAAAGCTATGGCCTGTACAGCTTGGTCCGCTTAGTCTACACTTTTCTTGTAAAGCTAAATAAAGATTCTCTGTCAAGGTTTGAATTCCCTGACGAATACTGCTCCTATTGTCAGAAATCGTATTTGTAGTACCGTCTGGCAGACTCACTAGACCGCATCACGTCACTTTCTTTACCTTGGTTTTGTACAATTCGCCAATGTCCAACCCCACTCAGGAAGCCAGCCAACTGTGCGGGCTTACATGGCCTTGATTGAGCCAGGTGATACCGTTATAGGGGATGGATTTGGCAGCGGGTGGACACTTGACCCACGGGAGCTCCAGTTAGCTTCTCTGGTCAAACCTACAACTTTGTTTCTTATAGCGTAGATCCAGAAACAGAGCTCTTGGACTTGACGCTATCTTGAAACAAGCCCAAGAAGTAAAACCTAAACTCATCGTAGCTGGTGCTTCAGCCTATTCTCAAATTATCGACTCTTTCGAAATTCCGTGAAATTGCGGACGCTGTTGGTGCTAAACTCGCGGTTGATATGGCTCATATTGCTGGTTTGGTTGCAGCTGGTCTTCATCCAAGTCCAGTACCATACGTCATATCACTAGCGACAACGACCCACAAAACACTTCGTGGACCACGTGGTGGTTTGATTTTGACTAATGATGAAGATCTTAGCATAAGAAAATCAATTCTAGCTATTTTTCCCTGGTATTCCAGGGTGGACCATTAGAGCACGTTGTCAGCTGCTAAGGCTGTTCTTCAAAGAGTCTTTGGACCCAGCCTTCAAGGAATATGCTGCTAATGTCATCAAGAACAGCAAGGCTATGCATGATGTCTTCTTGCAAAGATCCTGATTTCCCGTATCATCTCTGGTGGTACTGAAAATCACCTCTTCCTAGATGATGTAGCACCAAGGTTGTGAGAAACGGAGAAGTTGCTCAAAACTTGCTAGATGAAGTCAATATTACCCTAAATAAAAACTCAATCCATCGAAACCTTTGTCACCATTTAAGACAAGTGTATTCGTATCGGAGCATGCAGCCATCACTGCACGTGGATTTTGGTGAAGAAGAAAGTCGTAAAGTGGCTGAAGCTCATCATTAAAGCCCTTAAAGAAATGCAGAAAATGAAGCTGTCTTAGAAGAGATTGAGAAGCGAAGTCAAAGCCTTGACAGATGCCTTCCCATTGTACGAGGACTAAAATTTTATGGACATTTATATTAGAAAGCTATTATCCATCAGTTCAGCCCATGATGACACCGAGTTGTTCTCTAGCGGATAAGTTTCTAATATCACTCAAAAATCGAAGAATACCTGCGCAGAAAAATCGAACGTGTGTATTCAGATGAAAGCCAAGACTGGGATTTTCGAAGAAGAAAATCCTCTTCAATCACATCACAGACGATTTGTTGGAGACTTCGGTGACACTGGCTAACTCTCTGGAAAGAGGAATTCAGCATTTCTGAAAAACCTCAAGACCAATGACTTGGTTTTGTGCAGTTTTCTAAAGAAGGCGTGAGCATTTTGCTTTCGCGAATTGCCTACGAGAAACCTTGACCCACCCGGTGGAGAGGTTTATAATCCAATCAAGCTAACTCAAAAACAATCTTCCAGGTTTTGGTACAGGGGCTCGATCGAAGCCTTGGTCGTCAATCTTCAGAGTCGCAAGTACCATCTGATCGAAAAACGAATCAAGTATAATGGGACTTTTTAAACTATTTTTCTGAGAAATCTGATCCAGGCTCAATAAAGATTTCACCTAAAAAGTCTATCAAGAGAACCTGACAGCTCAGAGAATTGCTGAAACATTTAATACGATGATTTTCACAATTTCAATCTAAGGTTAAGCTCCTGCTATTTTCAACAATCTTGAAGAAAGCAATGAATCTGTCTCCTGAAAATTGGCTAATGACCTGACAACAATCTCACTGCACGTCTTAGCTTTATTGATCAGGTCAAGGAAGCAGTACCAGAACCAGTTCAGTTTGATGAAACGATGCAAGTCGCCAATTAAAGAAATTTGAAAACCAAAAACTTTCCTTGTCAAAATGGTATTGAGTTAATTGTACCTAATAATATTTATCAAGATGCTGAGTCGGTCGAATTTATCCAAAAATGATAATGGAACCTACTCTATCTTAATCAAAAACATTGAGGATATCAAAGCAAATAATGTTTTAAATTTATAAGAAGTGTCTTGCTACTTGTTCTTCATCTTATTTTACTGGCTATAAATTTTTCACATGTATCAGGATGTTAAGCAGGTCATGACTTATCAATCCTTGGTACGAGAAATTTTAAGTGAGCAAGATACTACCAGCAAATGAAGAACTAGTCTCGCCATGATTTATACCGAAACCAAAGGTAAAGAAAGTGACGTGACGCAGTCTAGTGAGTCTGCCAGCGGTACTACAAATACGATTTTCTGACAATAGGAGCAGTATTCGTCAGGGAATTCAAAACCTTGACAGAGAATCTTTATTTAGCACAAGAAAAGGGTGTAGATGTCTTGGACTGCTGTACAGGCCTATAACTTTGGGCCTGCATATATTGATTTTATCGCCCAAAATGGGAAAGAAAATACCCTTGCCCTAGCTAAACAATACTCAAGAGATACCGTTGCTCTCGATTTCTTTAGGAAATACAACTGGAAAAACCTATCGATATGTCAATCCAATTTCCATCTTTCAAGGTGGAGAACTTTATGAGATGGAGGAACTATTATTACTCTAGACAGGTTCGACTAAATCTCTATATTACGAAATTTTTTAATCTATTTTAAGCACTCTGAGATTTGCTAGGTGTTTTTTATAAGCTTTTCTTTAAGACTAATAGACTATCCTAGATAGGAAAGGAGGAGGAACGTCTCATGCGAAAGAAATTCTTTTCTGACTAGTGCTGCAGTTCTTTTAGCAGTTGCAACTTTGCAAAGCGCTCAGCAGCCACTGATGTTCAAAAAGTAATTGATGAAACTTATGTTCAACCTGAGTACGTCTTGGGTTCTTCTCTTACTGAAGATCAAAAAAATCAAACATTAAAAAAACTTGGCTATAACGCCTCTACAGATACCAAAGAACTGAAGACTATGACGCCAGATGTCTACTCAAAGACTATGAATGTCGCCAATGACTCCCAGTCTCCAGCCTCTATTCGTCTGCCAAAATTCAAAATTAGGTGAAAAATCTCCACTTGAAGTGAAGATTGAAACCCCTGAAAAATATCACTAAAGTGACCCAAGACATGTACCGTAATGCGGCCGTTACCTTGGGTGTGGAACATGCTCGTATAACCGTAGCTGCTCCAATCCCTGTAACAGGTGAAAGTGCCCTAGCAGGTATTTACTATTCATTAGAAGCTAATGGTGTTCAACTTCCTCAAGAAAATAAAGACCCAGCTCAGGAAGAGCTAAAAAGCCTTGTCAGACATTAACGATGAAAACAAGGACAAATCAGGTTATGATGCCAATAAACTCAATGTAGCCCTTTGCCGATATCAAATCAGCTATCGCTAAAAGCTAAAGAGTCTAAGGGTGAGCTTACTGAAGATGATGTTCGTAAGATTGTTGAAGATACGTTGAAAAATTATAAGTTGGATCAGGTTATAACAGGAAATCAGATTAATATCATCATCAACTTTGCCTTCAATCTTTCCAAGAGTGATATTCTCAATAACGAAGATTTCACAAAGACTCTAAAGGATCTGAAACAAAGTATCGTCGCGCAAGCAGGAGATAGTTTTAGCAATATAGACCTTAACTTTGATGCTAATAAAGCTATTCAAGACGGTGGCAATATCCTCAGTGCTATTTGGCAAGCATTGTAAACTTTCTTTCAAGAGTTTTGGTGCTTAGGTAATTCATGGTATAATAGATGGTAACAGAACAGTTGCTGTCTTTTGTCAGCTGATAGAAAGTGAAAAATGATGTTAAAGAAAAAATGATATTGTAGAAGTAGAGATTGTCGATTTGACGCATGAAGGAGCAGGTGTTGCCAAGGTAGATGGCTTGGTCTTTTTGTAGAGAATGCTCTACCGACTGAGAAAATCCTCATGCGTGTCCTTAAAGTCAACAAGAAAAATTGGGATTTTGGTAAGGTTGAGGAATACCTGCGCAATCTCCACATCGTAATCAAGACCTAGATTTGGCTTACTTGCGTTCTGGAATCGCTGACCCTAGGTCATCTAGCTTATCCAGAGCAACAAGTTTAAAAACTAAACAAGTAAAAGACAGTCTTTATAAGATTGCTGGAATTTCAGATGTGGGGTTGCTGATACTCTTGGTATGGAAAAATCCTATCAAGCATCGTAACAAGGCTCAGGTACCTGTTCGTCGTGTTAATGGTGTTCTAGAAACTGGTTTCTTCCGTAAGAATTCTCATGACCTTATGCCATTGGAAGATTTTTACATTCAGGATCCAGTTATTGACAGGTTAGCTGTGGCTTTTACGAGATTTGCTTTCGCCGCTATGATTTGAAAGCCTTATGATGAAAAAGAACAATCTGGTTTGATTCGCAATCTCGTAGTCCGTCGTGGTCATCATTCAGGACAAATCATGGTCATTTTGGTAACAACTCGTCCTAAAGTTTTTCCGAGTAGAACAATTGATTGAACAACTAATCAAGCAATTTACAGAAATTGTGTCTGTTATGCAGAATATCAATGACCAAAATACCAATGCCATTTTTCGGGAAAGAATGGCGTACGCTTTATGGTCAAGATTACATTACTGATCAAATGTTGGGCAAATGATTTTCAAATCTCGGACCAACATCTACAGGTCAATACGAAAATGGCAGAGAAACTTTATCAAACTGCTATTGATTTTGCAGAGTTGAAGTCGGATGATGTGGTTAGTTGATGCCTCACTCAGGCATTGGGACCATTGGCTTATCTGTTGCTAAGCATGTCAAGGAAGTCTATGGAGTCAGAGGTTATTTCAGAAGCAGTATGAAAAATAGCCAGAAGAATGCTTTATTAAACAATATCACCAATGCCCACTATGTCTGCGATCACAGCTGAAAAATGCCATGAAGAATTGGCTCAAGGAAGGCATCCAACCAACTGCCATCCTAGTCGACCCACCACGCAAGGGCTTGACCGAAAGCTTTATCAAAAGCCAGCGCCCAAACAGGAGCAGACCGTATCGCCTATATCTCCTGTAATGTCGCCACCATGGCGCGTGATATTAAACTCTACCAAGAGTTGGGCTATGAATTGAAGAAAGTCCAGCCAGTGGATCTTTTTCCGCAGACGCATCATGTTGAGACGGTAGCGCTATTGTCCAAACTCGATGTCGATAAGCATATAGATGTTGAAATTAAGCTGGATGAGCTTGATTTGACAAGTGTTGAAAGCAAGGCTACTTATGCACAAATCAAAAGAATATATATTAGAAAAATTTCAATTTAAAGGTTTCGACACTTTATATTGCTCAGATTAAAAAGAAATGTGGTATTGAATTAAGGGAGCATTATAATAAATCAAAAAGAGAAACAGGTTATTCCACAATGCACACTGGAAAAAGAGGAAGCCATCATGGATGCTTTACGGCATTTTAAAATGATTTAAAAGAAATGGAGGTATTTATGAGATGGATAATAAAAATAATCTTGTTTCCAATTAGCTTAGCATTAAGTATCCTCACAGCATTTCTAACATTTTTACTTGCTATAGGAACAACAATACTGTATTTGCTAATGCTTATGTGTGTCGTTGTCGGGGTTGTATCGTTGTTTTCAAAAAGATTTTTCAATTGGCATAGAAGCATTTATATTAGGATTCCTAGTTAAGTCCATACGGGAATACCGATGGTTGGTGCAACTGTTATAGCTTTGCAGGTATCAATGAAGCAATAAAATCAATCTAAAAATTTCTATAAAATGGTTGCTAAAGGCGATAGAAGAAAAACTATCGTCTTTTTCTTTACAAATTTTTAAGTGAGGGAGGTGATCTTGTATGGACTTTGACTATTTCTATAACAGAGAAGCGGGAAGATTTAACTTTCTGAAAGTGCCTGAAATATTGGTAGACGGAGAAGAATTTAAGGGATTATCGGCAGAAGCAATTATTCTTTATTCTATGCTTCTTAAACGAACAGGAATGTCTTTTAAGAATAACTGGATGAGACAAGGAAGGCAGAGTATTTATCTATTTCACAGTCGAAGAAATTATGAGAAGAAGAAATATCTCAAAGCCGACAGCTATAAAAACATTAGATGAACTCGATATGAAAAAGGAATCGGACTGATTGAAAGAGTATGAATACATTTCTATCTATCACGACTTACAGGAGAAAAAGCAAGAGCATTAAAACCTTATGCAAGCAATAAAAGATGGCTGCTGACCTTAGAAGATTTTCAAAAAGCTATCTATTACCTTAGAGATAATAAGCTACAAACCATAGCAGACTTGCAAGAAAAATAGGCACCTTCAGGCAGAAAATAAGAACATCAATCAAGAAGTTAAGGTTAAAAGTAAAAAGAATAGAAAACTTAAATAAGTGTTTCACTTATGCAGATATTATCAAAAGACAACAAAGCAACTTATGAGGAATGGAACAATAAAACCTCTATTCAAAGATAGCTTTTACAATTCCCATAAAGAGGAAATAGACAAATACAAAAGAGCAAGAAAAATGATTGAACAGTTTATAGGTTCATCAGCGATTAAGAGCAAGGATTGGCAAAAAGAAATGAAAACCCTTGAAGATGAAATTACTAAGCTAAATAAACACTCTCAAGCTATCAAAAGAAGAATACAAAAATATTAACCATATCAAATATGCGGTAAAGATAGTCAATGATGATTATGGAATAGACCTATCCATTGAGATAGACAAGGCAATCAAGCGAGGAGAAAAAGCCAAGTGTAATTGGACAGATTAAAAAGTACCAAGAGCAACAGGAGAAATACGAAAGAAAAAGAGAAAACAAAAGATTATTACAGAAATGAGGAAAGGTAAGATGTTTTTAACTTTATTAGGGACTTTCTAGCACCGTAGGAAGCTGATATAGAAAAATACTTAAAATGATATAATATTAAGATAGATAAATAAATTTTTAAAGCAGTCCAGTAAATTATTTTTGAATAAATTATATAATGCACATGAATGGGGGTACTGAGTGAAGAAGAAACTAAAACCGTTAGTTGATTATATAATCTTAGTTTTATATTCAATTTGTATGTATATTTTATGGAAACTTTGTAAGTTAGGAGGAATACATTATTGGCTTAGAATGATGTTGCCTTTTTGTGATTTTACTGATTATCTTACTGTTAGTCAGATTAATATTAAGACATAGAGGGTATCGAGCAAGTTATTTTAAAATTCCGTTTGGTTTTTATTTGTTGCGATAAGTCTAGTGTTTGGAGGAATGATAGTACATACAGCAATTCCTTATAATGGAGCTTTATCTTGGAAAAATTGATGATTTTTTAAATCATAAAAGATAAATTTCACTCATAATGATATTTATAAAAATGGTATTAATGGAGTGATAGACGATGTAGGAGAAAAATTTCTTTTGCCAGAAAAACTTTATGTATCCGATGATTTCATATTAATTCATAGAAGACGGAACAATTACAAAATGTAGAAACAATGCTATATGGAGAAAAACGACAAGGACAGTTGAAAGGCTTTTTGCTTTCTTATGATTATAAAAAGAGAACAGAATCAATGTATGGCTTAATGAAGGTGAAGGTCTTAGTATTAATCCGGATAAGTTGCTAAATCCTTTTTTTGCAATTCTTAAGCAATCCTCTTATAAAGAACAAGTTCATAGTTGGAATTTGGTAAAACAGGATCAAACATACGCCTTTTTATATTCAGGAAAGCAAACGGTTAATTCAGAAGATGGACTCTTTATACTAGATGGAGATGCAGATGGTGATGGAAAATATAATTCAGGATTATCGACTTCTAAACTAGCAAGCGGAGGAGAATTTAATGGGTATAAGGCGTCTCTTTATATAAAAAATAACAAAGACATATCTTCTGTTAGTTATCTTATGGAGCCGCAATATATATCACCGGAAATGCTTGAAAATAGGCATAACAGCAAAATGCTTGAAGATGCAAAGAGTTCAAAAAGCTGGATTACAGATGAAAATAATGGTACGGTATACACCTTTTATTCTTGATAATAAAAAGTAGGATATAGGCTTAAAGTTGTGGATGCTGCGGCTGGTTCAAGGTTCTATGCATTAGAAAAACAATAGATGGCGGGAATAATTGGGAAATGATTAATGAGAACCCTTTTATGGATAACGCAGGTGTAGCAGAAGGAATAACATTCTTTTCAAATGATTTTTGGTTTTTATTGGAATTCAGGGGGCATCTGGAGAATACTCTCAAATATATAACACAAAAGATGGAGGACTACTTTTAGCGAGGTTAATTTACCTATGGATAAGGTGACCGATATACCAAAAGAGAAGGAAAAGAAATTGGACTCAAAATTGGATGATTATAAGTATCTTTCTATGCCTGAAAGTAAAGGAATAAAATGTATATATTACTGTTACAGTAGGAGAGTATGAATCTAATGGGATTCAATTTTATTCTGAAGATGATGGAGAAAATTGGAATATTTTTAACGAAATAAAAATTTGAACTTGAGAATGATTTAGGTAGAATAAATGAAAAATTTCTTTTATTACTATGCTGGTTTGTTTTGTTGTAATAGACGGCTATACTGCTTTTATTAGTTTTAGGTGATTTGATAATACCTACAACTACAATAGAAGTTACCAATCAAAGCGAGTGATGCATTGTTGCAAAGGTAAAAGAGCAATTTAACATTAATTATGAGATAAAGAAAATTGAATATAGCTGAGGTTTTCCAGATGGATATGAATTAGAAATATATGATTCTGTAGGAGCTAAAGAACATTTTGAAGATGATGGATTTGAAGATAGTGAAATAGATGCTTACTTTCAGAAATTAAATATAGACACACCTAAATATTTGAAAGTTTTAATAATAGAAATCATTCTTGAATCGTAGTGTATGACAAAATTGAAGAATTAGAGTCGCTGTTAATTGATGCGAAAGCAAAGAAACAAACTATTGAAGCTGAAAAACTTACAGGAGACAATATATGTAAGATTTTGAGTCTATTTTGATAAACTCTACAAGGTAATGAATGATGTAGAGCGTAGACAGTTAATTACAGCTTTGGTTTCTGAAATTCAAATTTACGAAGAAAAGCAACCGAATGGGCAATGGCTAAAAATCAATTACTTTTAAACTTCCTATCATCAATGAAGATTTAAATATAGGTTTGGACAATAATGAGCAAGTTGAGGCAGTATCACTGCTTGTACGAGCTGAGGCATCAGCGAAGTGAAGTAGTATAGTAGTTTATATTCTTACAGGAAATCAAGCAATTTTTATAGTAAGTTTTACAATCTGACAGGAGTCAAAAACTTTTTAGAATATTATTTCAGTTAACGATTAAAAATTTTTAGTCTAGAAAATAAAATAGTTTTTAATGTGCTAATTATGTTAGTTATTGGACAGAATAATTAGCACATAGAAAGGGAAAAATTTGACAGATGGACTAAGATAGAAAATTGTCAGTAACTGTGACCGAATGGTTAAGGTCTTTTTGTGGTTTTTAGTGGTATAATAAACAATATGAATAAGCTGTTTTTGGGAAGGACGAAATGACTGATAGTAATAAAGTGAAGAAAGTTGAAAATAGACTCTATAAAAAAATTGCCTTAGACAGCTCAACAAACCTCTCTGAGAAGATAAAATTGGGACAAAAATACTGCAGCTATTTCTGTTTTGGCTGATACCTTTTAGTAACTTTCAAGCAACTGTAAATGCTAACATTATTTCAGAATTAATTGCAACTTCAAATGTATTAAGTTCAGCTAAATTAGTGAATATTGCTAATTTGACGACTCCTTTTAGTAAGTCTGCCTTCATTAATTCAAGTGGACAAAAAGCGCTGTAATGTCATGTCAGAAGTGATTGCTGTCGTACAATAAAACGTTATCAAGCACACACTTGCAAGCAATTCAAAAACATTGCAGATTCTGCAAAAATTTAATTGCTAGCTATCAAATTGATTATTCAAAGATTTTTAGTGACATCAATGAACTTTTAAAAGATCACTGCCTTCGATTTACACACAAGAAAATGAAATCGACAGATTATATCTCGAGTTCAACTGCTGGCAGAAAAATGGATGGGTTATTTATTTTTCGTGACAGAAATGTTTATCAGCGTATACTTGCTGAGGAATGGAATATCTTGGAGGACGAATGGATTGAGTTGCTTAGGATAAACTAAAAAAATGAGAAATTTTATTATTGCCTTACAAAATTCGCCGTGTTACTCGGCTCTCTAGTAAAATCAATGGTTGATTGCTACTTTAATAAAAACTTTTATGCAGCATACACTCTGGGAGTTTGGCAATTGATGGTGCGCTAAATAGAATTTCAGAAATTGACTTCATTAGAGAAAAAGAAATACCAGTAGGTCACCGAGCGATTAAAGAAATTGATAATATATTTATTGATAAGTCGTTTAGCGATGTAGGACTGATGCACTGGCTGTATCGTTTCTTCAAAAGATACAAATAGGTTTACACTTGATGAACCAAATCGACATATGATTGGACATGGTCAGGTGGGAGAAAGAAATAGAAGAACAAGAGTTTTTGAAGCTATCTTAATGTCAATGTTGTATATTTGTGATGAGTATGATTATTGGGAAGAAAGTTATTCGTTATGAACAAGACAACTGAGTATTTTTGGAGGTTAAACGCCTATGCTTGAAATATATCCTTTTATTCAGGGAGCTAGTTAATTGTGAAACGACCATACAGAAAATGGAAGTTTTCAATAGATGGAACCTTCATAAGTGTAGAGTTTTTCTATTTGATGAAGAAAAGTCAAATTTTTGGTAATATAGGCAAAATCATTTAGCTATGGAAAGTTTAATCTGATTGGTTTGGGAGATTACCAAAAATTTGGGTTATTGATAAAAATACTGTGAATGCTAAGGATAATTTCTTACCCTGTTGCTAGAATTGTCAATTTCGACCTAAACATTTTACCTACATCATGATTTATATAGAGGAAGAAATGTCCCTAGATAAGGAGAATTTAATTAGATTTTTACACGAGATTAAATCGTTGCGTTCTAACAAATAATATTTCAACTGCTTTAATGGAAGATATACCACCCCCAATAAATCGTGAATTATTAGCTAAAATGATTGAAAGTTATGTTTATTTTGATAGCATTAATTTTGAAGTATTTCAATCTAATGTGCCTCAGACTCTAAAACCAGATAAATATATTTGGATGAAAGAAATCTGGGAAGATGCAGAATACTACCTAAGTAATGATGAGGTGATACAACATTATGAGGCAGTGTGTTGCTATATATTGAAAGCATTCATTTTTGAAAAATACAAAAATCTTTCTACAGAAAGCTAAAGTGGCTGAGTTTAAACGCTATTGTTTGAGGATTTATGCGTATTTTTAGAATTGGAAATGACTTTATTAATACTTTTTCTTTGAAAAATGATAGTTCGGTTCAAGAAATATTTAAAAAGTTGCAGTTAAAGTGCTGATAAGTTTAATTGATAAAATACATAATACAGCATGGGATATTTTTCATATAAGACTATTGGAGCAAAGTACTTTATTCAAATTGTATTGAAAAACCCAGATGTGATTTATCTCCACTATTTTGCAACTGCGGATTCTGGGTTGGCTGAGGTATTACGAGCCAATCCTATTAAAATGCTGGTTTATTATAATGAATAATTATACCTATACGTCGATATGATGCATTAGATTTTCTTTCACTCAAGATGAGATAGATTCTTTATACTACTGAAGAAAATTAGATTACGTGAAGAGAAAGTTCAGGAGCTTGATTTCTGTTCTATAAAAGCGAGATTGAGCAGTGAGTTAGATTTACTTACTAAATAAATTTTTAATAGTTCCATTCCATAGTATAACTCCAACAGGAAATATATGGCATTAGATAAATTAGAGAGTATCTGTATATCGCTGAACGGTACTCCTATCCTAACGATGTACTTGAATTTATTAGAGGAGGAAAAATAGGGAATGAAAGATACAGAACTAAAAACAATTAAAAGATAAACTATGGCATTCTGCCGATGTTCTTCGTGCAAGTGCGCATTTAGCTGCGAATAAATATGGTCAGCCTATTCTCCGGGCTTATCTTCCTTAGATATGCAGATATTTTATATAAACAACATAAGGAAGATATTGAGGAAGAGCTATAATCGTCTTAAAGGTGGACGTATGGAAAAATCCATGAAAGAAATCTCAATCGAAAAATGCGGATTCTATCTTCCAGGTATGCTTATTATGACTTTATCAATGACGCACCGGACGATGCAAACAAAGCTACTCATCGTAAAGGAAGCTATGGAAGCTATTGAAGATGAAAACCCTAGAATGGAAGGAGTTCTTCCTAGAAAGTATACGCACAGCTTGTTCCGGATGAGGAACCAGAGCTTCTCTAACATCGTGCGTATTTTTCAAGGATATTCCTGAAAATAGCACTATTGATATCTTTGGTGAAAGATTTATGAATACTTTTTAGAAAATTCTGCACTTGCGGAAGGTAAGGATGGAGGAACATTCTACACTCTGCAACTGTTGTAAGATATATGGTTGAAGTATTAGATCCTCAGCCCGGTGAAAAGTTCCTAGATCCAGCATGTGGTTCAGGAGGGATGTTTGTTCAGGCAGCAAGGTACATGCATAATCACAATGCCAGCGAGAGTGAACAGATGAAATTCCGTTGCTATGGTGTGGAAAAGGAACCAGACACCGTTAAACTGGCAAAAGATGAACCTTCTTCTGAATAATATTCGTGGAGATATTGCACAAGCTAACTCATTTTATTCTGATCCATATAATGCATTTGGACAGTTTGACTATGTAATGAGCAAATCCACCCTTTAATGTTGATGAGGTTGTGGTTGAGAAGTTTCTGACGATATCGTTTCAATACGTATGGCGTACCAAGAAATAAGACAAAATCGACAAAGAAAAATCAGATAAAAAGAAACAGTACCAAACGCTAACTACTTGTGGATTGCTTTCTTTGCCACTGCGTTAAATGAGCATGGTAAGGCAGCTCTTGTTATATGTAATTCTGCTTCGGATGCTTCTGGTTCAGAATATGAAATCAGAAAGAGAATGATTGAAGAAGGTATTATTTCACAGATGACTCTTGCCTTCCAAATATGTTCTCATCTAGTTACACTTCCGGCAACTCTTCTGGTTCTTCGATAAACAGAAGCCAAACACTGATAAGAAAAATGAAATCTTATTTATCGATGCCAGAAATATATTTACTCATATTGACCGTAGCTCATGAAAGTTCTCAGATGAGCAGATTAAGAAACCTTGGCATAATAACAAAACTATATCAAGGTGATACACAAGCTCTTGTTGACTTGCTTGATGAGATATAAAACAGAACTTGCAAATGCTCCAGAATCTTCTGATGATAAAGAAGTCCTAACTAAAGATTACTGGCAAAATCTCACAGATTGATTGGTTAACGGAAAGATTCCCAGATGGTGTATATGCTGATGTTATCGGCCTGTAAAGCTGCACCTATGAATGGTGAAGACGGAATCATTGAATCAGGACTACTCCCTCAATGCAGGTCGTTATGTAGGTGTAGTGATAGAAGATGATGGATTAACTGAGGAAGAGTTTAAGGAAGAAATGTTATCCTTTGAATGCCGAGTTCACTTCATTAAGTGCTGAGGCAAAGAAACTTGAAGAGCTCATCGCAAAATAATCTGAAAGAATTGTTGGGTGAGTGATATACGGAATATGATGAAATTGGGGAATATAGCAAAATTTCGCTATGGAAAGATGCCTGATAAAGATAAGTTTCTGATGATGGATATCCTGTTTTTAGCGGATATAGAATAACAGGATATTATAGTGAATACATGATTGAAAATCCGACTTTAATTGTGGTAGCAAGAGGAGTTGGAGGTACAGGGATGTAAAAATTTCACCGCCAAAATCTTATATCACGAATCTATCTATCATTGCTAGATCTTGATGAAAGTAAGTTGCAGATATCGTTACTTATATTATCAATTTGTTTGCAATAATTTGAGATACTTAGATGATGCGGCTCAATCACAAATCACAATAAATAATTTATCAAAACACAAAGCTTTACTACCAAGACTTGTTATTCAAAAGAAGATTTCATCGATATTGACAACTTACGACAACCTTATCGAAACAACAACAAGCGTATCTGTTGCTGGAGCAAATGGCGAGAATCTATATAAGGAATGGTTTGTAAGATCTCCGTTTTTCCGGGATATGAGAATGGAATTTGAAAATGGCATACCAAAGGCTGGGAAGTTAAAAGATAAAGAATTGTGTAAAAAGATTGCCTTTTAATCAGTTATATAAAAGAAATGAATTGGAATCAGAAGGTAAAAGTAGTAGTAATTGATCAACTTTCAGCGGAATTCTAGGTTACCATAATGATGAACCATCTCATTGTGCAAGTATTGATAAACCAGTTCTTTTGTTTGGTGATCATTCATAAATTTGTGTTAATGATTAGAGAGTTTTCTATGGAAAATGTGGTTCCATTTATAAGCGAAAATGAAAATAAGTTGAATGACTATTATTTGTTTTATACTGTTCACAAACATTATTGAACAGAAGAGTATAAAAGACATTGGGGTAGATTTACGGGAATGAAGATTTTGGTTCCTGATTATGAATTACAAAATAGTTTTTGCTGATTTTTATTAAACCGATTATTCAAGAGCAAAATAACCTTTGGAATGAAATCCAATTATTAATTAAACAAAGAGATATGCTTTTACCACGCTTAATGAGTGGCAAACTTGAAGTGTAAGGAGGTGTTCCTATGCGTAATTTTATATCTCGAAGATGATATAGAACAGGCTATACTTGCAAAATTAAAAACGGAACCATTTAACTATGATATCCTCATTTTGTGATGCTGATTTGAGTAAGCAAGATGATTTGAATGATGGTACAGGAAGAGCTTCTAAGAAAGAATGTGTTCTTCCTGATGTTATGTCTGTCTTTGAAACGCATTAATCTTACTATCTCTGAAGATAAAATCAAAGAAATAGTAAAACTTAAGGCAGGATTACACAGGTACAGATATTGTTGATACTAACTATAAAATATACAGGCAAATCCGCAATAATATAAAAATCACAGTTCGCAAAGACGACAAAGAAGACTTTGATTTGTAAAAAGCTAATTGATTTTGAGCATCCGGAGAACAATACTTTTACAGCAGTTTCTCAGATGTGGATTCAAGGAAAAGGCCTATTATCGCAGACCGGATATCCTTATCTTCATCAATGGAATGCCTCTTGTGTTCATTGAACTAAAGAATAGCATCGTTAAAATTGAAGAAGCCTATAATAATAATTTAAAGGATTATTTACGAGATATTCCAAATCTATTTGCATTCAATCAAATTTGTGTTCTCTCAAAATGGATTAGAAACAAAGCTTGGTGCCTTCAACGCGACCCTATGACTACTTTTTGAATGGCTTAAAAGTTGATAGTGAAAAAGAAGTACTGGATCGAGAAGTTATTCACCAGCTGAAAATGTAAAGATAGTTCTGTAAGATATTTTGTTGATGGTTTTATTAAACAAGGATAAATTGATTGATTATATCGAAAATTTTATTCTCTTTGAGAATCAACAAATAAAAATTATCTACTAAAACCATCAGTATTTAGGCGTAAATAATCTGATGGAATCAGTAAAACAGAAAAAGAATTAAATGGTAAACTGGGTGTCTTCTGGCATACACAAGGTTCGGGTAAGTCCTACTCTATGGTTATGTTTGCCCGTAAGGTTAAAACGCAAAGTGGCTGGTAATTTTTCATTCCCTTATTATCACAGACCGTGAAGATTTGGATACGCAGATTCATAAGAATTTTTGTACGCACAGTAAGTTATGGTTCTAAAGAAGAGTGTCAACAAAAACAGCAAGCAGCTGCGAGAGATTTTAACTACTAACAAAGCATTTATCTTCACACTAATTCATAAGTTTAGATACGATAGAGACGAAGAAGTATCCTGTTCTTTCTACACGTGATGATATCATTGTTCTAGTTGATGAGGCACATAGAACACAGTACACAAAGATTTAGCAGAAAAACTATGAGAACAGCACTTCCTAATGCTAATTTTGTTGTGTTTATAGGAACACCACTTCTCGGGGCTAAGCGTCTTACTAATCAATGGTTCGGTGAGTATGTGTCGAGTATAACTTTGCTACAACTGTCGAGGATGGTCTACTGTACCATTGTTCTCTCCAGACGAGTTCCGGAAGTAGGTCTTGAAAATAATTTCCTTGATGATGATGTTGTAGATATTATCGAAGAAGAAAATCTTAACGACGACGAAATCCGTCTGTTAGAAAATGCATCCTCTCGTATTTTAGAAGTTATTAAGCGTGATGACAGACTGGATAAGGTTGCGCAGGATATTGCATACCACTTCCCAAGACGAGGATTTCTTGGGAAGGGAATGGTTAGTGTCAGTTGACAAATAATAGCTGTCAAGATGTATGACAAGGTTCAACATTACCGACTATTGAAAAACAAAAATATTACGAAACAGCGAAATTCTGCCACTACAAAGGAAGAACGTGATCAGCTCACAAAATATTCTTGCTTATATGAATAAGGTGGAAAATGGCAGTGGTTATTTCTGAAGAGAATGATGAAGAAGCTAAGTTTGCTAAACAAGGGTTGAGAATATCGGAGCATCGTGCAAAGATGAAAGAAATCACATCTGATGGTAGAGATATCGAGGATAGGTTCAAGAGTCCAGATGATCCTTTGCAATTAGTATTTGTGTGTGCTGTAGTGGCTACTTAGGATTTGATGTGAAAAACCTTTTCATGCTCTATCTTGACAAGCCGATGAAGGGACACACGTTGATGCAAGCCATAGCTCGTGCCAACAGAGTTTATCCTGAAAACCCGTTGGAATTATTGTTGATTATGTGAATGTTTTTAAATATATGAAGAAAGCATTAACAGAATATGTTACGGTAAATGACGGGAACAATTTCCTGCAAAAGATATAGAACAGCTAATCGGATACATTGATGGTACAATTCATGAGGCAGATTCTTTCTTGCTTTCTTTAGGTGTTTCATTAGAGAAAATCATTGCAGATTCCAATACTCTGATAAACTGGATGCTTTAAGAAGAGCTTATGACGCTATTAGTTGCTAAAGATGATGCTAAAGAGAAATTCATGTTATACTGAACACCTTAACGAATCTCTACGAAGCATCAAAACCAGAAATCTTTGAAAAGAAACTGGACTAATGATAAATTTTGCACCACTCGTTTATTTACATGGATTGTTTTATCATACTATTGATGACGAAAAAGTAGCTCGTGCCAGACAGAAAATGAATCAAATTCTGACGGTAGTGTAAATTTACAAGTCCGGATTTCGCTAATTATGTTCGGGGAAAGAAGCTCAGTACATGATTAAAGGGACAAAGGCCATAGATTTATCTAAAAGTAGATATTGAACAGCTAAGACAAGAAATAAAATTGGCTGAGTATAAAGCTATTGAAATTGATGATTTGAAGGAATATATAGAGCAAACTAGAACAAATGCATTATGAAATTGCACTAGAACGAAATTCTCCGAACGATTCAAACGCATTATTGATTCCTATAATGCAGGCGGTACTGAAAATGAAGATTATTACGAACAGCTTGTTAAACTTCTTGAAGAGATGCGTCAAGAGGACAATCGTGCAAATATGGAAGGTCTTACGGAAGAAGAACTGAAATTTACGATTTGTTGATTACTGGAAGAAATTGACACAGGTTGAGGAGCAAAAAGTAAAACTGTCTGCAAAAAATCTGTTTAAGAAATTGATGGATAATCGTAGTAACTCTTCTTGTAGTAATTGGTATAAAGATGAACAGCCGCATGTGCAAACTTAAATATGAAGTTGAATTATCATTAAATCAGGATCTTCCTGAGAGTTATGACAAAGCAGCCTTTGATTCTAGGTATCATTACTCATTAACCATTTTGTTGATATGGCAGTACAAGGATATGGATGGATTGGTCTTGCATAGGGTTATATTGAAAATAATCATTAAATTGTTTTTCTAATTATTTTTAGAAGACCATCCTACTTAAAAATTTAAGTAGGGTAACTAGGTTGGGATAAATAGCTTTCACGATCATTATCATGTTGATATTTTAGAAGTTCGTGCTAATATTGGGGCACTCAGATGTAACTACCTATGTTTGGAAAAGGTGTTTAGGGTTGAGCAGAGAATGGCTTTTATTGTTGTAGTACAATTCAACAAAGTGATACAATATTGGTAGAGAAAAATGGGAGAGTTATCAATGCTATATTGAATAGGTTGTATCAAAATCATTATTCGAAAAGATTTAGTCGTGTTTGACTCTTTAGAAGATGGAAAAGCCTTTGTGGCTCAAATTCCTGGATATACTTTAGAAACAGGAAAGATGGCTCAAGTGGAGTATAGGAGACCCAAACACTTGCCATGGATTATGTGTGGAAATTGTAAAGTTCAATGGAAATATTGTCCCTTTATCTAGATTTTCATTTTGAGACCTGAAGAAATGTCGAGATTATTTGGAAAGAAATTTCGAATCTTTCCCGTTAAAAACAATCAAGTAATCGAAGATTCAAAAATCGATGCCTATATCGTTAACAACGATGAAGTCAAAAGCTTATACCGAAGCACGGAGAAGTCAAGCCTCATCAGGCAAAGGACTAAGGGCGCAACGGGTATGAAGTCGACAGAAACTTTTTCGGAGAAAGTGAAGACAGAAAGCGATTGTCTATAGAAAAAGGCGCCGAAGATTGGCGCTTTGTCTTTGTACATGACGCCTGCTGTTTTAGAGAGATTGAAGATGTAGAAGGTATGGTGAAAAGAAGCCATGGAAGATATGCAATAGTTACTAAAAGTTCGTCGGAACAATGTGTGTAGGATTGCTAGTTAAAAGCGATTTGATATAGTTTTCCAAAACTAATCAATACGTAGTATTTTAGCAAATATAATATGGAGGTTTACGATGCCAACTACAATAGAAGCATACTAAGCAGAGTGTTGAGCACTCACTTGTGCATGATGGAGAACAGGAAACCATTTTGTTATTCCAGAATATCAGCGTCCCTTATGCTTGGACGGATGAACAGGTTGAAAGACTGTTTGAAGATTTATGGGAAATTCTACCGTCAGTATTAGTGGTGCTGACATCGCGAAAGGTTCGTATTTTCTTGGAAGCATCGTTTCGTATATGAAAATGATGATAATGGTGAACAGGAAATTATTGATGGTCAGCAACGTATTGTTACCTCTCTGTGCGCTTGTTAAGAGCGATTTACACAGCTATTTAATTCTCCACGGTCAGAACGAGCTCCAGAAGCGAACAATTTTGCTGGTGAGATTGAACTCAATCTGGCGCACCAATAAATCCGACTGGAACAGCTGATTGCATGATCTACTCTTCTAACATCACGTGTTGCAGAATAATGAAGGTAATGAAATTCTTCGTAAAATTCTCGAAACTGGAAGAGCCACATAAGATTCTAGATAATTATTCTAGAAATTATATTCATTTTCAGGAGTTACTTGATAAACATTCAAGTGAGAACCTTTAATGTGATTTATCAGTTCATTTATTCCCCTATTAAATCAAGCTATTCTTTTACCAATAACTGCTCTTTGTTTATACCAGATAGCTGTAGCATTGACTCTTTCTCTACTCTAAATGACAGAGGCTTTACCGCCATCTGATGCTGATATAGGTTTAAAGCTAAGATTTATAAACTCATCTTGAGGGAAAAGATAAGGAAACATTTGTTGAACGCTGGAAAGAGCTTGAATGAACAAGCTACAGCAGCTAATGAAAAGTATCCAACAATTATTTTATTACTAGTGCGTTCTATCTTAGAGCTGGAAAAAGATACTCAAAAGTGCTACACCTGGTGTCAGAAAATACTATTCGAGTAACAAATTTGAACGCCTTTTATCAATCTGAGATTATTAGATAATTTATTCGTAATGATCGAATTATGGAAAAGTAATCAATAAAGGTGAAGTGCTGGAAGATGAGAGTTGGTCATCAAATATAAAGATAAAAGCAAACATTAGAGCACCTTTACTTCATATCCTAATGAGTTCTGGAAATATATCCGGTGATTATATATTATATTTGTTATCGTGAGGATAAAAACTTTGAGGATAAATTCTGCAAGATTCTCAACAAATTACTCGCTGAACTAATGACAATAAAATACATTCTTATTCCAACTATATCAATGCTGTTGAAAGGTGATATTTTAAAATTAAATTCAGCAATTGTTGTATCTGATATTCCTCAAATTTGATTTCAAAAGAAACTAGACCAAAGCATCCAACTTGAAGAGAATCCAAAATCCTCACCGTAATGTCTGGTGAGAATGTTGCTTTAAAACACTTGCTTATAAAAACATCAGGATTCATTATTACCAAGTAATGAAATCGAGCATATCTTCCCTCAAAATGTGCAAACTAACTACTTTATAGATGAATCAGACTCCATGACCGAGAGAAATCATGAGCATATAGGCAAATAAATTACCATTTGAAAAGAAGTTAAATATTTATAGCTTGGGAAATGGTTACTTTGCTAGAGAGAAAAGAATATGACAGCTTCTAAGATCGAAAATCACAAAATTTATGGGACCTTTCTGTAGAAATTCAAAGAGTGGAACGGAGAGTCACTTTCGAAAAGAGATACCAGAGTGCAGATTCTATTATTGCAATTCTTATGGAACAAAGAGTATTCGGATATTACCCAAAAGAAATTGTTTCCACTAAACCTTTCAGGATGAGGATTTAGCCTCGTATTGCTGAATTTACAGGAGGATTTTGAGTTTAATGGTGAATCAATAACAAGTAGCTGTGCGTTTTTAAACTATTTTTAGATTTTATAGAAGAAAGTGTGTGTGATGAGAAAATAGGTGGAGGGAGAGATTTAATGCTAGGTGGAAATCTGTACCAGAGGATGAATATGAAGTTAGTGCAGCTTTTTAGTGAAAATAGTCATTACGAGATTTCTACGATGACTTTGAAGGAAAAGAAACATCTGATTCGATTGAAATTTCCCTTCTGTCATTTTTACCAAATCGTCAGATAGAAACTTATTTGATGCTCTCTCATGTGATATCCTAGTTTGAGTCAAATCTTTGTAAGCCTAGAGACTAGTAGCCTAATTACAGAAGTGATCTCATAGGGCGGGTGGAGTTTTTGGCTGAAGAAGACTTGGTTCATTTTCGTATTTGTGCTAAAGAATCTAGTTTTTGACTTAGTTCTCTATAAAAATCAAGAGAGTGATATAAGGATAGAAGAGGTTGGTTAAAAATGAAGTGGGTTCATATTGGTGAGGAAATAGAGTATGATTGGTATGAATTACGGTAGTCAACTTTCTCAAGAAAAATCATCTGCAAATTTTTATCTGAGGGCTTAAAGAATCAAAAGTTAAAATACTGTATTGATTTTGGTAAGATTCTTTTCGCAGATCTATTGATGAGGGTGGGACCTGAATTTACTAGAAGAAGGATTTACTCAGTGGACCAGAAATTCCCTATTTATCAGATGGGATTTTTACTTGAAATGATAGACACTCACCTTAAAAACAGAGTTCAAAAAGTTTTACTCTGACCCCCATCTATCACTACCAAGTATCAGGGAATTAATTTTGGGATGAATGTCCTTACAGAGGCATTTTCCGATTATCAAAAGACTAGACTGAAGCAAGATAAAAGTAAACCTTTTTCAACAATAGAAAATAGACTCCATAATATCTATAGGGAATTTTATCCACTAGAAATATTATGGAGCCTGAATCCTTACAGCTTTTATCTACAGATTTTTGGTAAGTTCTTTATAAAATATCCACCCTGAGGGAATCGAACCCCATCTCAAGAACCGGAATCTTACGTGATATCCATTACACTAAGGGTGGAAACTTTAATTATTATATCAAAAAGAGAGCTGAACTCAAGCTTTTTGTAAACGCAGAAAAGGAGAAGTAAAAAGGATTCAGTATTGAAACCGAATCCTCTAGATGATTATTTTTCTCAAGAAGAGCTTTGATTTCTTGAAGAACTTCCAACTCAGTTGGACCAGCAGGTGCTCTCTTCAGCAACTTCTTCTTTTTGGCAAGGTTTTTGAGCTTTTTCCATTGCTTTAATCACAAAGAATAGAACAGTACCAACATACAAGGAAGTTGATAACAGCACTCAAGAAGTTTACCGTAAGCAACACCATTCCATGAAAGTTCAGCAATACGTTCAATTTTTTGCAGCTTTCAAAGCAGGGTTCAATAGAGTGGAGTGATGATATCATTAACAAATGAAGTAACGATAGCACCAAAAGCAGAAGCGATGATCACACCGACAGCAAGGTCCACAACGTTACTACGGAGCAAAAATTCTTTAAGATCTTTTTAACATTTTCTTTTTCCTTTCGAAATTTTTACAATCTAAATTATATCTCTAATCATCTGTTGAATGCAAGAAATATGCTCAGTGTTTTTTAAAAACAAAAACTTTACTGAAGATGTAATTGAGGACTATGATCGTAATCTTGTGCAAAAATAGTCTCAATTGTATTGATTGTATTGATTGTATTGAGATTATCACCCACAAACTGACCGATAATATGGGGGAACCTCGTCACAAAAATAAAGGTCAGAAGCAGGTCTAATAGGAAAGGTTATGAATCTTGCGGTCGTAAATTTTATCAGACGCTTGAACCAATGTTTTCGTTTTCTGCTTTAAAAACAATGGTATCATTGGTAAAAAGCAAACAGAAATCCCAGCTATATTTCCCAGAGCAGTCGCCCAATAATTCTTGTTTGGAAAAAGATAAAAAATCGTGATGCGAACAATGATAGAAACAAGAGTAGTTGTAACTCCGAAAAATAAGTAGGAGAGAATTTCATTATCGAAGAATTTTTATGTATGTTTTCATAAAAATAGTATAGCATAAAAGGACATAAATGTGCTATACTTGTAAGGTTGACTTGCTCAACCCTTGGTGCTTAGCTTCTTTCACCAAGCATATTAGACGCGCTATTGTCGCTAAAGGAGAAAACATGAAAAACTAACTGTTCGTGATATGGCGGATATTGCCATTGTCGCAGCAATTTAGTGGTTTTGACAATCACACCACCCCTTAATCGCTATCAGTTACGGTGCTTATCAGTTCCGTATTTCTGAAATGATGAACTTTTCTTAGCCTTTTACAATCCTAAGTATATTATCGGTGTTACTCTTGGATGTATGATTGCTAATTTCTTCAGTTTTGGAATCATCGATGTCGCGGTTGGTGGAGTTCAACGCTTGTCTTCCCTAAGCTTTAGGGTATGGTTGTTTAGCAAATATAAAAAGACTATCTTTTTAATGGATTGATCCGAAAAGATCATTTCTTCTTTTCAATTCTTTTCGATTTCAATGATCACCATTGCTGCTGAATTGAACATCGTAGCAGAAGCACCTTTTCTTCTTAACTTGGTTTACAACTGCTATCGGAGAATTCCTGCCTTTGATTGTTGGTGCTATTCTTATCGGAAAAATCGGTAAACGACTTGATTTGACCAGATAAAGATATCACATCAAATATTATGTGAAAAGGGCTGAACGTTTGTTTCAGTCTTTTTCTTTGTCCATAAAACTAGTTGTTCAATAAAAGTGATATAATAAGGTAAAAGGAGCTTTAATTATGATAGATTATTTTTGATTGGGCTAAAATCGATGATGAAAAAGCCTCGGTTTTTGACTTTTTGCTATTTACTTTATTTCCTTCCTTCTTTTTACTGATTCTATGGCTGTCGTTATGTGATTGCAGCGTCAAAGTGGTGGAAACTTTTTGCCCCTGTTTCATATTGCTAAGGGAAGATTTTATATCCATAATGCTTATGTTTTTAAAAAGCGCATTATACCACTGAATAATATTAAAAAGATTGAGGTTGATTTTATTCCAAGTGTTAAATTGAATGGAGCTAGATATTTTTGTGTATTGAACAAAAGAGCGGAAAAAGTCTCTAGCCTATTTTCTTTGGCCAATCAAAAAGAGAATGATAAGCTTGTCAGAAATCTAAAAATGAAACGAAAAAGTATCATATCAAAGTTATCATTCACTGACGATTCCAAATATTGAGAGGGATAAAGATGGAAAGGCTACAACAATCAGAAATAATCAGCATTTAAGAAAATTACTTTTTAGATGAGTGTGATATTTACTTTTTATGATCAAATCAGAGAGGTGCAGTTTCTCTAACTAACAATGAGGAATATTCTTTAGCTTGTCAGGCATTTGGCCCAGGATGGCAGCGGGGAGAATATGTAATTCTTGAGGATGAGAGTATCGGCTTTATAGGGAGTGAAGGCCAAGTTGGGTCGGTAGCAGAAAGCCTTGATGACTTGCTTACTTTCTTTACTTCATGCTGGTTCTATCTCAGACTTTTTCCTGTCGTTTAGCTCCACCAAAACAAGGATTTGTTGGCAAAATTCTGTCAGGGATTTATCAACAAAGCACGAGAAAACTACCAGTCAAAAGGTGAAGATGTGGGATAAAGTGAGAACTGGACTTGCACAAGAGTTTGGGACTTGAATTTCATCCAGAAAAACTGCAAGAGTTAGCATTCAATTTTATCAATCAGCAATAAGAACTCCCATCTATTTCACTTGTAAATATGGTCATGGTGAGAATGAATATGTTTTGCGATTCTGTTTTTGTCCAGATATTATCGGCTTGTGGGTTTTCAGAGCTGTTGGATGATAGGAAGAAATTAGACTTTTAGCAACTAATAACTAAATGGTAATGAGCTGTAAGACAAAAAATGATAAAAATAATCTGAAATTAATTTAAAAATAAAAATTTATTTCACTTAAAAGTGTTTTTATGTTAACATAACAATGATATTTTAAGGAGTTTATATGAGTTCGTCAGAATTTATTTCAAAGATTGATTATTATTGCCATAAGAAAGAAAGTCTATTTGACAAAAAGTAAAGTTTAAAATATGCCATCTCGCTCGATGTTTGCAGGTGCTTTTCTTTAACCTTTTAGTACAGCTGCTGGGAGCTATAGGTGCTGATCTACTCAATAGCATCGTTCCAAGTGCTGGCTATTTTCATTTTCCCTTTGTATTTGCTATGGGGACTGCTTTACATCGTATGAATGCTGAGTTGGTCTACCTCAAACATGATGTACTCTGACAGCTGGAACATTTCTTTGAAGAAGATTGATTGGAAAAAGCCTTTGTCATTTTTAGCTCTATTGTGCCTTTTTCAACTTAGTTGGCGCTCTGTTAGCAGGTTGGCGCTTTTTGCTAATTCATCGGCTTTTTCACACCTGACACACGACAGTTATCTTCCAAAGATTGTAGCTAAGAAGTTGGCACGACCCTAGTGAGTTGGTCTTGTTGAAGGATTTTGGCAAATATGTTCGTAAATATTGCCATTCTATCTTCTATTTTGGTTAAGGATAGCAATGCCAAAACTCTGGATTATCTTGTCAGCTATTTCGATGTTTGTTTTCTTGTCTAAACGAGTATATTGCAGCCAACTTTTTCATCCTTTAGCATTATTAAATTTCAGCATTGTTTCTGACCAGATTGCTAAACTTTGATATTCCAAATATCCTACGTCATTGGAGTGTTACCTTCATTGCTAACTTGATTGGTGGAGGATTCCTGATAGGCTTTACCATACGCTTATCTTTAATAAAAATGAAGAGACTTATGTTGATTAGCACAAGCTTTTAAAAATAAAATGAAAATCAATAATAGAGGAGGTCGGGACTCAAAAATCCAGACCCTCGATTTTTTGTCCAAAGAACCTTTTGATAAAAACGTTATTTTCTCTGTCTATAAATTCAAACATATTATTAGTTCATGGACTTTTAGCTGAAAACTAAAGAGACTCTTTTTGTAAAATTCAATATAGATCAAAATGAAAAACATATATTAAATATATAGAATAGATAGTTTGAAAATAAAGAGTTGAAAAACATTAAAGATGCTGATACAAAGCAAATGGAAACGATTGCTAAAAGTGATAAAAATATTGTAAATAGAATTAAGAAAGCCTTTCCCATAATTTCTGATTTTATGTTATAATATTCACAAATAAAAAGTTTTAGGAGTTTATATGGTTTCTTCAGAATTTATCTCAAAAATTGAGTTTGCTTGTAAGAAAAAGGAAAGTCTTTTACAGTCAAAGTAAATTCAAGTATGCTATCCGTTCAATGTTTGCTGGTGCATTCTTAACATTTAGTACAGCAGCTGGCAGTTGGAGCCGACTTGATTAATAAGATTGCTCCAGTAGTGGACGTTTCCTCTTCCCATTTGTTTTCGCTTGGGGATTGGCTATACATTGTCTTCTTGAAATGCTGAGTTAGTTACATCTAACATGATGTTCTTGACAGCTGGTAGTTTTTTGAAAAAGATTAGCTGGAGAAAAACAGCTGAAATCCTTCTATATTGTACTCTTTAATTTGATCGGTGCTCTTTAGCAGGTTGGGGCTTTCGCCCATTCAGCAGCTTATGCAAACCCTAACACATGATAGCTTTATTTCTGGAGTTGTGGAAATGAAGTTGGGCCGTTCAAATGAACTAGTCTTGCTTGAAGCTATCTTGGCTAATGTCTTTGTAAATATCGCAATTCTTTCATTTGTTTTAGTCAAAGATGGGGGAGCTAAAACTTTTGGTTAGTTCTTTTCAGCTATTTACATGTTTGTATTCTTAACAACGAACATCATCGCCGCAAACTTTGCATCATTTGCGATTGTGAAATTCAGTGTCGCTGCTGATTCAATTGCAAACTTCGGTATTGGAAATATTCTTCGTCACTGGGGTGTAAACCTTTCATTGGTAACTTTATTGGTGGTGGTCTACTGATGGGATTACCTACGCCTTCTTAAATAAAAACGAAGATACATACGTAGATTAAAAAGTTGGATCTATTCCAACTTTTTCTTTTGTTTATCCATGCTATAATGAAATGTAGAATAGATAAATATAGAGGAATAACATGAACGAGATTAAATGTCCCAATTGTGGCGAAGTATTTACAGTCAATGAAAGTCAATATGCAGAATTGATTTCTCAAGTCTCGAACTGCAGAGTTTGATAAGGAATTGCACGAGCGAATCAAAGCAAGAGTTGACATTAGTGGAACAAAAAGCCTTAAATGAACAACAGGCAAAACTGGCTCAAAAAGGATCAAGAAATTGCTCCAGCTTCAAAGTCAAATTAACAACTTTGATACAGAAAAAGAATTGGCAAGAAAGAAGTGGAGCAAACTGCAAGTCAAAGCTCTGCTAGAGAAAGAAAAAGAAGTTCAAGCACTGGAGAATCAATTAGCTACCCTGCGCTTGGAGCATGAAAAATCAACTACAAAAACACTCTTTCTGATCTTGAGAAAGAACGTGATCAGGTCAAAAATCAGCTCCTCTTTACAAGAAAAAGAAAACGAGCTGTCTCTAGCTTCTGTAAAACAAAAACTCATGAAGCCCAGCTCAAGGCAGCCAGTGAGCAGGTTGAATTTTACAAGAATTTCAAGGCGCAACAATCAACTAAGGCAATCGGTGAAAGTTTGGAACACTATGCGGAGAGTGAGTTTCAACAAGGTTCGAAGCTTTGCCTTTCCAAATGCCTACTTTGAGAAGGACAATAAGGTTTCAGCACGTGGTTCTAAGGGCGATTTTATCTTCCGTGATTTTGATGAAAAATGGACTAGAATTCATTTCCATCATGTTTGAGATGAAAAATGAAGCTGATGGGACTGAGAAGAAGCATAAGAATTCGGATTTTTACAAAGAATTGGATAAGGATCGTCGTGAGAAAAACTGTGAGTATGCAGTTTTGGTAACTATGCTTGGAGACTGATAACGACTACTTCAATACAGGGATTGTCGATGTTAGCCACTGAGTATGAGAAGATGTATGTCATTCGTCCCCAGTTCTTTATCCATTTGATTGGACTTACGAAATGCTGCACTGAATTCTCTCAAATACAAGCAGGAATTGGCGCTTGTTCGTGAACAAAATATCGATATCACCCACTTTTGAGGAAGACCTGGATGCCTTTCTAAGGTAGCCTTTTGCAAAAACTACAATTCAGCTTCTGTTAACTTTTGGTAAGGCCATTGACGAAATCGACAAGTCCATCAAGCGGATGGAAGAAGTCAAGAAATTCCTGACCACATCAGAAAACCAACTGCGCCTTTGCTAACAACAAATTGGATGATGTTTCCGTTAAAAAAATTGACAAGAAAAATCCAACCATGAAAGCGAAATTTGATGCCTTGAAGGGGAGAGAAAGCAGTGGAAAATGAATTATTAGTATTGAATACTGAAGAAGTAAATGGCTCTGAAAAATTTAAATTATGACGAATTAGAAGAACTATTGGAACAGCAATTTACTATGGGAGTTTTCTAATCTTGAGAAAATTAGAACTAGAATGTAAAGAAATTAGTTCACCGGATAAATTAGGAGATGTCATTTTAGATGAATTTGAGTCAATTTGCGAATCAAATTGATTTAGACATGACAAGCTGACACACTTCTAAGCAGTATAACGATAAACATCCTAATGGTTATACAAAAGAAGAGGGTGCTAAAAATAATGAATGATAAAAAGGTATACTGATGCAAATAATGCTATGAAAGAAAAAGCAAAAATGGAAATTTAAAGGATGAATATACTGGAAAAACAATTAAAATTAACGAAAAAGCTAATTTGGATCATGTCATACCAAGAAAAACAGATTTTGAAAAACACATGGAGGAAAATAGCAATATTGAAACTTCTGATTTAGCTAATAAACCAGAAAATTTTGCAGCAACTAATGAATCTCTTAATAAAAGTAAAGGGCAAAATCTAATAGCGAGTATATAAAGAAAAAGATGTAAGAGAAAAATCTAAAAAGAACAAGTTGAAAAAGCTAATATTGATAAGATGAATATCTCAGATCCCGAAAAGCGAAATCTTAAAGCTGAAAAATAATAAAAATTAAATGATAAATTATCTGCTGATTCACATAAGATGCTAAAGGTTGAGAAAAAGCCAAGAAAGCTATCAATAAAGATATAGCAAAAAGCTCCTGTAAGAATGGCGAACAAGGCAGGTAAAGATGCAGTTAAAGCTATGTTTGTTGCAGCGTTATTTGGGATGTTGAAAGAAATAATGAATGCTTTGGTCTCGTAAATCTAAAAAAACGTTCGTTTGATACATTCTTAGATGAAATGAAAAATGCGCTTCATTCCTTCTTTAGTAAAAATTAAAGAATTTATCAAAGTTGGAATTGATAGTTTTGTTGGGAGTATCGTGGGAGAAATTATTGGAGCTTTCGCTCAAAAGTTGAAAAAGTTACCAAACTTGATTAAGCAAATATTTGGATCAATAGAGAGAGTATTTCTTATCTATCAAATCCCGAAAGTCAGTCACATTCTACTGAGATTAAAACTTGCATTATATTTCAAAAAAATCATTACTTCTGCATTAGTAGGAGTAGGAGCAATGTTTTTAGGAGAATATTTTGAAAAGTACTTATTACCACTATCAGGAATGGGATTTGAGATTAAATTTTTAGGACCATAGCAAATATCTTGGGAATGTTTTTAGCTAGTTTACTAACCGGAATTTTGGGAGCAATAATTATTAATGGAATTGATCAATTTATTTCCAGAAAGTTAATTGAGGAAAATCAAAAGAAACAAGCTAATAAGAAAAATGAATTGTTAAGAATTCAGGATGTTCAAATTTTTGTTGCCGAAGAAAATGTTAGCTATTAAACGGAACCAAATTTTTAGTAAAATGGCCCAAAAATCATCAAAAATTACGAGAATTACTTGAAATGTCCAAGAAGATATTTATCTATCTAAGGTGAATTTCAAACAAAGATTACTAAATAATGAAGTATATTTTTGATGAAAAGCATGATGAACTAGCTGAGATGCAAAACGTATTAAATGATTTACTATAGGAGGGATTGTTATGTCAGAAGAATTAGAGATTCAAGTTTTGGCAAAGTCTGAAAAATTTAATGAGAAAAAGAAGCGTTAAAAAGCTTTTTAGTGAAGAAATACCAGAACAATCAGATTTTACCAACAGTTCCTCAGGAAGAGAATATATTTAATATTTTTCTGTCGACTATGGAGTTAAAGGTAAGGATTTAAACGTCTCACGGATGCTGTTCAAAATAGAATGATTGAACAAAAACCAGCACATAAAAAGATTATTCAAGAATTTAATACAATTTTACGAAACTTTTCAGATATTAGATGATGACTATATTCAAAGAATTTCAGACTCTTTAATTGCTGCAAAAGAAGCTAATAATACGGCTTTACAGGGATTAAAAGAAATTGAAGCCTATCAAGAAAAATAATAAAAACTTATTAAATGATGTTTTTAAACAAAATAAAGATTTAATTGATATTTTAAAGAAACATCATGATAGATTAGATGATTTAGAAAAACTAGAAAAATAGTTTTAATAATTTACAAGTACAAGTAAATAATACACAAAATAATTTTAAAAATTACCTTGATGAAATCAATAATAAATCAATAACAGAGGGAAATAATCTAAAGTTAATTGTTGAAAGTCTTGAAACAAAACTAGAAGAGAAACAAAAGGAGATTGTTTTTCTAAAAAGGATTCTATACTCTAGGAGTGGCCGTTGTTTTAATAGTATTATTTCTATTGTTTAAAGGAATGTAGATGATTAGTGAAACTTATTTAAAATTGTTAAAATCAGAAGTGAAAAAGCTTGATGATTTGACAAATAGTTCTTTTGAATTTGAGACTGTTCTTCAAGAAATTGTTGATAATAAAAAGTATTCGGCATTAGAGTTTATGAAACGTTTAGGTAATTCGTCAAATAATGATAGATTTCCTAAGATTAAAGATAGACAGTCAACGGTTTTAGAGTTATTGTATAAATATCTTGGTTCTAGATTAATAGATAGTGAGTACGCTATTTTAAAAGAAATCAATACCAAATCATTTGATGAGTTGTCCGATGAATTAAACTCCTGATAGGATTAGAAAAATGTAAAAGAAAGAAATAGAAGACCTAGTAATCTTTAACAAAGTTCAGAAAAACCGAGAAAAGATTGGGTTGAAAAACTAATAGAACGATGCACATGGCTTTTTCTCGGGAATCCAGGTACAGGTAAAAACAACAGTTGCTAGAATTGTTGGTAATATGTATCGTTCTCTAGGAATACTAAGTAAAGGTCATTTTATTGAAGGACTAGGAACGGACTTAATAGCTGAATACCAAGGACAAAACATCTTTAAAAGTTAAAAAGACTAATTCAAAAAGCTAAAGGTGGAGTTTTATTTATTGATGAAGCATACAGTATCACAGAAAATGAAAAAGTGACAGTTATGGTAGAGAGTGTCTGACTGAACTACAAAAGCTTTTGGAAGACTATCGTGATGATTTAGTTGTAATTGTAGCAGGATATGATGACCTAATGAAGAAATTTTTGAGTCTAATCCTGGTTTGAAAAATCACGATTTAATTATTTTATTGAATTTGAAGATTATACAGTCAATCAAATGTTCGAGATTTTTCTATCATACTGTAAGAACGAAGATTATATTTTTACAAGAATCAGCTGCAGAGAGACTCAAAAGTATCTTGATAAACAAAGTGAAGATTCTGAGAATAAGAATGCAAATGGTCGATTTGTAAGAAATGTATTTGATAAAATAATTATGAATCAAGCAAAGCGTTTAAGTAATCTTTCTTGCCTACACAAGAGAATTACATAACAATTTTTTTGAAGAAGACATATTTTAAATAAACTAGAGAGAAAACAATGAACGGTATTATCAACTTAAAAAGGAAGGGGATGACTCGCATGATGCAGTTTTCAAGCTGCGTAAGATTTCTTTGGGGACTAAGAAGATCGGTCACGGTGGGACCTTGGATCCGGATGTGTGGGTGTTTTGCCGATTGCCGTCGGTAAGGCAACCCGCATGGTCGAGTTTATGCAGGACGAGGGTAAAGTCTATGAAGGTGAAATCACCCTAGGGCTATTCAACGACAACTGAAGACGCTAGTGTGGTGAGGTTGTTGCAGAGATGCCAGTTTTGTCTCCTTTAGATGAAAAGATTGTTGATCAAGCAACGCTAGTCTGACAGGTCCTATCACCAGATTCCACCTATGTACTCGGCTGTCGAGGTCAATGGTCGCAAACTCTATGAATATGTGCGTGCTGGTCAGGAAGTGGAGTGTCCAGAACGTCAGGTGACGATTTATAGTTTCGAAAGAACCAGTCCCATTTCCTATATGGAGAATCTTGCTCGATTTAGCTGTGTAAAATGTAGCAAAGGGACTTATATCCGTACCTTTGTCAGTTGACTTGGGAGAAAAACTTGGCTATGCAGCTCATATGTCTCATTTAACACGAACAAGTGCTGCGGGCTTGCAGTTAGATGATGCTTTGACCTTGGAAGAAATTTCTGAAAAAGTAGATAGGCTGGACAACTAGACTTTCTTCATCCCTTAGAGATTGGGACAGAAAGTGACTTGGTCAAGGATATTTGACTCAGAGCAGGCAGAAGAAGTGCGTTTTGGTCCTATTGAATTGGAACAAACCGAAAAGGAATTGGCTGGTTTTTGAAGGTGATAAATTATTAGCCATTTTTGAGAAACGTGATCATCTTTATAAACCAAGAAAGGTTTTCAATTGATTAGAGCTGGTGGAAAAATTGTAAACTGATTTTGAGTTTTAAAAATCTAAAAAGTAGTCAGTTTAGACCAGCAAAAAGTTATGAAAAGGGTTGAAAAACATCGGTGATATTTGACAGTTTTGCTTGCTTATGATAATATTTAAAATAAAAGAAAAGCTAGAAAACTTTCAGAGGATATTATGAGTATTGAGATGACTGTTAGTGAGATTGTTGAGGTCTTGGGCTTGTCCCTGCCAAGCAATCAATAACCGTGTCAAGGAATTACCTGAAGAAGATACGACTAAAAATGATAAAGGAGTCACTGTGGTAACTCGCAGTGGCTTGATTAAGCTTGAAGAAATCTACAAAAAAACCATTTTTGAAGATGAACCTGTTAGTGATGATGTGAAGCAACGTGAGTTAATGGAGATTCTTGTTGATGAAAAAGAACGCTGAAATCATCCGTCTTTATGAGCAGTTAAAGTGCCAAAGACAAACAGTTAGCTGAAAAAGATGAACAGATGCGTGTCAAAGACCGTCAAATCGCAGAAAAAGATAAGCAATTGGATCAACAACAACAGTTAACCCTACAAGCCATGAAGGACCAAGAAAACCTTCAGTTGGAGTTGGATCAGGCTATAAGAAGTACAAGCAACGAAGAAAGGCTTCTTGCTCGCTTATTTGAGGATAAGAAAAACTGTTTTGGTTTCTAGGTATAACCAAGTAGTTTCTTTTTCAAATACAATAAGGAATGGATAAGATGGAAAAATTAAGAGATTATATTTCATTTTGATTTTGGAATTTAATGAACACCAAGATAAAAACTCACTTGATTCAGGTATCTGCAGTCCGTTTTAAAGATGGTGAAGAAATTGGAGCTTTTGACTCTTATGTTCATACAGATGTGCCTTTGAAAAGTTTTATCAAACGGTTTAACGGGTATCACTTGAAACCTGAAAGATGCCCCGATGGTGGAGGAAGTTCCTAAGAATTTTTCAAGATTTTGTAGGCGACTCACCCTTTGTTGGTTATAATGCAGCCAAGAGTGATTTACTGATTTTGTTGGAGCAGGGTTTGGATTATACCAGCCAATATCAAGTGGATCTCCTATGATGAAGCTTTTGAGCGACGTAGTTCTGATCTTCATGGTATGCCAATCTCAAGTTACAGACTGTGGCTGAATTTCTGGATTCAAGGGCCAATCTCATAACTAGTTTAGAGGATGCGCGAATGACTGCGCGTGTTTATGAAGCTTTCCTAGAATCTGATGAAAGTAGAATCTTACTGACTCAAGAGTAGTCTAAACTCTAATCCTTCGGTGGTTTAGATTTATCACAGCTGTTTGATTAGGAGGTTTTATGAAACCTGAAAAACCTAAAAATTGGGTTTTAAAAAGATTTACCTGAATCTGGATAAAAATCTCTTTCTATTTTTCTAATCTTCATGCTGGTAGATTATATTTGGTTGCCACTGAACTCATTGATAGCAGGCTTTTTACTCAGTCAGACGGGCTATTTGTTTATTTCATATAATAATGTTTTTGAAATTTTAAAACATGCGCCTTTAGTCAGCTTTGGGTTTTTAATCTTAATAGCCATTAACCTTTTAGTAGCCTATTTTTCAACTAAGTCTCCTCTTCATTGGAGCTCGACACCTTTCTCTATCATGAGAAACGAACCTTGATTGAGTATAGTCGCAAGGTATTTTCGTGAAAGTATAGCCTTCATGAAACGTCTGACTGTTTCCAAGGCCTTGTTTATCTTCGTTTATATCGCTATGATTTTTCCGTTTATCAGGAAGATTTTTAAAATTTATTATTTTAATAAAATAGTGATACCTGAGTTTATTCAGACCTATATGGAAGACAAGTATTGGATATGGTGGATTGGTATTATCATCTTGTCTATCCTCTTCCTATGCGTTTCTGTTAAGTTGGTTTTGTTCTTCCAAAAATCTTTTTATGATAAGATGACAGTCAAGGATGCTGTGGTCTACAGTCTAGAAAAACCAGGAATCATTTTTGGTTTTACGCTTGGCATCTTTTTTCTCATTGTTGTCAAAACAAATCTTTTCTTTTACTTACTTCTAATCCCACTATTGGTTGGCCAGTTTTTAGTAGATGGTCTCACACATCGAGAATCTTTAATTCTTGCTATTTCGAACTATATTTTGATTAAAAATATCCACTATATGGCTTTGACTTACTTGGTTAAGTTTACTCCTTTTTAACTGGTGAGGAGTTGGATATTATGCCAAGACGAAAGAAAGATCATATCATGAGATGGGGTGAATAAGTGCGCCAGTGTCTTCTTTACGATTGAGGGTTATGTTTATCTAGAAGCACCTGTAGTCAATCCTCCACTTGTCATCTCTCACAGAGGTGTCTCAAATGGAAATGGTGTCCAAAATACAGTTGAATCCTTAGAAAAACAGCTCAGTTAAAAACCAGATTTAGTTGAGATGGATGTACAAGAAACCAAGGATGGTCAGTTTGTCATGATGCATGATGCTAACTCTAAAAAGTTTTAGCGGGATTAAAATGTAACACCGCAAGACTTAACTTTAGATGAGTTGAAGCAATTAGATATTTATGAAAATGGTTATCAGACCAAAATATCTCAGCTTTGATGATTATATAAATCGTGCCAATGACCTTCATCAGAAATTGCTGATCGAAATTAAAAACGAGTCGAAAAGATAGTGCCCAAAATGATGGATCATTTTCTAGATCAATATGGGGCAAAGATCAAAGTCTATGGGCATCAGATGCAATCTTTGGATTATCATGTTATTGAAAAAGTAACTCAGTATGATAAGGAAATTCCAGTCTATTTCATTCTGCCCTACAATTCCGTTTTTTCCAAGAACGAATGCAACAGGCTATACCATGGAATATTCTACCTTAGATGAATATTTTGTAACCAAGCTTTGAATACAAAATAAAAACTCTATGTATGGACAATCAATAGTTCGGAACTTTGATAAGTCCCTACGTTTGGGAGTTGATGGTATGATAACAGATGATCTAGAAAGAATTAAAGAAGAGCTTGAAACCGCTCAGGAAGATCCTGAATATACGGACTTGCTTCTCAAGAAAGCAGCAGAAATATTTACTTTCTAGGTAAGACTAAAAGAGTACTGAATTGAACATCAGCCTCTTTTTATACTATTAGAAAGGTAATTTACCAGCAAAAGCACCTAGTTTCTTCTTAGTTGCTTCATCAATTCGTTCAAGAGCAGCATTGACTGCTTTGAACTGTCATATCTGATAGAGTTTCAATATCTTCTGGGTCAACAACTGCTGGATTGAAATCAATTTTTGTAACTTTCTTTGTCTCCTGTTAGTGTCGCAGTTACAAGGTTTTTGGGCAGAGGTTCCAACAAATTCTGTAGCAGCAAGTTCATCCTGACTTTGCTCCATTTGTTTTTGAAGTTTTTGAGCTTGACGCATCATGTTTTGCATATTCATCATGGTAGTATGGCTTCCTTTTCTTTTATTTTCCCTATTATTTTTAACAATTTTAACTAGAAAAAGTCTATTCTAATTTTTAAAAGGACTAAACATTAAATTTTTCTGACAATTTATTGAATGATTAGAAAAACCATGATATAATAAATTTAAAAATGGGATTCCCATGATTTAATAGGAGCGTTATATGAAAAACTTAGTTTTTATCCTTTTATCTTCGACATTGTTGTTATCTGCTTGTGCAGTTCGTTTTGAACAATCGTCAACTACAAGTAATTCCTCTCAGGTTACAAAAATTGTCAGAAGATAACCAAAAACTATTGGATAAGGCAACTAGCGACCACAAAAACCTTTGTGGAAGAACAGATTGATAAACTATTGACGGATACTGAAGGTTTTGTTCAACTATTGAAGGATGGTAAGCTAGAAGAAGCTAAAAAGGCATACCCTTTAATTCGTATGTCTTATGAGCGCTCAGAGCCGATTGCAGAGAGCTTCGGAGAATCTGATGTGAAGATTGATTTTCGATTAGCAGACTACTAGATGAAAAACAAGACCGAAGAAGGTTGGTCTGGTTTCCACCGTATCGAGCGCATTCTTTGGGAGGAAAACACAACCAAAGGAACTGAGTCTTATGGTGACCAACTGGTAAATGACATCAAGGAATTGAAGGCTAAGATTGCGACTGTAGATGTTGGATTACAAAAATTATGCTAACTGGGGCTAGTTGATCTTTTAAATGAAGTAGCGACAAGTAAGATTACTGGCGAAGAGGAGATTTATTCTCATACAGATTTGTATGATTTTTCGTGCCAATATCCAAGGTGCTGAGAAGATTTTCCAACTCTTTAAACCTTTGCTTGAAAAATCAGATGCAGCTCTGGTTAAAGAGTTAGAAGAAGATTTCAAATCTGTCAATAGTTTGTTAGACAAACACATGACAGACAAGGAACACTATAAGCTCTATACAGACTTAACGAAAGAAGATACCAAAGAATTGTCTGAAGCAGTCACAAAAACTTGGTGAACCATTATCACAAAATGGGTAAATTTCTTGGTGGAGAATAAGTAATATGACAAACAAAGGCGAAAAATTTTTTGAACAAAAAATGGACCGTCGAGAATTTCTAAAAAAAGCAGGTATCGGAGGTGCTGGTCTCGCACTTGGTCTCTCCGGTGCTTCTGCTTTTTCGCACCTAAGCTTGATGGTCAGGAGAAAATCTCGTACGGGGATGAAAAATAGCCTTCTATGGCAAGCACCAAGCTGGTATTACAACAGTCATGCAGAAAAACATCTATTTTGTTGTCTTGGATTTGCATACAACTGACAAAGAGAAAATCATCCAGTTATTTAAGGATTGGACGGATTATAGTGCCAAACTTGTAGAGGGAGAATTGGTTAAAAAAGATGGTAACAATAGCCTCTTGCCTCCAAGTGATACTGGAGAAACAGTTGGGCTTAACTCATCGTTTGACCCTGACTTGGAGTTTCGGCTAGTTTCCTAGAAAAATGAAACTAGAGAACAAACGTCCAAAACTTTTTAGAGATTTACTCATTTCCAAAGGAACAGTTACGAGAAAAAGTACACGGGAGGAGATATCGTAATACAGGCTTGTGCAGATGATCGAGCAAGTTGCTCTTCATGCTGTTCGCAACCTTATCCGAAAAGGAAGAAATGCAGTGACACTTCGTTGGAGTCAATCAGGGTTTTGCAGCTATCGGTAATCGTATGGAAACTCCTCGTAATCTCTTTGGTTTTAAAGACGGGACTGCTAATGTTACCACTGAGAAAGAATTTGATCAGGTTGTTTGGGCTGACAGTAAAGGATTGGATGGAAAATTGTTCTTACATGGCAGTTCGAGGCATCCAGATGTTCCTAGATACTTGGGATCGAACCAATCTCGAGGAACAAGAAAATACTTTTGGGCGCTATAAGGAAAGTGGAGCTCCTTTTGGTAAGAAAAACGAATTTGATGAGGTGGACTTGAGTCTCTCTTCCTGACGATTCTCATGTTCGCTTAGCAAAAAGAAGTGGATAAACCTCTCCTGTGTCGCTCTTATTCTTATTCTGATGGCATAGATGAAAAGACTGGTCAGTTTGACACTGGTTTGCTCTTTATCTCCTTCCAAAAGGATCCAGATAGCTTTGTTAAGGTGCAGACCAATCTAGGTGCTACGGATAAAATGAATGAGTACGTTACCCATATAGGCAGTGGCCTTTTTGCCTGTTTTGGTGGAGTAGAGAAGGGAGGTTACATTGGGCAGAAATTATTGGAATCCTAAAAGTATTATCCTCCTATGTGCTTGTTTCTTTCTGTTGATTTTTCCGGTAGGAGCTAAGGAAAATTTGAGTCCCTACTTTGTGAAAATAACTGATGCAACTAAAGCTGTTAAAAGAAGGTAAACAAGATCAGGCAAGAAAACTAATCGATGAAATGACCAAAGATTTCGAGAAAGTCGAGAATTCTGACTCTGAAGCAGGACGTCAAGTTCAAGAAAAGTTAGCCTTAACTGGTGATATTACCGAAGACCAGTTGACTCAGATTTCTTTAGCCTTTTTGACATTTGAGAAAGAGCAAAATCCAGTCGACCTAGATGCAGAAAAAGAGAAACTTGTTTCACGATTAGAACCTCGTTTTGAAGCCTTAGACAAGGCAATTGCTTCTCAAAATCTGGAAACAGTCAGAGAACCTATAAAAATGAATTCAACCTGGACCATCAATGAAGCAGTGGTTCGCGACCATAGTACAGCCTCATTATGGACAAGTGGAAACAGCAATTTCTTTTCTGCGTAGTAGCATTGAGACTGAACCAACGAACTTTGATACTATTCAGGCATCGTTTGATGATTTGAAAACAGCCATTTCTAACTTTGTTGAAGGTACAGAAGTTGCAACGAAATCATCCAACCTGACACTGAAGGATGGAATCGATCTTTTAGAAAAGGCCTTGGCTCAATTTCAAGCTGGTCAAGATAGTGAAGCAGCTGCGACGATGAAGGAGTTTATTATTATTTTGGCCAACAATCGAAGGTTCTGTAGGCAACCAACTTTCGCTTTTATACCAAGGTTGAAAGTGAAAGTCCTGTCATCATGGTTAAGGGAAAGGAAAGTGAATATCAAGAAAAGCTCTAGCTTGATTGCAGAGCTATCTCAAATTGATACTAGGGCTTCCTATAATGCATTTGATGCCATGCTCATCTTGCTCCGAGAAGGTGTAGAAGCACTCTTGATTGTCATGGCGCTTGTGACAACTTTGAAAGCTGCTAAGATGAGACAGGGCCAAGTGGGTATATGGTGGTGCATTTGCGGGTATAGTGGCCAGTCTTTTTGATTGCCTAGTATCCTACAGATTGCCTTTCCAGCAGTTACCTCAGGAACCAACCGTGAAAATCATCGAAGGAGCAGTCGGGATTTTTGCGGTTATCATGATGATTTTAATCGGTATTTGGCTTCATAGCAAATCTTCTGTTATGGAATGCTTATGGAATCACAAATGCAAACTGTCACGAAAAACAGGATCTTTCCTTTTCTATGTTTGCTCTGAGTTTTCTAGCCGTATTCCGTGAAGGTGCTGAGACGATTTTTATTCTATGTGGGATTCTGCCAAGGATTTCTAGTTTTGATTTTGTCCCAGGAATTTCTCTGGCCCTCTTAGTCTTTAGTCGTGATTGCCTTGGTGGATGAACAGCTAGTCAATCCCTGCCCTCATAAGGTTTTCTCTTTATCCTGACTTGGATGATTTATGCCTTAGCCTTTAAGATGACGGGAGTCAGTATCCATGCTCTTACAGTTGATTAAATATGATCTCAAACCATCTGATCTCAGGAATACTAGTATTGATATATTGGGAATTTATCCTAGCTTGGAAGGTTTGGGAGGACAGTCGCTTTTATTCTCATGGTCGTGCTTGTTACCATTAGGCAGGGTGAAAAGTAATGGATCAAAAAGGAATTGACAATTATTGAACATTTGGTAGAATTTAGAAAGAGATTACTAGCAGTAGTTGTTTGCTTCTTTTCTAGTATTCTGCGTTTCACTATTATTTGCCGATCAGGTTTATCAATTTATCACACAAGGATTTAGTCAGAAGTTGATTGTCTTAGGGCTCGAATGATATTTTATGGATTTATCTCCGTTTAGCAAGTTTAATGGCCTTTAGCCTTACTCTTACCTTTTTACGGTCTATCAAGTCTGAGTTTTCGTCTGACCAGCCCCTTAAAAACTGAAGAAGCAGGAGCGATTTTTGCTTATATCCCCTGCAACTTTCCTTTGTTTTATCTCTTGGGATTAGCCTTTGGCTTTTATTTTGTCACACCCAGCTATACTCAGGTCTTACTAGGATTAGGTGGAAAACTTATTTGAAACGCAGTTAACAGCACAAAATTATCTAGCTTGTCGTCTTTCAAACTACTGTACCACTAGCGTTTATCTTTGAATTGCCAGTTATCATTGCTTTTTAACCCTCAATTGGTTTGATTGGACCTGGCCTACTCATTGCTTTATAGACGTTATGCTTACTTCATCTTTATTGGTATTGGCTGTTATATTGACACCTGCTGATTTTATCAGCGATTTAGCGATGACTGTCCCTAATCCTTTTGTATGAGATTAGTATCGCTATTAGTAAATGGATAATTAAGAGAAAAAGGAAAGGAGATGGAATCTTGACGTGATATTGGTGCGCCAGGCTTAATAGTCATTGTTCTTGGAGCACTATTGATTTTTGGAGCCAAAACGCTTACCAGAGTTAGGTGAGTCAGTAGGAAAAATGCTTTGCCGAGTTTAAGAAAGCCGTTAAGGGCATCGGTGAGCAAGAAGAAAAATAAACGAAAATGATTGAATAGAGTTGAGAATTGTTAGCTTGAATTATCTCTCGCTACAATCTCAACTTTTTATTTAGTTTAAGGTTTTTTTAAGTTTTCTATAATATTCTGAAGAACTCTATATTAATGGAAAGATGGATTTGAAAAACTACTTTTTATCATTCAAGATACCTTCCCAAAAAGTATGTAACAACCTCTTTCTGACTAGAGAGAATTCTAGCATTTATTTCGATAAAGCGGCTAGGTTGTGATATAATAGTAAAGAATGAGTTTTTAAGAACAGACTAAAGGAGTATTAAAATGATCTACGCTGGAATTTTTAGCAGGTGGAACTGCACGCGCATGGGGATTAGTAATTTACCAAAACAATTTCTTGAGTTAGGATCGTCCAATCTTGATTCATACTATCGAAAAATTTGTTTTGGAACCAAGCATTGAAAAGATTGTAGTTGGGGAGTTCATGGTGACTCGCTACACGCAGAAGATTTAGTTGAAAAATCTCTACCACTCCACAAGGATCGTATCATCATCACCAAAGGTGGTGCGGATCGTAATTCTAGTATTGAAAAATTATTGAAGCTTATTGATGCTACCGTCCACTGACAGCAGATGATATTGTGGTGACGCATGATTCTGTTCGTCCTTTCATCACCTTTCGAATGATTCAAGACAATATTGAACTCTGCTAAAAATCATGATGCTGTTGATACCGTGGTTGAAGCGGTTGATACCATCGTTGAAAGTACAAAATGGTCAGTTCATCAGCAGATATTCCCAAAATCGCGCTCATCTATACCAAGGACAGACTCCCCAAACCTTCCGTTGTAAAGACTATTGACTTGTATGGTTCTTTATCAGCAGAAGAAAAAGAAATTTTAACTGATGCATGTAAAAATCTTTGTCATTATGTAAAGATGTTGCCTTGGCAAAAAGGTGAATACTCAAACCTTAAAATTACAAACTAGTTACAGACTTGAAGATTGCTAAAAGCATGATTGAGAAAGACTAGAGACATAGGATTAATCAAATTTATCAACTGACAAAACCCAAATTTATCAATATCAAATACCAAGAAGAAGAGATTGATCAAGAGAATCATATCCTGTATTCGACCAAACTTTATGGCGGCTTGTCATGCGGACTCAACGCTACTATCAAGGAAAAACGTGATCCAAAAATTTTAGTCAAAGAAACTTCCAATGGCTATGATTCATGAGTCTTGTGGGACTGTTATTTCTGATCCCACAGGTACCTGACAAGTTGGTCAGAAGGTTGTCATGATTCCCAATCAACCACCTATGCAGAGTGATGAGGAATTTTATGAAAAACTATATGACAGGAAACCTATTTCTTGTCTAGTGGTTATGATGGCTTTTAGTGAGAATTTGTTTCTCTACCCTAAGGATCGTGTGGTAGCTTACGAGGACATCGAAGATACAGTAGCTGCCATTACCGAATTTGTCAGTGTGGGTATGCACGCTATGAATCGTTTCTTGACGGTTTCTCATGGCAGACGTCAGCGTATTGCAGTTATTGGCGATGGTAGTTTAGCTTTTGTAATGGCTAATATTATCAACTATATCTTGCCTGAAGCTGAGATTATTGTTATTGGTCGTCATTGGGAGAAATTAGAACTCTTCTTTTGCTAAGGAGCTTTACATTACGGATAGCATCCCAGAAGATCTTGCTTTTGATCATGGTTTCTGAAATGCTGTGGTGGTGATGGATGCGGACCCTGCTATTAATGACTCTCATCCGTTACATCAAACCACAGGAACCATTCTGATGATGGGTGTTAGTGAGTACAAGGTCAACATCAATACCCTGAGATTCCTTGGAAAAAGGTTTGTTACTGGTAGGTTCTTCGCGTTCAGGACGTGTTGACTTTCGAAAAAGCTATCCAAATGATGGAGATTAAGAGATTTGCCAATCGTTTGAAAAATATCATTTATTTAGAAGAACCTAGTACGAGAAATTAAAGGATATTCACCGAGTTTGTAACTGACCTAAATATCGCCTTTTAAGACAGTCTTTAAGTGGGAAGTCTAATGGAGGATGATTGTGGAAAAAGATTATTAAGGAAAAACTGACATCTTTACTATCAACTGATGAAGATATTTTAAGTGTTGAACAACTAGGAGGAATGACTAATCAAAACTATTTTGGTTAAGACAACCTCAAATCAGTATATCGTTAAGTTTTTCGGAAAAAGGCACAGATAAATTGATCAACCGCCAGAATGAGAAATTTAATCTGGACTTGTTAAAAGATTTAAAATTATGATGGAAAATTATCTTTTCGATATTGAAGCAGGTATCATGTTAATCAGTACATTAAATTCGAGGGAATACTCTTTAATTCCACTACTATCAAGACTAAGTTTGAAAAGATTGCGCTCTATTTTACAAACGGTTCATGCTTCGGGTAAGGAAACTAAAAGGGAGTTTGTCTTTGAGGAAATCAAAATATGAAACCCTTGATTCAAGGAGATTTCCTATCCAAACTATGAAGTTGTCAGAAAGTCTGTATTTTCTTTGAAAGATCAACTTGAACAAATTGGAATTGATAAAAATCACTGTCATATTGATTTGGTCTCCAGAAAACTTATAGAAGGACCAGATGGTCACCTTTATCTCATTGATTGGGAATATTCATCCATAGAATGACCCTATGTGGATCTGGCAGCTCTCTCCTAGAATCAGAGTTTACTAGTGAAGAGGAAGAAGACTTCTAATTCATTATAAGAGTGATAAGACTCTGCTCTCAAGAGAAAAATTCATATTCATGAAAAATCTTGCAAGACATCATTTGGAGTCTTTTGGACTATTTACAAGGAAGAAAAATGGTGCAGATTTCGGAGATTATGGAATCTCTCGTTACAATAGAGCGTGTAAGAGAATTACAGTCTATGAGGATTTGATGAAAAACTAAAAATGGAGTTTCTTTTGGTCTACTTTCAGGTGTGTTCTGGGGGTTAGACTTACTAGTTAGTGCCTATATATTTTCAATATTTACTGATTTATCACCCTTTGTAGTAGCAGCGGCACACGATTTCTAAGTATTTTTATCTTACTAGGTTTTCTGTTAAGGAAGGAAAAGTACGTTTTTCAATCTTCTTGAATACTATCAAATGTCAGTGTCATTATTGAGCACTTTTTAGCTGGGCCGATTGGGATGCAAGCCAACTCATGCGGTCAGTATATCGGTAGTTCAATAGCATCCTGAGTTTCAGCTATTTATCCTGCAGTATCTGTCTTCTGCTTTCTTTTCTTAAAGCATAAGATTTTCTAAGAATACAGTATTTGGTATTTTTGTTAATCATTGCAGGCATTATTGCTCAGACCTCACAAGGTTGAACAAGTGAATTCTTTCCATATCGGAACTGTCGTGCCTTGATTTGTGCGCTTGCTTGGGGAAGTGAAAGTGTTCTGAGCTCATTCGCTATGGAAAGTGAACTCAGTGAACTCGAAGCCTCTTGATACGACAAGTCACATCTTTCTTGTCCTATCTTGTCATTTAGTTCTCTTCGTCATCATTCATTTGCAGGAAGTGGTAAAATGGTCAATTGTTTGGTCTATTAATTGTTCTTTGCAGCATCTAATATGATTTCTTTATCTTGCCTACTATATGGCTATTAATCGATTGCAGCCGGCAAAAAGCTACCGGTCTAAATGTGAGTTATGTATGGACTGTTTTGTTTGCAGCTATGTTTCTTGGGCTCGCCCCTTTAATTTTACCATTGACCATTATTACTTCCCTTATCGTAATGGCTGGTGTTTATATTATTAGTTAAAGAATAGAGGAGAAAACGCGTGAAAGCGATCATCTTTAGCAGCCGGATTGGGAACTCGTTTGAGACCCATGACAGAAAATACTCCAAAGCCTTGGTCAAGGTCAACTGAAAAACCTTTAGTTGAATATCAAATCGAATTTTTAAAAAGAACGTGGTATTGATGATATTATCATCGCTGTCGGTTATTTTAAAAGAACAATTGACTACTCAAAGAGAAAAGCACGGGGTTCGTTTGGTCTTCAATGATAAGTTTGCTGATTACAACAATTTTTACTCACTTTACTTGGTGAAAAGAAGAAGAGTTGGCTAATAGCTAGTTATCGATGCGATAACTCATCTTTTCAAAAATATGTTCCGTAATGACACTCGAGCGTCTCAACATATTTCAGTGTTTATCGTGAAGACTGTGAGCAATGAATGGTCTCTAGTTTACTGGAGAAGATTACAAAGTTCAAGATATAATCGTCTGATAGTAAGAATGGACGCATCCTGGAGTGGTGTATCGTTCTGGGATGCTCCAACAGCTGAGAAAAGATTGTTGGATTTATCGATGAAGCCTATGCAAGCGGTGAATTTTGTAGATCTCTCACTGACAACATGGTTAAAAGATAATATCAAAGAACTGATGTTTACGTAGAGGAATTGGAAGAAAATTCTATCTACGAAAATCGAGACAGTGTCAAAGATTATCAAAATTGAGAAGATTCTTCTTCACAAAAATAAGTAAACCAAAATACGTCCGACACCGTACTCTATTTTGCTTGACTTTAGTAGATACGTAGACTAGTAAAAATTCTAACCTCTAGGGAAGTCCGAGAGCATCACGCAAGGCGTCAGATAGAAAATAGATTACACAAACTTCGAATAAAACACAGTCATCTGATTCTTTCGTCGTAAGAGTTCACTGAAACCTGCGATTGCAAGGTCTTTTTCTGAACTTAAAATTCTAAGGAGGAAAACGGTATGAATCCAAAATTGTACGCATGGGTGCTATTCGCTTGGAAACCATGAAAGTAGTGTCCCAAAAAGGAAATCGCACCAGCTGGGATCTTTTGAACGTACTCAAGGAGAAAATGGCTGAAGCTATGAAAGCTGGACACTTCTACACGAGCAGACTCGATGAGTTGCCCATTCTCTGCAGGCGTCCGATTTCAACTCGCCCATAGATAAGCAGAAACAATGCCAGCTCATCCATCGTACTGAGGTGCCTGGGCACGGCAATCCAACTTTCGAAACCAGGTGAGCAGTCATGGATGTTGCGAATCTCAGGGGAAACGTTTTGATTTATCTGATTTAGAGGCAGAGTCGTGTTCTCCTAGTTGAGGTGGTGATCGAGTACCTCCTACTCAGTAGCTAAGCTAAACTGCACGAGCGTGGTGTAGATGTCACGAAACGGTTCTAGGACGTGTGAATCAGTGACGCAGTTATTTGGAGATGAATTATCCCCAATAGCGGTAGCAAAAGTCTTCTTTGTAACGATCTGATGATGACGTGTCTGATAGAACCCAAGGAATCGTATCAGTGAGTGATGGTAGGAATCGATAACGAAATTCCTGGACGCCATCTACTCTGGCGTGGTGCACCGCATGTATGAAATATATCACCTCATCTTCCGAGCATCCAAGTAGCTTTATCTCATCTCTTGAACCTGCATGGCCTGTGAGTGTGCGCTTACATGCTTTGCGTAATGAAAGTGCTGGATAGTGAACAGCGCTAGTCAACGTGTGTCAGAAGATGGCCCTGTATTTGAAAAGAGGCATGTAGGTTCATAAGGAGAGGTCATGATGCGCACAAATCGACTAGCATAAGTTTCTACCAGGCTTTAGAGTTAAAGAATCCTATCATTCCTGCTTCGAGGGCTGTTTTGGCTTTGGTCAAGAATATGCCAAAGTACTATGATTTAGGACCTTTTGGGCTCCACTCATGATTAAGGCAACTACATTAGAAACCCAGGTTTGAAATCCAACTCCACGAGTGGCAGAAACATTCTGCAGGTATGCTCACCGCTATTGGCTTTACATAAAAATCCAGGTTTGAGAGGTCGTTCTCTCTGAGAAACTGCCTTTGGCTTCCAGTGAGAACACCCAAATCTCCTATTATTGCTGCAATGTTGCTGGCTTTTCAAAACAAGAGACAGATGGCCGTAGCTCATGGTATTTCAAAGGTAACCAACGTGAGCTCTATTGAGGCTCTATATCTCTATGCCCTAACGTAGATCATGCACTCGCGGACTCTCACTGGTCAAGATCCTGAGTTTGGCTTATGGCGTGGTGAAGGTCGCCAGAGAAGCACCAGTGCGCCCGTTTACGCCAAATTGACTCGCTAAAGGTTACCGACATCGTTAGCCATTAAGTGCATATGCAGAAGATGCTGGAGCCAGGTGGTCTCACCATGCATCACATTGTTGCCAGACAAGTGTTTTGATCTCAAGACTGAGAAAACCAATCCTCGCCAAATGGAAGAGGTGGGCGCGTCCGACCCAGCAGTCTTCCGGTAGCCTACTGATCCGTCAAGTAGCCCAAACAACCAAGCTTCCAAATCATTGGTATGGGAGGAGGATTCTGTCAGCTGCAGTGGTCTTAGAAATGTATCTGGCATTGATGTCCAGCAATCGGTGTCGGAACAGCCAACTTTACGAATCCTCAGGCCGTAGTCCAGATATTACCGAAAACTCCTTACCAAAAGTCGTTGGATAAGTACGATCGAAAGCCCAGAAATGTTGCGAGAAGCTTCAGAGAAAGCTTTGCTCTCAAGTTCTTCCTTGCGTCCGAATTCAGCTCCAATTGTTTTTGAGGCGCTTCATTTTCTGGTATAATACTACGTATGATTATTGCAGCAATTCTATTAAAACAGAAAAGATATCGCAAAGTCACGTAGACCAAACGTCCTTGGTACTCAGGGTTATTTTGATGGAGTTCACCTTGGACATCAAAAATTGGCTCTGATATAGCTTTAACATCGCTGCGAGAAAGCGCCAGGAGTAGCTCTCAGTAACTTTTGACTGAATCACCAAAATCTAACTCTGGAGTCAACCACTCACCTGAACACTTATATGTGCATATTTTGAATGCTGAAAGGATCCGAACGTGCATGCATTGAAGCGAGCTGAGTTGAGCGTGTATTTGATGGATTTAATTACCAGTCGCAAATAAGTACTGATCAAAAGGAATTCTATGGATACCTACGTACAAGGAAGCAAAGGCAGATACGATTAGCATGGTTTTGACTATACCTTGGTCTAGAGTAGAAAACAGCTGAGGATTTAGTGAACTTTTCCATGGTGAAGTAGTTGTTGTTCCACCCAGTTGAGGACGAAAAGGGGAAAATTAGTTCAACGCGCACTGCACAAGCCATTCTAGAAGGAGCGTGCAAAGAGGCTAGGCAAACTCTCTGGGATTCCTTTGCTCAACGAGAGTGTAGTGGTTCACGAAATGCTCAGAGTGTCGAACGGTCATTGGCTCCGACAGCCAATCTAGTCAACTGACTAGGACATATATGCCAGCCGATGGTGCTTTATGCCGTTGACGCGAAATTCAAAGAAAAGTCTCATCGTAGGCATGGCGAGCTCAGGTAAAATGCGAAAGTTCCCTTTGATGGCGGTGAAGAGCGTTTTGAAAGTTCTCATATCTCG
>BNJV01000243.1_pt1 | contig 67687 bp, 77 predicted proteins | sample 8540591 | NCBI WGS metagenome assembly BNJV01 (sample SAMD00202457, study PRJDB9452) | human saliva metagenome | host: Homo sapiens
TCTTTTTATTGTATCAAAAAGAAGGCTATTGTAAATCCATAGGATATACAATGGATAGCTGTAAACTAAAAATATAGTAAAGAAATAAAATTAGTATCCCAAATATGGGAGATCTCAGCCTGAGTTTTAGTTTTAGAATATAATGTTGCTATCATATATTAAGAGGTGAAAAATATGAAGCAGATTACGAAACAATATAAATTACTATATTTCTTGCTTATTTTATTAAGTCTGACAAGTGCTCTTTTAATGACATTCTTCTCTCTCCAATTAGGAAGAATACTTGATAGTATATCTAATTCAAATAGTGGATTACTCTTTCATATCACTATTTGTGTAAGTTCGATTTTACTGTGGTTCTTGATTTCTTGTTCCTATTCCTATCTTAAAAACCAATATGTAAAAAAAGTTATTTTAGATCTAAAAAGGCGTCTCTTATTACATTATTTATCGCGTGAATTTAACCAAATTGACAACCGTAACCATTCAGATTTCTTAAATAATATCACCAAAAACAGTGACCTTATTCAAGAAAATTTATTAATCCCTAAAATCTCTCTAATTGCAAATTTAGGGAGCCTTATCATGAGTGTGGTTGCTATTATTTATATAGAATGGCGATTAGCATTAGTCTTTCTTTTATTGTCGAGTATAACGATTTTTCTATCACAAATTCCTGGAAAGTTAATGACTAAATCAACAAATAATTATTCTCTACAAAATAATCACTATTTGTCAAAAATGACAAACTTTATTAATGGTTTTTGAACAAATTAAGTTATTAAATATTCAAAAGCTGGACCCAAGAAAAAATTCAGGAAATCAGTTTAGAATTTGAAGAGTCCAGAAAAACATATCAATTCTTAAAAAGACTTAGCTTCAACTACTGGAATTTTACTAAGTTTTGGCTCTCAACTATCCTGTATGGTTGCTGGTATCTTTTTTGTAAGAAATAACTTACTGACTATTGGATTACTAGTAGCAAGTATTCAATTATTAAACGGTGTTTTTGCTCCATTACAATCTATTCTTTACAATAAAAATTTAATCAGCAGTAGCAAGTCCATTATTGATAATATCCAAGAAAATTTATATGAGACAAATCATGAACTTTTCCATAAAACAAGGACAATTGATTGTGATAACATTTCGACCATTTCTATTAGCCAATTACATTATGAAATTGAAAATAAAATATTATTTGATCATTTTTTTCCTATGAATTTAAAAAAGGCAAACGCTATGCGATTATAGGTGCTTCAGGAGCTGGGAAAACAACTTTAGTAAAATTAATACTAAACTATTATTCCAAAAATCTTTATGATGGGGAAATAAAAATCAACGGAAAACAGAATATTGATATTCCCTCAGAGGAGTTATATAAAGATATTGCATTTGTGCAAAAAAATGATTTTCTGATTGAAGGAAATATCCTAGAGAATATCAAACTGTCCAGAAACCTTTATTTAACTGAAAAATTAAGAAAAGCCTTAGGATTTAGTGAAGACTTCCTTAATAAGAGTCTATCTCAATCAAATCAAACCATTTCAGAAGGAGAAAAGCAACGAATTGATTTAGCTAGGTTTTTAGCCAAACCATATTCTGTATATATTTTTGACGAACCTACAAGCAACCTTGATCCAATAAAAGCCAAAGCAATGATGGACTACATTCTATCCATTAAAGATGCAATTGTTATTGTCATTACTCATGATCAAAATCCAGAAATATTGGAAGAGTTTGATCACGTTATTACCCTATAGATAAATGGCCTAGTCTACTAAATGAATGATGTGTTTCTCAAAGTATTCTTTGTAATTTTTGTAGATTGTTTTTATTGAAGAGTTCGAAAAATTTTTTTAAAAGCTTCTTCGATTTTTTTAAAAAGTGATTTTTTTGATTATGATAGAATTTCAGTTCCAAATATCCATCTAAATACAGCAAAAATAGTTTGTTCAAAAAAATCTGTGGAATCCGCTAATATATTCTTCGTAGCCTGTTTTAAAAATAAAGATTCCTCATATAAGTCGTTCTCAATCATTATAATCAAAGAATTGAGAAGTAGTTGAATGAGAGATTGTCTATTTTTAGGTATAGAGCTATACAACTTCCCTTTTTTGAGCGCCTCTTTGGCATATCTAAATAATAAATCTGGAGATAGAACACGACAGCAATTTCCAAGGATGAGCGTTTCGTAATAACCCCAGTTTTCAACAGAAAATAAATAGTTTGTAAGATAAGAGGCGTCTTGACGACTCAATTGATGATTCTTATCCATTCCCGAAACAATACTTTCAATGAAAATAGCATTTAATTTATGGTAATGAGAATTTGTCCTATGAAAAAGTTCTATTTCTTTCTCTACCATATCTAGTAATGCTTGAGAATCTTCATTATATGCGGCCTGTTTAACAGAAGCTATTAAGGTATTAAAATCCGAAGGTTGATAATGATTACAGATAAGCAGAAATTCCTCTAGTGTTACTCCTATTCTTTCAAGAAGATACAATAACTTAAAGACAGAAATCTCTGTTTCTCCTAATTCAAATCTAGATATTTGAGATTTTGAAATTTCAGCACCTGCTAATGAAGAAATAGAAATTCCCTTTTCTTCTCTTATTTTCCTATAAGTTTCACCTAAAATCATACTTATCTCCATTCCATATCGAAAAGTTATTAAGGTATAGCAAACACTACTTCCGTTAAGCCTACTCTTGTTTGAGAGTATCATTATTAATAATTTATAGCGATCATTTTTTTGATAATTTCAATATATAACTTCCTAAAGTTTTTAGTCTCTGGATAAAAAAACTTATTTATATTCTATCTATATCTAAAAACCAGCAGAAATGAAAAATCATAAAAAAATCATCTCTACTGGTTTTTACTGTTAAGTCTTAATTAGATGAAACTGGATCAACTTTTGTGAATGGATTTCCTCCATCAGAACAAATCATCAAAGAGGCTCAACTGGTTATCCTCTGGCATATTGCCAAGAATGCCCATCTCATCCATCTTTTCAACCAGGGTGGACGAAACACCGCCACGCTTCCGGAGCTCGGTCTTAGAGAGGAATTCTCCTTCTTCACGCGCTCGCACGATTTGCTTGGCAACGTTCTCTCCCAGACCATCCATAGCGACAAATGGTGGAATCAGGGTATCCCCATCGATCAAGAATTCTGTCGCCTGACTGCGATAGAGGTCTAGCTTACCAAACTTGAAGCCCCGCTCCCACATCTCATTGACAATCTCAAGGGTGGTGTAGAGGTCAATCTCTACATTGGAAGCTTCGTTGTTCTTGCGTTTCTCAGAGATTTCTTTCATCCGCGCTTTCACGGCCTCAAGGCCTGCACCCATGGTCTTGATGTCAAAGGCCTTGGCCCGAATCGAGAAGTAAGCACAGTAGTAATAAAGTGGATGATGCACTTTAAAGTAGGCCACACGAAGGGCCATCATAACATAGGCCGCCGCATGGGCTTTAGGGAACATGTACTTGATCTTCCCACAGGACTCGATGTACCATTCAGGGACATTGTTTTCCTTCATGGCTTGGATGTAACCGTTGCGCTCTTCTTCTGAGATCTTGAGCCACATCCCTTTCCGCACGCGCTCCATGATGGTAAAGGCCATCTTAGGCTTGAGACCCGCGTGCATGAGGTAAACCATGATGTCGTCCCGACACCCGATAACGGTCGATAGATCGGCAATGCCTGCCTTAATCAAGTCTTGGGCATTTCCCAACCACACGTCGGTACCGTGAGACAGACCAGAGAGCTGAAGTAACTCTGCGAAGGTCGTCGGATGGGTCTCTTCGACCATGCCCCGAACAAAGTTGGTCCCAAACTCTGGAATCCCCAACATTCCCGTCGGCGTTCCGATCTGCTCGGCTGTCACCCCTAGCACTTCTGTCCCAGAAAAGAGGGCCATGACCCCTGGATCATCCATAGGGATATCGTTCGGATCAATGCCTGACAAGTCTTGGAGCTTGCGAATCATGGTCGGATCATCATGTCCCAGGACATCGAGCTTGAGGACGTTCTCATCGATATCGTGGAAGTTAAAGTGAGTGGTCTGCCATTCAGCAGTCACATCATCTGCCGGATACTGAACCGGAGTAAAGTCATAGACATCCATATAGTTTGGAATAACAACAATTCCCCCCGGGTGCTGACCAGTCGTCCGTTTGACCCCAGCTGCACCGAGAGCTAAGCGCTCGACCTCGGCATCTCTGTAATACTTGCCAAAATCACGCTCATAGCCCTTCACAAAACCGTAAGCAGTCTTAGCTGCGACCGTACCTACCGTTCCTGCCCGGAAGGCATATTCTTCCCCAAAGATATCGCGGACATCCAAGTGGGCGCTCGGCTGGTCTTCCCCGGAGAAGTTCAAATCGATATCGGGTACCTTGTCCCCATCGAAACCAAGGAAGGTTTCAAAGGAATATCCTGCCCGTTTTTGCTGAGCTTATGGCCACAGTTTGGACAATCCTTGTCCGGCATATCAAAACCAGATCCATAAGAACCATCTGTGATGAATTCACTGTACTGGCACTGATCACAGACATAGTGAGGCGAAAGTGGATTGACCTCAGTGATCCCTATCATGGTCGCGACAAAGCTGGATCCAACGGATCCACGCGACCAACCAGGTAGCCCCGCTCATTGGAACGATGCACCAGCATTTGCGATGCCAGATAAATCACGGCAAATCCATTCCCCAAGATGGAAGTCAATTCTTTTTCAATTCGCAGATCGACAATATCAGGGAGCGGATTACCATAGATCTCAAAGGCTCGCTTATAGGTCAATTCCGCAACTGTTTCTTCGGCCTTGTCGATAAATGGCGTATAGAGGTCCCCCTTGACCACTTCGACCGGCTCAAAGGTCTCTGCGAGTGCATTAGTGTTTTCAATAACAATCTTGCGCGCCAAGTCTTCTCCCAAAAAGGCAAATTCATCCAGCATTTCATTGGTGGTTCTGAAATGCGCTTTTGGTAGTGGCGCTGGCTGGGCATCTTCTCCGTGCCCGATGGTCCGGTTGATCATGGCCCCTTGACCGAGACTACGGACAATGATCTCCCGATAGATCTCATCTTCCGGCTCCAGATAGTGGACATTTCCTGTCGCAAGAACAGGCTTGCCGAGACGATCTCCCACTTCGATCAAGCTCTTAATGATGGTCTGGAGCTCCTCCATGTCCTTGACCTGCTCCTTGGCAATGAGAGGCGCGTAGATAGCCGGTGGCATCACCTCGATAAAGTCGTAGTACTTGGCCACTTCGACTGCCGCATCCACACCTTGCGACATGACCGCATCAAAAACTTCCCCTTCTGAGCAGGCCGATCCGAGGATCAAGCCCTCGCGGTGGGCATCCAGCACGGTCTTGGGAATCCGTGGGACTCCTTCGAAATACTTGGTCCCAGAAAGCGAGACCAGTTTAAACATATTCTTAAGGCCGGTCTGGTTCTTGACATAGAGAGTCGCATGCTTGACCCGCGCCTTCTTGTAAGAATTCTCATCGATCAAATCGATATTCAGATCCTTAAGATTGGTCACCCCATGCTTTTCAGCGACATCTTTGATGAAGATAAAGAGCAGGCGCCCCGTTGCTTCCGCATCGTAGTTGGCCATGTGGTGGTGCTCCAAGCCTACTCCAAAGCGCTTGGTCAATGGCCCCAAACCATGCCGTTTAAAATCTGGATAGAGGTTGCGGGCAAATTCCAGGGTATCGATGACCGGCTGGGTGATCTTGGGAAGACCATGGCGCTCATAGTTAGCATTCATAAAGCCCACGTCAAAGGTGGCATTGTGGGCAACGAGAACCGTTCCCTCACAGAAGGCCTGAAATTCCTTTAAGACCTGCACCAAGGGCTTGGCACCCCGAACATGCTCGTTGGTGATCCCTGTCAATTGGGTCGTAAAGGCAGACAGAGGATGGCCTGGATCGATAAACTCATCAAACTCCTCAATAACATTGCCCTTGTACATCTTAGAAGCTGCGACCTGGATCAAGTCATTGTAGATGGCTGAAAGTCCCGTCGTTTCCACGTCAAAGACCACATAAGTCGCTTCATTGAGGTCCAGATCCACCTCGTTATAGGTGATGGGCACTTTGTCTTCTACGATATTGGCTTCCATCCCATAGATCAGCTGGATCCCAGCTTTCTTGGCTGCTTTAAAGCCATGCGGGAAACTCTGCACATTGCCATGGTCAGTGATGGCCACCGCCTTATGCCCCCACTCAGCTGCCTTGGCGATCAACTCTTCGACTTCCGGCAGGGCATCCATCGTCGACATATTGGTATGCGCGTGGAATTCCACCCGACGCTCACCCTCTGGCATCAGGTCCTTGCGGGCATAATGCACGACTTCCTGGATGTCTTGGACATTCATAGTTAAGTCGCGCGTGAAATTGTTCATTTCGATATTTCCCCGCACTCGTAGCCAGCTGTTCTTCTTGATCATGTCAAACTTCTGGGCTTCTTCCTCATTTTTCACCCATTTCTGAAGGGAAAAACTCGAGGTATAGTCGGTCATCTTAAAGCTGATCAAGACCCGACCGGTCCGTGTCACCTTGTGCTCCACGTCAAAGACCACACCCTCAAAGACAATCCGGTTCTCTTCTGTCGTGATCTCGATCATCGAAGTGATCTCAGCCTTATCTAGCTTAGGTTTAGCCGCAGCTTTCTTAGCCTTGAAGTCAAAGGCCGGCTTTTCTTCAACCGCTGGTGGCGGAGCCATCTGGGCCAAGGATTCCATAGCCCGCAAGGTCTCTTCATTGGCCGCTTGGAAGATCTTTTCATTTTCCTCCTCAAAGCGCGCGACTTCTTGCTCTGTCAACTCCTCATCAGACTCCACCCGACAGGTGAAATGCGGAAAACCAAAGGCTTCTAACTGCTTGGCAAGGTTGGGCAAATGGTTCTTACGAAAATGCTCCGTATCAACCGAAGAAGGCCCTGAGATGATCAATTCCTTCCCTTCCGCGCGCACCTGCAAGTCTTGGTAAAGTCCCTTAAAGCCTTGACTAGCGCAAGGTCCATCCTCAAAGACCTCACGATAGTAGGCCTGCAATAAATCCGCAGAAAAATCCTGATTGGCCACTTGGATAGTAAAGGTCGCCTGGTTTCCCGTCTTTGAAAATTCATCCTTCAATCGCTGGCGCAATTCCTTAAACAAAGCAATCGGCAAGACTTCCGCAAAAGCAAAGCGGAACTCCCAAACCCGACTGACCTTGTGCACCACGACTTCTTGAATCTCCGCATGCAAAAAGGCACTGGAAGATCGCATCTCCAGCGGCATATCCAGCTGATCCATTAAATTTCAAAGGTGTTGGACATTGTTTCTCCCTTGATCTTGATTCTTTTGCTCGCTTTTGAGTAGCCTACTTTATAGCTGGAAAATAGACCATTCAAAAACATTCGTAACCTTTATTTTATCACAATTTAAGGATTAATTCGAGGGGGAAGTGAAGACGAAAAAATCACCGATAGGACGGTGATTTCTTTTCATCTTTTATTTATTCAGTTAGGGCTGATCCATCATTTATACTTCATCCCCATGATGATAGCCACAACTACCAAAATAGGCAATAAAATTAACATCCAGATTCCAATCCACATTTCCCGCTTATAAGATTTGTCTAGTCCACTATAGCGTTCAACGTATGATTCTTTTGGACAAGCTGGATTATACCAGACCGTCATCTTCGATCCCAGTGGAAAAGCATCTTGAAAAAGATTTCCCTTTGAGACTGTAGAATTGGTGTAGATGGTTATCCTTTGTGCCATCAAATCGATGTCGCTAGCCGCTTGATTCGTCTTCCAAGGAAGTGTTGCCCGCTATCTGTCACCCCAAACAATCCACTTGAACTGTCTGAATCGTGTAGATTTAGAGCCTTTCCCTCTCTCATATCATCACTTGATCACTTTCCTAGGAACAGTGAGTGTTTTGGTCCATGTATTATAAATTTCTAAAAAGCGATCTTCTTCCTCATCAGAATATCCCTCAAATACTACTTTATCAATATTTTCATGTTGAAAGAAAATTGTCGATTCTGTTTGAAGACCTAATGGGTATAAGACACCCATGTAGTCAGCAAACACTTGTTCTCCTGTCTCCTCGTCGTCAAAAATAACTCCACGACCAACAATCATTAATTTCTGTGTTCCTTCTTGAAGATATATAATGCTACCTAACGGTAATAATTTTTTATTATTCATTTTTCAATAACTCCTTGTGTTTTTTTAAATATTTTTTCCCATACCATTCTTCTACTGATTTTTCTTCCCATTCTCGGTATTCTTCAGGAAATTTCCATTTGTAATATGCTTGAAGGAAGTATGGTAAACCTATAAAAGCACTGACACAAACCACTACTATATTACAAAAGATCCACATCAATAAGAAGCCAACTGCCTTGACGGAAGTTGAAACATCTAATGAAAAGATTCCCAAAATATGCTTGATAATGATCCCTATTCCTAAAATAGCCATCCCATAAAGAGAAATCATTTTTGCGATCTTATTAAGGAAAGTATCTCCCGAGATCTCGTCATACATAAGTTTTCTTAATCCTGCTAGCGCAATTGTAAATAGCATGTATGTTGCTAACATCATGATTCCATAAATGGCAATAATTTCCACAGTGGATAGATTGGCCAATAAAATGTCAAAAACAACTAGATCTATTTCAAATATGAACCAAACCAAAAATGTAAAAACGTGAAACTGATAGCGATACGGCAACAGGTAGGATCGTTTCACCCATTTTCCAATCACAACGAAAGAAAGCCAAATGAGAAGCAAGATTAAAAATACATTTGCTGTTAAGGACTCATGCCTGGCTATTGGAAGAGTCAGAGTCTTACTTTCGTGAAATTCCATTGATACAATCAGCACAAAGAAGTTAAAACCGATAGGAAAAATAAGGGATAAAATAAAACTTCGAATTCGAAACCAAAGGGAAGCATGCCCATTCTTATAAAATTTTGCTGTCTTATCATGTTGCTCTTGCTGTAACTTTACAAACCCATCATCTTCGAGATTGAGACTCTCTTCAAAGCTTGCTGTAAAAATTGACCTTTTATTCATATTTATCTACCCAAATCCTAAAGCCTTACCTATTCCACCAATTCCTTTAGAAATCGAACCTGCAAATCCTTTAATTCCTTTCCCAACATTATTAATAATGTTTTTTGTCCCTTGGACTGGATCGTCAAAGAATTTAGGCTCAATAAATTTAATTCCTTGAATTAATCCTCCGGCAACAAATCCTGCAGCCATCCCAAAAGGTCCGCCCCCTATAGCAGCTCCAATAGTTGCACCTTCTAACGGCCCAACACTACCTATTGCAGAGAGTACACCTTTTCCTGCAGCTTTTCCTATATCTTTTGATTTGCTATATTCGTTTACTCCACTAGAAATTGCTGTAATTCCAAGATCAGCAAATGTCATTACTGTTCCCGCCTTGCCCAAAAATTTAGCTGCTTTTGGAAAATATTTGAGACCTTTTCCTAATAATCCTGATGCCTCTTCTCCCCCTTTCATATATTTACTTAATTTCGCTAATCCAGTGTCTCTTACACCTTCTAATCCTTTTTTTACAATAGCTTCAACAGGATTTGCTATATCTGAAATTTTTTTCACAAAAATCGTTTGTATAGTCTTTCCTCTTTTTCCTAATGATTCATACCAGGCCATCGCGTCCATTACACCACTTACAAATTTTTCTACCTTTTTGTACCTTTATCAACTGAATCTAATAATCCTATTATACCATCTGATTGTAGGAAAGCTTTTTGTCAATTTTTTTCAGGTGTTAAACCAAGTATTTGCGCACCTCTCTTAAACCAGTCATTATCATCAAGATCTTGTATATTCTTGTATAATTTTTTTATATCATTCTCAGAATTACCACGGGCAGCAACTTTAGTTTTTTTAAATACAAACTGCGCAACTGCCTTAGTTATCGTATCGGGGAGCTCTCTTCCATATCTATTTTTGATATGCCTCAATCTTCTTCACATCATCGTCAGATAGTTCCTTACCTTGATTTGCCTTCTCCAGAACCTTCTGATAATCTTCATCAATCTTGGCTTTCTTATCCCATTCGCCTTCGATACTCTTAGCCCAGTTTAACGTTTTTCCAGAATGTTTTGGGAAGGTCCCTCCAAAGCTCGCAAAATCTCCCTGTATCATATTCAATCCGGAAGCCAAGTTTTTCACCACAGTGTCCATGCTCTTAGCACCTTCTCCTGAGAAAACTTCATTGGAACTTCCCGCAAATAGATTCAGCTTGCGAAGTTTGTCCATCTTCTCATTTTTTTGAGATGTTAAACTATCCATGCGAGAAGATATATTTTGCAGGAGACTCTTATCCGCATGATCACTACTTTCCATAGCACGAAAAGTACCTCTAAGGCTACTAATACTACTTTCAAGGCTTTGGATTTCTCTTTCAAGTACGGCTGAATCCAGATCTTCTCCCCCAACTTCTGACCGATATTTTGAGGGGAGTTTGGGTACGGCTTCACTGAGGTACTCAGAATACATGATTGCCCCTTTAATCAGTGGCGTAATCACACTCACTCCATATTGTTTCCCAGAGTCATAAGCACTCCCTTGCAAGTCACCTGCTCCATTAAAGTTAGAGAGAGCTGTGACAGCTGAGTTATAGGCTGTTACCCTAGCTTTCCCAACGGAAGACATGGTCTGTCCTTGTGCATCCGATGATCCTAATACCATTTTGACCATATTACTTTTTCGACTCCTGTTCTATTAATAGTTTCTTTCTAGCGTGGTAGAGTTCATTTAATTGCTCATCCAGCTGATTTTCTTGCTTCTTAATATCCGCTCTTCGTCCTTCAGACCATTCTTCAACCATAGCTCCGATGCCTTCTACACTCACGATTAGATTTTCATAGACTTGGTAGTCTTTGGAAGATATAGGAAGCGTTAAGATCTGACGAAGAGGTTTTAAGCTTTGTCGATGTAGTTCCAACATTTCCTTCTCTGCTCGTTCCACTTTCCTTTTCTCTAGGTTCAGTTGATCGAGCGATTGAGCAATGTTTTTCTTCTTTTTATCGATCTCTTCTAAGGTGATTGGTTTCATTATTCCGCAAAATATCCTGAATTTGGTACAAACTCTCCACTCTCACCAGGAGCTGCACTGGTTTCTGGTAAATTAGATGTATTGGCATCGATGTTAGATGCGATATTACTATCCATGGCTACAAATTCTGCTGCAACCCCATGAATCAATTCTACAAAATCATTTAGTACACCACTAATTGAGACTGCATAGTTGGCTTCTTCTGGAATTTTCTGTGCTGCTGTACTATTTCCTGGATACTCACTCGATCCATCTAATGTGACGGTACCAGCTGATGTTATACTTCCTGATGCACTCGCTATTCCTGAAGCGATAGAACTTGCGACTTCTTCTCTACTCTGTATTGGTGTCATATAGTTACCTCCCTATCCATTCTTAGTGATTTTAAGTTTAATAGCTTGCTTGCGATCATGCAAGTAGATTTCATCTGAAGCAAGACGCGCTTCTCGATTATTATAAGGCTTATCAAGGAACATTTGATCCATCAATCTCATACCGATCATAAACCATTGAGCATTCCCTTTGAGATATTTCGGTACCTCATTGATGTTATTTCCAAGATAGGAATACTCGCTTCCTATTACAAAGTGCATACCTACTCGTGGTCCATTGTCAAATAGATAGCGTAGATCTTTTTCTGTGAGTCCTTGATCAACAATTGCCTTAATAGTTGGCATCATGATCAACCAGTCTGAATACAGATCTTTTTCAAGACGACGATCAACCTCATAGATTAATTGTTTAGCAATTTCAGAAATTTCCTGACTGCTACTAATATAAGTAGAAACTTTATCCTTATAAGCAACACATTCTTCCAATGGATCCACAAGCATAATATGTAATTTTGATCCAAATTGAAGTGCTGTATTTAACAAATGTTTTTGCTGATTTTCCAGTGATTCTGGAGAGTCCGCCATAAATACCAGATTTTTCATGCGATCAAATGGAATCTTGACCGTTTTGACCATTTCAAAGTCAAGTCCAATTGGAAATTCTAGATTTTCCATAGACTCTTTCACATCCTCACGTCCGTAGAAGGCTGCTTCTGTCAACTCATCTGGCACCATTGGGATGCCTGCTGAGTGTGGGGCCTGTCCACATCTCTTTGAGACTTTGGACTTGGTCGCGGAGGTTGTTGATGATTTGGATATCATTGTCTCCAGCTACTGGTAGGGCGAACTGGACGACATCGACTTCGTCACGTTTCATGAGTGCGCGTCCCTTGATGTCTTCCATCGTAGCTGCTAGTGGGGTTGCTCCCACGATCCCGCGGACTTCAGAGATATCATTTTGTGGCAAGGTCAGCTGGTGCTTGAAGTTGGAATAGAGCTGAGCTCGTAGGTTGTTCTGACGGCTAGCTGTGATGATCAGGTGCACACCGATGCTGAGACCTTCACGAGAGATCCGCATGAAGAGCTTGAAGAGATCTGTCTCATAAGGCTCGTCCTTCATAGACTCATAGCTATCCATGAGGATAACCATAGTCGGCTCTTGCTTGCCGGTCACTTCACGGTAGAGGGCGATGGTGCCGACACCATGATCAGAGAGGAGTTTCTTGCGGCGATCCAACTCGCGGTTGATGATTCGGATAAATTTCTGGATTTTCTCTGTCTGATCGAGTAAGAGGCTATCGGCCACATGTGGCAATTGAGTCAAGGGTGCTAGACCATTAGTTCCAAAATCCAGCAGGTACATGGTCAGATTTTCTGGACTCTGTTTGCGAGCTAGATCCATAGCGGCAGTCTGGAGGAAAGTGGTCTTTCCTGTACCTGGACTTCCGTAAAGGAGGATATTCCCATCTTTTGACAGATCGATAGCGACTGCTTCTTGCTTTTGCGCTTGCGGGATATCGGCGACCCCGATCAGGACGCTTGGAGCTGTCCGTTTTTGCCAAGCCTCGATCGGCACGACCTTGTCCAACTCATCCAGCGTGATCCGCTCTTTGAGCGGTGGCAACCATGGTTGGGCCACAGCTGCGATGCCTTCTTGTTGGTGCAAGTGATTGATTTCCTGCACGATGACATCCAGCTCTGTTGGCACTTCCTTGACTTCTTCTGCCATATCCAGACCGGAGAGGTCTTGGTTGAGGACTTCGTATTGGCCCAGTTCATTGATCAAGTAGATGGTATGGTCTTCGATTCCTAGCTGATCTTTCTCAGGCTGGTAGTCTGCTCCTGACCAAGCGGTTTGGAAGAGTTCATAGACTTCGTTATTTCCGACTTGGAGGTAGGCACGACCGGTCTGGGTGATCTCAGCCGCATCTGCCGTCCGCAGCATCTCCATGGAGTCACCACGGTCTGCCACCTTGAGGGCTAGCTTGAAGCGGGAGTTAGACCAGATCTGGTCATCCACGACCCCAGAAGGTTTTTGCGTCGCAAGGATCAAGTGCACCCCGAGGGAACGCCCGACACGCGCGATAGAGACCAACTCCTTGATGAAGTCTGGTTGGTTGACCTTGAGTTCGGCGAACTCATCACTGATCAAGAAGAGGTGAGGAAGCGGTTCTGTCGCTTCACCCAGTTTAAATTTCTTTGGTATTGGTTGATATGGTTGACCCCATATTGGCCAAAGAGGCGCTCCCGACGATGGATCTCCGCATTGATAGAGGCTAGAGCCCGCATAGACTGGGCACCATCCAAGTTGGTGATGGTCCCAAGCAAGTGAGGCAGATCCTTGAAGAGGTTGGCCATTCCCCCACCCTTGTAGTCGATAAGGAGAAAAGCCACATCATGTGGATGGAAGTTGACGGCAAGGCTCAGGATATAAGACTGAATGGTTTCAGACTTACCAGAACCGGTTGTCCCTGCGATCAAACCGTGTGGTCCATGAGCTTTTTCATGGAGATTGAGGTAGACCAAATCGTCCTTCCCGCGCAGACCAATCGGCACGGCCAAACTTTGGTAAGGGGCATGACTCTCCCAACGACTCAAGACCTTGAGATCATTAAAAGTTTCCGCCTGGTACATTTCAAGGAAGGTCACCGAGTCTGGAATTGAGCTCTTGAGCTGTTGGATATGCTTAAGAGGCGCAAGGCCACGCGAGATGGCTTCCTTGTCATAGCCTTCAGGGAAGTGGTCCAATTGGAAGTCGAGCTCGCGAAGAACCCCTTCTTGCAAGAGCAATTGCCCTTGGTTGCGGTCCTTGATGGAGATAACCGTTTGGATATTTTCAGAAAGAGATGAGAGCACGTCTGCCACATAGATAATGGAGCAGCCGAGCTCTGTCGGATCCTCACGGAAGAACTCCATGATGACATGATCCAAAATCAAGGTTTCATCGGTGATGAGGACCACATAGTGAGGGTGGAAGATCTTGGTATCATTAGCTTTCTTCCTCTTTTTGCGCCTTGCGGAGCTTGAGGATCTGGTTGAGACTGTTCAAGACCTGATCGCGTGTCCGCTGATTGTAGACAAAGCTACGGACATTCATGTCTTGCAGAGTCGCATGGGGCAACCAGCGCATCCAATCCCAACTTTCTTTTTCCTCTTCTGGAATAATCGGAATAATGGTCAGATCATGGTAAGAGTGAAAGACAGCCAATTGGGCAACCAGGAGTTGCAACTGTTCTAGCACGATACGGCGAGGACCGACGTACCCGACAGGTCCCCGATTAAGGCTGGCTACAATCGGAAGATTGTCGATCTTTTGATGGGCTTGGAAAAGGGCATAGCCTTCTTCTTCCAAGGCATCTTTCTTCCCACTACGCTCTTCCTGACCATATTTGAGTTCATAGCTGGTTGGAACCTTGCCCAAGCCCAAGCGATAGGCCAAAAAGTCAAAATGAAGCGGTGTTTTTTCGTAGATCCGCGAGTCATAGCGTTTGACCATCTTGGTCAAATCTTCAATCGCTGGGAAATGGTAAAACATGCCTTCTCGCTGCTTCCGAGATAGCTGTTCCAAGTCCTTGGCCTTGTCCTTGAGATAGAGATGGTAGAGTTCCACGCGCTCTTTCTTGTCTTCTTTGTATTTCTTACGATTTTTGAAGAAGCCTTGGACCGAAAAGATCACACTAACCACAGACATGGATACCGTCGCGATGATATAGAGCCCACGCGGTTGGAAAATGGTGATCAAGAGGGTCACCCCAACCATGATGAGGGGTGGCATGATCAACTTCAAGAGTTCATCTGATGGCTTTTGAGGCTCCGCTCCCGGAGGATTGATCAAGATCTTGTCTTCTGAACTCCGGTAGATGATCCGCGGAGACCGGTGGTACTCTGGATAGTCCTTGTAAAAGTCATAGCGTGAATGCAAACGCGGCACCAGATAAGGACTCACTTCGACAGCCCCTTCCACGCCAAATTCTTCTGGATAGAGCTTAAAGGTCACATCTCCAATGGCAAGCTCATCCCCAAAGGCCAGTGGAAAAGTCGCTTCACTGACGAGTTTATGGTTATGGTAGAGTTTTCCAGATAAGAGCTGGCAAGTCCATGTCTGCTCTTTTTTTCACAAGGAGAAAGCGCACTGGATAATGCAAGCGCACATCCGCACTCTTTTTCATCTGCTACGAGGATTTCTTCCTTGTCTAGCAGTTCATAGGTATGGACTTCTCCTGTCGCCAAGTAGCAGACCACATCCCCAAGGATCTTGTTATTTTCAAGTACGCCCTTGTCTTCACCATACTGGTAGAAGATTTCCCCTTGACTCCATTGAAAATGAAGGGGATTTTCTTGCGAAGCCAGGGTCAACTGAGCTGTTTCTTGATTCGATACGGTCGCTGTTTTTCCTTCTTCTAGCGCTAGCTCATAGCGAAAACCTTTTTTATAGAGTATGATACGTTTTTTCATAGACTACTCCTTGTGGTCGCTAGACTCAGTCGAGCTTGCAGTTGTAGAAGACGAGCTTTCTGTTGAGGAGCCTTCTGTAGATGAAGCTGTAGTTGAGCTGCTAGTGGAAGCTTTGGTTTCATCTGTTTCTGCTTCCAAGAGTTTAGAGCGGGCATCCCAGTATTTCTTGTATTCGCCTTCTAACTCAGAGAGTTTCTTCTCGCGCTGTTCACCAGAGAGTTTTTCGCTATCACGTGTCGCCTTGATTTCTTTACGAAGGGCATAGATGATCAAGTCTGAATCGTCGATCCGCTTGGCTGTATCCAGCGCTTGGGTAAAGTCATGACGGCCGATATAGATCCAGTAGTGGAGATAGAGGCTATCTGACTTGAGCGTAACATTGTTAAGGATGACCTTCTTTTGGTCCTCTGAGAAATTCAAGCCTTGCAAATAAGACGTTGCCAACTCATATTTCTGTGTCGTTGGAAGACTGCTTGGAGCTACTCCCTCCAGTTCATCGATCACACCGGTGTAGTCTACCTTGAGATAGGCTGTATCCGCTTGAAGCAACTTTTCTTTAAAGGGTGCTTGGAAAAAGACCAAATAGATCAAGGGCAAGAGTAAGAGGGCCACTACAGCGGAAAGCCAAACGGTTGCCAACTTAAAGATTCGGTGTTGACGACTTGAAACCAAGGTCAAGGTCTTTTCTTCCTCTTCCTTGCGTTCTTGGTAGGCTTTCTCTAAAAGAGCTTTCATCTCTTCTAAGCTAGCCGCATCACGGATTTCCACCAAGAACTCTGGCAGATCTTCTAATTCAAGCGTGCCTTGATAGAGCTCCATGAAATCCCAGTCCCCAAAAAGAGTGACCGCATAGCACTTGGCCTGACGCAAGAATTCATCCTGATCCCACTTGCGTGGCACCATTATTCCCGGAACCCCGCGGTAAGCGATCTTGACTTGCGCATCCTTGGTCACAAACAAATTGATGGGATGCAACATAAAGGTCACCGGAAGCTCCAAGGCTGGCGCCAAATCTAAGACATTAATAGCTAGACGCAGACGGTCTGATACTGGTAATACCTGGATTTCTTCATCACTCAAGCCCAGAGCATCTGTCTGATAGGTCAGATGAATCTGGTCTTGATCCGCTGTCATGCTTTGCTCTAAAAACAAGGGATGATGGAGATCCAAAATCCATAAATTGCGTAAATCCTGGCTATCCACTTCTGAACGCTTGAGGTCCAGCCGCCAGCTCGTTTCTTCTTTTTCAAAACGGAAGACTTGTTCTTCCAGTGTAAATTGTTCTTCTTTCACCTTACCACTCCTCAATCTCGATCAGATCACCACTTGTGATCGGATACTCTTGTACCACCTTGCCTTCATCCAGCAAGATGCCTTTATTTACCACGCGCAACTGATACTTGCTTCTAGGCTCCATGGCAGATCCAAAGATCTGATCCAATTCCCGAATCAAGCGTCGCACCTCCATCCGCGTTGGGATTCGGAGGTCATGGCTTGCACCATTCATACGGAAGGTGACATTGATATGTTGGTCCATTTAGGCCTCTTTTCTATAGATTCGATAGGAAATATAGCCAGCAATCCCAAAGAGAAGGGCACTCCAAGCTAGCATTTGCAAGGCTGGAATAAAATCCGACAAACTGGCCGAATTATCCTCTACATTGGACTCAAATTTAGATAATTTTTGATTTTCAGGCTGGAACAGGTCTGCTTCAGGCTCTGTTTTTTTCTTTCCCTTTATAGCAGAAAACAACTGGCCGTCTGAATCGGTCAATTGTTTCTCTTGCTTGCGTTTTTCAACTTCTATTTTTTTCTGATCCTTCTCATTGAATAGAGACTCAGTGGCATCTAATTGGCCCCCAAGTGTCTTTTCCTCTTCTGTCTCAAGACGTGAGTTGTTGACCTGCAGACGATTATCAATAAAATCATCTGCAGAAACAACAGCTACTGGCAAGAGACTAAAGACAAAGAGAAGATACATCATTTTTTTCATAAGCTTGATTCAATTTCCTTTGTTTGAGTAAACTTCTTTGGAAGGAAGATGTTGGCAACAGTCAAAAGGCCGAAGAAAACCAACAATCCAAAGAAGACGGTAAATCCAGCTGTTTGTCCATCAAAGTAACCCGCAAACTGTCCTTCTAGAATAGAGAGGAGGTTAATATTTTTCACAAATGCTGGAAGGCCCGACAAGGTCGCAGTCGTTCCGATCGCGCTTGATAGGTAGACATAGCTGATCAACATGAAGAAGGCCAGTCCCATTCCAATCACACGGAAGTGTTTCAAGAGAAGGTATTGCAGTTGTACCAATACAAACCCCGCCAATACTGCTAGTAACACCCACGAAGGAACATATTCACGACCAACAGAGAGTTGGATACTTGAAATCATTCCGATCACAAGTCCAAGGATAAGGGAAAGTCCTACAAGGACACCGACAGTTAAGAGATCCGATTCTTGCAAACGATCCAATTTGAAACGGTCTTTCACCTTGCGAATAATTGGTTGCGTCGCAAAGAGATAAGCTGTAAAGAGGCTCAAGACTTCCAACATAAAGATCCAGATAAATGGACGGTAGACATTGATGGTCGCTTTCACAGAAGAAGATTTCTCTGCAACTGGATTTGACAAGAAGTCAAGCAAGACTTCATTTGGCACTCCATTTTCATAGGCATTGTTGAAGACTTTACGGAAGGCTTCGACGAAGTTCCCATTTTCAGACAATTCCTTATCAAATTCACTCATCAAACTCTCTGCATTACTAGACAATTTCTCCGTGGTACCTTGCGCTCGTTGTAATTCCTTGTTCAATTGGTTAAGATTTCATTGGTTGAATTTGCGGCATCTACATTACTACGCGAAGAGGTCTTTACCCCTTCAGTTGAGCTCAACAATGATGTATATTCCGAACCAAGAGCCGACAAGTCCACGTCCGTCTTAGTTTGAGCAAGGTTGCTTGATTCTTGAGCATTCGAGATGCTCTCTAAGCGTTTTTGGAGATCTGCATATTGTTGCAGTTGATCATTGATGTTTTTAGTCAACTCGTTGTTACTATTTTCAATCTCTTCAAGGTTACGTTGCAACTGTGGACCTAAATCTTGCAATCGTTGGAGAGTACCATCTAGCTGTGCTTTGACACTCTTAGTTTCGTCCCCTGATTCATCTTTTTCAATGCTTGTGCGATAATCTTTGATATTGTTTACAACAGCTGTCTTCACAATATCAGTCAAGGCGTCAGTCAAATCGATATCTTCAATTGGATCATAGATTGAATGACGTTCTCCTTTGCTATCTTTTGGATAGTAAGCATTCATCAACGTTTGCGCATGCTGATAAGCTAAGGCAATTTTACTTGCTTCACTTGCATAACTTGCTACAGCTTTTTTCAAGTCTTCTGCTGACACAGTTACATTAGTTGAAACAACACCATTCACAATAATTTTTATCTCTGAAGGACTTGGAATTGGAGCCCCATCTTCACTGAATTGAATGGCTATTTCTTTATCATCCTGAATCGTCACTTCCTGCTCAGCTCCACCAGCGTAAGAATTGCCGTCATAGGTCCAAGAGTCTATTTTAATCCCTGCCGGAGCTAGAATACTAACCTTCTGTTTCCCGGCTTTTGCATTGAGGATATTCGCGATAACAGTTGATTTGGCATCCACTTCCTGCGCTAATTTCTTCAAATTATCTGCGCTTCCTTTTGGAGTTCCCAGGGAAGCTGCAAAACTTCCATCAAAATCAATCGCTGTATCAAGATTTCCATACTTATTCAGATCGAAACTTTTTAAATCCAAACCTGGAAGTGCTTCAATCGCAGTTTGAATCTCCTCATCAGCAGCCTTACGTGCCTTGCTAATCACTTCAATACTTGACTTACCTAATAAGGTTCGAAGGGTAACCTTCTCTCCTTCCTTTAGACCATAGTAGCCCAAGAGTTTCTCTTTCACAGAAGTGTCGATGTTCTTTTCATGATCCTCTAACTTTTGACGCTCCGCCTTGATGCCTTTTTCTAGATCTGCAACACGATCATTAACATCTTTGGTTAAACCTGCGTAAGTCTTCGTTCCTGAAGCATCACCCTCAACTGGTTGGTTTAATTGCTTCGTAAGATTTTCCTGATTCAGTTGAAGATTCTTGTATAGTTCCTTCGTATTCTCGCTGAGAACTGATTGGTTCATAGACATCAGTTGATTCATGAAGTCTTCGTAACTAATCTTATCTTCAGAGCGTTGTTTTACAAGAGCATCAAAATTTTGACCATACTGATTCTGAGATTGAGTCAATTGATCAAAAGCCTGCGTATATGATTCCAGTACCGTCTTTAAGGCATTATTGGATTCCACCGATGACGTAGACAAGCTATAGAGACTCGGGAAAATATTCTTCGAATCCAAAGCTGAGTCCAACAAATTGCTACGATAAGAACCAATATTCGTTGACTGAATTTTGTTACTCGTCTCCACATTTTTCTGAGCTGTATAAAGGTTGCTCAAAATGCTGACCATATACATATCTACCAACTGGCTTCTCAAGTCCGAAACAATATCCTTGGCTACTTTATTTGCTTCATTTTCAACCTGTGAATTTCCAGCAGCATTGACCTTATAAGTGACTGTAGTCTTTTCCGCGTTGACTGCATTCACTTCAAGAACTTTCTCTGAAAAGTCACTTGGAATAACAATCATCAATTGGTATTTTCCATCTGCAAGACCAGATTCAGCAGCTCCACGTGGCAGTACAGACCAGCTTTGTGAATTATCTCGCTCGATATTTTTCACATAACTGGCACCAAGATTGTATTCTTTACCATTTAGCTTAACCGCTTGGTCTTCATTGACAACTGCAATATTGAGCTTGGTGTTTTCTGTTGTCTGTACAGTTTTTAGCTTCATTTTGTTTTTGATCCTTTTGAACAGTCGTATAGAGACCGACCACAGCCCCCATCAAAAGGAGAACAACAGCACTCTGACCAATGTATTTTAACCATTTTTTATTTTTAACTTCCATACCTTTTCCTTTTTCTAATCATAAATACAAAATAGGGGTTAGGGATGGATGGACCTAACCCCTATTTTCTATATATCAAAAGACAAAAGGGTGATCTACCTACGAGAAGTAAGATCACCTCCAAGACTATCTTAATGGATTTGTGCAGCGATATCTTGGTCAGTTTGTTCAACGATATCAGCAACTTTAATCAATTGACCATTGATGTCTTCCAACAATTGAGCGAATTGTTTGATCTTTGGAGACAATTCGTTGAATTGTGCTTCAAAGCTATCAAATGCAGATCCATCCCAGTTTGCATCGATGACCTGTTGTTCATGAGTCAAAGTAGTAAGGATTTGATCGATCTCTTGAGAACCTTGTGCATAGCGTTGTGCTGAAGCACGTAGATCTTCTGGAGTTAATTTAATTTGAGCCATATTTTTCTCCTTTTGGGCTGATACCCTTATATTTTTTTCATAAACAATACATTAGAATGAATTAGTGAAATTCCAGACAACTGTATATTTTCCCTTTTTCCTCTCCCAGTATTATTTACTTAAAAATATCTTAATGAAATATTGTGAGAATGTCAATATTATAGGGCAAACTGATAAAACATTGTAACTTTGTTACAGCAATGTAATTTTTTGTAACAAAAATGTAACATATATTCAAAAAAGCCTGCCCCAATAGTCTTTAATTAGTAACAATTTGATTGTGTGAAAGAGATGTATTTTTTCTATATATTAACTCAACACATAGAGCGTAAATGTCGATTTTATACTTACGCTTTGAGTAGTATTAGATTTTTTTGTATAAATTCCCATTTTTGCTTTCAGAAGTTTATATCATACAAGGAGATCAGTATAGAAAATCCCCTTTATTCTAGCACCAAGACAATTCTTCACATACAAGAAATCTCTATGAAAAAATATTCTACTCATCTCTATCTCATCCATAACCCTTACCGTTGTAGTGTTGGCCATAAAAAAACTCTCTGAGCATTTCTTTAACACATGGTTAAGGCTCAGAAAGCTTTTTCTTATTTGTTCAAGATTGAAAGTGTTTCAAGGAGATTATCCGCATGAACTTCGATGGTATCTCCTGTTGCTTTGATTTTCACTTCAACGATGCCTTCAGCTGCTTTTTTACCAACTGTTACGCGGATTGGAAGTCCAATCAAATCGCTATCGCTGAATTTGACACCAGCCCGTTCATTTCGGTCATCCACCAAGACTTCGTAGCCTTTATTGACTAAGCTTTCTTCGATCTGATTGGTCAAAGCAAGGCTCGCTTCATCCTTGATATTGACTGGAATCAAATGCACATCAAATGGCGCCAATTCTTTAGGGAAGTTAATCCCCCAAGCGTAACGGTATTCCCCTTTTGGTGTCTTATTGACAAAGAGGCGTGCATGTTGTTCCATAACTGCTGAAAGAAGACGACTCACACCGATACCATAGCAACCCATGATGATTGGAACTGCACGGCCGTTTTCGTCCAAGACATCTGCTCCCATGCTAGCTGAGTAGCGTGTGCCGAGTTTGAAAATGTGACCGATCTCGATCCCTCGTGCAAATTTCAAGACGCCTTTACCATCCGGTGAGATTTCGCCTTCACGAACTTCACGGATATCGACGTATTCCGCAGTAAAATCACGTCCTGGGTTGACACCAGTCAAGTGGTAGCCTGTTTCATTGGCACCGACTACTGCATTGCGACTATCTTGAACCTTGCGGTCTGCGATAATCTTGACATTTTCAGGGAGATCTACTGGACCAAGAGAGCCAAAATCTGCTCCCAATAATTCTTTCACTTCCACTTCTGTTGCAGGTTCAAAGAAATCAGCTCCAAGGTAATTTTTCAACTTCACTTCATTAAGCTGATCATTTCCAACAAGTAGAGCTACTACAGGCTCACCGTCGGCAATGTAGACCAAGGTCTTGATCGTTGCACTTTCTGAAACATTCAAGAAATTTGCTACTTCATCAATAGATTTAACACCTGGTGTTTCCACGCGTTTGACTTCTTCTTCAGACACAACCCGGTTGCTTGGCTTGTACTCATTGGTAGCCATTTCCAAGTTCGCGAGCATAGGTTGATTCGCTTGAATAAGCAATCGTATCTTCCCCAGAAACCATCCATTTAAGCAATTCTGCTTTAATTTCCTCTTGGACTTCTGCTGGGATCTCATCAAACGAAGGTACGGATTTGTCTAGAACCACCCAACGATCTAAGTCTGTACGAGCAGGTGTTACAGCCATAAACTCTTGGCTATCTTTTCCACCCATGGCACCACCATCTCCGATAATAGCCTTGAAGTCGATTCCACTACGGGTAAAGATACGCTCATAAGCCGCCTTGTATTCGTCATAAGTAACATCCAAACTATCATAGTTAGCATGGAAACTGTAACCATCTTTCATGATGAACTCACGGGTCCGAAGAAGACCGTTCCGTGGACGCTTTTCATCACGGTATTTGGGTTGAATTTGGTAGAGATTCAATGGCAATTGCTTGTAAGATTTTACCGAGTCGCGCACAATAGCGGTAAAGGTTTCTTCGTGAGTTGGACCTAAGATAAAGTCAGAGCCTTCACGGTTTTTCAACTTATAGAGGTCTTCCCCGTAAGTTTCGTAACGACCAGATTCACGCCAGAGATCCGCACTCAAAAGGGCTGGAGCTAGCATTTCTACTGCTCCAATTTTTTCAAATTCTTGGCGCATGATGCCTTTTGCTTTTTCAATCACTCGATTTGCTAAGGGCAGATAAGAATAGACACCAGCTGAGACTTGGCGAACATAACCTGCACGCAACATCAAAGCATGGCTAATGACTTGGGCATCGCTTGGCATTTCGCGAAGCGTTGGAATCAACATTTTACTTTGTTTCATGGACAATATCCTTTTCTATTTCAAAAATAATTTCATAATATCATTCCAGGTGACAGCAATCATCAAAATAACCATTACAGCTACACCTGCAAGTGTCATATAGGTTTCTACTTCTTGTTTTAGTGGTTTTCTCCGAACCACTTCGATCAAATTGATCAAGATTTTCCCGCCATCCAAAGCCGGAATCGGGATTAGATTGAAGATGCCAATATTAATAGAGAGCATAGCCATAAGAGATAACACTGCCGGAATCCCTAATTGAGCAGCTTGTGAGCTGGCATTGTAGATGGCGACCGGACCACCCAGTTTATTGAGACTAAAGTGGAAAATAATATCTTTCAAAGCTCCCAAAATCCGTGTCGCTGTATTCCAGGTATCTGTAAAACCAGACAAGAGTTTATCTACAAATCCTGTCTTGAGGCCGTTTGTCACACCCAGATAGTAACGATTCCCCTGACTTAGTTGGCTTCACTTTGACTTCTTTTTCTTGGCCGTCTGTCTTGACTTTCAGGGTCAATTCAGGAGTCGTCTTGCTGTCCTTGGTTGCCTTTCTCGACAGCATCTGTCAGTTCATCCCAGTTGCTGACGGTATCGTTGTTGACTTGAAGGATCTGAACAGTGCTTTTGACACCGACCTTAGCAAGCGCCCCGTCGGGTGCCACCTGAACATTGTTACTGTAGTAATCAATCGCACCACCACGCATAAAAGCTAGAAGTGAGTAGACGACAATACTGAGGATAAAGTTGTTCATAGGACCCGCAAAGTTGGTGATCAACCGTCCCCAAATGCTGGCATTCTGATACTGAACATCTCTCGGCGCAATCCGCACTTCTGTCCCATCTTCCTCAACGATGGTCGCATCATGATCAACACTATAGGTCTTGGTCTCATCGAGAACCAAGCCCGTAATTTCCCAGTTTGTCTTCAAAGTCAAACTGGGTGACATTCATGGGAAGGGCTGTCTGATCCAGATTCTTTCCAGAAAGATTGATCCGGACGACCTTACCAGCTTCATTTACTGTCAAGCTAACAGGCGTTCCGGTTTTAATCTCAGTTGTATCCTCACCCCAGCCAGCCATACGAACATAGCCACCTAAAGGTAGAATGCGAATGGTATAAGCTGTTCCATCTTGACCAATATGGGCAAAGATTTTTGGTCCCATCCCGATCGAGAATTCTCGCACTAGGATGCCCGATTTTTTTGCAAAATAGAAATGACCAAACTCGTGAACGAGAACGATCACTCCAAAAATAACTATAAAGGCAATAAACTGCATCGTTCTATACGTGGTTTCCTTTCTATCTCTTCTGTCTTAGAACAAGCCCAAGAAATGCATCAAGGGAAAGACAAAAATCAAACTATCAAAGCGGTCTAGAACACCTCCATGTCCTGGAATAAATTTCCCAGAATCCTTGACACCGAAGTGGCGTTTAATCGCACTCTCTACGAGGTCGCCAAATTGACCTGCAATACTAAAGAGGATAGTAAAGAAGATCATGGCAAAAAAACCATGTCCACCCGCTACAGAGCGATCAATGATCATAAAAAGAACGGTCACAACAACTGCAGATAGGATTCCACCAAGGCTACCTTCCACCGTTTTATTGGGAGAAACCGTAGGCATGAGCTTGCGTTTCCCAAACTGACTTCCCACAAGGTAGGCGCCTGAATCAGTAGCCCAGACTATAAAGAGGGCTAAAAGAACCTTGTCGATACCAGCAATTCGCGCATCTACTAAGGAATGGAAACCAAGTCCAACATAAAAGCTGGAAGCAATGGGGTAGACCACATCCTCATAATTGTAATTCTGAGCGAGAACAGTTGTTCCCATTAGAGTCAAGACGATTAAACCGTAAGCAATCATATTGCCATCTGCTGGAAGGTAAGGGAGGTAGTTCTCGATCGGCAAGGTCAAAACAAAGGCCGCTAACATGGCGAGCGCACCTTCAAAGGTCGCTGTTTCAAGCCCTTTCATCTTGAGCAGTTCATGAACACCTAGCATAGCAATCAAACCAATTACAATCTGGAAGAACACCCCTCCAACCATCACTGTTGGAATGAAAAAGAGTAGGGCAATCCCTCCAAAAATCACACGTTTTTGTAAATCTTTCGTCATCATCTTCTCCTAAACACCGCCAAATCTCCGGTGGCGATGGCTATATTCTACTACGGCACTTCTTAGTGCCTCTTCTCCAAAATCGGGCCACATCACATCCGTGAAATACAACTCACTGTAAGCAGCCTGCCAAGGAAGAAAGTTACTCAAACGGATCTCCCCACTTGTACGGATAATCAAATCCGGATCCCTTAGAATACGTGGCAAACTTTCGGTGTAGAGATAATCTGCGATCACTTCTTCTGTAATATCTTCTGGACTGAACTTCGCATCCAAGACTTCTTGAGCGATTTGCTTCACAGCTTGAGTGATCTCTGCACGTCCACCATAATTGAGTGCGAAATTCAGAATCAAGCCAGTATTGAGGTGGGTCATCGCTTCTGCTCTTTCCAAAGCCTCTAAGGTTTCTTTGGGTAATTTCTTGGTATCACCGATCATTTGAATCTTGACATTATTGCGATGCAATTCGGGGACGAAGCGATCATAAAACTCAACTGGCAAGTGCATGATAAACTTGACTTCATCTTCAGGGCGTGCCCAATTTTCCGTAGAAAAGGCATAGACTGTCAAGACCTGAACCCCCATATTTTTCGCTGCAATCGTCACTTCTTGGAGAGCTTCCATCCCTGCTTTATGACCAAAGACACGCGGTTGCATCCGCTTTTTCGCCCAGCGACCATTGCCATCCATAATGATCCCAATGTGTTTCGGAACTTCTAAAGGAATCTCGATTTTTTCTTTCTTCTTAAAACGAAACATGTTTTTCTACCTATTTCAATATTTATCGCTTCATTATACCATAAATCCCCATAAAATAGGGACTATGGCCTCTATTTTGAACCAGCAGTACTTTCCTTCATCACATCGTCCTATTTGCCCATCAAAAAAGAGGCCTTTGCCTCTTCCTTGATAATTATTCTTCGATGGCTGAATCGGCATCTGAGCTAGCACCTTCTGTAGCAGTGGCTGAGATTCCTTCTGATACAGGAAGAACTGTTTTGATCGCTCCTAATTCAAAGGTCAGGTAGACACCATCAACATCCAAGACAACCGTCTTGCGTTCTGTATCGACTTCATCAATAGTTCCGTACAAGCCACCAATCGTGATGACTTCATTTCCTTTTTGAAGTTTATTCAAACTTTCCATCCGTTTTTGGTACTGTTTCTTTTGGCTACGGCTCATGAAGTACATCAAACCGACCATAAGAACAAGCATAATTAGCAAACTTCCGCCTTGCATATGTTTCTCCTTTAATTTTCATATATGCTATACTATATCAAATTTCGCCTGTCTTTTCAAGTTTTCCCATCCTCTTCAAGCAAATCAGACTCCAGTCTCAAAGAGGAGGCAAGTTTTGATGAAAAAGAAAAAAACCACGAAAAGTGGGCTACTGACTAGTCAATCTCAATGCCATACTTTTCATGATTCTCATCATACCAATCAATCAAGGCCAAGGCTGTTTGATAGGTAATATTTTTAATTTTACTCGTTCCCTTGGTCAAAGTCGCTAAACTCATTTTGCTGATATTGGTTTCAGTTGCAACACGGTAGCTCGTTAAACGACCATCTACCATCAACTGAACAACAGCTTCAACCTTTTTGTATTCGGGAGTTGAGTAGATATCAATTGTATTGTTCATCATACTTCCATTCCTCAAATTTTTTTACTTTATAGATTATATACTTATTTTCTTTATTTATTAATAAATTTGCTTAATTCCTATGATTTTCCCTAATTATTAATATTTTTTTGCACATTTTTGGTGTTTTCGATTCTATCAGGCGAATAATTTCCCCCAGGTGGGAAGAAAAAATAAAGACTGCTATATTATAGCAGTCCCCATTTTTTCTATCACTGTCAGAAGTTACTCTGCTTCTTTATCCGTATTTTCTTCTTTCTTGGTATCTTTTTCTCTGATCACAAGTACACCATCTTCCATGTCAGCTTCAAGATGTTTGGCATCCAAATTATCCAAGTGGAAGTCTGTGACTTTGTCACGGATTTGTTGTTCAACTACCCGACGGAGTGGACGAACACCCATCACTTCATCATAACCTTCTTCAGTCATATATTCTTTGGCTGCATCGCTCACTGCCAAATCGATTTCCTTCTTAGAAAGGGTCTTATTGACATCTACCAACATCAAATCGACAATCTTAGAAAGGTCTTCCCTTGCTCAAGTGTGAGAATTCAATGACAGCGTTGAAACGATTGAGGAATTCTGGACGGAAGTAAGGTTTCAAACGATCCATGAGTTCTGGTTTATCCGCATCTTCTGTCAAGTTGGCTTCGTAACCAAAGCCAGCGTTTGAAGTGGCGATAATCACAGTGTTCTTGAAGTTGACCGTGTTCCCTTGACCATCTGTCAAACGACCATCATCCAAGACTTGAAGGAGAAGGGTGATCACTTGAGGATCCGCCTTTTCAATTTCGTCAAGAAGAACGATTGAGTATGGGTTACGGCGAACACGTTCTGTTAAGGTATTGCTATTGTCATCATATCCAACATAACCAGCTGTCGTACCAATCAATTTAGAAACGGCTGTACGGTCGCTGTATTCTGACATGTCCAAACGGATGATCGCATCTTTGGTTCCGAACATATCAAGAGCCAATTGTTTAGCCAACTCAGTCTTACCGACACCAGTAGGACCTACAAAGAGGAAGCTACCGATTGGACGGTTCCCTTCGTCAAATCCTGCACGGTTCCGACGGATAGCACGTGCCACTGCTTCAACGGCTTTATCTTGACCGATAACCTTAGTTTGCAAACGGTGACCCATATCTTTCAAACGTTCGATATCGGTTGCACCCATTTGAGAAACTGGAATACCCGTCATCCGTTCTACAGATTCAGCCACATCGTTGATTGTTGCTGTTACCTTATGGTCTTCTGTGTGGTTGGCAATTTTCTTTTCAAGTTCTTCGATACGAACTTTTGCTTTCAAAGCTGCTTCGTAATCTTCTTTAGCAGCAGCTTCTTCTTGTTTGGTTTTTTCTTCTTCAATTTCATGTTCCACAGCATGGACATCTGTTACAGGATGTTGGGCTGCCAAGTGAGCAGCTGTCACATCGACCAAGTCAATGGCCTTATCAGGCAAGCTACGTTGTGGAATGTATTGGATCGAATAATCAACCGCTGCTTTCAAAACTTCATCTGGCAAGATGACATTGTGGTGTTTTTCATAAAGATCACGGATCCCTTGGAGAATCTTGAAAGTATCTTCAGCTGATGGAGCATTGACTTTCACTTCGTTGAAACGACGAGCAAGAGCCGCATTCTTCAAGATGGTGTTACGGTATTCATCTTGAGTAGTTGCCCCAATGACTGTCAATTCCCCACGTGAAAGAGCAGGTTTGATGATATCCGCAAGACCTTTAGAGCCTTGACCATCACCTGTGCTACCTGCACCAAGGATTTGATGGATTTCATCAAAGAAGAGAATGACATTTCCCATAGCTTTGACTTCTTGGATCAGATTTTGAATGTTTTCTTCAAAGCTACCACGGTATTGCGTACCAGCTTCTAGACCAGAAATATCAATCGAGATGATTTCTTTGTTCTTGATAGCAGCTGGAACATCCCCGTTCACAATAGCTTGTGCCAAACCTTCTACAACTGCTGTTTTACCAACACCGGCATCCCCTACAAGGACAGGGTTGTTCTTGGTACGACGAGATAAGATTTCAGCAGTTTCTTGAATTTCTTTATTACGTCCGATGACTGGATCCAATTTTCCTTCACGAGCTTCTTCGGTCAAGTTACGACCAAGTTTTGCAAGGATCCCATCTTGTTTCATTCCTTTACCTTGATGGTGTTGCACTTGCTCGCTTCCTTCATTTGGAAGTTGACCAGTTTGACGGTAGATAGCAAATTCTTCTGGTGTCACTTCACGACCGTTGATCATGTAGCGACGGCTTTCAGAACGAAAACCACCCATGTTGCCCATTAGTTGATTGAAAAGATCATCCATATTGTTAAAGTTGTTATTCATATTGTATACCTCTAATTTACATAATTTTAATTCATTCTTGAAAATTAGCAGACCAATTGGCTGCTGTTTGATTGTTTACATAATTTTATTTCATTTATTTAATAATAGCCCTACAGGCTAACAGTTCCTATTTTCCCTTTTATCAATTAGTTGTCTTAATTCTGGAAATAGCATATCACCATCTCCTTTCCACTATTGATCCTGTAAACCAGTAGGTTTTTCCAACCTTTTTTTGTTTACATAAATTATTATAACGCAGACTGATTTCTTTGTCAACACTTTTTTACATAATTTTTAATTTTTTTTTAAAAAAATCTGGATGTCACTCCAGATTCCACATTTAAATAGAAGTACTTGGCTAGATAGATTTAAATTTGCCAGCTTTTTCTTGAATAGCCGTCTGTACATTTTTAGCAAATTGACCCACCATGGACTGATCCAGTTGTTTTCCAACTACCTGGACGTCTTCTTCGGCTACTGTTGTAATCGCAGTCAATCCATCATTGTAACGCTTCTCAACTCCTGCCTTGCAGGTCAATAAAACGGGCGCATAGACAACCCGGATTAAATCTTTTTCAAGTTTCTTTCGACTTTCGATGATCCTCATCTTATCTTTCATATCTAAATCAAAAAAATCTTTAACTGGATTATCACCCATACTTCCTCCTCTTCTATACTATGAAACTTTATCTTGTGCAAACTCCTCTTCCAGTTGACGTCTATCTTTCCGGTAGGATTGCCATAAATTCTCTTCCTCGATTTCGATCTGTTTTAAGGCTACTTGTGCAGCTTCTCTAGCTTCGAGATCATACTCTTCGATACAGCGATGGAGGGACTCCCATCCACAACTGACATCAACCGCCTGATTTTGTAAAAAGGAAGCTGCCATCGCATATTCTTCTTCCAGCATCTGGGTGAAGAGCTGCTGTTTTCTTTCCACTAGGCAACGCTTTTCATCTAGCTCCAAGCGCGCTTTTTGAAACTCTCTTTCCAAGTGATCTAGTTTCTTTTCCTTTTTCGAAAGAGTAGATGAAATTAATAAGCTAGTTGTTCCCACTGGTTCATTTCTCCTGCTATTTCTTGATCTTTTTGCTTTTAAGAGCTCAATTCCTGCATTCACTTGCTCGTTTAAAGTATGAAATTCATTTGATAAGGACTGATATGCAGCCAAACGATTGTCAAACCTTTCTCTTACTTCAGTGACAACTGTTTGCCTTGTTGCACCAGCCTGTGCATAAGCCTCCTCTACTTCCGCAAGATTGAGAATGAAGCCTTTCGGAACGGTCTGTAATACTTTCTCCAAAGCTTCTAAATCCGTATCCAGTTGTACCTTAGATTTCTGAGCTTGCTCCAGCCCTTCATCCACTACTCGAATCAGCTCATCAGAAGCCAAGCGCGCCTGCAAAGCATCCAGATAGATCCGTTCACTTGAGCTCAGTCCACCACCTGTTTTTTGCAATTTATCCTTTAGGCGATAGTAAACCTTCATCCGCTCTTCAATGATTTCCTTGCGAGTGATGGCTTCCGTTCCCTTTTCAAGAACCAAATTCCCATCCTTATCATAGATATAACCATGCATCATATGTTGCAGGCCAGTATTTTTTAAATCATTAGTTTTGAGGTGCTTGACAATCCCACTGGATTCCTTGCTTCCAGAATCCTGATAGCCCAGGCTAACCAAATCTTTATGGTCGATGTGGTTGTAGATTTTGTACTTCAGCGAATCTATACGCGCTTTTTGCTCGAGTGTCAAGATGGGATAGGCATTAGGGCCATTATATAGATGTACAGTCCCAATATGAGAAGCTTCCTCTTCCGTCAAGCAGGCAAGAGCATACTGAATATTCATAGACCCCAGAGAGTGACCGTATAGATCGATCTTGGCATTAGGGTATTTTCGGATCACCTCTTTCAAATGAGCTGCAGAATCTTTAAATTGCGGAGGCGGGAAAGTCCCGTTTTCATCATTGTATTTTTTTAAAAAAGCAGCTCCCATTAAAGCAGGAAATTTAACCTGTTCTTCGGCTGTTCTTTCTGCAAAAAAGCCGACCATATCTGATGCTTTTTCCTGTACGAAATTGCTGACAGGATTGTCCATCGCTTTTTGTATGAACCTACCAACGGGAGTGGCCTCCGGTGGAAGATTAACAGATGTAGGAATAATTGCATCTTCGAAAGCTTCTACAGCATTGTTAAAACTATCTTTAGCCTTATCACGCGCATAATTCTTCGCATATTCGGTTGCATACTCGCTCGCACCACCAGGGTTCAAAATATTGGAAGCTGCTGGCAAATCTGTCTTTACCCAATCCGTAAATGTATCATGGAGTAATTTTTGTGTACTTGTATCAGTTTCAGATCCCTTCATCAAGACTGTCACGTCATGGATTTGAGCACGTACTTCATCAGAAGCAGTATAGGGGACTGCTTTTTGTTGCGCGCCTTGGCCATTATTAGTAAGAACGAAGACCTGCTCCTCATTGTCATTTACATTATCATAGATGTGAGCGGTATGGCCTATATAATATTTTCCATTTTCAATAGTTTGCTTTTTCCCAATTTCTGATGGAACATATTCTAATAAAGCCACCTCCTTATGTAGATAATCTGAATCTATTGAATTATTGTCCATAATATTTCCCTTCTAAAAGTTCGTCCAACTCTGTAGGTGTACTGGATGCCGCAACATGATATAATCCTGATTCCTTTTCTATTACTACCATATCAACAATCAACTTATCATCATTATTAATAACAATCTCAATATTAATCCCTTCCATTGGATTATATTTCAATTTATCTTTTAAAATCCTATAAGTCTTTATTTTCCCATTTGGAGTCAGTGCTTCCGGGTCCAGGTTTTTTAGATATTTTTCAATTGCTACCTTCATCTTCTTACTCTCTGCGATTTGAATCATTTCTTGTTTCTTGGCAGATTGTCCATTAAAAAAGCTACATCCTCCTAAGCTCAGGCTAAATACTACCATTATCAACACAATAAATTTACTTTTGTTCATCTTCTTCCCATTCTTTCTTCAGGTTTCTTAAAATTTATTATACAAAATTCTATTCATACCTAAAATGTTACTTTTGTTAAAAAATGTTGCCAAATCGTTACAAGCACTAACTATTAATGTAATATATTGGTTTTGATTCAGAAATGTTTCTATTTACTTATATTAGGGGTATTTACCTGAATGATTGCTAGTTAATAAATCACTTAACTCCTCTGTTTCCCCAAAATAGGTCTCTTCATATTTCCCTGTTGTAGCGTCCTCTTGTATAGTTGTGCTTAAAACTAACTTTTCATCATTATTTATAACTATTTTTACTAATAGCCCTCCCATCGGATTATAATCTAAATCATCTTTAGAAATTTTATATGATTTTATTTTTCCCTCTGGCGTTAGGGCCTTCGAATCTAATTTTGTTAACATGTTTTCAATCGCTACTTTCATCTTCTTACTCTCTGCGATTTGAATCATTTCTCGTTTCTTTGTAGATCGTCCGGTAATAAAACTGCATCCTCCTAGAAACAAAGTGGTTAGCAATAACCATAACGTCCATCTTATTTTAGTTTTCCTATTTTCCTTTGATGCTTCCATGAACGACTCCACTAAATGAGTTTATTTCCCAGCCTCTTCTGCTTTACTTAACAGATCATCTAATTTTGCTGAAATACCATAACAAGCTACTTCGAACTGTCCTGAATCTTCCATTTGAACAGTCGTATCGATCGTTAACTTTTTATCGCCATTGATAACGAGAGAGACATTCATGCCTCCCATTGGATTGTATTTCAATTCACCTTTTATCAGGGTATAGGAGTGAATGACTCCTTCTGAAGTGAAAGCTTTCGGATCGATACTGATTAACAAGTGTTTTATCGCTCGCTCCATTTTCGTGCTTTCTGCAATCTGAATCATTTCCCTTCTCTCAGCAGCTTTATCCGTAAAAAGACTGCAACCTCCTAGAAATAAAGTCAGTAAAAATAGTAGCACTAATCGTTGTTTTTTATCAGTCATATGTTCCCTCTCACTTATATTATTCGTAATGATTTTTAAAAAATGAGCCAATTTTTAAAAATTTTTTCCAGAACCTAAAAAACACACCCTTACTAGGTGTGTCTCTTGTTAAATCATATATTCGACGCTATAAGTGGCATCGGATAAAATCCGTGAAAGGAATTGTTTGGTTCGTTCTTCTTTTGGACTGTTGAAGAATTCATGGGGTTCGTTTTCTTCGATGATGTGTCCGCCATCCATAAAGATAACGTGGTTGGCCACATCACGCGCGAAGCCCATCTCATGGGTTACGACAACCATGGTTACTCCTTCTTGGGCCAATTGCTTCATAACATCTAAGACGTCACCGACCAACTCTGGGTCTAGCGCTGAAGTCGGCTCGTCCAGCAAGATCACGTCTGGTTTCACTGCGATGGCACGCGCGATTCCGATCCGTTGCTGCTGGCCACCTGACAATTGAGAAGGATAGTAATCCTTATAAGCGAGGAGACCAACTTTCAAGGGCTGATTCTGCCCGTTGGATGGCTTCTTCTTTTGGAATCTTACGGGCCACAACCAGGCCTTCTAAGATATTTTCAAGCGCTGTTTTGTTGGCAAAGAGATTGTAATGCTGGAAGACAAAGGCTGTCTTTTGGCGGATTTCTAGAATTTCTTTTTTGCTGAGTTTTGAGAGGTCGTACTCTTTTCCACCTAGGGTGAGGTGCCCTGTATCTGCCTTTTCCAAGTGATTGAGACAGCGAAGGAAGGTTGTTTTTCCTGATCCAGATGGACCCAAAATAACGACGACATCCCCTTGGTTGACCTTGAGATTAACATCTACCAGGACTTGGTGGTCCTTAAATTTTTTCGATACGTGTTCTACTTCTAACATCTTCTTATTTCTCCTTCTTCTATGCGAGTGTCAGGCGTTTTTCTAAGCGATTGAATCCCCACTGAATCACCCCACAAATGACAATATAAAGAATAAAAATCACTAGATAGGATTCAAAATATTGATAGCCATAAGAGGCTTCGACCTTGGCAATGGCGGTGATATCCTTGATCGTCATGACAAAGACAAGGGAGGTTCCTTTGACCAAGTTAATAACTAAGTTACACAAATTGGGAAGGGCTGAACGCAAGGCCTGGGGAAAAACAATGCGGATATAGGCTTGGCGGTTGGTCAAGCCAATGGCTTGCGCTGCTTCTAGCTGGCCCTTATCCACCGTCAGAATGGCTGACCGTAAAATTTCAGCCAGACTTCCTGTTGTCATCAAGCTAAAGATGATAAATGCATAGTAAATGGGATTGATCTCAAAGACATTAAAGTGACTACCCATGCTCTTAAAAAAGCTATTTAAGAGGCTGGGAAAGAGACTATAAAAGAAGAGAATCAAGAGAATTGGCGGCGTCGCGCGGATAAAGGCTAAGTAAATCACTGAGAAACTGCGAACACCTTTGACCTTATAAATCTGACCGAGTGCCAAAAAGAGGGCTGGAAGAAAACTCAAAGAGAATCGATACGACCATGATCAGAAGGGTCACTGGAACACCACCCAAGGTGGCTAGAAATGCTTTACTAATAAAATTGAAGTCCATAAGCTACCTTTCTGTTACACTGAGTCGTTTCTCAAGGAGTTGAGCGGAGAAGGAGATCACAAGGGCAATTCCCCAGTAGATCACTGCGACAGCTGTATAGGTTTCGAGGGAATAATTCCCAAGATTGCGGCTGATCAAGTTGTTGCCTGCTCCCATGATATCGATAAAGCCAATGGTATAAGCCAAAGCGGCATCGCGCATGAGGTTCAAGATGGCAGTCGTCATATTTGGAAGAGCCACGCGAAAGGCTTGGGGAAGGACAATCCGCCAAATGGTTTGAGCTGGCGTCAAGCCGATACTCAAGCCTGCTTCCATCTGACCTTTTGGAATGGCCAAATAGGCTGCCTTGAAGACCTCAGAGATCATAGCGGCAAAGAGAAGAAACATGGCAACAAGGACAAAGACAAACTTGGACCAGTGGTCAATGTCAATGCCCAACCACCAGTTCAAAAATTGGGGGAGTCCATAAAAGACCAAAAAGAGCAAGACAATCGGAGGGGTACAACGCAAAGTAAAGACATAACCTTTTGCCAGACCTGCTCCTACCTTATCTTCTGATACTTGTGCCCAGGTCAAAACCAAGCCAAATGCAGAACCGAGAACCGTCGTTAACACCATCAAAGCTAGGGTCGCTGGTAGGGCTTGGACCAAGGTTGGAAGAAATGACCAGACCTTGGAAATGTCGTATGAGACCATGTTTCTTTTCCTTTCTGTATCCGTATAGAAATAAGGAAGCTGGGGCTATGCGCACCCAGTTCCATCTTATTTCTCTTTATCTACATAACTGAAGACATCTTCACCGAAATATTTTTTCGACAATTTAGCAAGTGTGCCATCTTTTTCTAATTCTTTGATAGCCTTGCTGTATGCTTCCGCAAATTTTTCGTTTTTCTTATCCTTATGGATCAATGGGTAAGTTGGAATTCCTTTGTAAGCAAACCAGCTCAGTTTGTCCGCATATTGGTGGTAAGAACCATCTTTATCTGTGACAGCTTTTTCAAAGGAAAGTTTGATGTCAAAGAAGGCATCGTAACGTCCTTCAAGAACCCAAGCATAGGCATCTGCGACTTTGAAAGATTCCGCAGCTGTTAATTCGATTTGTTGGTCTTTATGCTTTTCATTGTATTCTTTAATAACATTCCACTGCGCATTTTGTGGTGAAATTGGAACCAATTTTCCTTTTTCTTTAGCGAAGTCATCGATGTTCTTGTATTTATTCGCATCTTCTTTCCGTACGGTAAATCCGATGATACTTGCTCCGATTGGTTCTTTTGGAATGATAAATTTCTTGGCACGTTCTTCGGTATACCAAGCTCCTTTGGTTCCGATATCGTATTTACCAGATTCTAGACCAATCAAGAGATCGTCATCACTTGTTCCAGTGTACTCAAACTTGTAGTCTGGTAGTTTTTCGTCAATGGCTTTGAGAACGGCTACTTCATAGCCATCTGATTCTCCTTTTTCATCAACGAAATCATACGGTACATAGTTTTGAGTGTGGGCTACTTTCAAGGTTGTTACCTTGTTCGATCCTGTTGAGCCTTTGCTGTCGTTTGCATGGTTCAAGCTCCGTCCAAGAATAGTTGCACCTGCAATGGCAAGAACTGCCACCCCACCGATAATCCATGTTTTTTTACTCATACTCTGTTCTCCCTCTTTCTATTTTCCTTATTCTGCTGCAGCTTCACGAACCCATTCGATTCGTTCTTCATCAATGTCACTTGGAATGGTACAATCGGCACCAATGACCAATCCTGTCGTTCCTGTTTCTGCGATGATGCGTTTGGTTTCTGCTTGGATCGCAGCCTTGTCTCCTGTGTAGAGAAGACCATTTTTGCCATTTTCAAAACCACCAAGAACCGTGCGTCCACCGAAGATTTCGCGTCCTTCTGCTAGGCTGATTCCTTCTGGTCCGACTGCCCAGTTAATGACTTGGGCTGGGTAGTCTGTGAAGAGATGGATATCATTGCGAGCTCCTTCGTAACCACAGATATGAAGGATATTTACGCCACCGGCTTCATTAGCTGCCTCTAAGACATGGAGTTCACTCGGTGCAATAATGTTTTTATAAACTTCTTGTGTAACCCGCGCATCTTGGATACTTTGAACACTGAGGTAGATCCCGTCTGCTCCTGCTTCTTTGATGATTCGTTGGCTCAAACTTGCAATATCTTGGCCAATTGTATCCAATACTTTTTTAAGAGTTGCTGCATCTTGATCGATGAAGTTGGCGATCAAGTCATCTCCTCCTGAAACTTCTCCGACCAACCATTTGAAGTAGGTCACCGGAGCAAAGATATTGTAGATAGCCACAATGTCTTCTTCAAAACCGGCACGGATTTTTTTAACGAGCTCTACTTGCTCTGTGATCCATGGATGATCTGCTCCAAGTGGTTCAATCCCTGCTAAGTCAGAGATATTTTCAAGGCCTTTGTGAATGGCTGGGTTTGGATAAGCAAAGTAACCATCACTCATGAGTTTGACAAAGTCTGGTTTGACCTTGTGAAGGAAGTTTTTATGGCCATTGAGGTTTTTTTCAATAATTTCCGGATTAGAAAATCCTTTCAACCATTCTTCTTCTGTTGTAAAATGATGCCAAATCCAACTGGCACACGGTCAACTGCTTCTCCTTTAAAAGCTTTTAAGACTAATTCTCTTTTTGCTGACATGTTCTTACCTCGTTCTATTCATTTCTTGTTTGTTATCTTATCACTTCAATGATGCTTTGACTAATATATATTTTTTATCAAGTTCTTCATCTTTTTTTATCACTGATCTTCGAGAAGAAGAATTCCTGCTAGATCAGATGGGCGAAGGAGGGAGAGACTATGGGCTGGAATTCTCTCCAGTCTTGCCATATCTGGATCTTTTTTTGCTTTCCCCTGACTGCTTGCTAGAGTGGCTTTACTCAGCCCTAGAAGCAAAAACAAAACGGTTACCAGGATACACCATACATTGATCTTTTTCATCTCCCTCTCCTTTCTTCTTACAATACAGCTGCTTGACGTACCCAATCTAAGCGTTCCAGTTGGAAATCATCTGGCACGGTACAGTCTGCTCCAAGGATCAAACCACGACTTCCGGCTTCTGCCACCAAGCGACGAGTTTCTTGCTCGATAGCTTCTCGTTCCCCTTGGTAGAGCAGGCCTTTCTTGCCATTGACAAAGCCACCCAAGACGGCACGATCGCCGAAAAGTTTACGACCTGCGGCTAGGCTAAGGCCTTCATGATGGGTCGCCCAGTTAATGACTTGAGCCGAATAATCCTTGAAGAGTTCCACTTCATTGCTGGCCCCTTCAAAACCACAAATATGAAGGATATTGATGCCTCCAGCTTCATTGGCTGCTGCTAGGACAGCGATGCTGCTAGGCTCAATGAACTTGCGGTACTCTTCATCTGTCACACGCTCATCTTGGATCTGCTGGGTTGAAAAGTAAATCCCTTCAATACCTGCTTCTTGGATCAAGCGGCGACTTAAAGTAGCGATGTCTCCTGCAATCACGTCAAGGACATGAGCTAAAGTTTCTGGATCTTCCTTGATAAAGTCTGCAATCACTTGGTCTCCACGGGATTGGTCCGTACGGAACCAGCGTTTCAAATAAGAAATGGGCGAGAAGATATTGTAGAAAGAAGCAATCTCTTCATGGAAATGAGAACGAATCTCCTTGACCACTTCAATTTGTTTTTCAATCCAAGGATGATGCTCCCCAATCGGTTGAATATCCTTCAATTCTCGGATCGATTTGATCTCTCTCGAATAAAGTGCACTCGGATAGCGGAAGAAGCCATCGCTCATGATCTTGACAAAATCAGGTGAAATTTCTTCTACATAGTGTTGGTGGCCCTTAATACTTTTTTCTACTACAGCCGGATTGTCTAGACCCAATTCTTTTTCTTCTTGGGTCACATAATGGAGCCAAAATCCTACAGGGATTCGCTCTACTGTTTCGCCTCGAATGGCACGAAGAACCAATTCTTTTTTACTCATACTGTGAATCCTCCTCATCTTTTCTCCAAAAGAAAGACTAACTGCTTTCCTTCTGGAATTTGTAACCATGATATCACCTCGAAAAGTAGCTGACTAATATATTTCCCTATCAAGGCCTTAAAATTTCTTTATTAAAAAAGGTATCAAAAAAGCGCAAGTCCTTGAAAATAGGGACTTGCGGGTATCTTTCTCTATTCTTTCATTTTAGAAGAAAAGGACCGCTTTGATCTTTTCTTGATCCGGTTATAACAGAAAACTATATCCCTTCTTTTAAAGGAAAAAATAGCATATGTTGAGGCGAAGAAACCTTTCATAGCAGCGTTTTTCCTTCTTTTTTCTTTTCACCGATTCCTAGACACCTTCTCCTCTTTCTTGTCAGGCAAAATTGAAAGGAGTATAATTTTTGTAGAATAATTTTAAGGAGTGTACGGTTTATGAAAACAACAAAAACCACCTTTACCATCGTTTCTGCTCTTGCTTCTGTCATTTTACTGACGAGTTGTGGTAGCAACACCACTAAAACGCAAGAGACAAAAGCAAGTAGCACTAAAAATCAGGTAACAATGACCTATGATCAACAGCGCTCACAAGAAAATACCATGTCTGTTCTCTGGTACCAAAAGGCAGCAGAAACCAAGGCTTTGTATTTACAAGGCTACAATGTCGCTACTGACCGTTTGAAAGAGATCCTCCAAACTCCTTCTGATAAGCCTTATTCCATCGTCTTGGATTTGGACGAAACTGTTTTAGACAACAGCCCTTACCAAGTTCAAAACGTCAAAGATGGTACGGCCTTCAATCCTAAAGATTGGGATGTTTGGGTGAAAAAAGCAGCCGCAAAAGCGGTGCCAGGTGCCAAAGATTTCCTTCAATATGCGGATCAAAACGGGGTTCAAATCTACTACATTTCTGACCGTACAACCTCTCAAGTAGATGATACCATTAAGAACCTTGAAAAAGAAGGCATTCCTGTTCAAGGACGTGACCACCTCATGTTCTTAGAAGATGGCGTCAAATCAAAAGAAGGCCGTCGCCAAGCTGTGCAAGAAAAGACCAATCTTGTCTTGCTCTTTGGAGACAACCTGGTTGACTTTGCAGATTTTTCTAAGACCTCTGAAGCTGATCGCGACAAGAAATTGGACGAATTGCAAAAAGAATTTGGTGAAAAATTCATCATCTTCCCAAATCCAATGTATGGATCATGGGAAACTGCTGTTTACCAAGGTAAAAAACTAGATGCCAAGGGACAAACAGAAGAACGCCTCAAAGCCTTGCAAGGTTTTGATAAATAAAGCAAACATCCTCGCTAGGAAAAACCTAACGAGGATGTTTTTTTCTATATAGATAATTTTATTCAACGGTTACAGACTTAGCAAGGTTCCGTGGTTTATCAACATCGAGCCCACGATGAAGGGTTGCAAAGTAGGCAATCAATTGGGTTGGCACCACCATTGAGATTGGAGAGAGGTAAGGGTGAACCGCTGTCAAGACCAAATCATCTGTCTCTTTAGCGACATTTTCCTCTGCAATGGTTAAAACATGAGCCCCACGTGCTGCCACTTCTTGGATGTTCCCACGTGTGTGGCTGGCTAGGACTGGATCAGACAAGAGGGCAATGACCGGTGTACCCTCTTCGATCAGAGCGATGGTACCGTGTTTCAACTCACCCGCAGCGAAGCCTTCACATTGGATGTAAGAAATTTCTTTTAGTTTCAGACTAGCTTCCATGGCAACATAGTAATCTTGGCCACGTCCGATATAGAAAGCATTACGGGTTGTTTCCAACAAGCCACGAACTTTTTCGTCGATCACTTCTTTTTCTGAAAGGGTTGATTCGATCGATTGGGCAACGATAGACAATTCGTGCACCAAATCAAAGGCTTTGGCCTTCTCATTGCCATTGGCTTCCCCAACAGCTTAGCCAGAAAGGCAAGGGCTGCGATTTGAGCCGTATAAGCCTTAGTAGAAGCTACCGCAATTTCAGGACCAGCATGGAGCAACATGGTCATGTCTGCTTCACGTGAAAGAGTTGAACCTGGAACATTGGTCACTGTCAAGCTTGGAATGCCCATTTCATTGGCTTTGACCAACACTTGGCGGCTATCGGCTGTTTCACCAGATTGGCTGATAAAGATGAAGAGTGGTTTCTTGCTGAGAAGCGGCATACCATACCCCCACTCAGATGAAATACCGAGTTCTACTGGAGTATCCGTCAACTCTTCCAACATTTTTTTAGAAGCAAATCCAGCATGGTAAGAGGTACCAGCCGCAAGGATATAGATCCGGTCTGCTTCTTGAACAGCCTTGATAATAGCTGGGTCTACCACTACTTGACCAGATTCATCTGTATAGGCTTGGATCAACTTACGCATGACAGTTGGTTGCTCATCGATTTCTTTAAGCATGTAGTATGGGTAAGTCCCTTTTCCAATATCAGAAAGGTCGAGTTCAGCCGTGTAGCTATCCCGTTCTTTGACGTTTCCATCATAGTCTTGAACTTCAACGCTGTCAGCCTTGACAATGACCAACTCTTGATCATGGATTTCCATGTATTGGTTGGTTTCACGAATCATGGCCATGGCATCCGAGCAGACCATATTGTAACCATCTCCAAGACCGATCAAAAGTGGTGATTTATTTTTTGCCACATAGATGGTGCTTGGATCTTCCGCATCCATCAAAGCAAAAGCATAGGCCCCACGGATGATGTGGAGGGCTTTTTTGAAGGCTTCAAGCGTAGATAAGCCATCTTCTTCAGCAAATTTTCCGATCAAGTGGGCAGCGATTTCTGTATCCGTTTGCCCCTTGAAATGGTGACCTGCTAGGTATTCTTCCTTGATTTCAAGGTAGTTTTCAATGACCCCATTGTGGACTAATACAAAGCGACCTGTTTCAGAGCGGTGTGGGTGAGCATTGTCCTCAGTTGGTTTTCCGTGAGTGGCCCAGCGGGTATGTCCGATCCCAGCTGTTCCTTCGACACCTTCTGCCTTAGACGACAATTCTGCAATGCGGCCAACTGCCTTTACCAATTGGCTCTTGCCTTCACTAGCCAGAAAAACACCCGCAGAGTCATAGCCTCGGTATTCGAGTTTTTCAAGTCCTTGAATCAAAATATCAGTAGCATTTGTATTTCCTACAACACCAACGATTCCGCACATAGTCTTTACGATATAGCCTTGCTATACTTTCCCCTTTACTTAGTCAAACGACCCATGGTCGATTTCTCAGTTACTTTAAAATTGGTCTAGTCTAATTTACCTAAAAAGCAACCAGCGGAGTCAGTATACAATGCTTCTTCCAGTTTGTCAACTAGGAAATTCAAGAAAATTGGTCTAGTTAAGTCAGAGTTAAGATTGAAGTAAAAATCATCTTAAAAACTTTCTGCCGTGAAAAAAGTGCCTGAAACTGAATAGTTTAGGCATTTTTCTCACTGTTGAATAACTCTAACGAATAAAATTTTTTATTTTTATAGAAGTTGATTGATTCTTATAAAAGAGCAGTTTGTCTACTTCTCAAATCCATTGGCTTGGCTTAGTTCTTTAAACCAATGACCGGATTTTTTGAGGGTTCGTTTTTGACTTTCGAGGTCCAACTCAACTAAACCATAGCGGTTCTTGTAGCCATTGAGCCATGACCAGCAGTCAATAAAGGTCCAGATCAAATAGCCTTTACAGTTGGCACCATCTTGAATAGCCCGGTGGAGCTCACGAAGATGGTCTTTGACAAAGTCAATCCGGTAGTCGTCTTGGATCACTCCGTCCTTGCGGAATTTTTCCTCTCCTTCAACCCCCATTCCATTTTCTGTCAGGATCCACTCGATATTGCCATAGTTTTCCTTGATATTTTGGGCAATGTCATACAAACCTTGCTCATAGATTTCCCAACCACGGTGGGGATTGATCTTGCGGCCTGGCATAACATAGGGTTCATAAAATTGTTCAAAGAGTAGGGGAGATGCTGGATTTGGAGCATAACGAGGAGCCGCCACACGGAGTGGTTGGTAATAGTTAACTCCTAGGTAATCCACCGTATTTCCTCGATCAAGCGCAATTCAAAGGGATCATAATCCGGTAAGAGATCACGCTCTCGTAGGATCTCCACTAATTCTTCAGGATAATGACCAAGAACAGATGGATCTAAGAAGGATTTGGCTTGAAAGAGCTCGGCAATGCGCGCGGCTTTCACATCTTCTGGATGCTGGCTCCGAGGATAGGCTGGTGTCAAATTGAGCACAATTCCGATACGGAAATTAGGATCCACCTCGTGACAGGCCTTCACTGCTAGAGAGCTTGCTAACTGGGTGTGGTAGGCTACTTTTACTGCTGCTGCTGCATCTACCTTATGAGGAAAATGGGCATCATAAAAATAACCAAACTCCACAGGGACAATGGGTTCATTAAAGGTGATCCACTGATCGACCAGATCTCCATAGGTCTTGAAACAAAAACGCGCATATTCCTGGTAAGCATAGGCGGTTTCTTTATTTTCCCAACCATCGCCCTGCTCTTGAAGAGCCATCGGTAAATCAAAATGATAGAGGTTGACCAAGAGGTGAATCCCTTTTTCCTTTATCTTTTCAAAGACACGACGGTAGAAATCAACGCCTGCTTGATTGATCTCCCCTCGTCCTTCTGGGAAAATACGGGACCACTGAATAGAGGTTCGAAAGGCGGTGTGCCCAGTTTCTAACAAGAGGTCCAGATCTTCTTCCCAGTGTTCATAAAAAGTCGATGTTTTCTCTGGTCCTTGCCCTTGATAAAAGCGGTTGGGCTCGATCCTATACCAGTAATCCCAGAGATTGTCTCCCTTTCCATCTTGGGCGAAACGCCCTTCTGTTTGAGGGCCCGAGGTCGAACTCCCCCATAAAAAATCCTTTGGAAATTGATACATGTCCTAATCCTCCTCATTCTACTAGCTCTATTGTAGCGAATCCTCCCCCAAAACCTAGGCACAATTTACAGTCTTTCTTACGCAGATTAAAGAAAAAGCCCCTTAGGAAAAATTCCTAAGGAAGCTGGTCCTCTTTACAATTGATTCACGACATATTCAAAGAGCTTACGATCTGCTGGGCTCTTGTCAAAACGCAGTTCCGGATGCCACTGAACGCCGAGGAAACGACTCTCATTTATGGATTGAACGGCTTCTATGACGTCATCTTTAGGATCTCGCGCGATCACTTCTAGGCCATCTGCCAAGTCTTTAATACTTTGATGATGGAAAGAATTGATGCGACTGGTCTTACCATAGATCTCTTGTAAGACCGTCTGATCCTTGGTCACCAACTCTTGGCTAGTGTACTGACCTGGATTGTCCTGCCAATGGTGTTCAATATCTTGATGAAGAGTTCCCCCTAGAGCAACATTATAGAGCTGGGTTCCACGGCAGACGGTAAAGATCGCTTTTTTAGCCGCACGCGCTTCTTCAATCAAAGCCAACTCAAAGAGATCGCGTTTCAAGAGGTAGTCATCACTGTCGATGGTGATTTCTTCTCCGTAAAACTTGGGCAAGACATTTTGTCCACCGGTGATGATGAGCTTATCAATCATCGATATGTAGTCTTTGGCCAAGGCCGCATCTCCAATCGGCAAGATCAAAGGAATCCCTCCTGCCTCTTTGACCGCTTCGACAAAACCAGTCGCCGCATAACTCATGTTCGCGTCTGGATCATCTGGGAAGGGTCTTTCATTTCCTGTAATTCCAATTACTGGTCGTTTTTTCATACTTTTTCCATATACTTTCATTCATTTTCAAGGCCTATTGTAACACAATTTTAAGCCAGACTCAATGGAGTTTTTTTGAAGAGAAGGTCTCCCCTTCTACCCCAAAAGCTTGCTGAAAGCATTTTAGGGGTTAAGAAGGGCAGCCAAAGTGATGATAGAGGGCATAGAAGTGACTATCCTCTACTGTATTCATCAATTTTTTCATATGCATGAGATCGATTTTCTAAATGGCTTATTGATCAATTCTATTTTACCAAGGCTATCGAAACCATACAAAAAGCAACGGCAAATCCGTTGCTTTTGTGGAGTCAGGGAACGACTGTCCCGGGCTCTTTTTTATCGTAACCAACTTTCGTCTAACCGGCCTTTACTTTTACTAAAAACTTTCCCATGTTCATCAATGACAGCATGAATCTCTTGGCATTGTTTGAGAGTGAGGCCTTCCAAGACGTTACCATAAACAGCGTGCATGTCATTATAAGTATCAAAGTTTCCAAATCCTAAGCGTCGAAAAAGTCTTCTCGCATATTCATCCGAAATAAAAACTGGACGATCAAAAAGATAAAGTAAAAGTGCATCTGCAGTCTCTGGTCCAATCCCTTTTAACCCCAACAGTTGCTTTCGTAACTCTTCTGTTCCAATTCTGGCAAGAACCTCAAAACCACCATTTTCTCTTAACCAGATCAGAAGTTCCCTAATCGTTTGAGACTTTTGCTTAAAAAATCCAGCAGGCCGAATACGTTCCTGTAACTCTTCTAGCGGTAAAGCCAGGATCCCCTCTACTGTCATGACATCCATCAAACCAGCTAAAGCCAACTTAGCATTCTTCTCTGTTGTCCGTTGGATCAGAATAGTTGATACCAGATCTTCGAGTTTGTTCTCCGATTGCCACCAATTTTGTTCTCCATAGTGCTTACAGAGTCGCAAAAGAGTCTCTTGTATTTTTTCTTGCGTCATTATTTCTTCAATAGTCTCTGTTTGACCAAAAAGTCACGCGCTACTTGGGCAGCCGGTTTCCCATCTACTCCCACTTGGTAGTTCATTTGAGTCATTTGGGCTCTCAGTGATTTTACCAGCTAACTTGTTCAGACATCCTTTCCAATTCGGGATGTTTCTTGAGTAAGTCAGCTTCTTTCATGAGTGGGTGCTCCTTGGTAAGGTGGGAAGAGGTGTTGATCATCCTCTAAAACAACTAGATCATATCGATCGATTTCTGGGTCTGTTGAATAGGCATCTGTTATTTGGATATTGCCTTGTTGGATGGCCTCATAGCGAAGGGCCGGCTCCATGGTAGCTACATTAAGTTTTAGTCCATAAACTGATTGAAGCCCTTTGTTTCCGTCCTCACGGTCGTTAAATTCCAGAGTGAAACCTGCTTTGAGCTTGTCTTGAACCTTCTTGAGATCCGAAATTGTCTTCAGATTATACTCTTCTGCAATCTTTTTCGGAACAGCAATCGCATAGGTGTTTTGATAAGCCATGGGTTTGAGCAAAGCTAGATGATCTTGTTTCTTTATACCATCACGCGCAACCTTGAAAACTTCTTTAGAGTCATTGCTCACTTTAGGAGCTGGCTGCAAGAGAGAGCCTGTAATGGTCCCTGTAAATTCTGGATAGATATCGATATCACCCTTTTTAAGCGCTTGATAAAGGAAATCTGTCTTCCCAAAGTTAGGCTTAACCGTCACTGTCATGTCACTATTTCCTCAATGAGAAGTTTGTACATATTCATGAGAATTTCAGGCTCAGGCCCCAATTTCCCAGCTACGACTAGATTTTCTTTTTCTTTCTGAGGAATCATGCTTGGAGCGTAACTCGCTCCCAAACCAAGGAGCATCACCGCAAAGGCCGCAACAATCGTACGCAACTTTGCCTTTTCCAACCATTTGAGAATAACATTAAATAGAATGGCCAAAATGGCTGATGAGATTGCGCCGATTAAAATGAGACTAGCATTTCGACGATCAATCCCCAAAAGGATAAAGGAACCCAATCCTCCAGCTCCAACAAGAGCGGCTAAAGTCGCTGTCCCAATGATCATAACGGTTGCTGTACGAACCCCCGATACAATGACAGGCATGGCCAGTGGAATTTCAAACTTCTTGAGTCGCTCCCACTTGGTCATTCCAAAAGCAATCCCTGCCTCCTCAAGACTAGGATCAATGCCGTTCAAGGCTGTGATTGTATTTTCCAAAATCGGGAAAATAGCATAAATGACTAGAGCTGTAAGGGCCGGTAAGGTTCCAATCCCCATGAAAGGAATAAAGAGACCCAACAAAGCCATTGAGGGAATGGTCTGGAAGATACCCGCAACTTGTAACACCCAGTTCGCTGCTTTTTTATGGCTATTTAGATAAACTGCCAGCGGAATCGTCAGAAAAATAGCGACCAATAAGGTCAAGAGAGACAATTGTAAGTGTTGTCCAAGGGCTGTAAGCCAGTCCCCAAAACGTTCTTGAAAAGTTGTAAGTAGTTTAGACATGGTGAGCACCTCCAAACAAATCTGCGACAAAGTCTGTCGCAGGCGCTTGTAAAATTGTTTCAGGGTCTGCCACCTGCACAATCTCTCCTTCCTGTAGCACCGCAATGCGATCCCCTAATTTTAAGGCCTCATCCGTATCATGGGTTACGAAGATGGTCGTCATGCCGAATTCTTTATGTAAATCTTTTGTAAGAGCCTGCAACTGCTTGCGAGAGATGGCATCCAAGGCTGAAAAAGGTTCGTCCATCAATAGAATTTTTGGTTCTCCAATGATAGCGCGCACAATACCAATCCGCTGTTGCTCCCCACCAGATAATTCACTAGGCATGCGATTCGCATACTCTGCAGCAGGGAGCCCCACCTTATCCAAAAGTTCTTCTGTCTTAGAAGTGATTTTTTCTTTAGTCCAGCCCTTCATCTCAGGAATCAATGCTATATTTTCAGCAACGGTCAAGTTAGGAAATAAGGCAATGGCTTGAAGGACATAGCCGGTACTGAGACGTAACTCCCGTTCATCATAGTCCTTGATACGTTTCCCATCCATATAGATATTGCCATCTGTCGGCTCCAAAAGACGGTTAATCATCTTGATCATGGTGGTCTTACCAGATCCTGAAGGACCCACTAGCACCATGAATTCTCCATTTTCAATGCGGAGATTGACATCTTTTAAAATGTCTTTTTCTGTGTAACGCAAGGCTACATGTTTGTATTCAATCATTTAATCTCCCTCATTTTTCACGATCACTTTACCAAAAGAATGGCTTCCTTCCAGATAAGCATGCGCTTCCTGAATTTGGTCAATCTTATAAACTTTTTCAGGCCCTACATCTACATGATACTGCTCGACAAAATCTACCAAAGCCTGGAGCTTGTCATGAGACACATTGCCAGAAGCAAAGGTCGTCAAGTAGAGATTGCGAGAAAGCATCTCGATTGGATCAAAGTCTGGAACAGTCCACTGACCACCCAGTAGGCCACAAGAACAGATCATTCCGCCTTCTGCTGTCCGCGCAAAGTATCGAGAATAGCACTGGGACCAACAAGGTCTAAGACCTTATCGAACTGCTCTTTCGTGTGCAAGACACCGTCCTTATCCAAAATCACCTGATCAAATCCGACTGTCTTTAACTGCTCTTCTTTAGCTAAATTTCGGCTAGTTCCTGCCAGGTGAATCTCAGGAAATTTCCCTTTCAGCAGTTTAGCAAAGGCAATTCCTACACCACTAGTAGCCCCGCGAACTAACACGCTATCTTTCTCCTCAATCTTGAGGTTAAGAAAAGAGCCAAATGCCGTGTAATAGGTTTCCGGAAGGGCAATCAAACTTTCCAAATCAAGTTCTGTCTTGATCGGATAAATTTGCTCATTTGGAAGAAGGGTATACTCTGCATAGCCTCCATCAAAGGCTCGCCCCATCTCCCCCATAATGGAAATGATTTGCTGGCCAATCTTCAAATCTGGTCGAGTCGTTTCTTCCACAAGACCGACACACTCAATCCCTAACACACGAGGAAACTTTACAGATGGTGATTGTCCCTTGCGGGTAAAAATTTCACTGTGATTGATACCAAAGCCTTGGATTTTCACCAGGGTCCAACCTGCCTTCAGGACTGGTTTTGGTCGTTCGACCACTTCTAATACCTCTGGTCCACCTGGAGTGCTCACAACAACTGCTTTCATTACTATCCCCTCAATCTATACACAGAATGTCATGCTTCTTCGACAATTCTATTGCGATAAACTAGATTTTACAACTTCTACCAAACTCATAGCTGGACGTCCTAAGACTTTTTCGACATCTGTTGAAACCCCAGCTTGTTCTCCGGATTTAATCGCTGTATAGGTGCTGACCCAGGCATCGTACTCCCAAGTTTGTGCTGGCCATTTTTTCCGTGACTCATAGGCCTCTTCTACCGATTCGTCTACATACGTGATGGCATTACCGGTCTCTTTTGAGAGAAGCTCTACGATTTCTTCCATAGAAAGATCCTCTGGTCCTGTTAGATTCAAGGTTTGATTTTCCCATTTCTTAGCATGTGAGAGAATCTCCGCTGCAACACTAGATGTGTCCTTACGGGCAACTGCTGAAACCTTCCCACTTCCTGCTGGACCACGAATTTCTCCATTTTCAAGAGCAATATCTATCAAGAAGTCCAAGTAAAAATTATCTCTCAAAAATGTATAGGTGAATCCTAACTCCTTGATATAGGCTTCCGTCTTGGCATGATCTCGAGACAAGGTAAAGCTTGCTTTTTCATCTGCTCCGTAAAAGGAGGTATAGACGATATGCTGCACCCCAGCAAGCTTTGCGGCATCTAAAAAACTCTTGTGTTCCTCAACACGCTCTGGATTTTCCCAAGCAGAGACCATCAATAAGACATCGATACCCTTTAAGGCCTCAACCACTTCTGGAGTATTGGCATACACCATCTTACGAAGTTCCGCTGACGCGTAGACTGTTGCACGCTCTGGGCTTCTTGCCAGATGGATAGAAGCAATTCCTTGCTGATCGACAAGATCAGCCACATAAGAGCCTAATTTCCCTGTTACACCTGTTATTCCAATCATAACTGTTACTTCCTTTCCCTACATATCATTTTCTTTAGCTTTTAGATTTGTGATAATCCGCTCTTGATAGGCTTCAAATTCTTGAATTTCTTGATCCGAAAATCCTTGGTAGAAAATCTCACCCAACTCTTTACTAACGCGGTCTCCAATTTCTTTTTGCGCCCAACCGAGATCTGTCAAAGAGATATATTTTTTCCTTTTATCCTGCGTGCAAGGTTGAATCGTGACCAAGCCTTGTTCTTCCAATTTCTTAACCATACTGGTCAATGTATTATTGGCTAGACCCGTCGCAAGAGCGATATCTGTCGCAGTAGCGCACCCCAACTCTTGCTTCCACAAAATCGTTAAAATTTTCCCCTGTTCACTTCGGTATTGGGCATCCGGTTCCTTGCTCAAGAGTTTTTGAAAAAGTCGCCCGTTCAATAAGCGTATCTGTAAAGCTTGGTAGCCCCCTTGCATCTTGTCCATTTTGTCTCCTTTTTATTTCTATATCGAACTTTATACTACGAATTGTAACACCTTCAATTACATCTGTCAACTATTTCGATATCGAAATATTATTTTTTTCTAAGATGATGTTCAAAGAATTCTTGACGACCTCAAAATTGCCAGACTTTTTCTCTTTTTTCACAATTTTTCTTGGAAGAAGAGCAACATTTAAACTCCTTGTAGAACAACACTGAGTTTTACATCTGTTCACTGTAATGCAGAATGAAATTTATTAAAAAGCCTCGGTAGGGTTCTTCCTACCGAGGCTTTTTTGATGAAAGAGATAAGGGTTAATGTCCTTTATGCTTGTCTCTTCGTTTTTGCTGTTTGCGTTCAAATTTCTCTTGTTTGAGCAATTGCTTTTGGACACTAGATTGATGTTTTGAAATCTTTTTCCTTTCCTCATACTGCAACTGCAATAGTTCTTTTGACTTGGAAGAAATTTTCTTCTTTACTTGTTTCTTCACAGCTCGCTGCAATCGTTTAGGATTCTTGATTTTTATAGGTTGCTTAACTGTAGCTTCTGGACTAAAAGATAATTGAGTAAACTGAGTCTGTAACATCTCTAGAATTTCATCATCTTTTGGCTCCTGACCAAATGTCACACGACAAACTTGATAAGATTCTCGATAAACTTGTTCGAACAAACCATGCCAAAATCCATCTTCAAAATAAACTGTCAATCCAATTGAAATTGTTTCCACGACAGCACCTCCTTAAATCTATCCCTAAGAATGGACAACCAAGGAGGAAGGTTACTGATAGGCTTGCCTACGTCTGGACTACCAACCAGAACTGTGTTTTTATCTTAGTTGGGACTATTATAGCATATAGCAATACAAAAAAACCTCCAGAGCTAAGCTCCAAAGGATTTATTTTTATTTCACAACAATATTTACAAGCTTGTTAGGGACACTAATCACTTTCACGATTTCCTTGCCATCGATTTCTGCTTTGACTTTTTCGTCAGCCAGAGCGACTTCTTGCAATTCTTCGCGTGAAAGGTCTTTTGCGACCATGAGTTTAGCACGGACTTTACCTTTGATTTGAACGACGATTTCGATTTCGTCTTCAATCAATTTGCTTTCGTCCCATGTTGGCCAAGCCACATAAGCGATAGACTCACCTGTTGCTGCAACTGTTTGCCAGAGTTCTTCTGCTAAGTGAGGCGCAAATGGGGCGATCAATTGGATAAAGCCTTTGGCGTAATCCACATAGAGTTTGTCTTCCTTGTTAGCTGCATTGACAAAGACCATGAGCTGAGCAATGGCTGTGTTAAACTTCATCGACTCGATTTGCTCAGTGACAGATTTAACAGTTTCGTTGTAAACCTTGTCTAGAGCTCCATTGTTTCCGCAACGATTTCTTTACTTGTGATCAAACGGTACACACGGTCAAGGAATTTACGGCTTCCTTCCAGACCTTCTTCAGACCAAGCGATGGAAGCATCGAGTGGCCCCATGAACATTTCATAGACACGAAGGGTATCCGCACCATATTGTTCCACCACATCGTCTGGGTTAACCACGTTCTTGAGGGATTTAGACATCTTGGCTGGTGCTTGCTCCAATTCTTCCCCTGTTTCTACATGGAAGAAAGAACCGTCACGTTTTTCAACCTTGTCAGTCGCCACAAGAGCTCCACGGTGGTCACGGTAGCTTGTTCCCAAGATCATTCCTTGGTTAAAGAGTTTTTGGAATGGCTCCTTAGTAGGTACAACACCAAGATCATAGAGGAATTTGTGCCAGAAACGAGCGTAAAGCAAGTGAAGCACGGCGTGTTCTGCACCACCCACATAGATATCGACTGGCAACCATTGTTTGAGGAGGTTCTCGTCAGCCAATTTCTCTGTGTTGTGTGGATCGATATAGCGGAGGTAGTACCAGCTTGAACCTGCCCATTGTGGCATAGTATTAGTTTCACGACGACCTTTGACACCATCTTCACGAGTCACTTCAAGCCAGTCTGTCAAGTTGGCCAATGGGCTTTCCCCAGTACCTGAAGGGCGGATGTCCTTGGTTACTGGCAAGACAAGTGGCAATTCGCTTTCTGGCACAGCTGTCGAAGTTCCATCTTCCCAATGAATGATTGGGATTGGCTCACCCCAGTAACGTTGACGGCTAAAGAGCCAGTCGCGGAGACGGTAGGTCACCTTTTCTTGACCAAAGCCTTTTTCTTCTAGCCAAGACACGATTTTAGCAATCGCTTCTTCTTTGTTGAGACCGTTCAAGAAGTCAGAGTTGACGTGAAGGCCATCCTCTGTATAAGCAGCTTCTTCAACGTTTCCACCTTCAAGCACTTCTACGATTGGAAGGCCAAACTGTTTTGCAAATTCCCAGTCACGCTCATCGTGGGCAGGTACGGCCATGACGGCACCTGTTCCGTAGCTGGCAAGAACATAGTCCGCAATCCAGATTGGGATTTCTTTCCCATTGACAGGGTTGATGGCATAAGCACCAGTCCAAACCCCTGTTTTTTCCTTAGCAAGGTCTGTACGAGCCAAGTCTGATTTAAGGCTGGCTTGGTGTTTGTAGTCAGCTACAGCCTCAGCTTGTTCAGGTGTTGTGATCGCATCTACTAGTTCATGCTCAGGAGCCAAAACAGTGAAGGTTGCACCAAAAAGAGTATCTGGACGAGTGGTAAAGACGGTGAATTCCTTGTCTGTTCCTTTTACTTTGAAAGTGACATTGGCACCAGTTGATTTCCCAATCCAGTTGCGTTGCATGTCCTTGATAGACTCTGGCCAGTCAAGGTCATCCAAGTCAGCCAGCAAGCGCTCCGCATAGGCAGTGATTTTGAGCATCCATTGGCGCATTGGTTTGCGGACAACTGGATAGCCCCCACGCTCAGATGTTCCATCTGGAAGAACTTCTTCGTTGGCGATAGCTGTTCCTAGTTCCTCAACCCAGTTGACTGGCACTTCCGCTTCATAGGCCAAGCCTTTTTCGTAAAGCTTAGTGAAAATCCATTGCGTCCACTTGTAGTAGTTTGGATCTGTCGTATTGACTTCACGGTCCCAGTCGTAAGAGAAGCCAAGCGCATTGATTTGGCGTTTGAAGTTGGCGATATTTTCTGCTGTGAATTCCGCTGGGTCATTCCCTGTATCCATAGCGTATTGCTCTGCAGGCAAACCAAAGGCATCCCATCCCATTGGGTGAAGGACATTGTAGCCTTGCGCACGTTTGAAACGGCTAAGGATATCTGTCGCTGTGTAGCCTTCTGGGTGTCCTACGTGAAGACCCGCTCCAGATGGGTAAGGGAACATGTCCAATGCATAAAACTTAGGTTTTGAAGCATCTGTTCCTGTCTTAAAGGTGTGATGGTCAGCCCAGTATTTTTGCCACTTAGGCTCGATTTCTTTATGATTGTAAAAACTCATAGCGTCTCTCCAATTTTCGTGATGCTCCTATTATACCATTTTTAGGCGATTTTTAAAGGTTCAGACAAAGAAAAAGAGAGTGGGACAGAAATCGGTAATTCGTTAGAATTCGATTTCGTCGTCCCACCTCCGCACAGTTGAGTAGGGCTGTAAAAGCTGATGAAATCAGTGTAGTAGAGCCCACTCAACCACTGCGTCTTGCTCGACAATCCAAAAATAATTGAGAGGCTAGGACTTTTGTCCCAGCCTCCCTTCCTGTTTTCTTCAAGAAAAGTCTATTTCACATGCTTTTCAAGTTCTTCTTGCGCTTTTTTATTGGATTTTTCTTTTTCTTTCTTCCATTGATCACGCGCTTTGTCGTAGTCTTTAGCCGATACGACCTTGTCTTGAACTTCCAAATATTTATAGTTGAAGGATTGACCCTTGTGGCCTGTCCAAGCAAAGGCTGCAGAGTATGGTACAGTCTTACGAACGACTGGAGAAGCTCCATCTGAATGGATCGGAATCAAGAGGGCACTATCGGTCAACCAAGCTTGAGCGGCAGCATATTTTTCGTAACGCTTGTTCACATCTTTGGTTTCATTGTGCGCATCTTCGATCAATTGATCATATTCATCAAAACCAGCTGCTTTTGCGGCTGCATTATCCGTACCAGCATCGAATCCAAAGTAAGAATTGGCGTTTTCGCCGGATTTACCACTAGTGATGTCGATGTAAGAAGATGGGTCCGTATAGTCTGGTCCCCAACCCAAGTTATTGTTCAAATCCCAGTCTTGTTGCGAAGCACTTTCAGCAAAGTAAGTCACCCGTTGCAGATCATCTTCAGAAATCATATTCAAATCGATGACAATATTTTCTGCTCCTAGTGTAGATTCAACTGACTGTTTAAAGGATTGAGCTTGTTTGATCCCTTCTGTATAAGTTGAAGAAGTTGGAAGGTCCAAATGAATTGGGAATTCAACTCCTTGAGCCTGCAAATCTGCCTTGGCTTTGGCAAACTCTTCTTTGGCCTTGGTTGGATTGTAGAGGGTGTCTTTTCCATCTGCGACAGAGACCCCTTTCCATTCATCCCCATAAGCTTCCAAGTCTTTTTCTACTGCATCACCAAATTGTTTGCCATCGATTTGGACAAAGTTTGGTGGCGTAAAGGTATTACGGATAACCTTATTGGCACCCGCTTCCCCGTTAGTTTGCGCTACATAAGCCTTGCGGTTGAAGGCAAACATAATGGCTTGACGGAAGTCTTTATTTAAGATTGCTTTCTTAGTTGAAGTCTTTTGAGCATCAGTGGTCTTCTTAGTGATTTCATAAGCCTGACGGTCAATGTTGAAGGAAAGGTTGTAGGTAGATGAACCTTGGTCAGTAAAGACGATATCGTCTTTGTGCTTCTTCTCTACACTCTTATAGTTGGAACCATTTGGGAAAACACGGGCAACTGTATAGTCGCCGTTATCAAACCCACGAATCAAGGATTCTGAGTCTTGTCCATCATAATAGGTCAGCTTGACTTTACTGATCTTGACATTATCCGCGTCCCAGTAAGTTGGGTTCTTTTCCAAGGTCGCAGAAGATTTAGAAGTGATGGATTTGATCAAATAAGGACCGCAGTAAAGGATACTAGACGGAGAAGTTCCTTGACCATAGTCATCTCCTTTAGATTTCAGGAATTCTTCATTGACCGGCATCAAGATCCCCATCGTGGTCTTGGAATTCCAGAAACTTTCTGGTTGGCTCAAGGTATATTGGACCGTGTAATCGTCAATAGCTTTCACTCCAACAGTTGAGAAATCAGATGTCTTCCCTGAAACATAATCATCCAAGCCTTTGACAGATTTTTGGACCAAGTAAATCGCTTGTGATTTCTTGTCTGCCGCGTGTTTGAGACCTGTGACAAAGTCTTTGGCCTTGACTTCTCCATATTCTTCCCCTTCAGAAGTCATCCATTTGACCCCTTTGCGGAGTTTATAAGTATAGGTCAAGCCATCCTTGGAAACAGTCCAGTCTTTAGCAAGCGATGGAATCAAATTCCCATACTTGTCCACTTCCAACAAGCCATCTACCGCATTTCCTGTAAACTCGGAAGTCGATTTTTTATTGGAAATCGAATAGTCGAGCGTATCTGGATCCTGGGTATAGACATAGCTATACGTCTGTCCGCCGGAACTTCCAGATTTTCCACCTGAGCAAGCTACTAGGACACCAGCTGATAAAAGCAGAGCGCTGGTAGCTAAGAGTACCTTTCCTTTGTTCATATAATTCACCTCATTGTAAAAATGTTATATTCAATTTAAATTATAGCACTTTCCAGGGAAATGTAAACGCTTTTACTGCAAAATTATTCGCTTTCTTCTTTTTCTAAAATTTTTTCAAGTTGAATCCCTGGCCTGTATGATATAATGGAATCTATGAATTATGTGAGACATTTACACAAACGACTAAAACACAGCCTCTTGTCCCTCCTTGTAGGAGTCTTGACATTAGGCCCTATTTCCACTGCTTTTGCGGACGACATCTACCAGCAAGAAGATGTCATGAAAATCGCAGCTGATGCTGGACTGGTATTGGACGATTTTACAAGCCTAAGGCTGACATCGTCATCGACGCCAATACTGGAGCTATATTGTACGGAGATAATATCGACACGGTCCGGGACTCAGGAAGCATGGCCAAACTCATGAGTGCCTATGTAGTCTTTCGGGCCCTCAAAGAAGGCAAGATCAAATATGATACCGTGGTTACAGCAACAGAGGCAGACCAAGCCATCTCGGAAAACAATCTGTTAAGTAACTCACCCATTGTAGCTGGTGTTGACTACAAAGTATCTGAATTGATCAAGATGCTCTTTGTTCCATCTTCCAGTGCGGCCGTGATTATGCTGGCCAACGCCGTTACTGACAATGATCCCGATAAGTTTTTGGACTTAATGAATCAGTACGCGCAAGAAATGGGGATGAGCCATACCAAATGGCACAATCCAAATGGGGCGATGATCTCGGTCCTTCAGGGCTACTACAATCCTCAGCGCTACGATGTCAATGCGAATAACGAAATCACAGCGCGGGACATGTCTATTCTGGCTTATCACATCGTAAACGACCTGCCAGAAATGTTGGAATACACCAAGCAAGCTCACACTACGATCATGGAAGGAACCCCCTACGAGCAAAGCTATGATAACTACAATACTTCCCTCGAAGGTGGAAAGTTCGCCCTCAAAGGAACAGATGGACTCAAAACTGGATCCAGCCCGACTGCTGACTACAACTACACCGCGACAACCAAGCGAGGTAAACAGCGGATTATCGAAGTGATTTTGGGGGTTGGGAACTACGATGTCGAGATCGCCGAAAGTTACCGCAATCAAATCGGGAATACCCTGGCTGAGAAAATGTTCGCAGACTACCAGTATAAAAAAAGTCCTCTCTGCAGGTGAGCACAAAATCGATGGGAAGACCATTCAACTGAAGCAAGACTTCTATGCGACCGTTAAGAAGGGGACGAAGCCAGCCCTTAAACTGGAAGACAACCGCCTAGTCGTTCAGAACGGCTTGCAACAGGTATCTCCCAAGTATTAAAGCGGGAGTGGCCGTAAGTGAGTCTAAAACAACGACCTCTAGCAGTAAAAGCAAGGGACTCGATGTCATGTGGCTCTTCTGCTTCCTGCCTGCCGGAATTTTATACCTGATCTTTAAACAAACCGATCCAAAAAGAAGAAAATAGAAAAAGAACTCCCATTACCATAAGATGGGAGTTCTGTTTTTCGAAAAAAAAATTCTGAAACTTTCCCAGTAGTACGACTCGCACAGTTCATGACTAGTGGACCAAAAAGCTCGAGTGAAACAACGTGTTTCTAGCACTCTCACACGGGAGTTCTAGTTCTAATAGTCTTAAAAAGTATCTCATTTTAATTTTTTAGGCATCCATTAGTTTGTTTGATGTAAAAAACGGTTTGTATACATTCTCGGTGAATGACTAATGTTGATTTAGGCCAAACCTTGAACGTAGGCATCTACTGCTACGATGGCTTGGGCAATATCAGAAGCCTTCACTTCAAATGGCATTTGATGGATGGTTTCTCCTTCGATGGTGGCTTGTTGACCAACCTTGAGAAGATCTTCATAACTTGCAGTTTTCAAGATGCATTTCTTTCAGAGTGGTTGGCATACCGATTTGTTGATAGAAACGAATGTATTTATTCAATTCTTCTTTAGGACGGTTTTCCAAGAACAATTGAACCAAGGTTCCATAGGCTACTTTTTCACCATGAGTCAAATGGTGGATGTCCCCAGTAAGGGCTGTAAAGCCATTATGGATGGCATGGGCAGCTGCTAATCCCCCACTTTCAAATCCAATACCACTGAGAAGGGTATTAGCTTCAATAATGTTTTCAAGAGCAGGGGTTACGACTTTGGCTTCACAAGCAGCCATGGCTTGAAGACCGTCTGCAAATAAGGTTTCTTCACAACGTTGTGCAATGGCGACACCCGCTAGAGTTTGGTGCTTCCCTAACATAGTTTTTCCGTTGGCTTGAAGGACTGCACGCGCTTCGACCCAAGTCGCTAATCCATCTGCGATACCAGAAGCAAGCAAGCGTTTTGGTGCTTGAGAGATCACCTGCTATCCACCAAGACCAATTCTGGGTTTTTTGAGTAGAAGATATAGCGCTCAAAGGCACCCTCATCTGTATAAATAACAGACAAGGCTGAAACTGGGGCATCTGTAGAAGCGATGGTAGGAGCAATCACAACTGGTGATTTTAAAAGATCGGCAATAGCTTTAGCACTATCGATAGTCTTTCCTCCACCTAAACCAATAATCAAGTTACAACCTTGCTCTTTCCCTAAAGAAACCACACGATTAATTTCATTGTCTGAAGCTTCTCCATTAAAGAAGACAGGTAATACTTCAAATCCAAACCGCAAGAGATATTTTTCAAATTTTTCCCCTACAAGTTCATAAACTAGTTGGTCACAGAGAAGAATTGGATGATCTCCCAATTCAAGAATCGTTTTCGCATTTTCAAACAAGGCATTTTCACCTTGAATATAGCGTGAGGGACTTGCAAAAATTCGCATCTTCCTCTCCTTTCATTAAATCATATTCTGATGATGAATGGTTGCCCAATCGTTTGCAAAATCATCCACTGCTTTCCCAATTGATGGCATTCCAAAGGCTGCTTCAAACACATCTGCTCCAGCAGTAATCGCTTGTGCTCCTTCTTTGAATGCCCGATTGACTTGACCAACATTCTTAAAGGACGCTGCCAGAATTTTGCTTGATGAATGATTTTTTTCAATTGCTTCTGCCAATTGTGCTATTACCTGTGCTGAATCAATATTCAAGTTCTCCATTCGATTATAATAGGGAGCAAGGTAATCTGCGCCTGCTTCAATAGCCAAAAGACCTTGAAATACAGTATAAATTGCGGTTGCAGTAATTTTATAACCTTCTGATTTTAATGTTTTGATAGCTGCCAACCCCTCAGGAGTAACCGGAACTTTAATAAAAACATTTCCGCCACATTCTTGTCGAATTTTCGCAGCATCTTTTAAAATACCGTCATAATCTTTCGCAACAACTTGCACATGGATAGAAGGAGCTTCGCCAATGATCTCCCGAACTTCATGAATCCGTTTAAAGAAGTCGATTTCTCCTTCTTTTTTGGCAATTGTTGGGTTAGAGGTTACCCCAGCAAGGGGTAACACTCGAGCCCATTTTTTTATTTCATTTATATTTAAAGTATCAAGCATAAATTCCATAAACAAACCTCTTTACTATAGGGTATGCTCTGTCCGTCCAATAATATCATCTTGAGTGGCTTTTGATAGTACATTGAAGAAAGCTGAATAGCCTGCTACACGTACAATTAAGTCACGGTGTTTTTCTGGATGTTTTTGCGCATCCAAAAGCGTTTCTCTAGAAACTACATTATACTGGATGTGGTATCCATGCAAACGATTAAAGAACGTACGGAGTAAAGCAATTAATTTTAACTTATCCTCTTCTTTTGCTAAAGTTTGAGGATTTACTTTTTGGTTTAATAATACACCACCAACAATTTCATCTGTTGGTAATTTGAAACTGATTTCAGAACAGATGTTGGTCCATGTTGATCCATATTATGAGATGGTGAGCATCCTTCAGCTAATGGAGTTCCAGCATTTCGGCCGTCTGGTGTCGCCAAAGTACCTCGTCCTTGCCCCACATTGGCTGAAATAGAGGAAGTTCCTGAGTAACGGATACCACCAATTGGACCTCGACCATAACGTGTGTTTGGATATTTAGCGATCTCATCTACGTAAATATCATAAGCATCCGTAACTAATTGATCCGCATAATCATCATCATTTCCATATTTAGGAGCATCGTGAATCAGCATCTCTTGAATTTCTTTACCACGTTCACCTGCGTAGTCTGTTTCTAAAGCATGCCAAAGTTCTTGTGGTGTTAGTCGTCCTTCTTCAAAGACTAATTTCTTTATCGCCGCAAGAGAATCAGATAGATTCGCAATACCAACTTGAAGACCAGAAATGTAGTCATAGACTGCTCCACCTTCTTTAAGGTGTTTACCACGACCAATACAGTCATCTGTCAAAGCAGAACACAAGATATCTGGTACTTCTCTTTCAAGAGCAAGGTCAATTGCATTTTCAACGATGACACTCATACGTGTCAAATACCGTAATGTTTTATCCCAGGCAGTTTTTAGCTCATCAAATGACTTCATATTCACAAAATGACCGAAACTTGGTGCAAATCGTTTGCCAGATGCTGGATCGATTCCATCATTCATTGTAATGAGCAATACTTTAGGGAAGTTCATATAACTCATACCCGTACAACGGTAACCCCATTTCCCTGGAACTGCAGTTTCAACACATCCAATTGCACTGTAATCATAAGCATCTTCTTCAAGCACGCCTTTTGCAATAAAGGATGGAATAATAATTTCATCGTTATTGAAAGCTGGCATACCAAAGCCAAGCTTCATAACCTCAATACATTCGTTCATAAAGCGGGCATCCAAACCAGCATGATAACGAACGGTTAAGTTCGGTTGTGGAAGATGGGTCTGAGCAACTGACTTCAATACTAAGTAAGATAATGGATTAACAGCATCTTTTTTATCCCGTGTCTGGCCACCAATGGTAACGTTTTGATAAAGGGGACTACCTGCAGATGAGAAGGTGTGAGCTTGACTACGGACTTTATTAATTGTAATTGTTTTGATCCATAAGTTGGTCAAACGCTCCACAATACTTGCTTCTGTCTCACGACCTGCTTCCAGATCAGCCTTTACAAAAGGATACATGTATTGGTCAAAACGTCCATATGATAAAGAGTGACCATTTGATTCAATCTGTAGGATACACTGGATAAACCATACAGATTGAACAGCTTCTGCAAAGTTTCTGCTGGTTCATATGGAACCTTCGAACAAATACGAGCAATCTCCAATAATTCTTTTCGACGTTCAGGACCTGCTGTCTCTGCCATTTCAGTTGCTAACTTCACAAAACGCTCTGCATAGGTTTTAACTGCATCCACAATGATAAAAATCGAATCATAGAAATGATATTTATCAATACTCGAAGGATCTGTTAAATCAAGATTAGCTTTCGCTTCACGCGCCTTTTCTTCAAAACCTTTCAAACCATACTGCAAAAGTTTTTGATAGTTAACAGCTAAATGGGCATCCCCTGAATTCATCTTTCCTTCCATACCAAAGAATCCAGTCTCCATATAGACTTGTACTTCATCTGGAAGAAGTGCTCCAGCACGTGCACGGAGATTATTATTTTCCCAGAAAGGAGCAATTGCTCTTAGCTGATCTTTTGTTTCCTCTGTAATATAGAAGACATCCCCGTCACGCTTTTCAAATAAATCCAATTCATTTAATACAAACTCTAATGTATATTCTGGGAAAATAGGAGCATCCTTATTCGAAGAGGCTTGATTCCCAACAATCATCGTTTCATCTTCGATATACAAGGTCATATTTTCAAGAATCTGTTTTAACATATAGGCCCGTTTTAAAACATTTGGTTTCTCCTTGTGTTCCCGATAGGCTTCTGTTGCCAAAACAGCACGTTCTGCATCAATGTAAGGTTTCTTGTTCAATACATCTTCCCGATATTTGTTCATCCGATCGGTTAGACTACCAAAATAGTCCGTTTTGATAGATGTTCTTGCTACTTCTACTGTGTTTGTCATATCTGATAAACCTTTCTTTTGAAATTATTTTGTTTTCTTTCGTAACTATAGTAGCATTTAATCGTTTGAAATTCAATAAATACTCTGTAGAATAGCTAGTTCTATCTAAAACAGCACATATGTGCCATTATCTTTTAGGACACTATTTTTCGGCTTCTAGTTCATTCGCATAAGCCAATTTATCTTGGAATTTAAAGAATGGGAAGTAAACAAGCGTTGAGATTCCTAAAACAATTACCTGTACAATGGCACCTTGCCACCCACCAACCATAAATCCTGAGATAATAGCTGGTGTACTCCAAGGTAGAGTAACCCCAGAAAATGGTTGCATAAATCCGATCGCAATCGAGCCATACACTACAACAGCCGCTAATATAGGTACCATAATAAACGGAAGGAACATCACTGGATTCATGACAATTGGAAAACCAAACACAACTGGTTCATTGACATTAAATAGTGCTGGAAAAGCAGCTACTTTACCTAAAGCTTTGTATTGTTTTGATTTTGCTGCAAAAAGCATAGCAATAACCAAACCAAAGGTTATACCTGATCCAGACAAAATAAGGAAACTATCTAGGAATTGTTGGGTTACAATGTGAGCACCATTTTCAACGGATAGCTTCCCAGCTGCCAACATTGATTTATTGGCATCCAGGTTGAAAGTAGCAAAGCTGTTACTACACCATTGACAACTGATTGTCCGTGCACACCAAACCACCACAAGAACGAAATAAAGAAGGCAATTCCAATCGCTCCGTAAAGTGATCCTGTTAGACCTTGTAGAGGAACCTGAATGACATCATAGATCATTTCAATGAAAGTACCGCCACTTGTCACTACTTTTGATACGATATAGACAATCATGGATAGTAAGAAAAATCACGAAAAGCAGGAATCATCGCTTCAAATTGTTTTGGCAATAGCTTGAGGGTACTTGTTCTGGCATTTTTAATAACAATATGTCTTTTGGATGAAAACACAGTATAAATCGCACCAACTACTAGACCAATAATAATAGCTCCCGATAATCCCTTGACCACCAAACCATACTTTTTGCAATGGCATCACCAATAGGTTCTCCCTTAGCTGGTACATAAGAAGATTTTAACAAGATAAAGAATGAAGATAGGGACAAAAACTCCTGCTGGGCAAAGGGTTCTACTCCCACTGTTTTTAGCATATGAATAACCAATGGAGAAGCACGAAATTAAGCCCCATGATGGCGAAATGTTCCTGAATAAACCTGCATAAATGGGCTCTGTCCAAGTATCACCAAAAATACACTAGCAATAGCCTGATTTAAGTCCTTCAAATGGTAGTTGACCCAATAATCAGAAACAAACTACCAACTACTGTTAATGGAAGGATCGCTAACATCCCATCTTTTAAGAGCAATAATCCCTTTCATGTTTACAAAACGCATGATTGGAGCGATAATCTTTTTCTGAGAATCTAAATATTTAGACATGGGTAAAGCCTCCTATATTTTTCTCCCAATGAGCTCTAGATGCTAGATTTAGAAACTTTCTTTACCATCCAACATCCCATAATCTGCCATAGGGATGACAGCAATAGGAATATGGTTTGCCTCACAAATCGCTTTTGATTTATCCAAAGTATAAGCTACTTGAGGGCCCAACAAAGCGACATCGATTTCAGGAGCAAAATCTGCTAATTTCGCTTGAGAATAGGCATCGATTTCAGCATCAATCCCTAATTCCTTAGCCGCCACCTTCATATTATTTACCAACATTCCTGTTGAAAATCCTGCTGCACAAAACAATCCAATTTTCATCTTATTTTCCTCCTTATTGTTTCGCTGAAAGTTCTTTACGTAAGTCAATCATTTCTTTGATCAAGTTAATCTCTGTGATTGAAGTCATTAAGTGATCTTGTGAGTGCACAAACAAAGCTGTAATCTCTGTCTTTGTCCCACCTGCTTCCTGGGCTAAAAATTGTGTTTGCAAGTTATGCGCTTCAAGTAGCGCTGCATCTGCCTTTGCAATTTCGTCTTCAGAAGATTCATAATCTCCTTCTTTAGCAAACGATAAAGCTTGGTAAATATGCTGCTTTGCATCACCCGCATTTAAAATCAATCCCATAATAATTTGGTCCGCAACAATGACTTCCATAACGAAGCCTCCTTTACTTTTTGAAAGCGCTTTTATTTCTAACAACAATATATCATCTTTATATCTTTCACCGGTCAACGATTTATTTGAAACATATGATTTGTTGTTTTTATTATTGTTGCACATTTTGTGCTATTCACCTTAAAAAAAAACTGCCCACAAATGTCATCAATCTGTCCTATTATTCTAATAAAATTAGCTGATCTCCATCTAATTCTAGCACTTTTTTTATAGATCGTTGCTTCATCAGTTACGAGATGATTGATATAACCAGCTTTGATCACTGATAAATATTGCTTTCTGCTTTTCTTATCTCCATATGCCAAAAGAGACTGGTGTTTTGGGATTTGTCTCAATTCTTCCAATCTGATAGCATATTGTTCTTTCCTGTAAATTCATGATACACTGGTTTTACCTTCCTGATCGAAAAAAATCGACAACAAACCTCTCCGACTGCATGCCTCAGACTCTAAGTTTCTGTAAAAGTCATTTTTTTCTGTCAGCATATCAAACCACTGTGGATTATGTGCTATCAGCAGAGCCACCAATACCCTACTACCGCAATATCCAAATTTTTCCCAACTAGTCTCTTTCAAAGTCATCAAAATATTTTGAAGTGAGAATTCCTTCTGCCAATTCCTTATTTTCCTGAATGATTGTCGCATTGATAAAACGACACTCTCCATGAAATTTGCTAGCCATATTATAAATGAGGGTATTCACATGGTAACGAGCATGAATATGGCTAGGACCACCAGCCAATGGATAGAAGTATACATTTTCTAGACGCTTACTCCCAATACAATCAACAAGAAGACTAAGGCTTTTCCCCCAGGAAAAACCGATGTTCATTCCATCTTGTAAAAGAGAGCGAACCATACTAGCAATCGATTGGGCCAAGCGTTGTTCCAAATCCTTCAAAGACTCATCTGCAATATTAGGGACAATTTCCAATTCATGCAGATGGTATTTTTCTTTGACGTAATTCTCTAAACGAAACAGTTTACTATCGAAATTCTCAATCTCGATTTTGACAATCCCTTCTTTCTTAGCCTCTGTCAACATTCTACTAACTGTTGTTCGATAAATTCCTGTTTCAGTAGCAATTTCCGATTGACTCTTTTCTTCAATATAGTATAGATAAGCAAGCTTAGCTAACAGTTTTTTTCGTTCATATTTCACAATCCTTCTCCTAACTATACCATGGTAAGGGATATCCCTGCTTGTTCAAGTTTTCTCATCGCCTCTGATGATATTTCCTTATCTGTAATCACGCGTTGTACTTGAGACAAGGCAAAATTTCTGACATTGCCCTTCTTTTGAAATTTGCTGGAATCTGTCAGGATCACTATATTTTCAGAAACCTGAGACATATATTGAACAACTTCGCTACGCATCATATCTTTACCAGTAAACCCCAATGCGTCATCATAGCCATCTGCACCAATAAATGCATTTTTTACACGAAAAGATTGGATTAACTGCTTCAACAAAGGACCAACTGTCACCTGGGAGTCTTTTTGAAACTCTCCTCCCAATAATATAATTTTGCAAGAGTCATAATTTCGAACAAAATCTGCAATAAAATAAGAATTTGTCACAATCTTCACATTCTTCTTTGTTTGACAGATTTCTTCCGCTAATAGAGCACACGTTGAACCTGATTCAATGAGAATAGTTTCGTTATCCTGTACTAATTTTGCTGCTTCTTGGGCAATTTTTCTTTTGGTATCATAATGGAAAGACAAGCGGACATTTATATCATCACCGCTATTTAATACAGCATAACCATGTTCCCTATGAAGAAGACCCTTGGATTCTAATTTATCTAAATCCTTTCGAATCGTTACTTTTGAGACTTCTAAAGTTTCAGAAAGTGTATTGACATCAATTTTTTCATATTGCGAAACTAGTTTTAAAATTTCTTCTAAACGCTTCATATTTCTTACCTCTTCTCTATTTTATCAAATTTTCTTAAAAAATATAAGGGAGAAAAGTTTCATTCGTAATTGATTTTGTTTCTAAAAAAATATATAATACAAATATCAGCAAGAAGGAGAAATAGATATGGGAACGACACGCGGTATTATTTTCAATATTCAACACTTCAGTATTCATGATGGACCAGGAATTCGAACAACTGTTTTTCTGAAAGGATGTCCTTTGCGTTGTCCGTGGTGCTCTAATCCCGAATCACAGCGAATGAACCCTGAACCGATGCTTGATGCGGTTACTAAAGCTCCCGGAACAACTGGACAAGAAAAAACAGTAGATGAAATTATTGATGAAGTCATGAAAGATATTGATTTCTATGAGGAATCTGGAGGCGGTATGACCTTATCTGGTGGTGAAATATTTGCCCAATTCGAATTTGCAAAAGCACTACTGAAAGCTGCTAAAGAGAGAGGTCTTCATACTGCCATCGAGACAACTGCTTTTGTGGAACACGAAAAATTTATTGACCTGATCCAATATGTTGATTTCATTTATACCGATTTGAAGCACTACAATAGCCTCAAACACAAAAAGAAAGTCGGTGTTCATAATAGTTTAATCATCGAAAATATCCATTACGCTTTTAAAGAGAAAAAAAGGATTGTTTTACGTATACCTGTGATCCCTCAGTTTAATGATTCTTTAGCCGATGCAGAAGAATTTTCCACTCTTTTCAACTCCTTAGATATTGATCAAGTACAACTTCTCCCATTTCACCAGTTTGGTGAGAATAAATACAAACTATTAGGACGTCGTTATGAAATGGAAGGAATAAAGGCTCTGCACCCCGAAGACTTGTATGACTACCAGCAAGTTTTTTTAGATCATGACATCCACTGTTATTTCTAATCCAATCAAAAATCCCCACAGCTAGTTTCAGTAGGTTGAAACATGGCTGTGGGGATTTTTTATTCTTTCACTCACGGTAAAGAAAAAGAGAGATTGGCTGGTGGGCATGGCCCACATGGTCAAGAAAGTCAATATATTGCCTAACTGAAGTCGAGACTACTTCCTTTGGAAAAAAGATAAATCAATTGGCATTCATGGAATGCGGCATTGATTTCCTATTTTTCTGCAGGAAGTTTCGGTAAACCGAATCGTCTCTCCTATCTTAATTTACCAAATGATCACACGGTCTTCTGGTGCGCGCCACATGCCGTCACCTTCTTTGACATCAAAGGTTTCAAAGAATTCGTCAAAGTTTGGTAATTGGACATTGGT
>BNJV01002052.1_pt1 | contig 67660 bp, 94 predicted proteins | sample 8540591 | NCBI WGS metagenome assembly BNJV01 (sample SAMD00202457, study PRJDB9452) | human saliva metagenome | host: Homo sapiens
TATAGTAGGTGTTTTCATAGGCAACAGGATTGACAGTTTATGGATTTTCATAGGATTTTCCTCTCTCAAAGAATGTACTGATATCAGTATAACACAGAAGAGAAGGCTTAGGGATCAGAAAGTCCGTCTTTTTGATTAATGGAGCTGCTATCTTTAGATCCATTTTAAGCCTTCATAATTAAAAGTTTCAAAATGAAACCAGTCACATAAGTAAAGAATATCATTCATACCAAATTTTTAGCTCTTAAATACTGAAACGGGTTAATCATTACTGAGTAGAAAAGAATGTCAAAAAGGAATAGCTGCCCCAAAGGTTAGAATTACCTGTCTAACTTTTTAGGGGAGTACATCCAAGGCTTTTTACTTATCCTTAGATAGAAAAGGGTTTTATCCTTAATTAATTATCATAAAATTGAGTTTTAAGCTTGCGGTTAGCTAAAATTGTTGGTATAATGAAGGTATAAATTAATTTAAAGGAGATTCACATGGCTTTTAATTCAATTAACACCAGAAGATCTACGTACATCTGCTCAAACACACTAGTGGTGCCGAAGAAGTAAGACAAGTTCTTCGTGCATTAAGCAACGAACAAGAAACTATCAGAAGTAACTGGAAAGGTTCAGCTTTTTGATAGCTTTGATCAACAGTTTACAGCATTGTCTCCAAAAATTGATGAGTTTGCGACCTTGCTTGATGAAATCAATGCAGTTGTAAAGTTGCGGACATCGTTGAACAAACTGACCAAGATATTGCAGCACAAAATTCGTTAATTTGTTATAAGTGGCTTTAGGAGGGCGAGGCCTTCCTATTTTTATGACGGAGAAGATTTAAAGTAATATGAGGAAGAATAGAATTTTTAAATATATAGGAAGTAGTCTGTTGGCATTAGATTGCTTTGACTAATGGTTTTTGAATCTATCTGTTCAAAAATACGACTATTCATAATGAGAATAGTGCAGAAACAAATCAACAGACCAAATTAAATGTGGCTATTGTAAATGAAGATAAGCCAGTCTATGTTGATACAAAAGAGTATAATCTGGGTGCTAGTTATGTAAAAAATATCGAGCGTGACAATTCACAAAATTGGTCTGTTGTGCCTCGTGGAGTAGCTGATTCTGGATTAGAAAGTGGGAAATACCAACTCGTTTTAACAATTCCTAGTGATTTTTCTGAAAAAATACTCGATATTAACAGCATCAATGTTGATAAGACAACCATCAATTATAAGGTGAATGCGCAAGGAAATTTGCAATTAGAAAATGATGCAAATAAACTAGCAAAAGATATTGTTGCTGATTTGAATGGTCAGTTAGTCGACATGTATATGGCTAGTATTTTGAACAACCTTTATACAGCACAAAAGAATGTTCAAGCTAGCTCACAGATAAAGCAAAATCCAATATCGAAACTATCGTACGAACTTATATGGGACAGCTATCAATTCTAAAAATCTTTTCCCCAACTCTTTATACTATGTCTAGCTCATCAGTTGACGCCAACAGTGCTTTAAAGACAGGTTTAGAGAGCTACTCACAGATTTTTGATCATTTTGATGTTTCACAGATTGCCTATGGCAAAAATTTTGCTACTCTGCTTCAGAATAGAGTAGATGAGAAGAAGAATTATGCGGATATTATCACCCAGCTTATCTCCCAGAGTCAGGGGAAGACGTTAAGGGACAAATTGAAACCTATAAGGAATTAATTAAAGCTCAAGGTAGTCTGACTTCTAATATAGACGGAACACCAGCATCCTCTGATGGTACGTCATCTGAAGTTGTACCTTCCTATAAAACAGTAGCAAAAAGCATCAGCGAAGAGATTGAGGTTTACAGACCATCTACAACGGATGAAAGAACCAAGTTTGAAAATCATAAAAAGGATATTCGTAACTTTGTCGATGAAAAATTAGCTGCTTATTATGAGACAAGTGAGAAGAATAATATCACTCTCAGTCCAATTTTTGGACAAAGCTGCAAATAAGGACCTAGAAGGTTGAGGAATCTCTAAAAACGCAGCTGGCTTCTGCAATCTCAGAGTACCCAAAAGAAGACTTTAGTGGAAAAGAATTTATGGTTTGTATGACACCAATCACAGTTCCTTCTGTAAACTATACTGAATTAAAAACAATCAAAGAGCCCTAGTGACGAAATCAATTCGACTGATTTGAAGAATTTGGAAAAATCTGGCAATCACGAGTACGAGTGCTGTTGGACGAACAGGGAACAAAGGCTAAGGTATCATGGAAAGCTGAATCAGGAGTGACGGTTCATTCGGTCACTTATGATGGCATACCGGTCCAGTTAGGCCAAGAGATTGATTTGAAGACTGGTGGGACTTTCAAAGTAGCTTATAGTGTTGCAGAGGCAGCCTCAACTACAACTACAGGTTCAACTGGGACTCCAGCCCAACTCCAAAAAGCAGAACCAAAGACTATTGATATTTCCTTGAATGATGTCCAAGCAGCTAGTGCTCCAGTAGATGTGTTACGTGTTCAGCAAGCAGCGGTTTCTTACGGACAAAAGGTTCAGAAAATAGCTTCTGTCTACCAAAAGGTAGAATCACTAAAAACAAGCATACGATACCGTCAGAGGGTTAAAAAATAGTGATGTGTCTAAAGCATTGTCAGATATTTGGTTTGAAGCTATTAGTTCAAATCTGAAGAAGTATGAAGACAGCTTAACTGCACCTGCTAGCGATAAAGATACAGATGGTGCTAAAGAGAAAGTAGATAAAGCCCTTGTCAGCACTGACTAAACTGAAGCCTGTTCTAGAACAAAATGTGCAGGATGTTTTGTCTACCAACCAGAATTGAATAAAAAAATCAAGGAACAGTTAGAGTTGTACGAGCAGTTGGAAGATAATCTAAAGGATTTGGTTAAGAAGCAAGGGGGAGGCAATGCTGCTTTTGAAGATACTGATAAACAATTGACTGCCCTAAATTCAGAGTATGCAGCTCTCTTATCAGAAACTACGGGTGTGAAGCTTCTTCTCAGAGTAATATCAAAGCTGCAGAGTCTGTAAAATGAGACTTTAGGTAATTTCAATCGTGAATTGTTAAACGCTCAAACAAGTACTGAAAAGTTGTCTCAGGATGCAGAATCTTTGATGACGCAGTTTAATGAAGAATTGACTAACAATGGAAACTTTGTAGAATCCTTCGTGAAGGTTCTGAATAATGCCTATGAAAAATGGAGTACCAAACGAAGTATTACTGAACTTCTTATCAAACCCTGTTGCTCAAAATTCTACTTCCGTAAAAAGCGACTGTCAATGTTTACACGTCCGTTTACATGGATTTTTACTATTGGAGATTGTTGGTCTCTTTACGGCTTACCTGTTTGCAACTCAAAATGTTATTCGCAAAGTTAAAGAACAAGTTCAAACTAGATAAGCTACATGATACGGATATTATGACAGTTGGGTTACTCTCTATTTTAGCTGTAGTGGTTGGTCTAGTAGTTGGTATTGTATCGAGTGCTCAGCTTCATGTTGGTCGTGAATACCAACCGTCATGGGTCTTACTGATTGTTTTTAGCTGGTTTGGTACTGATTCAAGGACAGTATTTATTGCTCAAACATTTTCGAGTGATTGGATGGGTCTTGTCTTCTTTATGATGATTAGCTTTGTCTACCTATCAAATGCAATTGGAACAACGGCTAGTCTAACAGGCTTCCCAGCATTTATCAAAAATCTCAATGCTTTATCAATATTAGAAGCTTTACTCTCAGGATATTTTTGATGGGCAACCAGCAAACATTTTAGCATTTGTTGCAATGACGATTGTCGTAGCTGGATTACTTGTTATGAATATTTTTATCAAAGAAAGAAGCTTTTGGCCTCAAGTATTTCAAACTGAGAAAGAATAGGAAATGAAAAATAATTCTTTTACTTCTTACCTTAGTAGCATGTGCGGCAGTCTCAATAGCTGCTGCAGATGATTTGAAGGATAATAGTCTCCAGATTGGATGACTCGACTTGAGAAGAAAGAGGGATTAAAATTTGGATTACAATCTGAACAAATCAAGGAGCTTTTTAACGAAGCGACTCAAAAGAGAGTTGCAAGATATGCAGCAGTATCAAGAGGAACAGTTGATCACCGAAAGGGCCAGCTGTTTTCTGCTATACAGGGTCAGTGAAAAATCTCCCGAAGAGCAGTTATTTCAGCTAAATTCATAGCTAAATTTCAAACAAATATAGGCCAGGTAGAAAAAGTGGATTCAGTGACTTTCTTTCAGAGATATTCTATATAGCATTAATTTTCTTGCTTTTTGGAGCAACGGGAATGATGACTTATCGAGTAGCGGTAGAGAGTACGGATTGATTTTGATTTGGTGGCTGGTTTTTCCAGCTCGTTAGCGGTGAGGATTTGAAAGTGAGAGATCAGACAGGAGAGAAGTGAGAAATGGGCAACATATCAATATTACCCTACGCTTAAGCGAAAGGGATGTGGATATTCAGATTCCGCGTCGGATTGAAGTTCGTCAACGATTCGAGAAATGGATACGATTTTTAATGCTGGTCACAAGCGCAAGAAGTATCAACTACGAGTTGTTAATAAGGGCTTGTTGCTTGACGAGGGTAAGTATCTGTCGGATTATCCAATGACGACAGGAGATTTAGTAGAGATAGAGGAGATATAAGTGACTGAGGGAAAAATTTGTATTTGGCGAGCAGCCATTTATCTATGAAAAGAATGACACGACTTGGCACTGAGCCTCAAACGCTCGGATGTAGCCAGTCAGGATTTGCGGGAGCTCCGACTTTTTGGTTGCATCATCCGCTCTTTTTGGAACAGACCATGGAGGCAGATGAGGATAGTGTGACGTTTAGGTATCAGCTAGAGCCTCATGGCCTTGGTTATGAGGAAGTGAAGAGCCGAACCATTTTGCAGGCAATTCGTTTGGCCCTAAATGTCTTTGGTTTTAGAAGCGGCTTTGGCCTTGCCGGTGACCTTTCTTTGCATCCGATGAATCTTTTTATCACAAAGGATGCCCAGGGCAAAGATTGCCTATCGTGGGTAGCCCGGTCTCATGACCCCTCAAGCAGTCTCCTCAGAGGACTTTTTACGTCAAGCTAAGTGCTTTGCGGTGACCCTCTTTAGTGAGTTGGATTTCATGGATCTCTACAATGGTTCCTTGGAGACTGGAAACTCTCCCAGACTTTCTTACGGACTTGTGTCAGGCTGAGGATATCGCAACTGCAGTAGCCGTATTGGAGAAGTATTATGAGGAGAAGACCGCAAAGGAACAGAGCAGAACTCGTCTTGGTACCAAGCAGACGCCACCGAATCTTTAAATTGGCAACGATTTGGCTAACAGCGAGTGTCGTTTTGTTGGTTGTTCCTCTGATCTATCTGATTTTCATCCAAAAATCCTTTTTAAAGAGAAGTTATTGCAGGCAGATACGGCCTTTATCAAGGTGGATTACAGTGGTGTGATTAGCAGAGTTAGAAGGATTTCCCCATCCGGTCTTCCTAATACGCAAAAAGTATGAGTTGGCTTACTCTTACATTCAAGGTTTGGAATTTTCTTCTAGACCAAAAGAAGGTCATCTTGAATAATGTTACTCTCAAGTCGGATGAACTGTACCTGACCTATTGGATCTGCAAGTTGGGCGTAATCGTTTTGAGGATGCCCTTGATACCGCGAAGCGGATCAATGACAACGATTTGATTCTCTGTGCTTTGACCCAAGAAATCAAGCAGGTTCGTGAGGATGGTCAGTTGTCAGGGAAGGATCGCGAAAGCAAATTGAATGCTTTGAAAGCGAGATATAAGAAAATACTGGGATAGTCGCAGTGCTCTCTTGACTAGTGAGTCTAGCTCAAGTGCGAACTCTGGTGCTTCCAGTCAAGCAGATAAGCCATCTGAGACCAAGCCATCGTCAGAGAAAAAGCCTAGCGCTTCCTCAAGCCAATTAAAAGGAGACCAAGGAGAGCATATATGACAAAAGAGATCATTTTCATAGCCTGGGTCTACGCTATGAAGTCGAGCTAGGAGCTGATAAGACCGTCTTGCTTGGTGCAACGAGGCAGGTCCATCTCCTCAACAGACTGTTCCCATTCAACTTAAGATTGACGGGGAGGATATTTTTATCAGTATGGGGAAGAAACGGGCCTTTTGAAGGACGGATCAACTCTGGGGAAGTCGTCTTTTACCTTCGCGAGGAGAGACACGGGTCTATGATCTATTGGACTTATCCGAGTTTCAGATTGCTTCACAGAAAGACGCACTGATCACAGTAGACGAAGCGATTGAACTCTTACTCCATCTCAGAACCAATGGAGATTGACACGGCTAAGGGCACCTTCTATCGAAACAATCGTTTGGAGGTAGAGGACCAGCAACTGCTTCGCTTTGGAGATGAGCTGAGTATTGGGGGAGTGACGATTAAACTCTATCCAGATGAAGTTTGGGTTCAAGGACCTGCTGTTGAGACCACTCAGCCTCTAAGAGAACCCTTCGTTATGAAACTTTTATGAGGATTATCCAGATTATCACCGTTCACCACGTATCATCTATCGTGGGAGTGAGGATAAAAATCTGATCAATCTCAGGACAGGAAACCAAAGTAAGCCCAGTGATGAACTCAAATTAATCATTCTCCTTATGATGATTGGGGTCACTGTCCTCATTACCCTTGTCCAACCGCGAGGCATCTATTCTCGCTACGGTCGGGATGTCAGCTGTCAGCTTGATCAATCCGTGGTTTTTATCAAAACCGTAAGAAGTATAAGGCGGATAAGAAGGACGGGGTTGACCTATATCATCTTTATCTGAGAGATAAAAGGCCATGGAATTGACCCGTCAGAGCGGGAACAAAAGAAGGATGCATTACCATTTTTCCGACGGTTCTGAATTGACGGATTTGGTTGAGAGCTACAACCATCGGATTTTCACGAAAAAGACTCTTTGCATTTTGACTTCCTATTATCGCTTGGGGTTAGGAAAACTTCCTACCAGCTATGAGTTGAGTTATGGCCAACAGGAGCGAAGCGAAGAAGGATGCATTAGAAGAAGAGGCTATGCGCTTTATAGCCGTCATAAAAAGATTCCAGATATGCCTATTCCAGCGAATCTCAGCCATGGACCAGTGGGTTATGTCGGTCCTAGAAATCTCGTCTTAGAACAGCTCAGCTTTTAATGCAGTTAGCGACTTTCCACTCTTATCATGATGTGCAGTTTATTACCATCCTGCCTGAAGAGGAGAGAGACCAATGGTCTTGGATGCGGTGGCTTCCGCATGCAAAATTGCAAGAGCTGAATGTCCGTGGTTTTGTCTACAACCAACGGACACGGGACCAAGTTTTAAACAGTTTGAACCAAATCTAAAAACTGCGCCGTAGCTAAAAAGAGGAAGCCTCTCATAAGGAGAGCACGCTTTTCCATCCCCATTATGGGTTTTAGTGACCGATGAAAAACTGATTTGGACCACGTGATTGTGGGAGTTCTTACCGAGGATCCGAAAGCAAATTAGGGCTGTTCACTGGTTTTGTGGAGGGATGTGATGAGTTCCTTGTCTGAGAATATCCAGACAGTGATCATACATCAAGGACCGTAATACAGGTCAAAACTGGTCATGGAAGAAGGTGTCTGAAAGAGACGGACTTCGCTTGGATCATTTCCCAGCAGATTATGACAAGGAGCGGATTGCCCGTACCTTAGCGCTCACAAAAACTCAAGAGTTCGATCCCCAGACTCTGTGACCTTTATGGAAATGTATGGGTTGAAACCGAGACTGTAGGGTATCGAGTCGTTGGAAAAAGGAACGCTCTATATAAGAGCTTGGCTGTTCCAATCGGTCTACGTGGTAAGGATGACTTGGTCTCAGCTCAACCTCCATGAAAAAGGCCCATGGGGCCACATGGCGATTGCAGGTAGACTTTGGGTTCAGGAAGTCTGAAACCATCAATCCTATATCCTGAGTCTGGCTGTCAACTTCCACCCTCATGATGTGGCCTTCTTGTATCGACCACAAGGGTGGGGGAATGGCCAATCTCTTTAAAAACCTGCCCCATCTCTTGGGAACCATTACCAACTCTGGATGGAGCCCAATCCATGCAGGCTCTGGCTTCGATCAATGCGGAGATCCATCGTCGGGAACGGCTCTTGGAGAGTTTTGAAAGTCAATCATGCATCAATCAATACCAGAAGAAATTTAAAAACGGAGAAGCTTGACTGAGCCTCTCCTCACCTCTTTCTCATCTCAGATGAGTTCGCAGAGCCCTCAAGGTCAACCAGCCTGATTTTATCAAGGAGCTGGTGTCTATCGCTCAGGTCGGACGTTCCCTCGGGGTTCCTTGATCCTAGCTACGCAGAGAACCATCAGGTGTGGTGGATGACCAGATCTGGTCCAACTCACGCTTTAAGATTGCCCTTAAGGTGGCGGACCGTTCGGACCCAATGAAGTGCTTCATACGCCGGATGCGGCCGAGATTACCCAGACGGGTCGTGCTTATCTGCAGGTCGGAAATAATGAGGTCTATGAACTCTTCCAGTCAGCCTGGTCAGGCGCGGATTACCAGCCGGACAAGGACGATATGGGGATTGAGGACCATACGATTTATCTGATCAATGAATTGGGTCAATATGCAAATCTTGAATGAAGACCTATCGGGCTTAGAAGAAGCCGAAGAAATCAGGAAGTTCCGACAGAGTTGGATGCGATTGTGCAGCATATCCAAGTTTTGTGTGAAGAACAAGAAATTCCTCCAGTACCCCAGCCATGGTTGCCTCCGCTCAAAGAGCGCATTGCGCTAGAGGAGCTGGAAGAAGTGCAACCAGCGGTTGCCTGGGAAGAGAGAAACCCCTTTCCTTCCTGCTTGGGATGGCGGATATCCCGCAGGCTCAGAAGCAGGAAGCCGATCTCTATCAACCTCTCAAGGATGGACATGTCCTTCTTTACGGAGTCCGGGAACAGGGAAGACCACCTTCCTTCAGACAGCTGGTATGGACTTGGCTCTGCAAATTCAGTCCCAAGGCTCTTACCATGTACTTGATGGACTTTGGGACCAATGGATTGGCACCCTTGTCCAAGCTTCCGCAGTGGCGAACCCACGATGCTTTTGGATCAGGCGAGAAGATTTCTAAGTTTGTCGGATCATGGAGCGCGAACTCAATCGTCATAGAAACTCCTAGCGGACTATGGTGTAGGGACTTTAGAGCTCTACCGGAGGCTGGTGGCCAGCAAGAGCCAGCTATTGTTATCCTCTTAGATAGCTATGGGCCATCAGGGAGGAGGCTTATGGCCAGAACTCTTTAAACTTTTGGTGCGCATCTCTCGTGAAGGTCTCAGCATCGGGGTGCATCTCTTGATGACAACGAGTCGACAGTCCAACCTTCGGGCTCAACTCTACTCGAACTTCAAGCACCAGTTGAGCCTTCCACAGAATGATGTGAGCGAGTGCGGGCAATCGTGGGCTCGACGCCTTGCCATGACCATGGAAGACATCAAGGGACGGGCACTGATGAAGCGTGAAGAGGTGGATGTGATCCAGCTGGCTCTGCCCGTCTCTGGAGCCAATGACACCCAAGTCCTCAACAACCTGCGCCAGAGAGTCGCTTCTCCAGAATCTTGGACAGGACAGCGCCCAAGTGCTATTCCGATGGTGCCGGAGGAGTTGACCATGGATGTATTTCTCAATTTGCCCTACGACTCGAAAGAAGCAATTCAGAATCGTGAGTTGCCGATTGGTTTGGAGTTTGAAATGGTACAGAGTATTGCTATTTCGTTTAATCAATTAAAAGCTTGATTTATCTGTCTGATTCTGCTGAGTCATTAGAAAATCAAAACACATCCATTTATTAAATACATCACTCTGTTTGGAAAGAAATTAAGAGTGATGCCTTTGTAGGATCCTGGGAAGAATGATAGGTCTCTATAGTGAGGAGTGTCAACGTATATTAGCAGGTAAAAAGAGATTTTCTGAAATAGCCCAACAATTAATATTTGAGGTGAATCGCTAGGCACTAGAAGGAGGCTTATACTCTGATTGGTTGATTTTTATGCCAAATATAAAAGTAATTGTTGAACATGGTCTGTCAGAGATTTGGACTATTCAAAAATGGTTTGCGTGTAGGATTGGCATGTAATTGGTGGTGAGCATTCATATATTGGGAATAACACATCCATGAAGTTCCGAAACATCTTAAATCCATGCTTTCCAGTGGGTTGGTGTTAGAGGGATGCGTTTACTGGATCAAATGTTTTTAGATAAACCTTATAATAATAGAGAAGCTCGACTGAGAGTTGGATGATAGTTTATCTGCATACGATCGTAAACAAGCCGTTAAATTATTACTAAAAATGACTAATTTGGAGGGTTTCGTATGTCACCAACAGCAAAGTAAAGAAGAAGTAGCTAGTCGGTGTATTGCATCTGGAGTGCTAGTCATCTTGTAGTATTGTATCTGGAAATAAAAGTTGATTTAGATCAATCGAGTGAGTATCCAGGAAATAGTAACAGCCACTTGGAGAAAGATTCCCAAAGAAGCCGAGTACGCGTCTTCTATTGCAGAGAGGTTTTAAAATGGGTTTGTTTGACTGGATACAGAGTACAGCTGCGAATTTGTAGCAGTGGATGGTCAGCTTTGCTGCAGACACATGAATACCAGCCACTTCTGTGCTGCCTCAAACTTGTGCAGTTCCAAAGGAATAATACTTACATTTGCTCAAACATACGAGCTATTTTTCAGAAGAGGAATAATGAAGACACTAACATTAGAAGAAAATCGATAATAAATCAAAAGCACTGGATAATTCTCTAAATCAACTAAGTTTAGCGGAGAAAGAAGAAGGTTATTCGCAAAGAAAAGGAACGTCGAAATGTCTTATCGACAAAGTTTGCTTCCATTATGCGCCAAATCTTAGAATTGCCACTATCGTCAAAAGATCATCAAACATCAAAAGATTTGATAATGGACATAGGCAGTGGTGAGTGCCATTAGTAGAGAGCAGCGGTCTGGAAGTGAGGAAACGGGGAAAAGACTCAATCAAGAAAACACGGCAGAAGACATTCTGGAAGCTGGAAAGAGTTTAGATGACCTCTCCATGCTCGAAAGAAATTAACAGATAGAACAGAGGTCGCAGAGTAATATGGTAAAATAGTATTAGGATCTTCTGATACATGAGGGTCGAACAATAGCTTCTGTGGGAGAAGCCAGGAATAGCTTCCTACGATCAAGCAATTTCTGCATTATCAGCATTTGATAATGCAGTGAGATTTGCTAAGGGGCAGCCATGATAGTGGTAAACAATATGGTATGAATGTAATCACCCCTTGCCCAAGGGAGCTATCATGTACTCAGAATTAGTGGCGAAGCTGTTCCAGCTTCTCAAAATATCGTTCAGAAAGTTGGTGATGATGACTTGATTCAGAGGTACTTGAGAGTGAAATCGTAGTCTTGAATCTAGTCTTCACAGTACTAGAGGGAATGTACAATGCTATGGTTGGAGACGAATCTACAAGTGCAAGCACTTTAAGTAGTCTTTCAAATCGTATGGATGACCTCCTAAAACAAAGAAATGAAAAAATGGATAAGCTCCGCAAGTTAAATATGTTTGCTGGAAGTTCCAATGACGTCAGTGGGAAGGTAGTAGCTTAGTTGATAACTTAGCTCAAAAATCTCCAAACGGGCTTAAGCCGGGTCAAATCAAACAGAGTTTTGCAAGTTTTAGTGGTACTTTTTCCCAAGCACCCTGTGAATACTCTGGATGGGCACAGAATATCGAGGTGAGGGAAAATAAGGTTAAGATTGACGGAGATTATAAGAAGGTTCTTGAGAAAAGGCAAAGATGGTAAAAGAGCTTACTGAGGATGATGTGAAAGCGACTCAGTAGCTCATCGAGCTATGGAAGGAACCTTCCTGATAGCGGAGATAATGCTTGAAGAATTATGTTGAAAAAGAAACCAATGATCTTGTAAGAAAATGATATCAGATATACTTTAGAGGCAAGCATATAAGAGGAGAACATTAACGAAGAAGCTATAAATGATGTTTCTTTTACTTTCCTACAACAAAATGGTATAAATATTTCTCTCGGATGATCTATCAGTCTGTAGATAAGGAAAGTATGCTTCAAAATTGAGTGATAAATGGTCTGAGTTAGCGACATGCACATAATATACCTCTTACATGCTTCCATATCAAGTTCCATATTTAATCAATGGCTTAAAATCCCAGATTGGGAATACACTAACGAAATATGTGAGATTTGCGCTTCTATCAACTGCACCTGGATCTACAGTTAATAAAATGGTGGGAGAAACCATTGAGAAAATTGGAGATTGTGTAATACCGTTAGTGAATAAATTAGATGGATTTTTAGGGAGCGCTAAATTTGCGAAAGCATTACCATATGGTTTGGGATCAGCACTTGATTTTAGTGCCCAACTTTTAGATGGTAAGCAACCAGGAGAAGCGTTAATTAAAGCAGGAGCGCATGCTGGAATTGGTTTTGCCTCAGCAAAATTAGGTGCTGCTATAGGGTCACTTGGTGGTCCAATAGGGACAGTAGCAGGTGCTGGTTTAGGATGTTCTAGGTGTAGCGGGTTCCATGTTATTTGATAAATTTATGATGATAATATTGAAGAGGTGGGAAACTGGATAGGAAAAACTTATGAAGGTGCCAAAAAAAATGTGGAAAATTTTGTAGATTCTGTCAGTGATACAGCTGGAAAAATATGGGACAGTGCGGGAGATGCAGTTAATGGATTTTTCTCGGGGTTAGGTAGTGTATTTTAATAATAAGAGAAGAAATTAGCATAATTATAAATCTTTGCTTAGTTTAGGCAATTATAAGAGGATAGTTATTATGTAGATTTAATCACAGGTGATTTGATCTATTGCTCATAAGGTATCTGAATCCAAAATATTTTTGTCTTCTATCATTGGTTACCATATTCTAGGAATTGGGCTCTTTAAAAGCGTTGAATCTAACGTGGTTCTAAGTATTTATCTGTTACTGGAGTGTCCTTTGCGCTTTCGATCATTGCTGCGATTGTTTTTAATAAACGGCTATATAAGAATACAGAATTTGAAAAAGGTTGAATTTACAAAGGATGAGTATAGAGGAATTTCGAAAGCAAGTGAAAAAACATAACAAAAACCATAGTGCTACTTACCTTATTATTTATTGTTATGTTTCTCTTTTCAATGTTTCTATATCTTTTCAAGACCCAGTATATTCTTGTTACTAGTGATGGACTATGTAGTTTGTTTTTCTTATCTATTTTATACGAACGGATACAAAACGGTTCCATTTTGAAGAATATATAAATAAAAATTTTTTAAAAAGGAAGGAAAAATAATAAATGACTAACTTATTACCTGTGGTACTGTTGTTCGTCTTCATAATGGAACGATTGATGTGATGATTATAGGTAGATTTCCATTGTACAATCAAGAGGGTACAATTGGCTATTTTGATTATGTAGCATGCTTATATCCAACAGGGCAGCAAATGAAGAACTTTTATATTTTAATCAGAGAGAATATTAATGATATTCGAAGGATATCATTCGGAAAAAGAGGATGAGTTAAAGAATTATTCAAAAGGAATCAAAAGGATAGTATTAAATATCCAAAATTGAAGGTATAATTTAATTTTATAGGTTTATTTCCAAAACGATAAACTTACTAACTTTTCTCATTCGTGGGATCATATATATGTGTAAAACTATTTGTTGCTTGGCTCTTTATCAACTGTAGTGTGTTGATGAAAAGTGAACATTGAGAGAGGACGGATTCGTTCTCTCTTTTATACTCTCAACTCTCTATTTAGTGGTTAACTTGAAGTTGAAAGTAAATAAAGTTTCAAAACCATTAAAAAGTGTAACAAAATTCGAATAAGCTATATTTTTAGAGATTGTTGATCACTATGCTTTTAAATATGAAAATCAAAAACGAGGAGCTACTTTATCATTAAAGTAACTCTCGTTTTTAGTCTGTTTCTATGTCGTAAAGATGAAATTAGCGTGCTATAAGCCCAAAATTCATGATGCAAAAATATAGCTTTGTTCCTATGGAAGAGTGCCGTTTTGATATTGTGGTATAATGGAACAAGAACATTTTCCTTCTAGTACCTTGAAAATTCTATATTTTTCGCTTGCTTTTATCTCTTCTGCTATTTTCAAAAATATCCTGTCCCTTGCCGTCAAGTAATCCACCCTCATGATGTGGCTTTCTTGCTCATCGACTACAAGGGTGGTGGAATAGCCAATCTCTTTAAGAACCTGCCCCACCTCTTGGGAACTATTACCAACTTGGATGGAGCCCAATCCATGCGGGCTCTGGCTTCGATCATGCGAGAACCATGCCTCAGCCTGGTCAGGGGCAGACTACCAGCCAGACAAGGATGATATGGGGATTGAGGACCATACGATTTATCTAATCAATGAATTGGGTCAATATGAAATCTTGAATGAAGACCTATCGGGCTTAGAAGAAGCCGAAGAGATCAAGGAAGTTCCGACAGAGTTGGATGCGATTGTGCACCATATCCAAGATCTGTGTCAGGAACAAGAAATTCCTCCAGTACCACAGCCATGGTTGCCTCCCGCTCAAAGGCGCATCGCGTTAGAGGAGCTGGAAGAGGTGCAGCCAGCGGTTGCTTGGGAAGAAGAGAAATCCCTTTCCTTCCTACTTGGGATGGCGGATATCCCGCAGGCTCAGAAGCAGGAAGCCGTCTCTATCAACCTCTCCAAGGATGGGCATGTTCTTCTTTACGGAAGTCCTGGTACAGGGAAGACACACCTTCCTTCAGACGTCGGTATGGACTTGGCGAGAAAGCACAGTCCCAAGGTTCTTACCATGTACTTGATGGACTTTGGGACCAATGGTTGGCGCCCTTGTCCAAGCTTCCTGCAGTGGCAGACACCATGCTTTTTGGATCAGGCAGAGAAGATTTCTAAGTTTGTGCGGATTATGGGCGGCGCGAACTCAACCGTCATCAGAAACTCCTTGCGGACTATGGTGTAGGGACTGGAATTCTACCGAGAGGCTGGCAGCCAGCAAGAGCCGGCTATTGTTATCCTCTTAGTGTACCGCACCGGGCTTCAAGTCAAGCGCGATAGAAGCTGGTGTGGTACGGTATCAGAAAAGTATTTTCTACCTTAACGATTTTTCCAAGCTTGGTAGCGAGTGTCAATCAAGAGTTGGGTTAGGCGTCCCATGGTTTCTCTTTCTTCGGGAGTGAGGATTGAGCTTGGACAAAGAGATGGTGAATGTGTTCAAATAACCTTGAAGGAAGAAAAGATCGTTGATGGAGGAGATGCCTGCATCAAGAATGATTCCGAAAAAGAGGTCGAAGTAGAGCTGCAGTTCTTCGTCAGGAACTGTTTTCAACCCATTCCTTGAAAGTAGTATCGACTTGCTGGCTGTCACTATTGGTCTCATCCAGTTGGACAAAGTGTTTGTCTTCAACCTGCCAACTAAAGGTGTCGTGCTGGGCAATACCACCTAGAGCAGTGCTTCGAACGACGATATCAGGAATTTCTAGCATCATCCCGATGATAGACCCTTGTGGGACAAATACTTTTTGTTCTTTCCATCATGTTTTGATAGCCAGCTTTTTTTGGTTAGTTCCTGTAAGTCCAGGCGCATCAAAAAGTATAGACAGAGACAATGTTTTTTGTAAGAGTGGGTCGAGTTGACTGGCAGCATAGACGGCTAGATTGCCCCCTTTTGAGTGCCCTGCTAGAATAACCTTTTGGTTAGGATGTTGAGCCAAAAAGTCCTGTAAATACTGGAGGGCATGTTTTTGAGCTGGGATTTCCTTCATATAGGTCATATGGAAATCTTCTTTCCAACCAATAATACTATCATCCGTACCGCGAAAAACAAGCAAGTAGGTATCGAGACTGATACGATAAGTCATAGCTGCAAACTGTTTTTGCAATTCAGGATCAATATCATTGATAAAGTTTGAGAGTTTGCAATTTTTAAATCGTTTGTGTTGAGAGAGTTGATCCAACAACTGGAGGCGGTTCTTATTGGTCAGCATAGTCGTTTCTCTAGGGATTTGAGGTGCTAGATCTATGAGACGCTTTGGTTCTTGAGCGGCTACATCATCAAAAAGGAAGATAGGTTAATTCAGTCAAAGCAAGGACATCTAACTCGTTCACGGGAAGGTCATAAAAGGAATCGTATGCTACATCATTCAAGTAGTCAAAAATATTGGCCATAAAAGCTCCTTTCTCTATGTTTATCCTACCACATTTACATAGAATTAGCTAGTAGGCTTGTTTGGATGACCTAGCAGAGGTTTGATTCAGATATACAGGAGACAGACTGCTCCTATTTCAAACCTCTAAACGAGCTTACTTGTATATTTTTGCTATCAATCCCATTTTTCCTTTAAAAATTCTTCATCTCATTTACATCATCAGGTTGTCCCGGTGATAAGATAGCTGGCTTGATTGCCGTATTCATCAATAGCACGTTTTTAAAAATTCTTGACTTTGAGAAAAGTTCATCGCTAGTTTTATAAGTAAAATTCGATGTCTTTTTGAGCCAGCTCCTTCATCTCATTATCGAAAATAGTAACTCCTTTGTCAAAAATGGTTGAGAATAATCGGACATTTACCAGCCCATTCTTTTGATAAGGGGCGTAGAGCAGAAATTCAACATCAGATGCAAAGCAAACTAGTGGCTGATTCATATCTTTAACGGTCAAAAGAGGAATCCAGCCAACTCATCTCAATCTCACTGCCAGCCGGTAAAATGTGTCAAGGTTTCCTTTAAAGAGGCTACCACTATTATGAGTTAAAATGAGGATTTCATCTTCATCAGGTGTTGAGGCAATGGTTAGCCATCGACTGGTTTGCTCTCCCTTAGCTTCGTTTTTATTAGTAGTAGAAGACGTATCAGGAGTGTAAACTTAGCATAAGCCCCAGCTTTTCCAGATTTGATGACTCGGTTTTGTGATATGAATTAAATATAGATCTCCGCTGGGGTTTTTCGATGGATTTTATCGATAATGTCTGACTTCGTCCAAGATAAGCGATGGCACCCCAAGTTATAATAGCATAGCGCTCCAAGTGTTGATAGAATGATAATAAACATACCTCTTTTCATTTTTATGACTCCCTGTTCTCAATTTTATGAATGAACTAAAAACAAATTCATTCATATCTTTTCCAAAAATAAAGAAATCCATTCTTTATTTTAGAACTCCTTTTATGAAGTTGGTTGCAAGTATTTCAACGGTCTTGCCAATATCTGGAAAAATCTTTTTCCGTGATATGCATATCCATGTAGTAAAAATAGGTTGTAAACTTGTAAGATATCTTGAATCTTTTCTGGCGAATACCCTTCACCTTGCATACGATTTGTAAAAAGTTTTAACTAGAAACTGATGAAATGGTTTGCGACTTTGCCTTCTTCCGAGGAATAGTAGCTGTGTAACTCATCTGCTATGGCAGGATTGTACCATTCTGCAAGGATTTTTATTGGAAGAAACGAGAGTTCTGGACTGAGCAAAGAGTTGACCAATGAGGTCGGTCATGTCAATTTCCCCAATCTAGTTCTTCGATCATAGCTTTGGCGAACACGGTTGTTTTCATCTATATAGATGTCTAGAAAAAATGGCTTTACTCTCGTAATAGTTATAAAAAGAGCAGACTGCTACACCAGCTTGCCTAGCAATTTCTGAAATTCCTGTCGCCTTGTAACCTTTTTCGAAAAAAACGTCATAGCCGCTGTTTTTAAAAGCTTGTGTCCAATATGATTTAATCCTCCTTGCTTCATGAATGAATAATTTTTTATTCGTTCATTCACATTCTAACAAATCATGGCTAGCTTGTCAATAAGAAGGCTAGATCTATTAAATAAGTGAAAGAAACGCTAACTAAATGAGCACAAAAAGGAAAATATAGGATAAGGCTGGAACTATAGTTAAAAATAAGGTATGATATCAATGGGATTATTCTCTATTTAGCTTTCGCTTCCTAATCTGGATTTGAAAAATAGATAGCCGAATAGTTGAGATACTAATCCATAGATTTTATTAAGGCATTTGATATTTTGAACAAGAGTAAAGGAGGAGCGCATGCACAAGATTTTTACTAGTAGAAGATGACCAAGTCATTCGGCAACAAGTGGGAAACTGCTCTCTGAATGGGGCTTTGAAGTCGTTTTGGTAGAAGACTTTATGGAAGTGTTGAGTTTATTTGTCCAGTCGGAACCTCATTTGGTTCTCATGGATATTGGTCTGCCTCTTTTTAATGGTTACCACTGGTGCCAGGAGATTCGCAAGATTTCCAAGGTACCTATCATGTTTCTGTCTTCGAGAGATCAGGCTATGGATATCGTCATGGCGATCAATATGGGAGCGGATGACTTTGTAACCAAAGCCTTTTGACCAGCAGGTCCTCCTTGCCAGGTTCAGGGCTTATTGCGCCGTTCCTATGAGTTTGGGCGGGATGAAAGTTTGCTAGAGTATGCAGGTGTCATTCTCAATACCAAGTCTATGGATCTGCACTATCAAGGTGAAGTCCTGAGTTTGACCAAGAATGAGTTTCAAATTTTGCGGGTTTTGTTTGAATATGCGGGCAATATCGTGGCGCGTGATGACCTGATGCGGGAACTCTGGAACAGCGACTTTTTCATCGACGACAACACCTTGTCTGTCAATGTTGCTCGTTTGCGCAAAAAGTTGGAGGAACAAGGATTAGCTGGCTTTATCGAAACCAAGAAAAAGGGATAGGATACGGACTGAAACATGCTTGATTGGAAACCATTTTTCTAGCCTATCTTCGCTCTCGTAGTCGGATCTTTTGTCTATATTTTTTTCGTTGGGTTTTCTTGTCCTACTCTTTCAGTTTTTATTTGCTAGTCTAGGATCTTATTTTCTTTACTTTTTCCTGCTCAGTAGTTTTTTGACCTTTTTATTTTTGGCTTGGGATATATTTGCAGAAGCTCAGCTTTACCGTCAGGAAGTGCTCTATGCTGAGAGAGAGCCCAAGTCTCCTCTGGAATGTGCGCTAGTAGAAAAACTCGAAGAGCGTGAGTCTGAATTGTATCAAAAGAAGTCGGAAGCGCAGAGCAAGCTGACGGATTTGCTTGATTACTACACCTTGTGGGTTCACCAAATAAAGACGCCCATTTCGGCTAGTCGCCTTTTAGTAGCAGAAGTCTCTGATCGGGAGGTCAAGCAGCAGCTGGAACAGGAAATCTTTAAGATTGACTCCTATACCAATCTGGTGTTGCAGTATCTTCGTTTGGAAAGTTTCCACGATGACTTGGTATTTGAAAAGGTTCAAGTGGAGGATTTGGTGAAGGAAGTGGTTCGCAAGTATGCCCTTTTCTTTATCCAAAAAGGACTGACGCTCAATCTCCATGACCTTGACAAAATCATCGTGACCGATAAGAAGTGGCTGTTGATCGTCATTGAACAAATCCTCTCAAACAGTCTCAAGTACACCAAGGAAGGTGGGTTAGAGATCTATATGGAAGGTCAGGAGCTCTGTATCAAGGATACGGGGATTGGGATTAAAAACAGTGATGTGCTCGAGTCTTTGAACGTGGTTTTTCAGGCTACAATGGCCGTTTGACCCAGCAATCATCTGGACTGGGCCTCTACCTATCTAAGAAAATTTCTGAAGAACTCGGCCACCAGATTCGCATCGAGTCTGAGGTTGGGATAGGAACAACCGTTCGCATCAAGTTTTTCCAATAGGAATCTGATGATTGAGTAAGCAAGTCATAGTTGATGATAACCTTATCCATCTGTGGAATTTTTGTTCTAGTCTATATCTCTATTTTCATGATAACGTTTAGAATTTACTGTAAGATTGTCCAGATGTAAAAATATTACACTAGGAAACGACTAGAATATAGTCAAACAATAAAAAGAGGCAAAAATGAAAGAAAGTTATTTTGACGGAGGAATCATAGATTATATTGGATACTCTATCTTAGTAGCCATAATTTTCAGGCTTATCTTGGGGAACGCACACCTTGGGCGGTTTGCATGATGCAAAATTGAAAACCATCATCACGTTTGGGATCTATTGCTTCTGATTGAAAATAAAAATGAGGCAATGGATTGTCGAACACACCAATCTTGTTTAAAAGATTAAACGGCATCTTCTTTAGAGGAGATACCGTTTTTCTTTTCGGATAAGGAAACAAAAATTTCTTCCTTTCTATCTGTTCAATTGATAGATTTAGTCGGAGAAAGACTGTAAAATTTTTGATATAATGTTAAGGATGGACTGACGGATGCTTAAAGGATAATTTTCAAAAAAATAACAGGTGAGAAGAAAAATATGTAAGATTGAACAGAAGTCTCTCTACCATCATCCATGCAGAAACAAGATTATATGAAATAAAAGGAGTAACCAATGACTGGAAATTATTCAACACGTGAATACCGTGAGAAATTATATGATGATCTTCATGTTCGATTAAGAGATACAGTGATTTTGATGTGTGCGATTTTTATTGCCTCTATAGGTCTAAATATGAATTCAACAGCTGTCATTATTGGAGCCATGCTGATTTCCCCTCTTATGACATCGATTGTTGGACTCGGATTTGGTTTAGCTATTTTTGATACGCGTTTAATCAAGCAATCTTTAGAGGTTTTATTTACTCAAGTATTGGTCAGCTTGCTTGTTTCGACTCTGTATTTCTGGATTTCTCCCTTATCTTATGCAAGTAGCGAATTGATTGCACGAACCTCTCCAACCATTTGGGATGTTCTCATTGCTATTGCTGGTGGGATAGCAGGTGTAATTGGGTCAAGGAAAAAAGAAGCAAACAATATCGTGCCAGGAGTAGCCATTGCAACAGCTCTGATGCCACCTATCTGTACTGCAGGATATGGTTTAGCTAACGGAAATGTACGATTTTTATTTGGGGCTCTCTATCTTTTCTTGATCAACTGTGCCTTTATCATGCTAGCCAACATTATTGGAACAAGAATTTTGATGAGAAAATCTCCCTTAAGTTCATTTAAAGAGCTAAACATTAAAATGAAAATTGGCTTGATATCCTTGATTGTATTATTGGTTCTTCCAGCCAGCTATTCAGCAGTCACTCTGACGATGGATCAAGCACGAAAAGAAGGGATCAAACAGTTTGTAGGAAAAGAGTTCGCCAATCATACGGTCATTAATCAAGTCTATAAGTCAAGGGACAATGAATTAGTCTTGACGGTTGTTGGAGATCCGATTTCAGAAGAAGAATTAGAAAGGATCCACCAAAAACAAGCCTCTTACGGTATTCAATCTGTTCAATTAAAAGTCAATCAAGTCCATAATTCGATAAAAATTAGATAGTGAGATGACCAAGGAATTTTATGAAAACATTAACAAGTATATCGATCAAAAACTCTCTGAAAAAGATTCACAAAAAGATCTCGTAAAAGAGAAATGAAGCAGACAAGGATTGAGGATATTGAACTTATCTAACCCATGGAAGCAAAATGTTGGGAGGATATCCTATATCCAACAGTTAGTGGATAGAAAGGATTGTTGATGAGGATACCATTTGTGGTGGTTTAACCAATCACTACTAGCTCAGGTTAAATAAAATATAAAAAGCAACAACTATTTCAGCTGTTGCTTTTAACCCACTACAGTTGACAAAGAGCCTAATTTGTTTGTCTCACTTGTAGGTGTTACTACAGGTTACTCTCCATTCTACCCTATTAGAAGTTATTAGCGATTCTTTCCATTCAACTAGCTTCTTTTTGAACCTTTAGAGTTATATTCCCTTCTTTTTCATAAACTCGCTTACATTAAATTTATTTTCTATTTCTTTACGCATTTGTTATAGTAACCCTGCATACGATGCAGAATATTTTGTATCAGAAGCTATGCGTATGAATTCCTTTTTATTTGCTTCTCTGAAATTATCTTGAAAAATACTTGCCATACTATATAACCTCCAAAATTAAAAAAATTATCTTTAATTATTTCTAAAAATTTATTTCATTATTATCTTTTTCAGTATCGTCAGATATAAAATGTCCTAGTATTCTAATATTTTCCATATTTTTGCGCATAACCTCATATTATAGCTCATTGTTTCAGTTATTGCAATAGCGATATTCTAAAAAGGCGCTTTTAATGCTAAATCATCCTTAAAGCTTTTCTTTGTATTGACATACTCTGTGAAATCATACATACTATATCGATTAATCTTCTCTGTATTTGAAATATTATTGCTTGATATATTAAAAATTAATGAGTTATTAGCGTTAGATTTAATTCTTCTTTGTAGCAGCGTTTGTACTACCATAAAAACACTATTAGATACTGTGATACGACTTGTTTTTATCTGGTCCTCCTTCAGAGAAATATGAAATCGTCATCTATAAAAGCCTCATAAATATAATTCGTATTGTTATCAGATTCATATAGATAAATCTTTTATGGAATAGAGCAGTTTGTAATAAAAAGCTTCTTTATTTTTTTCATTAAACAATCTTTTTAAAGAATCTTTTCAATCTTTACAAAAGATTTTATCAAAATTTTTGAACTAACCTTTGGTTTATAATTGTACTATTCACATCAATAAACGAAGCTTCTTTGGATATTCTATCTAGTTCAGTAGGCAATCTAGCTTTCATTTTTAAAACATCTATCTCCCTGAGGGAGTTTATTGCTTTGTAAAAGTCTCGACCATCTTGATACTGAAGTTGCTCGGAAAGTAAATCATATTGCTCAAATGACTTAGTTATATGAGATAAATGAATTATATTATCTTGAATCAATATGGAATAATATCTCGAAAATTTCTTCAAGTAAAATATTTTTATTCCTTGTTTCATTCCATTTATTTATAAACGCTAATATTAAAATAACAATAAATACATAGTCCAATCTGTAATATGTCATTTACTATTTTGCTATAATTACCAGTTTCTTTTCTCATAGTAGACAACAAGGGCTTGATTATAGTTATCAATGCTGTTATAAATGTTAGCCAACCAGTTATTTTACCTGAAAATAGAACTCTCTTATAAAATTTTTAAAATCATTTCTATCCGGCAGCTTATCAAGCAGAAAATAGATTGCTTTTAACATATATAACCCCCAAAAATAAATAAATTACATAAATTATAACATAAAAAGTTAAGCGATTACAAATAAGGAAATTTCTTCATGAAGAAACATGCAGATGACTTATAATAAATAAAGGATAAACAGAATATATTAAACTATATATAAATTATAACGCATCCTACATTAAACCAAAAGTGAAGAAAGTTTTAAGTATTTGGAAAAGTTAACAATAAAGAAAAATAGAGAATTGCTACTGACCCCAAAAGTTAGATTTTTCTGTATAACTTTTGGGGTCCAGTTCAAACTCAAGTGATGAATCAAAATTAGCAGTATTAACCAAAAGTGAAACAAGCGTATTTAGGGGCAATGGATATACTAGGGAGCTTGTTCCAATTTATTTTAGTGCTATAAAAATAAGTCACCAACTGGAATTATTATAGTCTCAGAAGAATTAAGCTGATTTTTAACTATTTCATTTCTATTCCTTATTTCTCAACACGAGATTTGTTGACGATATCAGCAAGATTGCTGCAACAAAGTCATTAACTAAGACAGTTTGTGTTTCTTTTTGGCCGTAGCGGCGGACATTAACAGTACTGTCTTCTACTTCCTTTGTCACCAACGATTAGCTGATAGGAATTTTGCTAGTTTGAGAAGCGCGAATCTTGAACTGCATTTTTCATTACGTTCATCCACATCAGCACGGATACTACGGTCACGGAGTTTCTTAGCCACTTCCCCAAGCGTAGTCCACGTGTTTTTCGTTAGATACTGGGATGAGGGTTACTTGGTGCGGTGCGTTTCATGTTGGGAAGGCACCCTTGTAGTTTTCAATCAAGATAGCTGTGAAGCGTTCCATGGTTGAGATAACTCCACGGTGGATCATAACTGGACGGTGCTCTTCGCCATCAGCTCCGATATATTTAAGGTCGAAGCGTTCTGGAAGCAAGCAGTCAAGCTGGATAGTTGAAAGTGTTTTTCTTTACCAAGGGCAGTTTTAACCTGGATATCCAATTTTGGTCCGTAGAAGGCTGCTTCACCTTCGGCTTCAAAGTAGTCCACACCCATTTCATCAAGGGCAGCACGAAGCATGGTTTGGGCATTTTCCACATCTCATCGTTATCAAAGTACTGTGTGAGTATCTTGAGGGTCGCGAAGAGAGAGACGGAAGCGGTATTCAGTCAAGTTGAAGTCTTCATAAACATCGATAATCAACTGAAGGGCGCGTTGGAATTCTTCTTGGATTTGTTCTGGAGTAACGAAAACAGGTGACCGTCGTTGAGTGACATCTCACGCACACGTTGAAGACCAGTCAGAGCACCTGATTTTTCATAGCGGTGCATCATTCCGATCTCAGCGATACGGATTGGCAACTCACGGTAAGAGTGAACATGGTGTTTGAAGACTTGGATGTGGGTGTGGGCAGTTCATTGGACGAAGGACAAATTCTTCCCCGTCACCCATGTCCATGGTTGGGAACATATCTTCACGGTAGTGATCCCAGTGACCAGAAGTCTTGTAAAGTTCCACAGAGGCAAGTGGTGGAGTGTAAACGTGTTGGTAGCCTGCAGCCATTTCCCTTATCGACAATGTAGCGTTCCAATTCACGACGGATTGTCGCACCATTTGGCAAACCAGAATGGCAAAACCTTGTCCAACTTCTTGAGAAATCATGAAGAGGTCGAGCTCTTTACCAAGTTTACGGTGGTCACGTTCTTTGGCTTCTTCACGCATTTGAAGGTAGTTCTTCAAGTCTTTCTTGTCAAACCAAGCTGTACCGTAGATCCGTTGCATCATAGCATTGTCACTATTTCCACGCCAGTAAGCACCAGCCACATGGAGAAGGTGGAAGATTTGGATACGACCTGTTGATGGGACGTGAGGTCCACGGCAGAGGTCTACGTATTCACCTTGACGGTAGATAGTCAAACCACCTTCATCTTCTGAGTGCTCTTCAATCAATTCCAACTTGTAAGGGTCATTTTTGAAGATTTCACGTGCCTCATCTTTCGATACTTCCTCACGAATAGAAGGGAAGTTTTCTTTGACGATTTTTTGCATTTCTTCTTCAATACGAGGCAGGTCTTCGTTAGAGATTTGACCAGCAGTATTGTCCGTATCATAGTAGAAGCCATCTTCGATAGCTGGACCAACTCCCAAGTGAATGTCTGGGAACAGGCGACGAGCTGCTTGGGCGAACAAGTGAGCAGCTGAGTGGCGCAAGATTGGAAGGGCATCTTCGTGATCAGGTGTCACAATTTCGATGCTTCCATCCTCAGTGATAGCACGAGTCGTGTCGATGAGTTTGCTGTTGAATTTACCAGCAAGAGCTTTTTAGCTAGGGAATTGCTGATAGATTGGGCAATTTTCAAAAAGTTGTAACGCCAGATTCGAATTCACGAACAGCGCCATCTGGGGAAAGTAATCTTAATCATGGTTTTCTCCTTAAATATTTATTCTATTTTTGTTGGACAATTTTAAGAGCTGAGCAACTTCTTCCGCAGTCTGATTCTCTGATTGACTACCATCTGTTATGAGGCTAGGGATAGCCTAATCTCAGCTTCCTTACGAAACCATTTGAGCAAAAAGAATGTCCGTTGCATCCAGTTTTTCAAAAGCTTGATCAGGTTGGTTGTACCTCTAAGACATAGAACCCATTCTCTGATATAATGCTTTTTGAAAAATCAGCTGTCGGAGTCAGCATAGATAGGAAGATGCTGGGCATTCAAGCTTCTTTTTACAAAGTGAGGCAAAAGTCCCTGCTCCTCCACCAAGAGAGGTCTGTTTTTGATATCAAGTAAGATTTTACATAAGCGAAAAATCTCTTCATAAAAGCGCCATTCTTCATCTGCCATCTCTTCTGGATTTCTCATCCAGATTTGTTCTGGATTTCATCCCGCCTAAGAAGGCAAATTGGCTGTGAGTCTGCACTTGCTTGACTCATCATCTTCTACCAAATCATCCAGTTTGATATGAAGTAGTTGATACCGTCTAGCAAGAAGTGAGGCACTGTGTGACTTTCCACAAGGCGATCCGCCAATCATATAAAGCATCATTCTTCCTCCTCTGACAAATAAAACGACATCCTCAAAGCGACGTCGCAACGTGGTTCCACTCTTCATTTATGCAGGTCAAAAAGACCTACACCTCTGATTGGCTTTTAACGTGGCCACCGTTTTATGTTTTCATAAAAGTCAGTAGAGTAGTATCAGTTTAGGCTCTATGCGTTTCCAGCAACCACGCACTCTAGTGAAAGTGGACTAAGTGACTAGTCTCTATGCACTACTATAGCATGATTGCGAGATTTTTCAAGGATTTTGTGAAAGTATTTTTCCTCTCTGGAGCATATGTTAATACCTGAACCTGAAGCCATACCAAGTAGGGCAAAGAGTTCATAAGTCTAGGGAAATAAACGAGAATGAATTCATTGAAAGTGATGATGGTAAAGCAACAGAGAAGAGTAATACTGAGTAGCCACCACAGTGAGAATTGGAAACGGTAGGCTATAAAGAAGGGACACGATGAAGGTTGCCAAAAGGGTGAAAAAGAGGATAATGTTATAAATGTAAAGTCCTTTCAGCGTATAAGGGTCAGAAATCAGCAGTAACAGCAACTCATAGAGAGGCCAGTAAAAGAAGAATATGACAAGGTAGTAAGGGATATACTTAAGATATTTCCGCATGGCAATAGTCCTCCAATCTGCAAAAATTGAGAGAGGTTGAATACCATATAATCCTAAATGAAGGGGAGCTCTCACCCTATATTATAGCACGATTTGGAAGCTCTTACAAGTTGATCAGGTAAGTAGTGATAGTGATTTTTCTGAGTGTTTTCTGCTATAATACTAACAGAAGAAGTAAGAGGAAAAGAGAGAAAGAATGACTAAAATAGCAGTTCTTTCAGATATACATGGAAATATGATCAGCTCTGGAAGCCGTACTGGCTGATGCAAGAGCGGCAGAGGTAGAAGAGTATTGGCTTTTTGGGAGATATTCTCATGCCTGGAACAGGACGTAGAAGGATATTGGATCTCTGATAGTCTTTGCCCATCACCGAAAGAGTGCTGGGAAATTGGGAGAACAGTCTCATGCGTGGTTTGCATCGAAGCTAGATCCAACAAAAGCGAGTCATCGCTATCTCCCTACGCCAATGCCAGTATATCTTAGAAGAGATTAGTCCCTGAAGAAATCGAAGACTCCACAATCAACCCATGCAAGTTCATCGTCAGTTTGGTGATTTGACAGTAGGAATCACTCACTCATCTCCTGATAAAAACTGGGGTAGAGAGTTGATCTCATACGGGAAAAACAAGAAGATTTTGATAGATTGGTGACGGAGCCGCATGCTTTCTATCGCAGGTATGGCCATATTCACTAACAGTTACTTCGTTACGGAAGTGATTGACAGTTGATTCTTAATCCAGGTTCGATTGGGCAACCCTTCTTTTTAGATGCGAAGTTACGTAATGACTTGCGTGCCCAGTATATGATTTTTGGAATTTGATGCAGCAGGTTTGTCTGATATTGATTTTCGTCGAGTGGATTATGACGTAGAGGCTGAATTGCAGCTGGCTAAGGATTTAAAAGCTTCCTTATTTCCAGATTTATTATGAAAGTTTGGTAAATGGGATTCATCATACCACAACGCGAGCTTTTTGCATGAAATTGCCAAAGAACAGGGCATGATGCTGAGTTGAATGCGTGGCTGGAAGGTGGTAACAACTGACACATTACAACGCAAAAGGGTATAATGGTTATCTGATAGGATGTGGAAAGTGAGAAGAAGATGAAATTTCTAAGTCGATTTACGATTGCGACTCATATGTTAATCATCATTGCCATCAAGAGTCAAGAGAGTAAGGTAAACTCAGTGATTTTCTCGCGGCCGCCAGCGTTGCCAATCCGGTCATTATTCGCAAAAACCTTGTCCCAACTCAAAAAGCTCAAACTGATATCGCTGCGCGGACCGGCGGTACCGAGATTCTCAAAGACTTCTTACAAGATATTAGTCTTTTGATGTTTATCAGGCAGTCGAATGTTTAGAGAAAAATCTGGTGAAACTCTTTAGTTTCCATGACAATCCCAACCCAAACTGTCCAGTAGGGGCCAATATTCATGAAGTTTTGATCAAAAATTGCTGGATATCCAAGAAGCGATGGAAACCCAGCTTCTGTCAGACGTGAGTCATGGCTCAGGTTGTGGCAGATGCAGAAGCAAGAATAGTGAAAATAAGAGGGCTAGGCTCCTTTCCTTTTCTATTGCCACAATTATGGTACAATGTAGTCAACTGTAAAGGAGGAGACTATGTACTTTATTACAGGATTTTTCGCTGTCCTACTCTCTCTTGCTCGTAGAGACACGTAGTCTCTGGAATCCAGCTCTCGCTGTTTGTCTCTGCTGCTCTTTCTTTATATGTCCATTGCACAATCTACGTTGGCAAGCAAGAGCAGTGCACACATGGTTTTCTTTGCAGGGATCCTCATGCCCCTTTAGTTTTTCTATGGTCCTTTATTTATAACGGCAGGATTTGTAAGTTATTGAAAAGCAGAAGGAAAATCCAAGGCAAATTATTTTGTCTCTTGGGATTAGTCTGCGTAGACTCCTATTCTTTTTGTGATCATGATGCGACTCGAGTGAGCCGATACCAAGGGCATTTGTTCTACAACTTGCAAATCATCTAGTGAATATTATCTTTTCTTTGATTGTCTCGTATTTGATTTGGCTTTGCTTTGCAGGATTTCTGCTTTATTTCAACATTCTGTATCTTTTATTCCTAAGACATTATGATTTTATCATCTATTCACGGAGACAGGCTTTGTTGAATGGAGAAAAAGTAACTCCCCTTACTTAAGAGCCGTATTGACAAGTGCTGTAGAGGCTTTATCGTCAGTCGTCCAATCCCAACGTTAAACCTCATTGCCAGTGGAGGTCAAGGTGGGGACGAGAAAATTTCTGAAGCTCAGGCACTTGTAATTATTTGCTGGAAGAAACGGATGTTCCGAGAGAAGCCATTCTCCCAGAGGAAAGCTCTGACAACGACCTATGAGAATCTCTTCTTTTTCAAAGAAATGGGAGAGAAACTGTAGCAAATCCACGTTTTTCTTGTGACTCAATGACTATCATGTTTTTCGTACCAGCACTCATGCCTCGTCGTGGCTGGATGAAGGAGATGGCCTTGGTTGTCGGACAGTCGCCTACTATATTCCATCGGCCTTTATCAGAGAACATATTGCCCTATGTGTGAAGATAAAAATGGATTTTATCGCCTTCTATGTTTTGTTGATTTTAGCTCTGATTTTCTTATAGAGGTATTTTTATGAGAATATGTGACTCGTTAGAGATGTAAAATTCATGTTGTTATTGTCCGATTTTTGCTTATGGCAAAATGGTTTTAGTTGTTTTAGGATAGTTTGTAAGGTTACGACCGCTTGCTTTCCTTGTTGTGGTTGGTAGAGTAATTGGAAATAGTCGCGAATAGTTTCTTCAAATTGTTTGGGAGGAGAGCGCAATGGGTCTTTGCGTACCCAGCATTCGCTTTTTCACCTGGGATGGTTTGCTCATTGAGGCAGACAGCAAGTCAAAGTGAGGAAGCAAAAATTCACTTTGCACGATGATTCATGCTAAGAAAATCTTGGCGTTTGATAGCTCAATTTGATGAGAGAAGGAAGGCATGGCTTGTTTGCTCAGCAAAAAGGAGCTGTTTTCTAATGATATGCTGAGCTTCTGAGGATAGGGAATCTGGTAAGTCTTTTGGAGAGAAGCAAGCGTCCCATTTGGATCGTATAGGATTTTGCTCATGGAGTAGATTGTGCCTACATACAGGTTGTATAAGCATTTTGGCTTGATGCTGAAAAATCAGTTGAGTTTAGTTCTTGTTCAAACGACTCCAGCGAGACGATAAATCAACTCGATTTGGATACCGTTGTTTAGCACGCGTCGTCCCTCTAGTTCCCAAAACTGGTTTCCACTTCTATATAGGAGCAAGTAGTTGCTAAGAATGATTTGACGAGTTTTTCGTCAATAGGTGAGTTGAGATGAGACATAAACGTCATAGTCGAATTTTTGATCGTAGGCTTTGTCCTGCACGAGAACCACCAAGAGCGATAGCTTCTACTTGTTCCAGTTGAGAGAATTTTTGCAAAGTTCTGTGGATCATGATTTTTCTCCTGCTTTACGGTTTTAAAGTCATTTTACCAAAAAGTAAAAACGTTTGCATAGTATTGAGTTGCTGCTTTTTCATTTTATAGCATGAACCCTTTGTTTTGAGTCTCACATTTCTTTTTTATTCTGCTGCTTGTTGCCAACGTTTGGCTAGCATGCGAGACGGCTGAGAGATTGATAGGTTAAAGCTCAAAAGTAGATGAGGGCAATCAGGATGTAAAAGGCTAAAGGACCTGCTCTGGTTCGAAAATAGCGTCCCATGAGATTTATGGCTAGCGCCAAAAGAGTTCTTTGTAGGGCGATAACCGAGTAGGAGAGACTGGTATCCTTAATCACGGTTACAAACTGAGAAATGATAGCTGGCAGCATTTTGCAGATCAGCTTGTGGAGAATGATGGTAGAGGTTTGCGCTGAAGTGAATCCTTCGACATTCCTGCTTCTGTACTGGCCCCTTGTCCACGGCATTGAGGCCACCTCCGGATAATCTCAGCCAGCATGCTGCAGGTGAAAGAGGTGAAGGCAGTAATACAGCTGGTGTGGACTTCATCTTAAACTACCAAAAAGATGGTGAAAATCCAGAGGAGGTTGGGAACGTTACACAAACTCGATATAAATGCTGGAGATGATCCGTAAGATAGGATTTTTCCATTTCTCGTGACGGCTAGCAAATGTTCCGATCAGGGTTGATAGGACGATAGCAATCGGGAGAAATGAGAGGGTCGAGCCAAACCTTTAAAGATAAAGACTAGGTTATCTGGGGTCAAAACTTCAAAATGGATCTCCATAGTAACCTCCTAGAGTGAATAGGCTTTTTTGTTGGCTCGCTCCATCTTGCGACCAAACTGGGCGACAGGGAAGCATAGAGCAAAGTAGAGAAGTGCGGCACCTAGAAAGGCAGGGATGTAGTTTCCGTTTAGAGCCGACCAAGACTTGATTGCACAAACATCAAGTCTCACTCCAGAGATGATAGCAACTGTAGAGGTATTCTTGATGAGGTTAACAATTTGGTTGGTCAATGGAGGGAGAATGATACGGAAGGCCTGAGGCAAGATAATCAAGCGCATAGCACTGATATAGGTGAAACCTTGCGACAAGGCGGCCTCCATCTGACCGCTAGGAATAGACTGAATCCTGAACGGATAACCTCAGCGATATAAGCTCCGTGATAGAGCCCGACGCAGAGAACAGCTGTCCAATAAATCGGAATCATGATGGTGTGTTCACTGATAAGAGGCAAACCATAAAAAACGATGACAAACTGCACCAAGAGGGGAGTATTTTGGTAAAATTCGACAAAGATACGAGCCAAAATCTCAAAAATTTGACGTTTGCTGGTTGACTAGGACTCCAAAGATGATTCCAAAGACCATAGCAAGGATAAAGGATCCAACCGCTAGGGCAAGGGTGAAGAGGAAACCATTGAAAAATTGTCCAAAATCCTGAAAATAGGCTGTCCAAGATGATAAATCTGTCATGGGGTGTCCTCCTTAATCTGCGGTATGGCTAGATGGTTTGAGCTTGTAACGGTCATAAAGTTTCTGCAAACTACCGTCCTTACTCCATTTAGTGACCAAGCTATCAAGATAATCGTTGAGCTCAGTGTTTGATTTCTTGGTAACAATACCGTAGTCTGATGGCTTAAAACTATCATCTAGCAGTTCTGTTCGTTTACTGGTGTAGCCAGACAGAATAGAACGGTCTACGGAAAAGGCGTCAATACGATGGGCATGAAGCGAAGTAATCAATTCTGGATAGGAACCAAGTTCTACAAACTTAAACTTCAGGCCTTTCTTTTTACCTAGTTCGGTAATCAAGCGTTGAGTAATGGAACCTTGGGCAACTCCGATCGTTTTACCATTCAGGTCTTCAATGCTTTTGATATTGGCAGATTTATTGACCAAAAAACCAGAAGCGTCCGTGTAGTAGGGACTGGTGAAGTTGTAGAGTTTTTTACGTTCTTCTGTGATGGTAAAGGTCGCGATATCCAAATCGACCTGTTCATTGTCAAGAAGTGGGCCACGGGTTTGAGCGGTAACAGGAACATAGCGAACCTTGATCTTGAGTTCGTCCGCAATCATCTTGGCAAGGTCAGTTTCGATACCAGAATAAGTCCCTGTCTTGGGATCCTTGTAGCCGAAATTGGGAACGTCTTGTTTAACACCTACAACTAGCTCGCCTCTCTTTTGAATGTCTGCGACACTGGTATCAGCCTGAACTGGTTTGGCAGTAGCAAGGCTGAAAAGGCTAATCAATAATGCGGATAAAAAGAATTTCTTTTTCATAGGCGCCTCCTTATTTGACTTTGTCACTTTCGTGGTTGATAATTTTGCTGAGGAACTGTTGGGCACGAGGTTCGCTTGGATTGTCGAAAAAGTCGTCGACATCTGTCGTATCTACTAAGACTTCTCCGTCGGCCATAAAAAGATGATGCGGTCGAGCAACTTCTCACAGGCAAAGCCCATTTTCATGGGTAACGATGATCATGTTCATCCTGTCGTGTGCCAGATTTCTGCATAACTGCTAGAACATCTCCGATAGTCTCAGGATCAAGAGCAGATGTTGGCTCATCAAAGAGGAGGAGTTCGGATGCATAGCAAGTCCGCGTGCAGATGGCTATCCGTTGTTTTTGTCCACCAGAAAGCATGGCTGGGATAAGAATCTTTCTTTGTCCCACATATTTACAAATTCCAGATATTTTTGGGCTGTTTTTCAGCTTCTTTTTATCAATTCCTAGAACTTTTAACGGTGCAAGTGTCACATTTTTCTAACACTGTTTTTGTGTGGATAAAGGTTAAAATGTTGGAAAAACCATGCCGACTTCCTTACGAGAGGAACTAAATCTTTCTGACTAGCACCTGCTACTTGGTGTCCATTGACTAGGAGACTTCCTTTGTCAACAGCCTCTAAAACCATTTGATAGTACGGATAAGAGTGGACTTTCCAGAACTAGAAGGTCCAAGCAGGACAACAACTTGTCCTTTTTCAAAACGGAGATTGATGTCGCGGGGTGCGTGGTAGTCTCCGTAATATTTTTCGACGTGTTTAAATTCTACTAAAGCCATGAGAGATCTCCTTTGTGTTAGATTTTATAACATGATTCTACAACAAAAGAATGTTCTTGTCAAATCATATCTGAAAAATTCACTAAAAATTTTATAAAAAGCAATCTGAATAGAGAAAAATGCCTAAATCATGTTATAATGAAACGATAGAATTCTTAGAAAGAGTGGATGTTTTTGATAACTCCTACTTATGAATGGCAGTTTGCTCCTGCAAGTTGAAGATGTGGATTTTTGACAAAGATAGCCAAGAAGGCTGGACTGGGTCCCTGAGGTGGCTCGGTTATTATTTGAAAGAGGGATTCAGGATGAAGAAAGTCTGAAAAATTTTTAGAACCTTCTTTAGAGGACTTACATGATCCCCTATCTGCTCCATGATATGGATAAGGCTGTGGAACGGATTCGTCAGGCTATTGAAGACGGGGAAAAACATTCTCATCTATGGAGACTACGATGCGGATGGTATGACTTCAGCGTCGATTGTGAAGGAAAGTTTGGAACAGCTTGGCGCCGAGTGCCGTGTTTATTTGCCAAATCGTTTTACCGATGGCTATGGTCCCAATGCTAGTGTCTATAAATACTTTATCGAGCAAGAGGGAATTTCCTTGATTGTGACAGTGGACAATGGGGTTGCAGGGTCACGAAGCCATTGAATTGGCCCAGTCTATGGGGAGTGGATGTCATCTGGACCGACCACCCATTCCATGCCTGAAACCCTTCAGATGCCTATGCGATTGTTCATCCCTGAGCATCCCGGATGCGGACTATCCTTTCAAATATCTAGCTGGTTGCGGAGTAGCTTTCAAGTTAGCTTGCGCCCTTTTAGAAGAAGTGCAAGTGGAATTACTTGATTTGGTCGCCATCGGAACTATTGCCGATATGGTGAGTCTGACGGATGAAAACCGTATCTTGGTCCAATATGGTTTGGAAATGTTGGGGCATACTCAGCGCATCGGTCTGCAAGAAATGCTGGACATGGCTGGGATTGCTGCGAATGAAGTGATAGAAGAAACGATTGGATTCCAGATTGCCCCTCGTTTAAATGCCTTAGGGCGATTGGATGATCCCAATCCTGCCATTGATTTGCTGACTGGATTTGACGACGAGGAAGCTCATGAGATTGCCCTCATGATTCACCAGAAAAACGAAGAGCGCAAGGAAATCGTTCAATCTATCTATGAAGAAGCCAAGACCATGGTGGATCCTGAGAAGAAGGTCCAAGTCTTGGGCAAAGAAGGCTGGAATCCTGGTGTTCTGGGTATCGTTGCTGGTCGTTTGTTGGAAGAACTAGGGCAGACAGTCATCGTTCTTAATATAGAAGATGGTCGTGCTAAGGGTAGTGCTCGTAGTGGTGGAAGCGGTCGATATTTTTTGAGCTCTGGATCCCCATCGAGACCTCTTCATCGCATTCGGTGGCCATGCTGGTGCAGCGGGTATGACGCTGGAAATGGAGAGACTTTCAGATTTATCTCAGGTCTTGGAAGACTATATCCGTGAAAAAAAGGTGCAGATGCTAGTGGTAAGAACAAGTTAAATCTAGATGAAGAGCTAGACTTGGAGACTCTTAGTTTAGAAACGGTTAAAAGCTTTGAACGCTTGGCGCCTTTTGGAATGGATAATCAGAAACCGGTCTTTTATATCAAGGATTTTCAGGTTGAAAGTGCTCGTACTATGGGGTCGGGAAATGCTCACCCTCAAGCTGAAAATTTCTAAAGGGTGAGACGAGTTTTTGAAGTAGTAGCCTTCGGACAGAGGTAGATGGGCGACAGAGTTTGCTCAAACAAAAACTTAGAATTGGCAGTCACCTGTCTCGTCAACCAATGGAATGGCCAAACTGCCCTCCAGTTGATGATGGTGGATGCGCGTGGAAGGTGTTCAACTCTTTCTAACATTCGTGGGAAGAATGCAGCTTCGCCAGAAGGGGTTCCAGTCTTGACTTTTGCTGGAGAATTACTAGAAGTAGCGACCGGTGAAGCGGTTGTTGTGAAAACCATTCCTGAGGATATTAGCCTGCTGAAGACCGTTTTTCAGGAACAAAATTTCTCAGCGGTCTATTTCAAGAACGACATTGACAAGGCCTATCTATCTAGACAGGTTATGGGACTAGGGAACAGTTTGCTAAATTGTACAAGACCACATTATCAGTTCTCAGAGTTTGATATTCGCTATAAACCTCAAGGATTTGGCGGCTTATCTCAATATCCAACAAATCTTTGCTGGTCAAGATGATTCAAGTATTTGAAGAGCTAGGTTTTGTGATGATCAAAGATGGTGTCATGAAGGTGAACAAAAGAAGCACCCAAGGGAGATAGGGAGAAAGTCAGATTTACCAAAAATCTCAAACAAACCGTTAAAGACCAAGAAATGATGGCGCTGGGGACAGTGAAGGAAGATGATTTTTGATGGAAGAAAACTAAAGAATAGGAAAGAGTTGGGCAACCAGCTCTTTTTGAAAGCAAAATCTTCATTTTGAAAATCATCATGGTATAATGGTAGGAAAAAGATTCGGCTGAAAGTTTTAGAACTTTTAGAATAAGAGGGTAAACCCACCCTATAATCAAGATAAATTAAGTTTCGGAGGAAAATGAGTAATATCAGTTTAACAACACTAGGTGGTGTACGAGAAAAATGGGAAAAATATGTACATTGCTGAAATCGATGAATCTATCTTTGTTTTGGATGCAGGGCTTTAACACCTGAAAATGAACAACTAGGGGTTGATGTCGTCATTCAAACATGGACTCACCTTTTTGAAAATAGTGATCGTATCGCTGGGGTCTTCTTGACCCACGGACATGCGGGATGCCATTGAGCTCTGCCTTACCTTTTGGCAGAGGCTCAAGGTGCCTGTGTTTGACTCTGAGCTGACCATTGAGTTGGCGAAAACTCTTTGTCAAAGGAAATGATGTTGTTAAGAAATTCAATGACTTCCATGTGATTGATGAGGATACGGAGATTGACTTTGGAGGAACTGTGGTTTCCTTTCCGTACAACTCACCCATCCCAGAAAGTTTTGGGAGTCGTCTTGAAAACTCCAAAAAGGTAGCATCGTTTACACAGGTGACTTCAGTTTGGACCAGACGGCTAGTAAATCCTATGCGACGGATTTTGGCCGTCTGGCTGAGATTGGTCGAGGGAGTCCTAGCTCTTCTCAGTGACTCGGCTAATGCAGACAGCAATATCCAAGTGGCGAGTGAGAGTGAAGTTGGAGACGAAATTACCCAGACCATTGCAGACTGGGAAGGTCGTATCATCGTTGCAGCTGTTGCCAGCAAACCCTCTCGTATCCAGCAGGTCTTTGATGCTGCAGGCGGATACAGGTCGTCGAGTTGTTCTGACTGGTTTTGATGTTGAAAATATCGTCCGGAACAGCGATTCGACTCAAAAAGTTGTCTCTAGCCAACGAAAGTCTCTTGATCAAACCCAAAGAAATGTCTCGTTTTGAAGACCATGAGTTGATTATCCTTGAGACTGGTCGTATGGGTGAGCCTATCAATGGACTTCGTAAGATGTCTATCGGACGCCACCGTTATGTGGAAATCAAAGATGGAGATTTGGTCTATATCGCAACGACTCCATCTATCGCCAAAGAAGCTGTCATGGCGCGTGTTGAAAACATGATCTACCAAGCTGGTGGTGTGGTGAAACTCATTACCCAAAGCTTGCGAGTATCTGGACACGGGAATGCGCGTGATTTGCAGTTGATGATCAATCTCTTTGCAACCAGAAATACCTCTTCCTATCCAAGGAGTACCGTGAGTTAGATGCGCATGCCATACGCGCATGGCAGTTGGATGCTGCCAGAGCGCATTTTTCATCCCTAAAAGGGAACGACCATGTCTTATGAACATGGAGACTTTGTTCCAGCTGGAGCAGTTTCTGCAGGTGATGTCTTGATTGACGGAAAATGCTATCGGAGATGTTGGAAATGTTGTCCTTCGTGACCGTAAAGTCTTGTCAGAGGACGGAATCTTTTATCGTGGCGATCACCGTCAACCGTCGTGAGAAGAAGATTGTGGCCAAGGCCCGTGTTCACACGCGTGGATTTGTTTCACTCAAGAAGAGCCGCGATATTCTCCGTGAAAGTTCAGAATTGATTAACCAAACGGTAGAAGAGTATCTTCAAGGTGATGACTTTTGATTGGGCAGATCTCAAAGGCAGGTTCGTGACAATCTGACCAAGTACCTCTTTGATCAAACAAGCGTCGTCCAGCAATCTTGCCAGTCGTAATGGAAGCAAAAATAATAAGCAGAATACCTACAGAAAAAGTCGAATTTCGGCTTTTTCTTATAGAATAGTATAAAGGAGAAAAACCATGGTAGTGTGAATATTGAGTATTACTCTGAAGTTTTGATATGGAGTGGGGGCGTTACTGTACTTTCTATCCAGATGCCAGTCGAGGTGACTGAACCAGATTGCTACAGATATTCCTGTTCTTTTATCTTTTGCACGGAATGTCAGGAAATCAAATAGCTGGCTCAAACGTACCAATGTCGAACGCTTGTTGCGCGGACCAACCTCATTGTCATCATGCCCAATACTAGCAATGGCTGGTCACAGATACCAGTACGGTTTTTAACTACTTTACTGCTCTATGCAGAAGAGTTGCTCAGGTTAGGAAACGTTTCTTTCCCAATATGACCAGCAAGCGAGAAAAGACCTTCATAGCAGGTCTCTCCATGGGTGGCTATGGCTCCTTTCAAACTCGCTCGAGTCAACGAATCATTTTTCTCATGCAGCTAGTTTTTCTGGTGCGCTCAGTTTTCAGGAATTTTTCTCCTGAAAGTCAGTGATCTGGGTCACTTTGCCTACTGGCGAGGAGTTTTTGGAGATTAAAGACTGGAGATCTAGTCCTCATTCGCTTGAAAGCATGGCATGCGAAATCGGATAAAAAGACCAAACTATGGGCTTGGTGGGAGCAAGACTATCTCTACTCCACAATAATCTCGCAGTGAAAAACCCTCAAAAACTTGGTTATGAGGTGACCTAGTAGTCATAGTCCATGGCAAGCATGAGTGTACCTATTGGGAAAAACAATTGAATGGGCTTTTTAGCTACTACCCAATTGACTTTGTTTTGGAAGATCGTTTATCTTAGTTTTTAGGTTTTCTGCTTTTTCTCAGTAAATAGAGAATCTCATCTTGATCATGGAAAACATGCGATTTCAAGATAGGTTCTTATTTTTTATGAAAGGTGGAGCGTCATGTTCTGGATTATTCGATTATTCTTCCGATTTCTGTTGGGAATTTGGCGTTTCTTCCAGGCGTCTGGTTTGGACTGTAGTCATTCTACTGCTCATTGCCTTTGGAGTGGTTTGTATCTGACAGGTGATTTTCATTCTGCGGTCAATCAGGTTGAAAAATAAGCCAGATTGGTCAAGGTGGCTGGAATCAGTGGCAGGAGACGGGAACGCTGGAAGTCTTATCTCAAAACAGACAGTCACCAACATGCAGAAGGCAAGTGGGCTCAGGCCTCAGCTCGCATCTATATTGAGCCCTCAAATGGATGAGACCTTTCAAGCTGCTTCTATGAGTAGCTATAAAAACTGAATCAAACAGGGAGCCTTTACCTGAGGTGGTTGGGATCCCAGCCAGGCAGATATTGTGCAAGTGAGATGAATGATGGATCGACAGCTGCAGCTGGTCGAGCCGAGAGTCAAACCAATCTGTGACCAATCAATTTATATCTGTAACGGTTCGCCTGAATCACTATTATTCATCCAATCCAAACTATGGATATTCTTACGAACGGATCGTGACACGGCAGAACACGAGCTGGGGCATGCCATCGGATTTGGATCATACCAACGAGACTTCTGTCATGCAGCCGGCAGGTTCCTACTATGGAATTCAGCCTCGGATGTGACAGCTGTTCAAGAACTCTATACCAGTAGCGACTAATGAAGTCAGGGATAATCCGAAATGAAATCAAAGCTCCCCTCCATCAAGCGATTGGTGGGGCTTTTGTTCGTCCCTGTTACAGCCTTTTTGCTATAATGGAACTATGAATAACTTGATCAAATCAAAACTAGAGCTCCTGCCAACCAGCCCTGGTTGTTACATTCACAAGGATAAAAATGGCACCATTATCTATGTAGGAAAGGCTAAAAATCTGCGCAATCGCGTGCGGTCCTATTTCCGTGGGAGTCACGATACCAAGACGGAGGCTCTGGTGTCTGAAATTGTGGATTTTGAATTTATCGTCACTGAGTCCAATATTGAGGCACTTCTCCTAGAAATCAACCTTATCAAGGAAAACAAGCCCAAGTACAATATCATGCTCAAGGATGACAAGTCCTATCCCTTTCATCAAAATCACCAATGAGCGTTATCCTCGCTTTGATTATCACCCGTCAGGTCAAAAGGACGGTGGTCTCTACTTTTGATCTATCCCAGATGTGGGGCAGCCAATGAAATCAAGCGGCTTTTAGATCGGATTTTCCCTTTTCGTAAGTGTACCAACCCGCCCTCTAAAGTCTGTTTTTATTACCATATTGGGCAATGTATGGCTCACACCATCTGTCAGAAAGATGAGGCTTATTTCAAGTCCATGTCTCAGGAGGTTTCTGATTTCCTAAAAAGGACAGGATGACAAAATCATCGATGACCCTCAAGGGGAAGATGCGCAAAGGCAGCTCAAAGTATGGAGTTTGAACGTGCGGCGGAATACCGTGACCTGATTCAGGCCATTGGAACGCTTCGGACCAAGCAACGGGTTATGGGCAAAGGATCTCAAAATCGGGATGTCTTTGGTCTACTATGTGGACAAGGGCTGGATGTGTGTTCAGGTTTTCTTTGTTCGTCAAGGCAAGCTCATTGAGCGGGACGTCAATCTCTTCCCTACCACAATGATCCGGATGAGGACTTCTTGACCTATGTGGGACAATTCTATCAAGAAAAATCTCACCTGGTTCCTAATGAGGTATTGATTCCGCAAGATATCGATGAAGAAGCAGTCAAGGCCTTGGTGGATACCAAAATTCTCAAACCTCAACGTGGAGAGAAAAACAACTGGTCAATCTAGCCATAAAAATGCCCGTGTTAGTCTGGAGCAGAAGTTCAATCTGCTAGAGAAATCTGTTGAAAAGACCCAAGGAGCTATTGAAAATCTGGGACGCTTGCTTCAAATTCCGACCCCAGTCCGCATCGAATCCTTCGATAACTCTAATATCATGGGAACAAGTCCTGTTTCAGCTATGGTGGTCTTTGTCAATGGCAAACCGAGTAAAAAGACTACTGAAAGTACAAGATAAAAACGGTTGTAGGTCCAGACGACTATGCCAGCATGCGAGAAGTCATTCACAGGCGTTATGGTCGAGTTCAACGAGACGGTCTGACTCCTCCAGATTTGATTGTGATTGATGGGGGACAAGGTCAAGTCAATATCGCTAAGCAGGTCATCCAAGAGGAACTGGGTTTGGATATTCCCATTGCAGGTCTGCAAAAGAATGACAAACACCAAACCCATGAGCTACTCTTCGGAGATCCGCTTGAGGTGGTGGAGTTATCTCGCAATTCTCAGGAATTTTTCCTCCTCCAACGCATCCAAGATGAGGTGCACCGATTTGCCATTACTTTCCACCGCCAACTGCGCTCAAAAATTCTTTTTCTTCACAACTGGATGGGATTGAAGGATTAGGGCCTAAACGCAAGCAGAATCTTCATGAAGCATTTCAAGTCTCTCACTAAAAATCAAGGAAGCCGTGTGGATGAGATTGTCGAAGTCGGTGTACGCAGAGCAGTCGCAGAAGCTGTGCAAAGAAAGTTGAACCCGCAGGAAGAAGTGGAATTAGCTCAAGTGGCGGAAGAAAGAGTAGATTACCAAACGGAAAGAGACCATCATGAACCATAAAATCGCAATTTTATCAGATATTCATGGCAATGCGACTGCACTAGAAGCAGTTATTGCAGATGCTAAAAACTCAAAGGAGTCAATGAATATTGGCTTTTGGGGGATATTTTTCTTCCAGGTCCAGGTGCAAATGATCTGGTCGCTCTGCTAAAGGATCTGCCTATCACAGCGACTGTCCGCGGAAACTGGGATGATTGTGTCTTAGAGGCTTTTAGATGGGCAATATGGCTTAGAAGACCACAGGAAGTCCAGCTCTTGCGTATGACCCAGTTTTTTAATGGAGCGAATGGATCCTGAAACGATTGTCTGGCTACAGAAGCTTACCTTTGCTAGAAAAGAAAGAAAGTTGATGGATTGCGCTTTTTTCTCTTTCTCATAATTTGCCTGATAAGAACTATGGTGGTGACTTGTTGGTTGACAATGATACGGAGAAATTTGATCAACCTCTAGATGATGAAGTTGACGTGGCAGTCTATGGTCATGTTCATAAGCAGTTGCTTCGTTATGCAGCCATGGGCAACAAATCATCAATCCAGGTACCATTGGTATGCCTTATTTTAATTGGGAAAAGTTAAAAAATCACCGTGCCCAGTATGCTGTAATTGAAGTTGAAGATGGGGAATTGGTCAAATATCCACTTCGTAAAGGTTGCTTATGACTATGAAGCGGAATTAGAATTGGCCAGTCCAAGGGTCTTCCCTTTATCGAAATGTATGAAGAGCTACGACGAGAAGACAACTATCAGGGGCACAATCTGGAACTTTTAGCTAGTTTAATTGAAAAGCATGGATATGTAGAAGATGTGAAAGATTATTTTGATTTTCTGCAAAAGTTAGAAATAAAATGGAGCTCTTAATTTGAAGTGAGGTGGTAGCCGAATTATTTAGAAAAGAGTCAGACAATAAGGAAGAAAAGATGGCTTAGCTAAAGTTTGACATTGAAATTATTTTGTTATACAATGAACTTAATTCTTAATAAAAAGGAGAACATTATGAAGAAAAATTATTACAGCCAGTATGGCTCTTTTATCTGTTGTTGTTTTTAGCAGCATGTTCAGGGAAAACAACGTCTGACTCTTCAACTAAGACTTCCAAGCTCTGTAGAGAAAACTTCTTCAGAGACCTCATCAACAACGTCTAGTTCAAAGACAGAAAAATAATGAGGTTGTTTTTGATTACCGATGAAGAAATTGACAATGCTAAAACTGTTGGAGATGTGAAGAAAGTCTTTGCAAACTAGTCGACAATTATAAAAAAAGCATGCAGTTGAAATTGGGAGAAAATTCCAGAGAGTGGAAAAGAAGCATATAACGCCCAAGTTGAACCAGCGCTTAAGTCTATGGAGACTGTAAGAGAGTCATTTAACGAAAGCCTTTCAAGCATTGGTTCTGATGATACAGTGATGCAGAACAAACTCGTACTCTATTTGTTCAACAGTTGAAAACTGGACGTGACACAATGAAGAAAGCGCTGGAAGCGGCTTATAAAAGCAATTGCTCCATACACATCTGGTCAATAATATAAGAAAGTAGGTGTTCTATCACCTGCTTTTTGATTGCTTCAAATCTAAAGCGATACCTACTTAAAGAGCTTCAAATAAATAGCAGAGAGTTTGAAAGAAGTACTAACTCTATGAAAAATCCTGCAAGCTCTTTTCAAAATATGGTAGAATGGAAGCAGTAGAATTAGAAAAAGGAAATCGATTATGAAATTTCTTGAATTAAATAAAAACGTCATGCGACCAAGCATTTCACTGATAAGCCGGTGGATCCCAAAAGATGTGCGTACGGCTATCGAAATCGCAACCTTGGCCCCAAGCGCTCACAACAGCCAACCTTGGAAATTTGTGATCGTTCGTGAGAAAAATGCCGAACTGGCAAAATTGGCTTATGGTTCGAACTTTGAGCAGGTGTCATCAGCACCTGTAACCATTGCCCTTGTTTACAGATACAGACCTGCCAAACGTGCCCGCAAGATTGCCTCGCGTTGGTGGTGCAAAAGAACTTCTCTAGAAGAGCAACTTCAATATTATATGAAGAATTTGCCTGCTGAATTTGCACGTTACAGTGAACAACAAGTCAGCGACTACCCTAGCCCTCAATGCTGGTTTGGTTGCCATGAACTTGGTTCTGGCTCTTACAGACCAAGGAATCGGTTCTAACATTATTCTTGGATTTTGACAAATCAAAAACCAATGAGGTTTTTGGAAATCGAAGACCGTTTCCGCCCAGAACTCTTGATTACGGTAGGGTTACACTGACGAAAGAAATTGGAAACCAAGCTACCGCTTGCCAGTAGATGAAATCATCGAGAAAAGATAGAAAGAAGAAAAATGACAGCAATTGATTTTACAGCAGAAGTAGAAAAACGCAAAGAAGACCTCTTGGCTGACTTGTTTAGCCTTTTGGAAATCAACTCAGAACGTGATGACAGCAAGGCCGATGCTCAGCATCCATTTGGACCTGGCCCAGTAAAAGCCTTGGAAAAATTCCTTGAAATCGCAGACCGTGATGGCTATCCAACAAAAAAATGTTGATAACTATGCCGGACATTTTGAGTTTGGTGATGGAGAAGAAGTTCTCGGAATCTTTTGCTCACATGGATGTGGTGCCAGCTGGTAGCGGTTGGGACACAGACCCTATACACCAACTATCAAAGACGGTCGCCTTTTATGCGCGTGGAGCTTCAGATGACAAGGGTCCTACAACAGCTTGTTACTATGGTTTGAAAATCATCAAAGAATTGGGCCTTCCAACTTCTAAAAAAGTTCGTTTCATCGTCGGAACAGACGAAGAATCAGGCTGGGCAGACATGGACTACTACTTGAGCACGTAGGACTTGCAAAACCAGACTTTCGGTTTCTCCAGACGCTGAATTCCCTATCATCAATGGTGAAAAAGGAAATATCACTGAATACCTTCACTTTGCAGGTGAAAATGCAGGTGCTGCCCTGTCTTCATAGCTTGACAGGTGGTTTGCGTGAAAACATGGTGCCTGAATCAGCAATGGCAGTTGTTTCAGGGCGACCTGGTTGACTTGCAAGCTAAACTAGATTCCTTTGTTGCATGAGCACAAACTCAGAGGAGAAATTCAAGAAGAAAAACGGTCAGTACAAGGTGACGATTATTGGTAAATCAGCCCACGGTGCTAGTGCCTGCTTCTGGTGTCAATGGTGCAACCTACCTTGCCCTTTTCCTCAGTCAGTTTGACTTTTGCTGGACCTGCTAAAGACTACCTTGACATCGCTGGTAAGATTCTTTTTGAACGACCATGAGGGTGAAAAATCTCAAAGGTGCTCATGTGGATGAAAAGATGGGTGCCCTTTCTATGAATGCGGGGTGTTTTTCCGCTTTGACGAAGCAAGTGCAGACAATACCATTGCCCTTAACTTCCGTTATCCAAAAAGGAACAAGTCCTGAGCATATCCAGTCAATTCTTGAAAACCTGCCAGTTGCTTCTGTTAGCTTGTCAGAGCATGGTCATACGCCCCATTATGTACCGATGGAAGATCCACTTGTTCAAACCTTTGTTGAATGTCTATGAAAAACAAACTGACTTCAAAGGTCATGAGCAGGTCATCGGTGGTGGTACCTTTGGTCGTTTGCTGGAGCGTGGTGTAGCCTACGGTGCCATGTTCCCAGACTCAATTGACACCATGCATCAAGCCAATGAATTTATCGCCTTTGGACGATCTCTTCCCGAGCAGCAGCAATCTATGCTGAAGCTATCTATGAATTGATCAAATAAGCCTTTTAGAAGTCTGAGATTCTAATCTTAGACTTCTTTTTGGAGGAAAACAGATGTCTCAAATTGAAAGAATCAAGCAAGCCATTATGGCAGATCCGCAGAATGCCAGCTATACAGAACGTGGAATCGAACCGCTCTTTGCGGCGCCAAAAACTGCTCGCATCAATATTGTCGGACAAGCTCCTGGATTTAAAAACGCAAGAAGCTGGGATTTATTGGAAGGATAAGAGTGGCGATCGCTTGCGGGACTGGCTAGGTGTGGATGTAGATACCTTTTACAATTCGGGTTATTTTGCAGTTACTGCCAATGGATTTTTACTTTCCAGGGCATGGGAAGTCTGGAGACTTTACACGCCTCGAGCTGGTTTTGCAGAAAAATGGCATCCCCAACTCTTGCAAGAATTACCCGATATCCAATTAACTCTTTTAATCGGCCGGTATGCCCAAGCCTACTATTTACATGAGAAAGTTAGTGGCAAGGTAACAGAGCGAGTATCGACGTTATCAAAGATTATCTGCCCACTTATTTTCCTTGGTGCACCCATCACCACGAAACCAAATTTGGATGGCAAAAAATCCTTGGTTTGAGTCAGAAGTGGTGCCAGATTTGAAAAGCATTGGTACAAAAAGATTATTCATCAATAAAGGAGAAAACTATGGATGCTTATCAACAAGTAGCTAATACTTGCAAGAGTTGGGGATTACCTTTGATGTGGTGGAGCACCCACCTGTATTTACGACAGAGCAGGCAGATAGCTATATTGAAGGAATGGAAGGAGTCCGGACTAAGTCCATGTTTTTGACCAATAGAAAGAAAAACCCAGTACTATCTGCTTATAATGGATGACAAGAAACGATTGGATATGTATGACTTTAAAGTTCAAGTGGGAGCCGATCGGATTCGAATGGCCTCATTGGATTCCTTTGGCTGAGAAAAATGACCCTACCAGCAGGAACGGTATCACCTTTTGGTTTGTTAAATAATGAAGAAAAAGACATTCTAGTTTATTTTTGATAAGGACATTGTATCGGAGGATATCATGACTTTCCATCCCAATACTAATGAAAAAGACCATCTTTATTAAAAACCCAAGACTTGTTCCGATTTTTAGAGGCTATTGACTTTAGCTATGAAATTTTAAAAACTTCGATAACAAATTCTATAGGAGAAATCATGAAAGAAATTCCATTTTCGAGCTTTTACCAAGCTTATCAGAAAGAAAACACTTTACGTTCTAGATGTTCGTGAGTAGGAGGAGTATGATGCTCTTCACTTTAGAAGAGTCCAGCTTCTTCCTCTTTCTGAGTTAGCGGATCACTACCAAGAATTGGAACTGACCAACTCTATTATGTCATCTGTAAGTCGGGCATCTCGTTCAGCTCGTGCTTGTCAATTCTTAGAGGAGCATGGATACAAGGTCATCAATGTTCAAGGTGGAATGACGGCCTTTGAAAATCTTTAAAACCTATATGGCGATAGATCCTAATCTTCCCTTGCTCGGTTTCAACTGAGTGAGGGATTTTGTTTTTAGATAATTCTTATTTTTAAAAAAATATTGAAAACATTCAATGATTAATTTTGGATACTTTTTCAGACTCTTAATCGTGGTATACTAGGTCAGTATTTTTAGAAATATGAAGGAGATTTTTATGGCTAAAAAGGTGCCCCTAACAGGCTTGCTCCTGTTTGGAATATTTTTGGTGCAGGGAACTTGATTTTTCCGCTTCTCTAGGTGCCCCTATCTGGAGAACAGTTTCTTCCCTGCCATCGCAGGTTTTGTCTTTCAGGTGTCGGGATTGCCGTCCTAACGCTCATCATCGGAACGCTCAATCCTAAAGGATACATTTATGAGATTTCTAAAGAAAAATCTCACCTTGGTTTGCGACTCTTTTATCTTGCAGTCCTCTATCTATCGATTGGCCCATTCTTTTGCCATTCCACGTACAGCCACAACGGCTTACGAAGTTGGGATTAGCCCTCTCTTATCTGAAGCAAACAAAGGTCTAGGATTGATTATCTTTACGGTGCTGTATTTTGCAGCGGCCTATTTGATTTCACTCAATCCATCAAAAATCTTGGACCGCATTGGACGTATCTTAACACCAGTCTTTGCTTTGTTGATCGTTATCTTGGTTGTACTAGGTGCCTTCAAATATGGTGGAACCAGCCCTCAAGCAGCTTCTGGCTGCTCATCAAGCTTCTGCCTTTGGTACAGGATTCCTAGAAGGTTATAATACCTTGGATGCCCTTGCTTCAGTTGCCTTTAGTGTGATTGCAGTTCAAACCTTGAAACAACTTGGATTCTCCAGTAAGAAAGAGTACATTTCAACTATTTGGGTTGTTGGTATCGTTGTAGCTCTTGCCTTTAGCGCTCTTTACATTGGTTTAGGTTTCCTTGGAAATCATTTCCCAGTACCAGCAGAAGCGATGAAGGGTGGAACACCAGGTGTTTATATCTTGTCACAAGCAACTCAGGAAATCTTTGGTTCAACAGCTCAACTCTTCCTTGCTGTTATGGTAACTGTAACCTGCTTCACAACGACAGTTGGCTTTGATTGTGTCGACAGCCGAGTTCTTTAACGGTCGTTTCCCACAAATCAGCTACAAGGTCTATGCAACTGCCTTTACCTTGATTGGATTTGCTATTGCAAAATCTTGGTCTTGATGCAATCATTAAGTATTCAGTGCCAGTACTGGTAATCTTGTACCCAATCACCATCGCCATTGTGATGATCGTGATTGTTAATAAGTTTGTTGCCCCTATCAAAACCGGGCATGCAGTTAACTATAGGAGTAGTTACAGCCACTGCTCTTGCAAGTGTTCTTAGAGTTCCTTTAAGATTGAGTTTCTAGCAAATCTCGTCAATGCTCTTCCGTTTGCAGCCGCCTCTCTCTACCATGGTTAGTGCCAGCTATTATCGGAATCTTTGCTTTCCTTGGTTTTACCAAACAAGCAAGAAAAGCGATGTTTTTTGAAATGGAATAAAATCCTTGGCATGAGCCAAGGATTTTTTCTATATTCACTTTGGAGGATTAGTTAGTTTCTTCAGTAGAATCCCATTGTCTCTAGTCCATTTTTAGAGATTGAGAAACTGACACGATTTCCAATACCAGGATATTCTTCAGGGAGTGCTTTTCTAAGTTCAGTCAAGGCTTGCAGTTAGAAATCAACTTTCGAGATCTTTGAACAACTTTTTCCATCTTTGATTTCAATGAGTTTGTTTAACACCTTTAGCCCGTAATAACCTTTATAGGTATCCTCGAGTGTACTCTTGACCTCTTCTGGAGTTGCACTAAGGATTTCAGGATCTGCAACATTCTGAGCAGTTTTGCTTGGTAACATTGTCGCCTTCTACAGTATAAACCAAGGTAGAAGTGATTCCAGGATTGCTTTTGTTGACAAAAAGTATGTGTCTTAGCTGTTTCTTTCTTCTCAGAAGATTGCTCAGTGCTTTGTTTGCTCTCACTTGACTGAGTTAGTTGTGTCTTCTTTAGAACTGCTGTTTGCAGGTGTTGATGCTTTGTTTGGAACATCCGAGTAGGAGGACAAGTGAAGTCACAAGGGCTAGTGAGGCTTTTTAAAGTATGATTTCATATCTATTACTTCTCCTTTCATAATCAAAGTATTTGTATTATAACACGGATCCATAGTGAAATCAACTAGATACTTAAGTTCCTTTTTAAGAAGGGATCTAGCTGGAAAAGTGATATAATGGAAGGAAGAGGTGAAGAAATGAATCAAACTGTAAACTATATCAAAGAACTAACCGCAATTGCATCTCCAACGGGCTTTACTCGTGAGATTTCAGACCACCTAGTCCGTACTTTAGAAGAGCTTGGTTACCAGCCGGTTCGTACAGCCAAGGGCGGTGTCAATGTGACCATTAGAGGTCAAAATGATGAGCAACAACGCTATGTGACTGCCCATGTGGATACGCTGGGTGCTATTGTTCGTGCTATCAAACCTGACGGTCGTCTCAAATTGGATCGTATCGGTGGCTTTTCCTGGAACATGATTGAAGGGAGAACTGTACGATTCATGTGGCTAGCACAGGTAAAAAGGTATCTGGAACCATCCTCATCCACCAGACTTCTTATCATGTCTACAAGGATGCAGGAACTGCAGAACGCACACAAGGACAATATGGAAGTGCGTTTGGATGCAAAAAGTAAGCAATGAAAAAGAAACGCGCGCCTTGGGCATCGAGGTCGGTGATTTTATCAGTTTTGACCCGCGAACTGTCGTGACAGAGACTGGTTTTATCAAATCCCGTCATGGATGACAAGGTCAGCGCAGCTCATTTTGCTCAATCTCCTTCAGAGTTTATAAAGAAGAAGGAATCTGACTTGCCAGTAACAACCCATTTTGCCTTTTCAGTCTTTTGAAGAGGTGGGCCACGGTGCTAACTCCAATATTCCAGCTCAGGTAGTAGAATATCTGGCTGTGGATATGGGAGCTATGGGCGATGACCAACAGACAGACGAATATACAGTGTCTATCTGTGTCAAGGACGCTTCAGGTCCCTATCACTATGACTTCCGTCAACATTTAGTGGTTTTGGCAAAGGAGCAAGATATTCCATTTTAAAGCTCGATATTTATCCATTTTACGGTTCGGATGCTTCCGCAGCTATGTCAGCAGGAGCAGAGGTCAAACATGCCCTCCTTGGAGCTGGTATTGAATCAAGTCACTCCTACGAACGAACACACATTGATTCGGTCGTGGCGACCGAGCGTATGGTAGACGCCTCATCTCAAGAGCACATTGGTAGACTAATATGTGTTTGATTTGTCAAAGAATTGAATGGATCAAGGCAGGGAAAATCCTTACTTTGTAAAGAACTAGAAACAGGCTATGTTGTTATTGGAGACCACCAATACTTTGAAGGGCTATACCTTATTTCTGGCAAAGAGCATGTCACAGAACTCCACCATATGGAGAATCCTGTAAAACTTCGCTTTTTAGAGGAAATGAGTTTGGTCCAAGAGGCAGTCGCCAAAGCATTTAAGGCTGAAAAAGATGAATATTGAACTCCTAGGAAATGGTGATGCCCACGCTCACTGGCACCTATTTTCCAAGGCGGTCAGGTGATATGAAAGGTTACGGACTTAATGGCCGTGGCCCAGTCTGGTGGGTTCCGTGGGAAGAAATGGCAGCAGAAGATTGCCAAGTACAATCCCCAGAGCTGGAAGAGATGATTAAAAGCCTTATCTGATGAATTGGAGAAGCATTTGGCCTAAGAGAGAAGCAAAAATGAAAAAGATATGTCATTTTATCTGGTTTGCTAGCAGTAACCCTAGCAGCATGTTCTCAAGAACAACCTAAAAATGAAGAAAATACTCAAAAACAGAACAAAAGTAGTCAACCTGAGGGTACTGTGAGGAGCAAATCTCAAGCCTCTAGCCAGAAGAAAGCAGAAGTTGTTAATAAGGAGACCACTATAGTATACAAGGAAAATACGATGAAATCGTCGTAGCTAATAAGCACTATCCTTTGTCAAAAGACTATAATCCAGGAGAAAATCCAACAGCTAAGGCAGAGTTGCTCAAACTCATTGCAGCAATGCAAGCAGCTGGCTATCCGATTAGCGATCACTACAGTGGCTTTAGAAGTTATGAAACACAAACCAAACTTTATCAAGACTATGTGAATCAAGACGGTAAGGAAGCGGCAGATCGCTACTCAGCTCGCCCTGGCTACAGTGAACACCAAACAGGTCTTGCTTTTTGATTTGATCGGGACTAATGGAGAATTGGTGACAGAGGAGAAGGCAGCCCAGTGGCTCTTGGATCATGCGGCTGACTATGGCTTTTGTTGTTCGCTATCTCAAAGGCAAGGAAAAAGAGACTGGCTACATGGCAGAAGAATGGCATCTTCGCTATGTTGGAAAAAGAAGCCAAAGAAATTGCTGCAAGTGGTCTCAGTTTGGAAGAGTACTATGGCTTTGAAGGCGGAGATTATGTCGATTAAAAATGAAAGTTTTCTCTTGCATTTTTAGATAAATAGTGTATAATGGAAAGGTATGTGTAAAGCATACTTGTGGGAGGTAAAAATCTCTAATTACCGCCAAAACCACAAAGGAGGATTTAAAAATGGCTAAAAAAGTCGAAAAACTTGTAAAATTGCAAATCCCTGCTGGTAAAGCTACACCAGCTCCACCAGTTGGACCTGCTCTTGGTCAAGCTGGTATCAACATCATGGGATTCACAAAAGAGTTCAACGCTCGTACAGCTGACCAAGCTGGTATGATCATTCCAGTTGTTATCTCAGTATACGAAGACAAATCATTTACTTTCGTTACAAAAACACCACCAGCTGCTGTTCTTTTGAAAAAAGCTGCAGGTGTTGAAAAAGGATCAGGTACACCTAACAAAACTAAAGTTGCTACAGTACTTCGTGCACAAGTATGAGAAATGTGCAGAAACTAAGATGCCGAATTTGAACGCAGCAAACATTGAGTCTGCAATGCGTATGATCGAAGGTACTGCTCGTTCTATGGGATTCACTGTTGTTGACTAATCAATAACACAGTAGAAAATCTCACAGCAGTCTATTAGTTGCTTTTCATACTAGGCAAGTGACTGATGCTTGTACTTGGGTACAGCAAAGGAACTTAACGAAGTAGGAAAAGAAAAATAATAGACTGAAAACCCGCAAGACTTCATCATTTCGAGGAGTGACGTGGGAGATGAAAATCGATTGAACCACTTACAAGGAGAATAGAAAATGGCTAAAAAAAGCAAACAACTTCGTGCTACTTGAGAAAAATCGACAGCACAAAAGCATACAGCGTAGAAGAAGCTGTAGCACTTGCAAAAGAAACTAACTTTGCAAAATTTGACGCAACTGTAGAAGTTGCTTACAACTTGAACATCGACGTTAAAAAAGCTGACCAACAAATCCGTGGAGCAATGGTATTGCCAAACGGTACTGGTAAAACTTCACGCGTTCTTGTTTTCGCACGTGGTGCAAAAGCTGAAGAAGCAAAAGCTGCTGGTGCAGACTTTGTTGGTGAAGATGACCTTGTTGCTAAAATCAACGACGGTTGGTTGGACTTCGACGTAGTTAGTTGCTACACCTGATGATGATGGCTCTTTGTTGGACGTCTTGGACGTGTCCTTGGACCACGTAACTTGATGCCAAACCCTAAAACTGGTACTGTAACAATGGATGTTGCTAAAGCAGTTGAAGAGTCTAAAGGTGGTAAAATCACTTACCGTGCTGACCGTGCAGGTAACGTTCAAGCAATCATCGGTAAAGTATCATTTGAAGCTGAAAAATTGGTTGAAAACTTCAAAGCTTTCAACGAAACAATCCAAAAAGCAAAACCAGCTACAGCTAAAGGAACTTACGTAACAAACTTGACAATCACAACTACTCAAGGTGTTGGTATCAAGGTTGACGTGAACTCACTTTTAATCAGTAGTTTATATCAGAAAAACGAGTACGAAAAGTGCTCGTTTTCTTGGTTTTGCATCCAATAAAGGGGAACTGAATAATCTTTGCTCTTGACTTGAAAAGGAAATAATAGTTATACTTTTCTTCTTTCTACAGAAAAATATGGTATAATAGAGAGTAAAAACTTTGAAAGAAAGAAAAAGATGAATTTAAAAGATTATATCGCAACGATTGAAAATTATCCCAAGGAAGGCATCACCTTCCGTGATATCAGCCCATTGATGGCAGATGGCAATGCTTATAGCTATGCTGTTCGTGAAATCGTTCAGTATGCAACAGACAAAAAGATTGACATGATCGTGGGACCGGAAGCCCCGCGGATTTGTGTCGGCTGTCCCGTTGCCTTTGAGTTGGGGATTGGATTTGCTCCTGTATCGTAAACCAGGGAAATTACCACGCGAAGTAATTTCTGCTGACTATGAAAAAGGAGTATGGTATTGATACCTTGACCATGCACGCGGATGCGATCAAACCAGGTCAACGTGTTCTCATTGTAGATGACCTCTTGGCGACAGGTGGAACTGTCAAGGCAAACTCATTGAAATGATCGAAAGACTTGGTGGAGTTGTAGCCGGTTGTGCCTTCTTGATTGAGTTGGATGAGCTTAAAGGCCGTGAAAAAATCGGAGATTACGATTACAAAGGGTACTTATGCATTATTAATGAAAAACAGTCCTGGGGCTGTTTTCTCTCATCTGCTATATAAAACAAAACTATAGCTAGTTAGAGAAAAACTATAATTGAAAAACTATATCTTCTTGCAGTATAATAGAAAGGACTAAGTGTTTTGAGATTTGACTTCAAACACATCTCAATTATTTCTAAAAAGAGTACAGTTAGGAGAAGGTTATGCCGATTAGAATTGATAAAAATTGCCAGCTGTTGAGATTTTACGGACAGAGAATATCTTTGTCATGGATGATCAACGTGCGGCCCACTAAAGATATCCGTCCCTTGAAAATTTTGATTTTAAACCTAATGCCCAAAAAGTGGTCTACAGAGACCCAGTTGTTACGGCATTTAGCAAATACTCCTTTGCAATTGGACATAGACTTTCTCTATATGGAGAGCCACCGTTCCAAGACGACTCGTGCAGAGCATATGGAGACTTTTTATAAAACTTTTTCCCTGAAGTCAAGGACGAGTATTTTGATGGGATGATTATCACGAGGGGCCTGATTGAGCATTTACCATTTGAGGAAGTGGACTATTGGGAGGAATTCAGTCAGGTGCTTGAGTGGTCCAAGACCATGTCTATTCGACCCTTCATATCTGCTGGGGTGCCCAAGCAGGTCTTTATGCTCGCTATGGAGTTGATAAACACCAGATGGAGCAGAAATTGTCAGGCATTTACCCGCAGGATACCTTGAAAGAGGGCCATCTTCTCTTTCGTGGTTTTGATGATAGCTATGTAGCTCCCCATTCTCGTTATACAGAAATCTATAAGGAAGAGATATTAGGAAAAACCAATCTGGAAATCCTCTCTGAGGGAGAACAAGTCGGCGTTTCTATTTTAGCCAGTCGGGATCTTCGTGAGATTTATAGTTTTGGTCATTTAGAATATGACCGTGATACTCTAGCAAAAGAGTATTTTCGTGATTGTGAGGCAGGACTTGATCCTCATATTCCAGAAAATTACTTCAAAAATGATGATGTGAATGAGACACCGTGTCTCTGTTGGTCTTCATCAGCTGCCCTCTTTTTCAGTAACTGGGTTAACTATGCTGTCTATCAGGAAACTCCTTTTGACTGGAAAAAGGTAGAGGACGATGCGGCTTCATTTGGATATTTATAAGAGAATTATGACATATTTTGACGCTTTTAAATCAGGGAACTTGGTTGTACCAAGTGCCCTTCTCTTGCATTTCGAGGAACTCTTTCCTTCCAGTGATGATTTTTCTCGTCTGGCAATTTTTCTATCTACAAAATACATCTGCTTTTGGATGAGCTGTCGCCAAGTCAAATCGCAGAAATTATTGGAAAAGAACTTGCAGATGTCAACCAATCCATTTCAAACTTGACTGAAAATGGTTTGCTACAATATCGAACGATTGAACTAAATGGGAGATTGAGCTTATTTTTGATGCTAGTTTAGCTTTTGAACGCTTGGATAGCTTGTTGGATAGCCAGACTCCAGCTGCAACTACTCCAAATTCACAAAATCAATTGAAGGATCTGGTTGAGACGTTTCAGCAGGAGTTAGGACGTTTGCTGACGCCGTTTGAAATCGAAGATCTTTCCAAGACTGTCAAAGAAGATGGGATCAAAGGCGGATTTGATTAAAGAAGCTCTCCGAGAGGCCGTTCTAAACGGTAAACCAAACTGGAAATATATTCAGGCTATCCTTCGAAATTGGCGCCATGAAGGCATCCAGTCTGTGGCCCAAGTGGAGGCTAAAAGAGCAGAGAGAGAAGCAAACAATCCTAAACAAGTTCAAGCTTCGGCTGATTTCTCGATGCCATGAATTTGTGGCAAGATTAGTCGCTTGAAAAAGTCTTGAAAATTAGAGTGGTTTGCAGCTCTTATAAATATGGTAGAGATAATAGTGAATAAAAATGAAAAAGAGGTATGTGAAATGTCACGTGCAAACCATTTATCGCTGGTAACTGGAAAATGAACAAAAATCCAGAAGAAGCAAAGCATTCGTTGAAGCCGTAGCATCAAAACTTCCTCATCAGACTCTTGTTGAAGCAGGTATCGCAGCTCCAGCTCTTGATTTGACAACTGTTCTTGCTGCTTGCTAAAGGTTCAAACCTTTAAAGTTGCTGCCAAAACTGCTACTTTGAAAAATGCAGGTGCTTTCACTCGGTGAAAACAAGCCCACAAGTTTTGAAAGAAATCGGTACAGACTACGTTGTTATCGGTCACTCAGAACGCCGTGACTACTTCCATGAAACTGACGAAGATATCAACAAAAAGCAAAAGCAATTTTTGCAAATGGTATGCTAGCAATTATCTGTTGTGGTGAGTCACTTGAAACTTACAAGCTGGTAAAGCAGCTGAATTCGTAGGTGCTCAGTATCTGCTGCTCTTGCAGGATTGACTGCTGAGCAGAGTTGCTGCATCTGTTATCGCTTACGAGCCAATCTGGGCTATCGGTACTGGTAAATCAGCTTCCATAGACGACGCACAAAAATGTGTAAAGTTGTACGTGACGTTGTAGCTGCTTGACTTTGGTCAAGAAGTTGCGGACAAAGTTCGCGTTCAATACGGTGGTTCTAGTTAAACCTAAGAAACGTTGCTTCATACATGGCTTGTCCAGATGTGGACGGAGCTCTTGTTGGTGGTGCGTCACTTGAAGCTGAAAGCTTCTTGGCATTGCCTGACTTTGTAAAATAATCTAGGTTTTTCCAGACAGACAGTCAAAAGTACTAGGTGACTTTGACTGCCTGTCTTATTTTTACTTGGAGATTATTCTATGAAAAGGAATCAGATTAGGAAAGTTCCTTAGGGAAGGAAAGGCGTGCGGATGCGCGCTCTTTTCTATCAAAAAAGTTATGAAAGGAGGTTATGCTCTATATTTGGTCTTATTTGAAAAATATCCCAAGTGGTTATTCTTGGATTTCTTTGGAGCGGTTTTCTTTGTTATCGTCAATCTTGGACTGCCAACAGTTCTGGCTCGGATGATTGATGAAGGTGTGAATAAAGGGAATGAACATCAATTGTATGTTTGGGCCGCTATTATGCTGGTGATTATCCTATGTGGAACCTTAGGGCGTATAGTCTTAGCCTATGCTGCTAGTAACCTGACGACCCATATGGTCAGAGATATGAGGATCGATCTCTATGCTCAAAACTACAAGAGTATTCTCATCATGAATATGAAAAAGATAGGAGTATCTTCACTGGTTACTCGTATTACCAGTGATGCCTTTATTCTCATGCAGTTTGCAGAACAGACCTTAAAACTGGGTGTCATCACTCCCATGATGATGCTGTCGAGTATTTTAATGATCTTTTTGACCAGTCCGTCATTAGCCTGGATAGTGGCTTTTGCAGTACCTTTCTTGGCCGTGGTGGTTATTTATGTGGCTGTTAAGACTCGCCCTTTGTCAGAGAAACAGCAGAGCTACCTTAGACAAGATCAATCAATACGCTAGAGAAAATCTGATGGGACTCCGTGTCATTCGTGCCTTTGCTCGTGAGGAGTTTCAAGAGGAACGCTTTGCAGGGCAAAATGCGGTCTATGCAGCTAATTCCAATCGTCTGTTTAAACTAACTGGCTTGACAGAACCCTTGTTTGTTCAGATTATTATTGCCATGATTGTGGCTATTGGTCTGAGTTTGCTCTGGATCCTATCAAACAAGGTTCTCTTCAAATTAGGGGATCTGGTGGCCTTTATCGAATATAGTTTCCACGCCCTCTTGTCCTTCCTTTTCCTATCCAATCTCTTCACCATGTATCCTCGTACAGCTGTTTCGAGTGAACGTTTGAAAGAAGTCATGGATATGCCGATTTCTATTGATCCAAATGAAGGAGGGTATCAGAGACTGAAACCCACGGCTAGTTTGGAATTTGAAAAATGTCACCTTTGCTATCCCAGGGTGAGACGGAGAAATCCTGTTTTGACAATATTTCGTTCTGTGCTAAACCGGGTGAAACCATTGCCTTTATCAGTTCGACCGGATCTGGTAGAGTCCTCTCTCTGTGCAATTGATTCCTCGTTTTACGATGCTTACCCTCAGGAAAATCAAAGTTGATGGTGTCGATGTGAGGAATTATCGACTGAGTCTCTCGTCAAAAGATTGGATTTATCCCAGAAGGCTTTTACTCTTTTACAGGAACCATCGCTGAGAATATCCGCTATGGGAAGGAAGATGCTGAGTCACAGACCTACATCAGGCAGCAGACGTGGCGCAAGCCAAAGATTTTATTGAAAGTCGAGAAGAAGGCTTTGCGACCCATCTAGCTGAAGGCGGAAGCAATCTTTCTGGGGGACAGAAACAACGCCTATCAATTGCCAGAGCGGTTATAAAAAGAATCCTGATATCTATATTTTTGACGATTCTTTCTCAGCCTTGGATTATCGTCACAGATGCCATTCTACGCCAGTCGTCTCAAAGAAGTCACGCAGAAATGCAACGGGTCTTAATCGTCGCTCAACGTGTTGGGACCATTATGGATGCGGACCAGATTATCGTTCTTGATAAGGGAGAAATCGTGGGTCGCATCGACACTGAGGAATTGATGGAGACCAATGACATCTATCGTGAAATTGCTGAGTCGCAGTTGAAAAATGCATCGCTAACAGAAGAATAGGAGGAAATATGAAAACACAATCTAGTTTGGCTCGTTTGTGGAGCTATTTGAAAGCCTACCGTTTTTCTGTCTGTCTTTGCAGTCTTTCTAAAAATTTTGAGTGTGGTCATGAGTGTCTTGGAGCCTTTTTGTCTTGGGGCTGGCCATTACGGAGTTGACAAAAACCTCTTAGATATGGCTAAGGGCCTTTCAGGTGCTGGTATCAATACTGGCTAAGCATTGGAACTGTTTTAATCATTTACCTCTTTAGAGGTCTCTTGTATGAACTTGGTTCTTATTATTCCAACTATTTCTGACCAATGCGGTCCAGTCCATGACCCAAGATCTGCGAAATGAAATGACTGAAAAATCAATCGTATCCCAGTATCCTTCTTTGACAAACACCAGTTCGGTGATTTGTTGGGGCGCTTTACCAGTGACGTTGAGACGGTGTCCAACGCTCTTCAGCAGTCTTTTTCTTCAAATTGTCAATGCCGTTCTGACGATTGTCCTCGTCATGGGAATGGTTTTATACTTGAATTTTCAGTTGGCTATAGTGGTGATTCTATCCATTCCAGTGACCTATTTTTATGTCAGAAGCATCCTGAAACGTTCTCAGCCTTATTTTTAAAGAGCAGGCGGCTATTTTAGGGGCGGATGAATGGCTATGTGCAGGAAAATCTCACAGGTTTTAATGTTTTGAAACTCTATGGTCGTGAGGAAACTTCTCATAAAGAATTTTCTAATATGGTAGACGATCTCCAACGTGTTGGCTTTAAAAGCCAGCTTTATCTCTGGACTCATGATGCTGGCCCTTCATGTCAGTATCAGACTTGACCTATCTGATCGTTGCAGTTCTTGGTGGTTTGCAGGTTATTGCGGGTCGTTTGACAGTAGGGAATATGCAGGCCTTTGTTCAGTATGTTTGGCAGGTCAGCCAGCCTATCCAAAACATCACACAACTATGCGGGTCAAATGCAAAGTGCCAAGTCTTCAGCTAGACCGCATCTTTGACATCTTGGATGAGACTGAGGAAGTAGAGGGAGAAGAACTCGAAATCCTTGAACCTTTAACGGGTCAGGTAACCTTCAAGCAGGTTGATTTCCAGTATGTCGAAAACAAACCATTGATTCGAGACTTTAATCTAGAAGTTCAACCAGGAGAGATGGTAGCGATCGTTGGTCCTACTGGAGCTGGTAAGACGACCTTAATCAATCTGCTTATGCGCTTTTACGATGTCACAGCAGGTGCAATCTTGGTTGACGGGCAAGATATTCGTCAGTTGTCACGACAAGACTACCGCCGTCAGTTTGGGATGGTCTTACAGGATGCTAGCTATATGAAGGTACGATCAAAGAAAACCTACGTTTTGGAAATCTCGATGCCAGTGATGAGGATATTGTAGAGGCTGCCAAAGCGGCAAATGTAGACCACTTTATCCGAACTCTTCCTGGTGGTTACAACATGGAGATGAACCAAGAGTCAAGTAATATTTCCCTCGGGCAAAAAGCAACTTTTGACCATCGCGCATGCTCTCCTAGCCAATCCTAAAATTCTCATTCTGGATGAAGCGACTTCCTCAGTTGATACTCGTTTGGAACTCTTGATTCAAAAAGCCATGAAACAGCTTGATGAAGGGAAGAACCAGCTTTGTCATCTGCCCACCGTCTCTCGACCATTCAAGAAGCGAGACAAGATTCTCGTTCTTAAGGATGGACAGATTATTGAGCAGGAAACCATGAAAGCTTGCTCCAAGCAAAAAGGTTTTTATTATAATCTTTATCAAAAGCCAATTTTCGAGCAAATCTGATCAAGTCCAGCTAATAAAATAAGCTAAATTTTCTTAAATTATCAGTCAATTATAACTTTTTAATATGAGTTAATTTCCTTGCTTTTTGTATACCAGAGTAGTATGCTAGGGTAGTAATCAATAAATTGGTTACAAAAATAATATTTACGAGGTAGAAAAATGGTTGAATTGAAAAAGATGCATTAAAAAGACGTGACAACATTATCATAAAAAGACGCCAGTAGCATTGGCAAAACAAAGGAAAGTATTGAGACCAAGCAGTAGCGGACTTGTATGTGGCTCACATTGCCCTTCACCAAGTTCATTGGTATATGCGTGGCCGTGGCTTCCTGGTATGGCATCCAAAAATGGATGAATATATGGACAGTCTTGATGGCTATCTTGAGCGAAATCAGCGAACGTTTGATTACTCTTGGTGGCAAAACCTGTACTCAACTTTGACAGAATTCCTTCAACACAGTGAAATCGAAGAAGAAGAAGAGAGAATTCCGTAACGTCGAAGAAAGCTTGGAACGTGTTCTCAGCGATTTACCGCTACCTGATCACTCTTTTCCAAAAGGCTTTTGGATGTGACTGACGAAGACGAGGTGACGATGTTTACAAACGATATCTTTGTTGGGGCTAAGGCTGAACTTAGAAAACAGTTTGGATGCTTGCAGCAGAACTTGGACAAACTCCTGGTTTGTAAGATATAGTTGCTACCCTTTTTATCATTAGAGTGCTTGATAAGTGCTCATGACTAATATCTTTTTAAAAAGTCATGTAACTGTAAAAAGTTGCATGATGATTTACTGGACTTAGGACACATTGTCACAAAGTAGGATTTTACGGTATAATAGTTGCTAGTTCAATAATATATGAATTTCAAAGAATAATTGACAGTTTAAGGAGGATTTATGAACAACTTACCAAATTGCCCAAAATGTAATTCAGAATATGTCATGCAAAAGACTGGAGTCTTTTGGTCTGCCCAGAAATGTGTGCCTATGAATGGAACCTGCTGAAGTTGCAGAAGTAGAAGAAGGTGTAGTTGCTATCGATGCCAGTGAAATAAATTGGCTGATGATACTAGTAACCCTCATCAAGGACTTGAAAGTAAAAGGTGCGCCAAAGGATTTGGAAACAAGGAACTCGTGTTAAAAATATCCGTATCGTAGAAGGTAACCAGACATCGACTGTAAGATTGATGGTTTTGGAGCTATGAAACTCAAATCAGAATTTGTTAAGAAAATCTAGCCATGAAACTGAACTACAAATTTATCTTTTATAGTCGTGTCCTCTTGTTCTTAGCGGCATTTACAGGGGTTTATTTAGAAATTACCAAGCACGGTGGTTTTGGTATGCTCCTTTACTACTGTGTTGTCTAATCTTTTGTGTAACGATTTTCACGGGCTATCTACTCCGTGTGATGGAGCCGTTCAGGTGAAATTGGCGAGTCCGACCTTACTTCGCCTCAAGGGTGTGGTGTTACCATGAGTATCATGATTACCCTGCGATTTTACCATTTTATACTTTGTCCGCATTGCGACAAAGATTTTTATCGTGTGGAAAAATTTCCTTTTGCCACTATATCGTTCCACTCTGGTTTTTAGCCGACACCCTCTTCTTTGATAAACAGGGTCAATACAAGATCTGGGATCCAGTCTTGTGGACCATCTTGCCCTTGGTTTATATGATTTTTGCCTTGTTTAACGGCCTGGTCTTAAAACTCAATATTCCGAATTCCAAGGACAATCCTTCCCTTATTTCTTTTTAAAATGTGAACAAGGGTTGGGACGTGAGTTTATCAAATGGTGTTTGATCATTTTTGTGGCCTATATGGTTGCAGGCTTTTATCTTCTATCTGATCAAAGCAAAATCAAGCGAAAATAGTCTTCCTATTAGGAAAGTTAGGACGGAGTCTCTAGTTCAATCAGGCTCCTTCTTTTCTTGCCATCTTCCTTTTAAAAAGGATCAACAGTGAGAAATATACAGAAAGAAAATTCATGAAACAATTTTTAGAACAGGGCCAGTATTTTTGGCTCTCTCCTCGTTTTGATTACTTCCTTTTCCATCTCCGAGTGCTCTGACCAGCTATGTTTGACTATTATCAGGGCTAGTCCCAAAGAACAAATCGAGCTCTTGGTCAGCCTCCTTCTTTTGGAATCATGATCTATGCTGATTTTTAAATGGGTTTTTGGAACGTGTTGTTTTCCTGAGCGTCTTCAAATTAGTTTAGGGCTTCTCATCCTCTCTCTATTGGAGAACAGCTCCCTTCTGGTATCAGGATTATAACTTTGTCTTTGCGATGCGGATTTTGTTGGGTTTGGGTGTGGGGATGATCAATGCCAAGGCCATTTCTATTATCAGTGAACGCTATCATGGAAAGACACGAATCGAGATGCTGGGGCTCCGCGGATCGGCAGAAGTTGTCAGGGGCATCGATTTTGACTCGTAGTGGTCGGTCAACTCTTATCCCTGGGATGGACGGTGACCTTCTTGGCCTACAGTGCAGGATTTTTAGTATTGATCCTTTATCTGCTCTTTGTCCCTTATGGGAAAGAAAAGAAAGAAACAAAGAGAAAAGAGACCGAAACGACTCGTTTGACAGGACAGATGAAAGGCTTAATTTTTCTATTGGCTGTCGAAGCAGCAGTTGTTGTCTGCACCAATACAGCTATCACAATTCGTATCCCTAGTTTGATGGTGGAAAGAGGTCTCGGGGATGCTCAGTTACTCTAGAGTTTTGTTCTTAGTATCATGCAGTTGATTGGGATCTGTGGCTGGTGTGAGGTTTTTCTGTCTTGATTTCTCTCTTTATAGAAAGATTGCTCCTTTGGTCAGGCATCGCCTTTGGATTGGGGCAGATTGTGATTGCCTTGTCTCCGTCATTGGGTGTGATGGTAGTTGGAAGTATTGTGGCAGGTTTTTCCTACAGTGTGGCCTTGACCACTGTCTTTCAGCTTCTTTCTGAAAGAATACCAGCCAAGCTCCTTAATCAGGCAACATCTTTTGCAGTGCTAGGATGTAGCTTTGGAGCCTTTACGACACCTTTCATTCTTGGGGCGATTGGTTTGGTCACTCAAAACGGTATGTTGGTCTTCACCATTTTAGGATGTTGGTTGATTGTCACTATCTTTGTTATGTACGCACTTCAAAGAGAGCTTAGGATTAAATTTCTAAGTTTTCTTTCTGAAATTTTATTACCCAGACAATTATTGGTTTTTAAACTTGTTTACACTTTATTTCTGATAAAATAGAAGTTATGACAAGATATAAAACAATATTTCTATGATGGTTATGCCTTTTGCTGGTTTTTCAGCGCCAGCCTCATGCGCGGGCGATTTCAGGAAATCGACCTTAACGAGACTCAATAAAGGGGCAAGCCATCACTGTTCATGGTGCTGGTAGGACGGATAGTGGGGTCATGCTCTGGCCAGGTGATTCATTTGACCTGCCCTATCAGATAGGATGAGGAAAAAGCTCCGTTTGCTCTGGATACCCAGTCTCTCAGAAGATATCGATGTGATTTCAATTGAGCATTGCGCCGATGATCCATTGCCGTTATGCCAAAACATAACAAGACCTATGAGTTTATCGTGGATGGTGGGCGTCCCAAAAATCCTATGCGCCGTCTACTGCCACTCTTTCCTATCCATCGATGTGGAATGCATGCAGTATGGCAATCCAGTCAGCTAAGAACCATGATTTTCACCGGTTTTACGCCTCTGTGTGGTACCAGTGTGAGAGACAAGGTTCGGACCATTACTGAAGCTAATGAGTCTAACAGTCGATGAGAGACAGGGCAGTTTTGACCTTTACATTTTCTGAGAAATGGCTCTTGTATAGTACATGGTCGCAATATGAGTGGGCACACTACTCCAAAATCGGCCTTGTGTTTATAACCACGAATGCCAGTTGAGAACAGATTGAGCTGTTTTGGAGAAGAAGGACGGGCAGCTTTGCAGGGTCCCTGCGGCACCAGATGGCTTGTATTTAGGGAGATTCGTCGAGGAATAATCTCACGTATTTGGCACTGCTAGAATGATATAGTGGGTGGCGGTTTGTCCTGACTGATTTGGCTACCTATACCTTTCAAATGGTTTGCATGGCTTTTGTAGCAGTGACTTGTTTGACAGCCTTGACCGAGAGAAAAGGCTTTACGAAGTCTTTCCCTACGGACGATGCCATCCAGCATGAGTTGGACAGCTTGCGTGACGTCGATTTTGCGGGAAGTCAAAGATTGGTCTGCTTCTCCCTGCATGTCGTGTGGCTGAGGAAAGGCCTTGGACTGTCAAGCAACGTCCAAGGAGGTGCTGTGTATTGGACCGTCTTTGGTCTTGCAAAAGACGCATGGGCATGTGGCTGTCGTGAGCTCATCGAGAGTTGATTCGGCTTTTTCCTCGTGTCGGTGTGTGTGCACGCAAAGTCTTCCTGAGCTTAGAATTGTTAGCTGATCAGGAGATTAAAGACCTTGGAAGACATGAGAGGCTGCAGCGCAGAGTTACTGCATGATTTAGGGCGCCATGGCAGTTATCAAGGAGGCAATCGCCTCAGTCAGGACAAGGCTGTGGATGTCTTTTTATGATGGACAGGCTTTCACTGTTCTAGAAAACCCAGTCATTCAAGGCCAAAATGCTGGTGCAGGTTGTACTGCCCTTTGCCTCAAAGCATCGCTGAGTCGCTTGGTTAAAGGGGATGAACTTTTTACCAGCGAGTGAGAGCTCAAGAAAGCTTTCGTTTACCGTGCTGTGCACAAACAGATCAATATGGAGTGGAGACAATATGGAAGCAAACCAAAAACAACTAAAATCGCCTATATCCTCTTAACCGCCGCTCTGTGGTTCTAGAGTTTATTTCTTGAAAAGGTGGAACAGCCAACAGGCATTCTGACTCTCTTGGACTGGGTGTCTTTTACCTTTACTGCCTTTTGGCTGGTACAAGAAGGAGCTGTCGTTGGAGGACTAGCAGTTTCTTGCTTGACCTCTTGTCAGGCTATCCACAGTGGATGTTCTTTAGCTTGGGTGACCATGGCTTTACGACGAGGATGCAGTTTAAAGGGAGTGGCTCAGTGGCTGGGCCTACATCTCTTGGCTACGGTCGTCATGGTGGGATGGCTTCGCCCTGGGTTCTGCTGGTGAATGTAAAGCTGGTCGGCAGCCTTACCAGAAAATCCCTGCCGACTTCCTGCAAAACACCTTGGGGATGGTTGTGGGATTTGTAGTCTTTCAGAGCATCAAAGAAGGTAAGGCATAAAAGAGTCAGCTTCATTAGCTGACTTTTGCTTATCTAGGTTTAATCAAAATAAAACAAATCTTTGCTGGTGTAGCACTGTAGAGGTCAAAAGCCATCTGGTAACAACACCTGCAGTCTTCGATACGAGGCACCGACTTTACCTGAGGTATAGATACCTGAGTTCAACAGAGAAAGCTTGCATGCCTTCTTCGGTGACCATGTCGTTTCCTTCCGCATGATAGAAGTCGTGAGACGTCATACCGATACCGTGAGGCGAGACGGTGGTTGGAAGTACTCACCGTAACCAGCTTTTTCGGTGACTTCGCGAGCAGCCTGCAGTCATCACTTCATGTAGCAGTCACACGAGCAGTGATAGAGTCAAAGGGCAGCTTTGAGCACAGCTTCAAGTTGTGCACCTGTCTTTCTTGGATTGGTCGAGCGACATGGGCGAGCGCATGTGCGAGTCGTATCGTGCGTGTGCGTTGACCATGACACCGAGGGTCTAAAGGAGAGGAGCGTCCTTTTCAGCTTTGTTTTGCAGCAGGAGATTCCGTGCGGATTTGGCGGTGTCGCCAGTCAAGACCATGGTATCAAAGACTCATTTCATGGCCTTCACGTTTCACTGGCCAGTCGTGGTACAGACGTGATGTCCTGTTTTCCGTCTTATCAAAGAGAAATGGTGTCAAAACCAACCTTAACGACCTTTATCAACGTAGAGACCTGCAACCTTATCATTTTGCACTTCATCAGCTGATTTGATGAGGCGCATGCGTTGGATGCGAGGGTCGAGTCAAAGCTCAGCAGTCTCAAAGGACTGTTTTCAGAGCCATGGTGCTTTGGGTCAAGATGAGGGTGTGTCAAACTCAGCGACAGCGATGAAGTCGTGCTGAGGCAAAAGCGTTTTTGATTTTGCCATGGATTTCTCAGAGTCCACTGGCCCTAACTGGGAAGGACACGGTGGTGCAGAACCGCTGAGGGCTGGGGACCAAAGGAGGGTTCCTGGTCCGCTAGAGACAAAGAGAAGGGAACATTTGGCGTTCATAGGGATCACTGCAAAAGCCAGTGAGGAGTGGTGATAGTGACATGTCAGATACGACAGCGACGTCTAGTTTTCTGATTCAAGATGTGTTACGAGTTTGTTGCTAATTTGGGCATGTATGCTGCCTTCTTTCTACCCCTCTATTTTGTGCAAAAGGTGCAAAATGCAGAGAGGAGTGAAAGAGCAGGCAGAATAGAACTCCGACAAGAGATAGCGGGTTCTTTGATGTAGTTTTCTTTGTTTGGGTTTGTGGGTTGTTGTGTTTGTGTTTTTGTGTTGTTTGGTTGTTTGTTTTGTTTTGGTTTCTTGGTTTAATTTTGAAATCTTTTTGTTACGTCGTCTTTGTATTCTTCAGCGATTTCTTGGCTGAGGGGAATTTCCTCATGGGCAGGGTTGAATATCCTGACCGTATCTTCTTCTTGCAGCGGTGACTAGTCATTAGGCCAGATTAGCGTACGAGAGAGAGGATAGGTCCGTGGAAAGTAAGGAACCAGAGACATTCTTGTAATAGGGCCCTTCGCCGACTTTGTCTTCGTTGTTCCATTTCCGTACGACTAGCCTGTCCGAGTGGTTTTGGTCGGCATCAGAGAGAGGAAGGTGCGGCCCTGGTGATTTCTCAAAGTCCATAGTGGGTTTCATCGAGATCTTCATTGTGAATCTTGATGTCTCGATAAAGCGGTTGTGAATTCTGGTTGAGCGTATAGTGGCGTGCCCCCTAGACCCTTCGATGCGCTCACCTGAAGTCAACATATGTGCATCCCAATAGTTAAGAAAAGCCACCGCAGATGGCTAGAAACTACACCGTCGTTTTGGATGTGGTTGTCTAGTGCTCTCTTTGCGGAAGGTCGCCAGCGATAATACTTTTGTTCAAAGTCTTGGCACCGAAAAAGAGCGATGTCGTAGTGGTTTTCATCCAAAGTCATCGTGGAGAGAAACATTGACGTCAGCACTGTCACATGTAGCCCGGTTTCTCAGCCACATGCACTTGGGCATGAGAATGTTTCCGTTGCATCCCATAGGTATTCATAAGGGTTTCGTAGGGTGGGCGATATTGTTGAGCTGATAAGGGTAATTGCCAGCTTTTGAAAGTGAAGTGTAAACCAGTAGTTCATCTCGCTTTCTAACAATCAGTGACGACTAGCCAGCGTTCGCGGAATTCCAGCATATGTGGCCGTATGGGTGGCCAGGATATGGGCATGCTTTGCGGTCTTCGTTCCTCAATGGTGCGAGAACTTGCGGAGGTAGCTTTGTCTCGGTGTTTTGTCGCTGGGTGGCCGGGTCACTTGCCCGTAGACGACGATGCGATTTCGAATGACGAACACCACCAGCGTTGATTTCTGGAGATGTCCATGTCAGTGGTTGTTTCGAAGTCTGCATCCCAGATCGAGCGTGTCAATTCCGTCTGCATGGTTGGCGTGAGGGAGGACAGATATAGGCTAAATGGATAAGAACTGGTTTCGATACATCATCTACGATGGCTGGGTTGCACCGACTGGATAATCAAGACAAGGTACATTCCTTGTCACCGAGCCTGGAAGGTTTCCTGGCGTCCAAAAGACAGCACGGCTCTTATCAAAGATCCTTGCTTGATTCGTTGCGAATCTGCTCGAGAGACAGCGAGCAATGGCAACCGCTGCTAGGGCATTGTAAGTGTTGTAAAAAGTCCACCGATTTGGATGTCATATTCTTGGCCGTCAGTGACAAAAGCGGGAGCGATTGTTGGTCAAACTCAGCTGCGTGCTCTGTCAGGTGCGGTGGTCAAGAAGTCAGGACGTTTACAACACAATTTTTCCTGATCTGGAGCTTCCCAAGTTGGCGTGGGTATTGTGCTCATGTTTCTGAAAGCGATACCTTGGCAGTCAGGAGACAGAGGATCCCTTCGGTATTGTAGTGCAGGCTAGTTTGGGCTGGTCCTTTTCCGAAGTCAGAGCATAAAATGGACTCTGAGGTTGGAATGGCTGGCTTGTAGAGAAAGTGGACTGTCCCACAAGTACAGTTGCAGTAGGTACCTTGCGGATGGCATCCAAAATCGTAATTATAAGTCGTGTAAATCTCTATGGAAT
>BNJV01002286.1_pt1 | contig 67645 bp, 103 predicted proteins | sample 8540591 | NCBI WGS metagenome assembly BNJV01 (sample SAMD00202457, study PRJDB9452) | human saliva metagenome | host: Homo sapiens
AAATGAATAAAGGCTATCTACTAGCCTTTTATATTTTTGGCCCGTTGGTCAAGTGGTATAAGACACCGCCCCTTTCACGGCGGTAACACGGGTTCGAATCCTGCACGGGTCATCTTTAACCAAGTCGTAACTTTTTAGTTACGGCTTTTTATATCTACAAAAAAGTATAGCATATAATTATATATGCGATACTTTTATAATTAACTATTTTAAATTATTTTTTTGTAAAACTTAGTGGTAGTACTTCTTTAAAAAGTTATACACTTCATAATTACTTTCAGATGTTCCTAGAATTAGTTCAAAAGTTCTCATCTGCGAATTCGGCAATTACTTGTCTACAAACGCCGCATGGAGGACAATAAGTATCAATATTTCCTTTTTGGTCCACCAACTACAGCTATCTTTTTAAAGTTAGTTACACCTTCACTAACTGCTTTTAAATATCGCTGTTCGTTCTGCGCAGTTTGTAGGTGTATAACTAGCATTTTCAATATTACAACCTGTATAAATTTCTCCATCTTCTGTTAGAAGAGCTGCTCCTACTTTGAATTCAGAATATGGAACATATGAGAATTTTTGTCGCTTCGATAGCTTTGTTAATTAATAATCTATTAATTTCTTCGTCTTTTTTTGGTTGTTATGAATATTTAATAGTTCAAAGATAGTATCTGCAACACCTGCTTCATCATTATTTTTTTCAGTAGTATATTTTGCTATTTCTTTTAAGATGTGGGTTTGCATTTTGCATAGCTACGCTGTATTTTTACTATTTTTAAGCATAGCTTCATCATTTAAGTTATCTCCTATTGCTAATGTATTGTTTAGTGAAATTTTATATGCTTCTGATACTTGTTTTTAAAGCATACCCCTTTAGTTGCATTTTTTTATCCATGATTTCAAGGTTATTAGCACCTGAAGAAGTTACAGCAATATTTTCATTTTCTGATAGTAGTTTTTTTAGCCTTTTTCTAATTTATCAAGGTCATTAGATATTCCAATTATTTTTAATTGATGGATTATGTTCTTGGTTTAAGTAAAGTTCTATATTTTCTACTTCTGTAACATGTCCATTTTGTAGTCTTTTTGATTCAGCTCTTAAATATTCTAAATCTGGAGTCGAACCCTATAGAGCGTATAAGATCAGCATATGCTTGAATATCAGTTTCAATACTATGAGTATAAACAGTATTTTTTTGTATATAGTTGATAGCTGATATCTAAACTTTTAAATATTCCTATTGTATAGTATAAATCTTTTATCTGTATAGGAGTAATACTAATGATCTCTTTATTTTTATTGTAGACAACCCTCCGTTAAAAGCTAATAACATCACATACGATATTATTTTCTTCAAGAGCGGGTAATGCTTCATAGTAAGCTCTTCCTGTTGCTACTACGAATTCAATGTTATTATTTTGGGCATATTTTATTAATTCTACATTTTTTCAGGTATTTTATGTTCATTATTTAGCAGTGTACCATCCATATCACTAGCTATTAATTTAATCATATTTTTATTTTTAAGATACTAGAGAAATTTCCTAGTTCTTTCTCCTTTCCTCATATATAGTTAGATTATATCATAACTAGATAATTAATGTAACCTAAAGAAAAAAATATTAATATTAGAGTAATATTTCTACTATAATTTTTATTATTTATGATAATATAAGAGTTAATCAAATTATTTATAGAGAGTGATTAGATATGGAATTAAAAAAATATTATAAAAAGATAATAATTTAGAAGAATTGTTTTCTAAAAGTAACAATAGGAATAGAAAAGGAAGGACAAAGAATTTTTAGAAAATGGTCATATAACAAAGTCAGACCATCCTAAAAGTTTTAGAACCTCGTCACAAAAATCCATATATTCAAACAGATTTTTGCAGAGTCTCAAATTGAACTTATAACAACACCAGAAAGAAACGAGAAAGATGTTATTAGAGTTTTTGAATGCTATTCATGAAGTAGCTTTTAAAGAATATGCCCGAAGATGAGTATATATGGCCTTTAAGTATACCTGCTGTACTGCCTGATGATAAAGATATTAAAGTAGCTCAATTTGAAAAAGAATGGGATATTGTTTATAGAGAATACTTAGTTGAAAAAAATACGGTAAGTATAAACAAATGGTATCAGGTATTCATTATAATTTCCAAATTGATGATGATTTTATGAAAAGTGTAGCTGATATAACAAATAACGATGTTGTTAATGTTAAAAATGATATTTATATGAAATTAGCACGTCAATTTTTAAGATATCAATGGTTACTTGTTTACTTATATGGTGCATCACCTTTTGCAGAAAATAAATATTTTTACAAATGGAAATAAACCGGAAGGTTTTTGTGAGAAGCTTAAGAACAAGTAGATATGGTTATGTTAATGATGATGATATCGTAGTATCTTATTCTTCATTAGAAAAAAATATATCTGATTTAACAGGTTATGTTAAAGATAAAAAAATTAATAGCCGAAAAAGAGTTTTATTCTAGCGTTAGATTTAGAGGAGCTGAAACTGTAGCGGATTTACCAAAAAAAAGGAATTAAATATATAGAATTTAGATTGTTTGATTTAAATCCATTTGCTCCTTTTTGGAATGTTAGAAAAAGATGTTAGATTTATTCATTTATTTATAAAATCTTTAGTATGGATGGAAGAAGTGGATAAAAAAACTTCAGAATCTAAAGGAAAAAGAATATAGTGAGAGTATTGCTTTTATCTCATCCACTTGAAATGCCAATCTACTTAGAAGAAGGTTTAGAACTTCTTGATAATATGAAAAACATGATTAGAGAATTGAGCTTACCTGAAAGTGATATATTATTAATAGAAGAAAAAGAAAATGAATTAATAGACCCATCACTTACACTCGCTGCAAAAAAATAGTAAAAGAGTATAAAAAAAGAAGGTAATATAATAGAGTTAGGGGTCAGTCTAGCTAAAAAAATATAAAGAAGATGCTTTAAGGGAATATTATTCATTAAGTGCATATAGGAACATGGAATTATCTACTCAAGCAGTAATTGAAGATGCTATGAAAAATGGTATAAAAAGTAGATGTTATAGATGAAAAATGATCAGTTTATCCGCCTAGAAAGTAACGAAACTGTAGAATATGTAAAAAAATGGTAATATGACAAGTAAGGATACTTATATATCTCCATTAATAATGGAAAATAAAGTCGTAACTAAGAAGGTATTATCGGAAAAAAAGGATTCAGAGTTCCAGGTGGCTATGAAGTATCAACATTAGATGAAGCTTTATTAAAATTTGATTATTTAAAAAAATAAACCTATAGTTATCAAACCTAAAAAGTACAAATTTCGGATTAGGAATCTCTATTTTTTTAAACATGGTACAGATGATATAGAAGACTTTTCAAAAGCTATATTGTTAGCATTAAAAAGAAGATAAGGATATTTTTAATAGAAGAATTCATAGATGGAACAGAATATAGATTCTTTGTTATAGAAGGTGAAACAAAGGCTGTTTTTACTAAGAGTACCAGCAAATGTTGTAGGAGATGGAAAAACATACAATTGCTGAATTGGTAGAGATAAAAATTGAAAATCCTTTACGTGGAGATGCGAAGAAAACACCACTTAAGAAGATAGAATTAGGTGAGATAGAAAGCCTACAATTAAAAAGAACAAGGGCTAAGTTTTGATACTGTTCTTGATGAAGGTCAAATAGCATATCTAAGAGAAAAACTCTAATATTAGTACTGGTGGAGACTCTATAGATATGACTGATGAAGTAGATGATAGTTACAAAAAAAGCTAGCTGTAGAAATATCTGATGCTATGATGGCTAAAGTATGCGGGTAGACCTAATTATTAAGGATATTAAACAAGTAGCTACAAATCAAAAATTATGGAGTAATAGAAGCTAATTTTAATCCAATGATGATGATGCATATTTACCCTCATAAAGGTAAATCAAGAAGGTTATCTCTGGATGTATTGAGGATGTTATTTCCGGATAGAAAAAAATAAATTAAAAAAAGCTAAAATTTGATAATTGACCAAATTTGATATATAATATCAAGTGAGGTATAAAATAGGAGGTAAGAAAATGAATTTAATTCCTACAGTAATAGAGCAAACTTCTCAAGGAGAAAGAGCTTATGATATTTACTCAAGACTTTTTAAAAAGATAGAATTATTATTTTAGGATCAGAAGTTAATGACCAAGTTGCTAACTCAATTACAAGCCAACTTTTTGTTTTTAGAAGCACAAGATAGCGAGAAAGATATTTATTTCTATATTAACTCTCCAGGTGGTAGCGTAACAGCTGGTTTTTGCGATTTATGATACTATGCAACATATTAAATGTGATGTAGTAACAATTTGTATGGGTATGGCTGCAAGTATGGGAGCATTCTTATTAGCTGCTGGAACTATTGGTAAGAGATATGCGTTACCAAATGCAGAAGTTATGATTCACCAACCGTTAGGTGGAGCACAAGGACAAGCTACTGAAATTGAAATAGCTGCAAAACACATACTAAGAACACGTGAAAAAAATTAAACAAAAATTTTTAGCGGACAGAACAGGTCAAACAATTAAAGCAATTGAACGTGACACAGAACGTGATAATTACTTAAGTGCAGAAGAAGCTTGTGAATATGGTTTAGTTGATAAAGTTATGTATCCAGAAAATAATAAACCACAAAAAAAAGAAAAAGTAAAAAAAGCTGCTAAAAAAGCTACTAAAAAAATCAGAATAATTCTAATTCATAAAAAAACTCTCTCAGATTTCTGAGAGAGTTTTTATTATATTTTTCCAAATTTTTTTCCAATTGCATTACGGAATTCGTAATTGTCCATAAAGTACTCTACATTTCCGTTAAAATGACGTTTGAATTGAAGAACACTATAATCAGTAGCATCTTCAGAAGTGAACTCTTTAGAAGTTCCAAAGAAGTTGAAAAATTTTGAAGTTATTTCTAATAGCATATTTTTATCATAGTATACATTACTAAATATGACCCATTAAATCTAGAAAATTCTTTTTCATTCCTCCAGTGAAGTAAATAAGATCTTGTTTTGTCTCTATAAAACTTGCACATGATAGATAAATAATATTTCCATGTTCTTCTTTTTAAAGAAGTGATTTTTGCTATTTTTATCATTGTTAAAAGCAATTGATTCATCTATTCTAGCAATTTTGTTCATAGTTTTTTTCAGGATTTACTTTTTCCACTTTCAAGTTTTTTTCAGTAAGTTTATTTTTTTCAGCGTTAAAAATCTTCAATTTCTTTATTTAATTTAGAAATAAGTGAATCACAATCTAAATAAGAAACCATAAGGTGAAGTTTATCACCTAATGCAGTTTTTAGATTTCTAAAGTACTCACTAGTTCTAATTTGGAAGTTAATTCTATCTTCTGTACTTTTTGTTAATTGAATCAAATACTGCAGCATCTTCATCGTTAAAAAAATGTCGATTTCTTTTTACAGTTATTCCTTCTTTTTATAGCTTTGTTAATTGAACGTTTAGCCATTGTAGAAACAGTTTTTTTAATAGTGTATCTTCAGTAAGAGTTTCTTCTAGTTCTCTTGAATATATACAACGAGAAGCTAAAGTAGGGTTTGTAAATAAGTCATCATTAAGTGGTTTATACCCTAGTGAAGTTAATATTTTATCTGTTTCTATAGATTCTTTAGTAGTTTCAACATATTCAATATCTTTGTATATACGTTCATTTAAAAATGGATTTACCCTTACGCAAAAGAACACGGAAGTCTTTAGCGAAGTATTTTTTTCAACTCTGTCATATAAAAATTTAACTAACTCAGTATTAGAATAATCCATTATCGGACCATGTTGAGCTGTTACTTTAAAGAAGAATTTTTTTATAAGGGAAGTAAATAAATGTTGCATATGCTAACACTTCGTCATTTTTCTTTTACAGCAAGAATTTTTTTGTTTTAAGGTTATTGAACTTTTGCATATTACTATATACAGCGGCTTGTTGTAAATAGTAACGATCATTATTTTTTTCTTGAACCGCTTGTAGTTCGTTACTGCTAATTTCTGTAAATATCATTAAAATGCTCCTTATATAAATTTTAATACATACCCATACGATTATATAACAAATAGAAGAAAAAAAGTAATAACTATTATTTAAACTGCTTACAATAAATGATATAATAAGGATATAAATGTCTGGGAGGATAATTTATGAAAGAATATCAATTAAGAAATAAAAACTATAAAATTAGATATAATGATTTTTCCTGGTGAAGGAATACCGATAATATTTATTCATGGACTAGGTTGTGCAGGATCTTTTGATTATGTTGAGATAGCAAATAGGAGAGAGTTCTTAGGTCATAGAAGAATATTAATAGATTTACTAGGAGCAGGTTATAGCGATAAACCTCTTGATTTTGAATATAAAGTTAAAAATCATGCGAAGTACTTAAGTGAATTTTTAGAAGATCTGAATTTAAATAAAGTTATATTATTTGGTCATAGTTTAGGAGGGGCTATCTCTATAGAACTTTGTGGACTTTGTGAGGAAAAGATAGATCGATTAATACTGACAGAACCGAATTTGGATCCTGCTACTAAGGGGAGAACAAGTTGGGCTGTTGCTCAATACACTGAAGAGAATTATAAGAGTAGAATAAGTAGTTTAATAGAATATTGTGCAAGTGGAAAAAATACAATGTGGGCAGCAACATTAAGAAATTGGTTGCCAGAGGCAGCATATCAAATATCAAGGGATGCTATAGAAGTTAGAGAAGTACCTTGGCGTGATATGTTCTATAGTTATAAAATTCCTCGATTCTTTATCTTCGGTAGTAAAACATTACCAAGTGACGATTTAGAAGAGTTACCAAAGAATAATATAGAAGTAAAAATAGTAGAGAATGCTGGGCATTCTATGGCATGGGAAAATCCAGAAGGATTAGCTCAAGTAATATACGAATGTCTTAAATAAAGAAAAATAAAAAAAGTTTGGATACTTCCAAACTTTTTTTATTTTTTTATATTTTTCTTAATTTTTTTAAATTACTTACCATTAAGTATGAACAGATTATTAGTAATAATAGGTTTATAATGCTTGGTAAGTTAAATAATGATATTATAGCTAAAACCGATCCACATGTTGTAATAGGCACACCTTGATAATAACCATCTTTCATTTTAGTAACATTAAATCGTGCTAATCTATAAGCCCCACAACAAGCGTAGATGGCACTAAGGATAGCCACTATCACTATTAATGTAGAAGTTGGTTTATCAATAAATACAAATTTTTCAAAAATTAGTATAGCAGGTGCTACACCAAAACTTACAACGTCACATAAAGAATCTAAATCATGACCGATGTCAGAAACGACACCAAGTTTTCTTGCTACAATACCATCGTATCTGTCTGCAAGCATTGCTAATAAAATAAAGACAGTTCCCCAAACGTAATATCCATGTACAGTAACTAATATTGATATAAAGCCACAAAAGATATTACACAAGGTAAGATAATTCGGTATAAAATTTTTATTCATTAAGTTATCCTCCAATGATTGATATTATAATTATAGTACAAATTGAAAAAAAGTCTAAAAAAATAAAAAGTTACAATATGAAATTTATTAATTACTTTAATTTACATAAAAAAATTTTTGCAAGAAGTGTTGTTTTTAAAAAAATATTACTTGATATAATGTATATGTAATTTATTATGGGAGGGGTATTATGTCGCTAAAAATTAGATAAAGTTGATATAAAAAAAATTGCAAAAGAGTTAATATTTATTTGTCTTGGTTGTGCTATTTATTCATTTGCGATAATGCACTTTAATGTACCAAACAAACTTGCAGAAGGTGGAGGAACTGGGATTTCCTTATTACTACTTTATGCATTCGGATTACCAGTATCAACTGGTACAATATTGGTTAATATTCCATTATTAATTATTGGATTTTAAAATGCTAGATAGAAAAAAACTATGATATACACTTTATATGGTATTTCTATGTTAACAGCATGGCTAAAAATTTTTTTGAAATATATAATGTTAATATTGATATTGGTGGAGATAAGTTATTAGCTTCTGTATTTGGTGGTATTATCGCAGGTATTGGACTAGGAATAGTATTTTTAGTTGGTGGTACGACTGGAGGGGTAGATATTGTAGCTAAAATTATTCAACTTTATACAGGGAATTCAATTGGAAGAATTATTCAAGTATTAGATGGTGTTATTATAGCTCTTACGTTTGTAGCGGTAAAAAGTTTCCCAGCAATCTTATATACTCTATTCTATATATTTATTAGTACCAAGTTAATAGACTATGTAGTCGAAGGTGGGGTATCAGGTAAAGGTGTAATGATTGTTTCACCAAAAAAATAGAAGAAATAACTAAAAATAGTTCAAGAGGATATGGAACGCGGTTTAACGTATTTTTAAAGGACAAGGTAGTTATACTAGAAAAGATATGAATATTGGTTATTGTGTTGTATCAAGAAATGAAATAAGTAGATTGAAATCACTTGTCTTTGAGATTGATCCTCGAGCCTTTGTGACCATAACAGAAGTTCATGATGTAATGGGTGAAGGATTCAGTTTTGATCAACCAAAAAAAAATTAAAGTAGGTATAAAAAAAGATAAATATAATAGGGAGTAACCTAATATATAATATTGTTAGGTTACTCTTATTATTTGAAAAGGTATTAAGATGATAAAAAAACTTTTTATTTTTAGAATTATATTATTAATAGTACTAACTACCGTATGTTGTTCATACTTCGGGCAAACACTTCTATTTTTAATTAATATTAGTAAAAATTACTACCAATATTTAATTCTCTTAACACCGCTAGTGCTTCTTTTTACAAAATATAGTAATAAGATAATTAAAACTCATGGAGTAGGTATGAAGTATTTTGTTGAAGCGGCAAATAATAAAAAGGATAAGGTTAGCTGGTTCTTCCCTGTTGTCCTTACTATAAATACTTTGCTTGCTCATGTATTTGGTGTAAGTGTGGGAAGAGAGGGTGTTGCAGTTCAATTAGGTGGTGCTATTGGAAAAAACATGATGACTAATGATTTTAGTGACAGACAAAAGAAATATTTTGTTCGTTTAGGGATGATTAGCGGTTTTGCAGCACTATTTCAAACTCCACTAGCGGCAGTATTTTTTATTTTAGAAATAATCGGTAAAAAGATAAGAGTTACAGCTAGTTCTATTTATGAGTTCGCTAGTTACATAGTTGCAGCATTTATTTCAGCAAAGGCTATCTCATCTTTTAGGTTTAGAGAAAATTCTTTGTAGAAGTTACTTTTTGGTAATAATGATATTAATTTAGTAAATATCTTAAAAAAATAACTGTTATAAGTATAATTTTAATTTTTTATTGGAATATTATTTGTTATTATTCAAAAAAATCTAAAAGTGGCTGTAGCTACTCATAAATATCTTACATGGGTTTTTATTAGTATTATTTATAGTAATGAGCTTTTATACTAAACTTTAGATATGCTTCACTAGGTACTAATTTAATAGACTTCTCATTTAATGATTATAGTAATATTAAAGTATATGATTTTATTTTTAAAATTAATATTTACGGCAATTTGTACAGCGATTGGTTTTTAGTGGGGGAGAGGTAACGCCATTATTTGCTATTGGGCACAAGTTGCGGAGTTGTATTAGGAATATGGTTAGGTCTGCCTGTGTTAATGGTAGCTGGCTTTAGGGATATTGCTTAGTGTTTTTCTTCAGCAACAAAAACATGGGTAACTCCTATATTTTTTTAGCTTTGGAAGTTTTTTCGGCTTTTAAACTGATGCTAATAATGATACTACCAGCCGTACTACTGTACTTTATTAACAAAAAAATATAGTATTTATAGTTAGTATAAAAAAATACCAAGAGAAGTGTAGTTTTTCTCTGGTATTCTTTTAGTTTATTATAAATCCTAAATAGAATTTATTTTTTTAGTGACCAACTTTTTTTCGATTAATTTAATCATTGTGTCTACAGTTTCTTTATCGCCTTCTATAGAAGTATAATGTATTTTACCATCGTCTGCTTTTAAAAAAATATGTAATAAAAGTATTTTTCCAGTTTTTGTTAAAGTATTAATAACATAAGCATCATATCCACCAATTTTTCGATTTAGTGCCTGACATTTTTTTCAAACAGTTTGACTATTCCTATGTTTAGTATATACTGAGTTTGCTACTTGTTTAGGATCGATAGATGCATATTCTGCCTCAGATATTCCAAGTTGACTTGGGCGGAATATGTTTAATGTAACAACATTATACGCAGATGTATCACTAGATTGTATGTCATTACCACCGTTAATATCTTGAAAATTAACCCAAGTTTTAGGGACTTTGACATATCCGTATTCGTCAGAACCAATTACTTTATAAATATCATCTGTTTTTTTGTATCTGTTGAAGATGAATCTTTATTTGATGAATCTTTTGTTGCTTCTGAATCTTTTTTTATTTGATTCATTCTTTTTATTAGAGTCCTCTTGTTTATTTGACTCATTTTTGTGTTGTCTGCTCTTTATTTTGGTCTTTATTTTCGTTTTTATTTGCATGACAAGACACAAGTAGTACGGAACTTAATAATAACATTAGTATACCTTGTAATTTTTTTCATATAGAAACCCCTTTCATTTGCTTGTAATTTTATTATATCATGTATATAAGAAAAATTATATATATTTATAAATAGATATAAATAAATAAATATTAAAGAAGAACAGAATCAGTTTAAACTGACTCTGTTCTTTTATTTATAAACCTAGAAGTTTTCAAAAATTTCTCTTTTATATTTTTAATTTTTTTGTTCATCAACATTTTCACCATTTAGTTGAACTTTTATTTCGGAGATGATTTCACCAGGTTTATTTTTTTAATAATATATATTCTGTCACTAAGTTCTATTGCCTCATCTATGTCATGTGTTATTAGTAGGGTTGTAAGATTAAACTTTTTACAAATATCTAAATACCAAGAATGTAATGATATTTTTTTGTTATTGCATCTAGGGCACTAAAAGGTTCGTCTAGTAAGAATAATTCTTCTTTAAACATATAAGTTCTTAAAAAGTGCAACCCTTTGTCTCATACCACCACTTAATTCACTTGGATATTTATCTTTATAGTCATAAAGATTAAATAGTTTTTAAACTTTTTAATAGCCTCAGCTTCAGCCTCTTTTTTTATTTACTTTTTCTTATAAGAAGGGGAAGTATTATATTTTGAATTACAGTCTTATGTTCTAAAAAGTAAATCTTTTTGAAGCATATAGCTGACTTTTTCCTTTGAAATTAGAATCTCCTTGAATTTCTATAGTTCCAGATTGAAGTTCGTTGATACCTGCAATTAAATTAAATAAGGTAGTTTTTTTCCAACGCCGCTTCCGCCTAGAATAGAAACAATTTCACCTTGGTCGACATGAATATTAATATTTTTTTAATATACTATTATTTGGGTAATTGAAAGATAAGTTTTTTTATTGTTAAGACACTCATTATTTTATGTAGTCATTGCTAAATCCTGTATTGTCTGCAAGTGGTTTTTTTCGATAATTTTTGTTATCGTTAACCCAACGATAAAATGCGTTCCATCTTTCAGCATCAAATTCTCCCCAATGCTCTTTTATTTGAAGCATATTGTTGAGAGATATTTTTTGTGATGCTACTACGAAATCACGTTTTTTTCTTTTTAGTTCCGGTGCATTTTTTATTAAAATATCTGCAGCTTCTTCAGGATGCTCCATAGCGTAGACATATCCTTTCTTAATAGCTCTAAGAACTTTTTTGGCTTCTTCTTTGTTATTTTTTAGATAGTCATTATTTGCGATAATTACTGGTGAATAGTAATCAAGTTTTTTTATCAAAATCTCTTAAGTAGAAGAAGTTTGTTTCTAAATTCATACTTTCTGCTAATTTACCATCCCATGCATAGTAAATCCAAGCAGCATCAAAAACTCCGTTTTCAAGAGGTGTAATTGAGTTACTATCACTATTTGGTACTAACTCAATTTTATTATAATCTCCACCTTGTTTTTCAACTAGAGATTTAATCATAGCTAGTTCAACAGGATCATTCCATGTTCCATATTTTTTACCTTCTAAAGCTTTTAGGATCAGTAATATTGTTTTTTCTTAGGTGAAATAATACCTGAAGTATTGTGTTCAATAATAGCAGCTACAGCTGTAATTCCAGCTCCTTTAGAAAGTTTACTAGCCATTGTATCTTGATAATATATTCCAAAAAGGTGCTTTTATTATTAATTATTAAATCTGATGTGCTATCTTCTGGTGCTGGTTTGATATCAAGATCTATTCCTTCTTCAGCAAAATAACCTTTTTTTCTTTTTGCGACATATAATCCTGTGTGGTTTGTGTTAACTGCCCAGTCTAATACAAAGTCGACTTTTTTTAAATCTTTATTATTTGAACTATTATTAGCAGAACCACATGCTGTAAGTGTTACTGCAAGAATAATAGAAAATATACTAATTAGTATTTTTTTCATGATTTTTCTCCTATATATTTCCATTTAATAAATTTTTTTCTCACTTAGTTTAACTAATTCTATACTTAGTAAACTTATAATAGATACCAATATAATAATTGCGAACATAGTATCGTATTCAAATAGTTTTTTTGCTTTTAATCATATAAACACCTAGGCCTTCAAAACCTCCTAACCACTCAGCTACTACTGCAGCTATAAATGCATAAGAAACACTTACTCTAAGTCCCTGCATAGAAGTAGCTTAAGCTAGTTGGTATTTTTAACATGCCATAGTATTTGTAATTTACTAGCATTCATAAGTTTTTAATAATGTGATCATATCATTATCACAATTTCTAAATCCATCTAATATACTGACAACAATAGGGAAGGTTGTAGTTAAAACTATTAAAACAATCTTTGGTGTTAATCCGCACCCAAGCCAAAGAACCAAAAATAGGTGCAATAGCAATAGTAGGAATAGTTTGTGTTAGGACTAGTAGAGGATAAATAGCTTTATTAAATACTGGGATGCTGTCCATAATTAAAGCTAGAGTCCAAGCTATTATTATACCAAGTAGTAAACCAATAATAGCTTCAAGGAGGGTGATTTTTACTGTGGAAAATTAATTGTTTATAATTTTTTTAATGAAAGACTGTACTATTTCTATAGGGGTAGGAATAATATACTTAGGAAGTAAATTTAAATATCCAGCCCCTGCCAAATTATAATAAGAATAAGCATAGAAATAGCAGCAGCATATTTATTAATTAAATTTGCTAAGCTTTTTCATCTATAGTTAAAAATATTCCCATAATTAATTTTCACATTAGCAAAAAAATATTTTTTTGCTATTTTCACCCGCAATTAGTAAACATTCTTTTAGAGTATCTATTAATTCATTGAACTCTCCTTCTATTACTGTTTCAAAAAGGAGAAACAACGACATTAGAATGTTTATTCTGAAGATAATGAATAACATTATCTATTATTTTTTTATTTTTTTCTTCATTTTGTTCGCTTAATGGAAGAATTTGTAATGCAATACTGCAATTTGACAAAATAAAAAAACCTCCTTACAATTTTAAAGGGGTCTAAGTTAGGTCTTAAAGAATACTACCTACGCTGGCATTACCCAGATCAGGTTCGGTCGAAATTTATAAATATTTCCTCTCAGACTGTTCACAGACTCCCGTATTTATGATTATATCATATACATTATTAAAATCAATAAATCTGTTTAACGTTTTCAAATTTAGAGTGTAGTTCGAAAAAAAGAGATACAAGAAATATAGTATAATATGGTTATTATTTTTTTAGTTATGGTTAATGTATATTTAATATAATTAGTAAATAGATTTAATAATTCACCTATATATACTTAGATTAAAAAGATATTTTTTTGATTTTTGACTAGATATGTGGTAGAATAAAAAAAATCATAATAATATAAAATTTAAGAGGGATAACGAAGTGAAATTTTTTAAAAGAAATATTTGAATGGATTATAGTAGTTGTCGCATCTATAGCAATTTACTTAGTATTAAGCACTTATGTAATAGCTCCATTTACAGTTAAAGGACATTCTATGGACTATACATTTGCTGATAATGACAAAGTTTTTGTTAATAAACTTAGTAAAAACTATGAACGTGGTGACGAAGTAGTATTCCATGCAAATGAAACAGATGATTATATTAAACGTGTAATTGGTGTTCCAGGTGACACTATTGAATATAAAGATGATGTTTTATATGTTAATGGTGAAAAAGTGGATGAGCCTTATTTAACTCAAAAAATTAAAGAAGCTAAAGAATCAGGAACAGCACCATTTACACCAGACTTTAATATAGAGTACTTAAGTAGTACTAAATCAAAAACAGTTCCAGAAGGAATGTACTTTTGTAATGGGTGATAATAGACAACATAGTACAGATAGTCGTGTCTTTGGATTTGTTAAAAAAAGAAGCGATGATTGGGAAAAGTAAGTCTAAGATACTATCCATTTAGTTCATTTAAATTCTTCTAGAATTCAAAATATTTTAGTTGAATAAAATATGATGTTATGCTATCATAATATACGGGCACTCTAAAAGAGTGATAGAAGAAAACCACCCCCTACGATTTACGTAGGGGGTTTTATTTTTTATAAAGGAGATTAACATGACAAAATATATTTTTGTAACAGGTGGAGTAGTATCATCATTAGGAAAAAGGTATTGTAGCTGCATCAGTAGGTAGAGTACTTAAAAAAATAGAGGATTAAAAGTAACACTTCAAAAAAATTTGATCCATACTTAAATGTTGACCCAGGAACTATGAGTCCTTATCAACATGGAGAAGTTTTTTTGTGACAGAAGATGGAGCAGAAACAGATTTAGACTTTAGGACACTATGAAAGATTTATTGATGTTAATCTAGGTCAATATTCTAACGTGACTGCAGGGTCGTGTTTATTCATCAATTATTGAAAAAAAGAACGTCGTGGAGATTATTTAGGAGGAACAGTTCAAGTAATTCCGCACGTAACAAATGAAATTAAATCACGTGTACTACTAGCTGGAGAATCAAGTGATGCTGATGTAGTAATTACAGAAATCGGTGGGAACAACTGGAGATATCGAGTCATTACCATTCTTAGAAGCAATTCGTCAAATTCGTAGTGATTTAGGTCGTGAAAATGTATGTTATATTCATTGTACATTATTACCTTATATTAAAGGCTGCTGGTGAGATGAAAAACAAAAACCTACTCAACAGTCTGTAAAAAGAATTACGTGGTTTAGGTATTCAACCAGATATTATTGTTGTAAGAAATGAACTTGCATTAACAGATGAATTACGTGCTAAAATATCTCTATTCTGCGACATTCCAAAAACAAAATGTTATTGAGAGTCGTGATGTAAGTAATTTATATCAATTACCATTAAATCTAAAAAGCACAAAAAAATTGATGATATCGTTCTAAAAACATTTCAATTTAACAGCTAAAGAAGCGGATATGGAAGAGTGGACATCACTTGTAGAACGTGTAGATAACTTAAAAAGATGAAGTTAGAATTGCCTTAGTAGGTAAGTATGTAGAATTACATGACGCTTATATTTCTGTAGTTGAAGCATTAAAACATGCAGGGTATAAACACAATTCTAAAGTTAAAATCGATTGGATTCAATCAGAAGATATTACTGAAGAAAATGTTCATGAGTATCTAAAAAGAAGCTGATGGAATTTTTAGTTCCTGGTGGATTTGGTGATCGAGGTGTTGAAGGAAAAATCACAACTATTAAATATGCTCGTGAAAATAAAGTACCATTCTTTGGAATTTGTCTAGGTATGCAACTTGCAGCTGTTGAGTTTGCAAGAAATGTTTGTGGACTAACTGGAGCTCACTCTTCAGAATTAGATCCAAATACACCATACCCAATTATTAACTTACTTCCTGACCAAGAAAAATGTAGTAGAAATGGGAGGAACTCTACGTCTTGGAAGTTATCCTTGTACATTAACAGAAGGTTCACAAGCACATAAAAGAATATGGTGAAATCAACATAACTGAAAGACACCGTCACAGATATGAATTCAATAATTTCTACCGTGAAAGATTAACTAATAAAGGATTAGTTCTATCAGGTGTTAGTCCAGATGGAAGATTAGTAGAAATAGTAGAATTACCTGAACACCCATGGTTTGTTGCTGGTCAATTCCACCCAGAATTCAAATCTCGTCCAGAAAAAAAGCACATCCATTATTTGCTGGATTTATTAGAGCAAGTTTAGAGAATAAACGCTAATTATGGATTTGTTTAATATAATAAAAGAGCTAGAGGCACGTGCAGATACTGCGCGTGCTCTCGATATGTCTAGGTATATGAAAAATCAATTTCCCTTTTTTTGGTATTCAAGCTCCCTGTTCGAGATGGAATTTGCAAACCTTATTTTTAAAGATGCAAAAAGAAAAGAAAATAGATTGGGATTTTGTTGAGTATTGTTGGCAACATGAAAAAAAGGGAATGTCAATACGTTGCAGCATATTACTTAAAAGAGTATGCAGAAATTTTTTAGAAATTACTGATTTTGAAAAAAATTAAAAAAATTAGTTATAAAAGAAATCATGGTGGGATACGGTTGATACGCTTGATAAAGTAATAGGAAGTTTAGTTTATCAGAATGAGACGTTAAAAAAAGAGATTTTTAAAATGGAGTGTTGATGATAATATTTGGCTAAGACGTGTCGCTATAGATCATCAACTTTTACGAAAAAGAAAAGACAGATACTGATCTTTTAGAAAAAAATATTAGTTAATAACTTAAATCATACTGAATTTTTTTATTAATAAAGCTATAGGTTGGGCTTTAAGAGATTATTCTAAAAACTAATCCCCAATGGGTGAAAAGATTTTATTGAAAAAAATACAAAAATAATATGGCTACACTTAGTATAAGAGAAGCTAGTAAATATATATAATATGATAAAGAGAACACTATTTAATATTATTGAGCAAAGTGTTTCTCTTTTTCTTATTGTTTAATAGTGTTATACTATTAGTACTAGCTGTTTGAGTCTTAATATTGGATAAAAATGTCTTTTTACATGAGCATTTATTAATGTATACAGTTTAAATGAATATAAGTAAAGGTTGGTTTTTAATAAATGAAGAAAGTAGTAATAGGGCTAGTAGTTGTTATATTATCTATAGCATTATTAGTAACACTTCCTTTTATGTTTAAAAGTAATCAGGAAGATTATATTGATTTCTCAAAAGTTTTCAGAAAATGTCGATGATAATGGAAAAGATGATGATACATTGAGGATTGGTTTAATCTCTGTTGCTGGTGATAATAAAAGTTATATTTTAGAAAAAAAGAATTAGCTAATTATATTGGTGATAAAATTGAATAAAAAGGTAAAGTTGATACAGAAAAAGCTACAGTGATATTAATTTATTACTAAAAAAATAATCAAATAGATGTGGCATTTTTTTATCTACCGGTGCATATTCATTATATGAAGATAAAGGATCGTTAGAACTTTTAGCGAGGCCGAATAGAGGTAAAGCATATTATCATCCAATAATAATTACAAAGAATGATTCGAATATAAATACAATAGAAGAATTGAAAAACAATAGTTTTGCTTTTTGTTGATACTTATAGTTATTCAGGATACCTAGTATTTAATGATTATCTAAAGAAAAATGGAACAACAGCAAATAAATTTTTTTCAGTAATAGTTACTTTTACACATAGTCATGAAGAATCTATAAATCAAGTTATAAATGGAAGAGTATCGGCTGCAATAGTTGATGACTGGGCTTTTGCAGTATATGAGTAGTAATTTTTTTCTGGAATAGAGAATAATATAAAAAAATTATTAAAAACATTTCCGGAAGTAGCCACAGGACCTGTAGTAACTCATAAAAAAACTATGAGGATAAAGAAAAAAATCAAACAGATATTACTATCTATTGATAAAGATAATTCTATAAAGAACGTCTTATCACAGCTTCAGATAGAAAAAGTATGAAGAAACAAAAAGCTAGTGATTATCCAGATTTAATAAGTGAGGATTAAGTAAATGGCTAAGTTGAAAAATAAGAAATAAGATTATTATATTCTTTGTGATAATCTATACAATTTATTTAAGTATAATCTCAGCATATACATATGTTAATAATAAAAGCATATTGGAAAGTGCTTTGAAAGATAGAATTACTCAAACCTACTATCAGCTAGCTGGTGATATATCAGACGATATAAAAACTGAAAATACTTATGAAATATATCAAAAGATACATAGTGCTTCATCGAATAAGGAAGTGTCTTATATTATTATTTATGATAATGATAAAAAAATATTATAGGTAAAACTTTAAAAAGATGTTCCAGAAAAAAACTTATGACGTTTAATGAAGGACAATTAAATAATTATAAGAGTTATGGTAGTTCAAAAGGAGAGATATTAGAATACATTTCTCCTATCGATGATGTTAATATTGGTTATATAAGAATAGGTTTTTATACTAAAGATATTTATGTGAAAACATATATGCAATTTGTAAGAATACTTGTTTTTAAATATTGTTGTTTTTGTAATGTTGCTAATTGTTGCTTACTATATTTCAAAAATTAATTGAGCGACCAGTAAAGAGATCTAACATCTGTAACTGATGAAATAATTAGAGAAGGTGACTATAAGAAAAAAATAGATAAAGATAATTATAGTCAGGATTTCCATGTATTAGTTAGCTCTATAAATGAGATGGTAGATAGTAATAAAAAAAGAATAAAAAAAGTTAAATAACTATTTATTAAATAAAGTTTTTTTAGAATTCAAGAAGAAGAAAGAAAAATGCTTTCTAGAGAATTACATGATGAGGTAAGTCAGTCACTTGTGAGTTTATTATTTTTTTATTAAGTAATTTAGTAGAAAAAGAAACAGATTTAGTGAAAAAAAGATAGATTATTACTAATTCAATCAGAAATCGAAAATAGTTTAACTAATATTAGAAATATAGCAGTTAATTTAAGACCACCTAGTGCAGAGTTAAGTTTAGAAGAGGTAATAAGTAAATATATCGAAGATTATAAAAATTTATATGGTATCTCAGTCGATTTTTTTATAGTAATTATGAAGGTGGTAAAAATGATAATTTCGATATTACACTTTACCGAATAATTCAAGAGTCATTATCTAATATAAAAACGACATTCTGGAGCTACAGAAGTAATTATTAAGCTTTTATGGTAATTCAGATTATATTATTTTGAGTATAGCAGATAATGGTATAGGATTAACAAAAGGAACGTGTAGAATCAGCCAAAAAAAGAAGGTCGATTAGGAATATTTGGTATCCAAGAGAGATATTAGATTTTTTTCTGGAGAATTCAAGGTGCTTAATAATAAAAAGTACTCTACAATATTAATGTGTAAGTTTAAAAACAGAGACAATAGAGGAGAAGTCTAATGAAAAATACTATTGATTGATGATCATAAACTGATAAAAAAATGGGGATTAGAGTTTTTGTTAGAAGACAATAAAAAAATTTAGTTTAATTGATGATTGTGGGAGTAAAAGTGAATTTTTAGAAAGAATTAGCACTACTGAATATGATTTATTTATTTGTGATATTTCATTACCTGATGGAAGTGGTTATGATATATTGGAGATTATAAAAAGAGAAAAATTTAAATGCTAAAGTTATTATACTAAGTATGCATGAAGATAAATCATATAAAAAAAGCTTTTTAAAATGGGAGCTTCAGGCTATGTAACAAAAAAAGTACAGCACATGAGGAAATTTTTAAAAAGCTATTGACGTAGTAATGGAAGAAAAATGAAATCTACTTAAATGAAAAAGTATGCTACAATTTTTTTATGAATTATATAAAGCAGATAAAGAAATAGAACTTAGTGAACGAGAAAAAAAGAAGTCGGAAAATATATAGTTGAAGGGTATACTTTAACTGATATTGGAGAAAAACTGTTTTTTAAGTGTAAAAACAGTTGATACATATAAAAAAAGCGACTTATGGAAAAAAACAAATACTAAAAAAAACGTAGTGAGTTAGTTGAGTATTTAAAATCCAACTTAATGTTATAAAAATAAGAGGATCTCTATCAGATAATTTGATAGAGATCCATTTTTTTATTAATCTTCTAATTGTTTTGATGTTTTTCTTGAATAATGTTAAAGCAATGAATACGAATGCTAATACACAAGAAGCTATTAATGCGTAGAAACCTCCGTTCCATCCGAATACATCAACAAGTTTACCCATAACATAACCAGCACTTGCTGATCCAAGTAGGTAACCGAATAAACCAGTTAAACCAGTAGCTGTTCCAGTAGCAACACGTGGAACAAGATCAGCAGCTTGAAGACCGATCATCATAACAGGTCCGTAGATTAAGAATCCGATAGCTACTAAACAAATGTTATCTACAAGTGGGTTACCTGGAGGGTTTTTTTCCAGTAAACGAATACTGCAATAAGTACTCCAGTTAAGAATAATAACATTGGAGGAGCACGGTGTCCCTTTGAATACTTTATCACTTAAGTATCCACTTGCTAACATTCCGAAGATACCAGCATATTCATATAAGAAGTAAGCCCAGCTTTGTTTATCAACAGAGAAGTGTTTTACTTCTTTTAGGTAAGTAGGAGCCCAGTCGATAATACCGTAACGCACGAAGTATACGAATACGTTAGCAACTGCGATAGCCCATAAGTATTTGTTATTAATAATGTATTTGAAGAAAATATCTTTTGCAGATAAAGTGTGAGCAGACTCAACTTTTTCTACGATTTTTTCTCCTCTCCATTCATCAACAGGAGGTAAACCTTCAGACTCTGGAGTATCTTTCATTAAGTAGAACATAATAATTGCTAAAATAATAGCGATTATTGCTGGTAAGTAGAATAGTGATTGCCATGCACCAAAAACAGAAAGTCCTAATAATGCAAGTGGTCCAATTAATCCACCACCAAGGTTGTGAGAAACGTTCCACCAGCTCCACCAAGCACCACGTTCTGAAGTAGAGAACCAGTTAGTCATAGTTTTTGCTCCAGGAGGATATCCCATACCTTGGAACCACCCGTTAAGTGCTGAAAGAACAATCATAAATGATAATGAAGAAAGCACTGCAGGTACAAGACCAAAAATTAAGCTGACAGCAGCAGAAGCAACTAATCCGATAGTAATAAAGTACTTAGGATTACTTCTGTCTGAAACATTACCCATAATAAATTTACTGAAACCATAAGCAAGAGATAGGGCAAGTGAAACTTTACCTAAATCAGCTTTAGTGTAACCGTATTGATCAATTAAATAAGGAATAGCAAGTGAGAAGTTTTTTCTAATTAGATAGTACGCTGCGTATCCAATGAATACTCCTGAGAATACTTGCCATCGAAGTTTTTTGTACTCAGCATCAGTACGAGAACTGTCGATTCTCGGTTTTGGTGCTGAAGCTTTTTAAAAAAATGAAAACATATTAATTTCTCCTTCACTTCAATAATTTAGTATATTAAATTTTTTTGTTAGAAGGAATGACGTCAATCTTCTTGAATAAATTTTTTTACTTTATTTTTATAAAGTATGTAACTTATAAACCTTATTATATACAAATGAAAAGCGTCTGTAAATGCTATTATGTAAAGTTTTTTTATCTTTTAGAAAAATCCCCTACACCTATTGTAGGAAATTTCTTACAAAAATAACTATTGACAATTAAATATAAAAGAATTATAATTGATTAATCAATAGTTGACGAGTCAATTAATTAATTTTTAATAGGAGTATAACATGGATGTTAAGGAATGTATAGAGTTATTGTATGATCTGAAAAATTTTAGATAAAAAAATTGCTAGATTTATTTGAGAAAAAAATAGGTATTAGTTTGACAAGATTTCAAATTATAAAAATATCTACATAAGAGTTCTTCTAGTACATCAAAACAGATTTCACAAAGTCTTAAAAATAGATGCAGCGGCAGTAACTAGACATTTAAAAAAATATTAGAAAAAGAAGGTTATGTAATTAAAAAGACGTAATGAAAAATAATAATAGAGAAGTCTTAGTAGAACTTTCTGAAAAAAAGCTCATGAAGAAATACGACGTTGCGAAAAAGAAACAACTGTTCAAGATATTATCGGCAATGAATTCACTGAGAAAGATTTAAAAGACTTAGTCAGATTGCTAAATAAATTCAATGAAAAATTTTAAATAAAAGAGGTATAAATAATGAGTATATTATCAACAATATTAGTAACGTTAGTTGCAATGTTATTTTTTTCTATATAATGTATTTAGAAACATTTGTAACAGATTCTGAAAGTACAAGTAGAGTATTTAATATTCCGCAAGAGGAATTAAGAAGATCAAGTTTAAATACTTTGTTTAAAAAAATCAAGGTGTTTATAATGGGCTATTAGGAGTAGCTTTGTTGTACGGAACATTTTTTATCTAAAAATTCAGTAGAAATAGTTACAATGTTACTAATATATATTATTTTTAGTAGCTATATATGGTGGTTTAACTAGTGATAAAAAGATTATTTTTAAAAACAAGGTGGATTACCAATATTAGCACTTCTTTCATTATTATTTTTAGTTTATAAAGGAGCAAGATTAATATGAACAATACAGCAGTAATAATAGGATCTACAGGGGCAGTAGGAAAAGAAGTTTTTAAAAAGAAGTATTAAATCAAGATTATTATAACAAAGTTTATATACTAGGAAGAAAAATCAATAGAGAGATTTTCCTGACAATGATAAGTTAGAAAAAAATAGTTATTGATTTTTGAAAAATCTAGATTTTGATGAAAAAAATTTTTGAATGGTTCAGATGTTTTTTTGCTGCATTAGGGACAACAATAAAAAAATTGCAAAAAAACAAAAGAGAATCAGAAGAAAATAGATTTAGATTATACAGTTAATTTTGCTAAGTTATGTGAAGGTAAAAGTAAAAAGTTTTAATGTCGTATCTGCCTTAGGGGCTACAAGTAAATCTAAGAACTTTTTATACTTCGATAAAAGGAAAATTAGAGGATGAATTGTCAAAATTAGATTTGGGTATTTTTAAGAATATACCGACCTTCTTTATTAATAGCTAAGCGAGATGATAAAAGATTAGCAGAGGAATTATTCATGAAGGTAGCACCGATTTTTTAAAAAAATTCTTGTAGGAAAATTCGAAAAAAATATAAAACCTATCGAGGTAGAAATTCTAGGTAAAAGCAATTGTGAAAAATGCAATAGACAACAAAAAGAGAAGGGGTATATCATTACTCTGATTTTTTTATTTATCTTAAAAAGAATCAATAAATTCTATAATATTAATATTTTAGTAACCTAAAGTTATGTTGTGATGATAATTTTTGGGTTATTTTTTTAAAAAAATTTAATCTTTATTTTTATATTCATAAAAACTCATATACAATTAATTTATCAAAAGAAATAAACAAAAAAATATAAGTTAACTTTATTGTTTGCTGATTCTGTGGTAAAATAAATGTATAAAAGTGAGAGGAGACAGAGAGTATGAAAAAAGGATTGACAGTATTTGCAATAAGCACATTATTATGTGGTGGATTAGCAATAGCAGATGGGGGACATCAAGCTTTTGCAAAAGGTGGTAAGGGGAGCTCTTCTAGTAGTTCTTCTCACAGCAGTTCGAGAGGAAGTTCGTCACATGGCTCATCATATGGTAGCTCAAGAGGAAGTTCGTCACATGGCTCATCATATGGTAGCTCAAGAGGAAGTTCGTCACATGGCTCATCATATGGTAGCTCAAGAGGAAGTTCGTCACATGGTTCATCATATGGTAGCTCAAGAGGAAAATCATCATACGGCTCATCATATGGTAGTTCGAAAGGAAAATCATCTCGCGGTTCTTCGTATGGAAGCTCAAAAAGAAGTTCATCAAATGAATCATTATTTGATAGCTCTAGAAGTTTAACGTATGGAAAATCTAGAGGAAGTTCATCATTTGGCTCATTATCTAATAGAAGTTCAAGAGTGGGTACAAGTTCAAAAGTAAATAATAGAAATAGGTATTCAAATGGAATTGCAACAAGAACTTCTAATCTACATAATAATTTAAGTAATAGATCATTTGGTTCATCAAGAAATATTACAAATTCAAGATTTGGTAAAACAAGAACCTATGGAAAAACAACATTTACTAATTTATCGAATAGAAATACAAAAAAATATAGGAAGTAATAACATTGTAACTAAGAACTTTAGAAGTAATTTTGTAACAAGAAGAGGAGCAGGGTTACATAAGAATAGAACTAGAAATAATATAGTAATTTCTAATAAAACATTGCAGAATAACATACACAATCAAACACAACTAAATGTCGTTAGTCCGAATATTAGTAAGTTTAGAAGTCGTATATTTAGAGGGCAAAATATGACATTTTATAGAACAAATAATAATCAATTGATTCAATTACCAAACGAGAATTAATAAGGATATAAACCTGAAATATATTATTAAGATTTATTTCGGGTTTATTATTTATATATAGATAAGTGGGGAAAAATTTTTAAAAATTCATAATAACTAAAAAAATTCGACAATAATTATAGATAATTCTCATAAATTTACAGAAAAAAATTTTTTTCAAAAATATAAATGATAACTTTGTAAAGTCTCTAAAATATTATATAGATAATATAAATATTAAGTGTATAAATATAATTTATAGTATTAAACTAAGGTGTATATTTAAAAAAATATTTAGAAAGCGTATTAAAGATAAAGAATATGTTTATATTAAAATAATAATTGTTAATTGAAAAGAGATATGAATTATCTAGTGAAAATTTTTTAATGTATAAGTAATGATAATAATTGTCAAAAATGTAAGATTAACTAATAAAAAAATTGATGTTGATATATGATTTTATTTATGATATAGTATTTTTTTCAAAGTTAACTAGTAGTGATTATTTGTTAGCTAATTTACTATAAAGGAGAACAATCATATGAAGAAGGGATTAAGTGTATTTGCATTAGCGGCTTTATTATTTGGAGTAGGTGCAGTAGCAGATAGTAATCATGAAGTTCAAGCAAAATCTCATTCAAAAAGGAGGTAGTGTTAAGAGAGCAAAAAGCTACACCAGTTCGAAGAGCTGTGGCAAGACCAGTAGCAAGAAGAGTGGTAGCAAAACCGGTAGCGAGAAGAGCGGTAGCAAGACCAGTAGCGAGAAGAGCGGTAGCAAGACCAGTAGCGAGAAGAGCGGTAGCAAGACCAGTAGCGAGAAGAGCGGTAGCAAAAACCGGTAGCGAGAAAAAAACTACAACAAGACCAGTTGTAAGAAAAGCAACACCAACAGTAAGAAAAAAACTGCAACAAGATCAGTTGTAAGAAAAACAACACCAACAACAAGAAAAACTGCAATAAAATCAGTTGTAAGAAAAACAACACCAACAGCAAAAACAGCAGTAGTAAAAAAAGCTTCAACAGGTAAAAAAGGAACAAAAACTGCGGTAGCAAACAAAGCAACAGCAGCTAAAAAAGGAACAAAAACAGCGGTAGCAAACAAAGCAACAGCGGCTAAAAAGGAACAAAAACAGCAGTAGTAAACAAAAACAACAGCTAAAAAGGAACAAAAAGCAGCAGTAGCAAAACAAAGCGACAGCAGCTAAAAAAAGGAACAAAAAAACAGCGGTAGCAAACAAAGCAACGGCGGCTAAAAGAGGAACAAAAACTGCGGTAGCAAACAAAGCAACAGCAGCTAAAAAGTAACAAAAACTGCAACAGCAAATAAAGCAACAGCAGCAACAAACAAAGCCACAGAAGCTAAAAAGGAAAAATTTAAAATTACCATTACATGGAAATTATTGTGGTCCAGGACATGGTGATTTAACTAAAAATCCTAAACCAGTTGATACATTAGATGCTATTTGTCGTAAACATGATATTGGATACAAAAAGATGGATATTTTAGTAGAAAAGCTAATGCTGAATTTGTTAAAGATGTAGCTAAAAAAACTTTAATAAAATGAAACCAGCTGAAAAAAAGTAAAAGCAGCAATCTTCTCAGCTGGGTTTATAGCTATGAATAATACACCATTGCGTGAAGTATCAACAATTATTGGTCGTATTACTGGTAAATAATTTTATTTAGTCTTTTTCAAAGCACCCTTTAAGAAGGGTGCTTTTTATATACGCAGATTTAGTTATATAATTCTACATAAAACAAAAAAATAATAATCATTATCAATAAAATGCTAGTAATATTTTGTATATTGTAATAAAATAGAAAGTAAAGATTTATATAAATAGGAGTGGAATTTAATGAAAAAGAAGCGGGCCATAAGTTTTTGAAAAAAATTAGGAAAAACAAAAATTACGTCCTGGTGGAGTTAGAGGTACGAACTTTCTTTTAGCTCATGCAGCATTTAAAGAAGGAGATGTAGTTTTAGAAGTTGCATGTAATAAGGAGTAAACTTAATTGAGTTAGCTAGGAATTATCCAAAAACAATTTTTGTAGGAATAGATGTTGATAAGGAAGCAATACAAGAAGCTAACGAGGAATTAGCTAAATATCAATATCAAAAATATTAAATTTATAAAAGCAGATGCCTTTAGAATGAAGTTTTCTGATAATACTTTTGATTACATTATTAATGAAGCTATGCTAACAATGTTTAGCAATAAGAGTAAGGAAAGAGCTTTTAAAGGAATATCTTAGAGTATTAAAACCAGGTGGGTTACTTTTTAACACATGATATTGCTTTTAGTAAATAATTATGAAGAAACGAGAAAACAACTAGTCGGAAGCAATAAATATTAGTATATTTCTCTACCACAAAAATGAATGGAAAGAGTTATTCTCAGAAATAGGATTTACTATTGTTAATTTTCTACAGGATGAGTTAACTCTTATGGACCCTAAAGGAATGATTACAGATGAAGGTCTAACAAATACTTTAAGAATATTAAAAAAATGGTTTAAAATCAGAAAATAGAGCTCAATTTATTAAAATGAAAACTACATTTAGTAAATTAGAAAAAGATTTAAATTTTATTTGTTTTGTAAATAAAAAAAGCGTTATAATAAAAATACAAGTATTTAAAAATTAAAGGAGAAATGACATGGAAGTAGGAACAATTTTTCAAGATAAAGGTTTATTAAAAAAACACGATCGCTTTAAACTAGTTAAAAAAAGTAGGGAAAAAGGTGATTTAATTCAAAAACATAATCATCCAGAAGCGCTAGTAGTATTCACTGTAGTAAAAGGTGAGGTAGAAGTTCATTTAAATGACAATGAAGTTCATAAAGTAGAACCTGGTAAAGTTCTTCACTTTGATGGAGACAACTATATAAACGCAGAGTTTTTAACAGATGGAGAAGTGTTTGTTACTTTGATAACTAAGTAAACCCAAAAATAGTATAACTATAATTTTTTTATATGTTTTTTTATACAATCTAAATTACTTTAGGGAGGAAAAATATGTTAAATCAAGTTATACTAATAGGAAGACTAGTAAAAACCAGAGCTCAGAGAGAGTGAAAATGGAAAGAACTATTTAAAAGCAACTCTAGCTGTACAATCAGATTATAGAAAAAAAGATGGTGAATACGAAACTGACTTTTTAGAATTTACAGCATTTGGAAAAAGTTGCGGAAAAATACAGCTAAATATTGTGATAAAGGTAGTTTATTAAATGTCATTGGAACATTAAGTAACAATGTTTACAAAGATAAAAATGGTGTTAATCATTATCAAATGTCAGTTATTGCTACTAAAAATCTCATTTTTAAGCAAGGGTAATAAAAAAAGAAGAAAACAAATAGAGGATGTATTTGTTTTAGGTCAATAAGGATAAAAAGTAATTTAGATTGTTAGAAATCTTTAATGTAATTAATTGCATTAAAGATGTAAGGGTAACATTTTTTATATTTACTAACTTAAAAAAGATAGTAAAATAATTAGTGTAGACAAACAATCTTAAATACAAGGAGTATCAATTTTGAAGAAGTATAAATTATCAATATTTTTTTAGCTAGTGCTGTATTAGGAGGAGTTGGGAGCAACTTATTTAGCTGCTGAAACAAATCATGCGGCAGCAGCAGAAGTAAAAACAGAAGTAGTGGCACCTGCTAATACTAATGCAACTAGTGGAACACCAAATACAGGAGCAGCTAACACGCAAGCAACAACACCTAAAGAGGTTGCTAATATTGGTGAAATTCAAGGAGAAAGTCACCAAAGCCCACTAGTTGGTCGTGAGGTAATAGTTAATAATGAAGTTGTTACTAAAACAGATAAATCAGGGTTTTATGTACAAGATAAAGTTTCAGATAATAACCCAAAAACATCAGATGCATTATATGTTGCGTCAAAAGATAAAGTGAAAAGTGGAGATTTATTAAAAGTTCAAGGAACAGTAAAAGAAGGGTATTTAGAAGAATATGCTGTTAGATCAGGGCAGACTTTTAAAGCGCCTGTAGGTAGCCTAACTGTAACTCAAATTATTAATGCTACTATTACTAAATTAGGAGTGGCTGCTTTACCAGATGCAGTGGAATTCTCTGAAAAAATTCCTAAAGACACTGTAGATAAAACACCAACAAAATATGATCCTGAAAATGAAGCTTTAGATTATTTTGAAAGCTTAGAAGGAATGCGTGTTAATATTAATAAACCTAAAATTTTGGGGCCACAATATAAAGGTGATATCTATGTATTACCAGGTAACTATAATGGACAAAAATTAAACAATATTGGTGGAGTAAATCTTCGCCCTGGTGTTCAAAATACCGAGACAATAGCTATTGAAGTTGGGAAAAATGTAGTAGCAAAAGCTAAAGATTACTTTGATGAAGATATTACAGGGTATTTACATATAGATATAAAACATATAGAATTGATCCATACAAAGTACCGAAAGTGCAAGATGGTGGTTTAAAAACGTGAAGTATCAAAAAAATATATCCAGCAGAAGACAAAGTTAACTATTGCTTCATATAATATTGAAAAACTTTTTCTGCAAATAGCAAAGGAAGAGACGAAACACCAGAAGAAAAAGTAGATAAAATTGCTAAGTCATTTATAAATGAAGTTCATAGCCCAGATATTATTACATTAATTGAAGTTCAAGATAATAATGGTGGAGTAAAATGACGGAACTGTAGAAGGTGTTAAAAGTGGAGAAAAACTAGCTGATAGAATTAAAAAGTTTTGTGGACCAGAATATAAATATACTGAAGTAGCTCCAATTGATGGAAAAAGATGGAGGGAAACCAGGTTCAAATATTAGGGTTGCATACTTATACAATCCAAATAGAGTAACTCTTATCGGAAAAAGATAAAAGGTGGAAGTGAAGAAGCTGCACGTTTTGTAGATGGACATTTAGAAAAACCCAGCAAGAATCGATCCAACGAATATAAACTTTGAAAAAGTGAGAAAATCATTAGCTGCTGAATTTTGATTTTCAAAGGTGAAAGAATAGTAGTTATAGCAAAACCACCCTAAAATCAAAAATTAGGGGATGATGCAGTATATGGGTCTAATCAACCAGCAGTAGAAAATACTAAAGCACAACGCGTAGAAGAAGCAAAAATTATTAAATGCATTTTGTTAGAGAGGATTACGTCAAAATCCTAATTTAAAATTTGTTTTAACAGGAGACTTTAATGACTTTGAATTCTCTGATACAGTGAAAAACAATCGTAGGTAATGAGCTCAGAACTTAATGGCGGAGCATGAAGCAGGTGATAGATACTCATACTTCTATCGTGGAAGTAACCAAAGTTTAGATAATATACTAGTTTCTAAAAATATTAAGGATAGAGTATTATTCTCACCAGTACATATTAATGCATCATTTATGGAAGAACATGGTAGAGCCTCTGACCACGATCCAGTAGTTGTTCAAATAGACTTTAGTAAATCTGAAGAAGTAGTTAGTCCAGAAGTAACTCCTAATAAACCAGAAAATACACAAGGTAATACATCTCAGCAGTACAAAAATATAACAAAATTAAGTGCTGTTAATCACAAAGGTGAAGTTAAAATTAATTCACATTCAAATAAAAAGAAGTATTACCAAAAACAGGTCTAGATTCATCTAGTTCATTTGGTTTAGGAATATTTGTGTATTTGCGGCATTCTTCTTAGGTAGAAAAACGTAATAATTAATATAATAAAAGATATTTATAACAAACTAAAAAAATCAACTCTATTTAATGGAGTTGATTTTTTATAAATAAGGTTATTAGGAGTATAATTAATAGAGAAAAAAACTAGAAATATGATAAAATTTTTATAGTTAATCAAAATAATGATTGAGGAGTTTTAATCATGAAAACAATGTTATTTATTGATGGTCTTGAAGTATTTGCTAATCACGGATTATTTGAAGAAGAAAATAAATTAGGGCAAAAGTTTATTTTTGATATTGAGTGTGAATTGAATTATAAAAAAGCACTATTTAGTGACGAAATGACAGACAGTGTTAGTTATGCTGATATAGCTGATGTAGTAGTTAAAACTGCTACTGAAAATACATTTAATCTACTAGAGCGTTTAGCAGGTGAGGTACTTAAAAATATTTTTGATAGATTTCCTGAAATAGAAAATATAAAATTAAAAATTAATAAACCAGCAGCGCCTGTAAGACATCATTTTGAAAAATGTGGTGTAGAAGTAAAAACATCTCGTGAGGAGTTCTATAGATTATAATGATTATTTTAGCATTAGGAACCAATATAGAACCGAGAGAGCAATATTTAAAGGATGCACTAAGAAAACTTGAAGAAAATAATATAAGAATTATTTTAAAAGTAGTGTATATGAAACTCCAGCTTGGGGAGGAGTAGCTGATCAAAAACTTTTTGAATATGTCATAGAAGTAGAGAGTACTTTAGATGCGTATACACTTCTTGATACGATTCAAAAATAGAACTTGAGCTAGGTCGTGTCCGTAAAGAACACTGGGGAAATAGAACTATTGATATAGATATAATTACATTTAACGATTCAGTTTTTAATGATGAAAGATTGATTGTTCCTCATAAATATATTCACGAGAGAAATTTTGTATTAGCACCATTAGTAGAGATGTATGGAGATATTGAAACATCAGGAATGAATATAAAAATCATTGGAGAAAAATTACAGAACCGATTAGAATTTTTAAAAAGTAAATTATAAGATGAAAGGATAAAGAATGTTTAAAATTAGAGAAATTGAAATTCTAATAGAGTAGTATTAGCGCCGATGGCTGGTGTTTGTAATGCTGCTTTTTAGGCTTACTGCAAAAGAATTTGGTGCAGGATTAGTATGTGCGGAGATGGTTAGTGATAAAGCTATTTTTATTTAACAATAAAAAAACAATGAATATGCTTTTATATTGATCCAAGAGAGCGTCCATTAAGTTTACAAATATTTGGTGGAGATTGATACTCTTGTAGAAGCGGCAAAAATATGTTGATAAAAATACAGAAGCGAGATATTATTGATTTAAATATGGGTTGCCAGCAGCCAAAAATTACTAAAGTCGATGCTGGTAGTAAATTATTATTAGATCCAGATAAAGTTTACGAAGTAATTTCAGAATCGTTGATTCAGTATCTAAAACCAGTGACAGTAAAAATGAGAATGGGTTGGGATGATGAACATATTTTTGTAATGGATAATGCACGTAATGCTGAAAGAGCAGGAGCAAGTGCAGTAGCTATTCACGGAAGAACAAAAGTTCAAATGTACAGCGGAAAAGCTAACTGGGATGTTATACGTGATGTTAAGAAAGAACTTAAGATACCTGTGATTGGTAATGGTGACGTAACAACTCCAGAATTAGCAAAGAAAATGTTAGATGATACAAACTGTGATGCAGTAATGATTGGTAGAGCGGCATTAGGGAATCCATGGATGCTATACCGTACAGTTAAATATTTAGAAACAGGTGAATTAACACCAGAACCAACACCAAGAGAAAAAATTGATGTTTGTTTACTTCACTTAAGAAGACTTATGGAAATCAAACCAGAAAAAGTAGCAGTTCATGAGATGAGAAAGCATGCAGCATACTATATGAAAGGTATTAAAAGGTGGAGCAAAAGTAAAAAGAGCTTAATTACTAAATACATATGAAGAGATGGAAAATCTGTTTGGTGAATTTTTAGATTTCTAGAGTCTAATGAAAAGCCTCAAAAAGAAAAGAAATAGTACTTTAATTATAAAGTGGATATCGAAAAGAATCTAGTCATTATTAATTTAATATGTTATAATTATCGTAGAAAAATTGAGATAGGACGGGGGAAAAATGGTAAGAAAATCAAAAGTAATAGCAACTTTAGGACTTAATACTGATAGTATTTTTAGAAGATATTATCGCAAGTTCTGTAGACGCAGTTTTAATTGATACGTATTATGGTTCTGAAGAGGAGAATGTAGAACGTATTAAAAGAGTAAAAAGAATTAAGAGAAAAATTAAATAAAAATACAGCGATTATATATGATATAGATCATATATATGCACAAAAGCAAGTACAAACTTATAAAAATTGATGAAAATAACGTTGATTTTGGTGTAGCTAACGATGTTGATTTTATTGCATGTCCATTTGTAAGTAATTTGGATGAAATTAAAAAGGTTAAAGATATACTGGAAAAATAATAAAAAAGATATTGGATTAATAGTAAAAGTAGACTGTAAAGAAGCTTATGATAACATTGATGAGATTATAAGTTTTGCAGATTCAATTATGATTAATCGTGACGAATTAGGGTAGAAGTTCCATACCAAGACTTACCTAATGTTCAAAAAGAAATCATAAGAAAAGCAAATGACAATACTAAAGAAGTTATATTAACAACTCAAATGTTACACTCTATGATATATAATCCACGACCAACAAGAGCTGAAGTATCTGATGTTGCTAATGCGATTATAGATGGAGTAGATGCAGTGATGTTAATAGAAGAAACTGCTATAGGAACTATCCAAAAGAAGCTTTAGAAACTATTGATCGTATTATAAAATATGTTGAATCTCAAGATTCAGTTACAGAAAAATGATGTAAAAATAGTGACCAAAAATGAGTATAGCTCACGTTATTTCGCTATCTACAAAACATATTATTGATTCTCTAGATGTGAATAATATTGTAACTTATACTAAGTCAGGTTCAACAGCGAAATTCATAGCGAAAATATAGACCAAAAGTACCAGTTTTAGCCGTTGTACTAACAAAAGAAAAAAAGCTAGAAAATTAGCTTTTAACTCGTGGAATAACTACATTTATTGAACCTAAAACTTTAATGATGGACGAAATGTTAGAAAATGCTGCTCTTTATTCAAAAAGAATCAGGACTAGCTAAAGAAGGAGATTATATTCTAATAACTGCTGGGCAACCAGATTTAGGAAAAGAAAATACTCCGCCGACAGACTTCGTAAATGTAAGAAGAGTATAAATAAAAACCAGTTAGAAATATCTAACTGGTTAATTTTTATCATTTTTAAGAGCGAAGTAACTAATTATAGTACATATTAAACATAAGTATAGTAGTTATATAAAAAGGTGTAATATATTTTTCTAACCTGAATATTTTCAGGAAGTTTAGTTAGTACTACAGGTGTTAAAAATAACTCCAATATTTCCACCGACTAAAACAACACTAGTCGCAAAGTTTATATATTTATTTTCTAACTTTTAGAAATATAAAAGAAATTAAAAGACATAGTACCAACAAAGCTAATACCTATTAAAATTGCTGCCTATAGTAAACAATATTGAATTATGGAAGATTGCAAAAATAAAACTACCACAAGTCATAAACAACAACATAATTGAAAGTGTTAGATTTTTAAATTTTCTTTAACTAATTCACCAAATAAAAATCCTGAGAATATACCACTAATAGCAAGTATTGTTAGTAAATTTCGTGAAACCTCTGGATGTAGATGATATTTTTCAACAAGTAGAGTTGGAATTTTTTATAGTAGCTCCCATATATGAAATACCAACTAGAAGTGTTAATAGAGTTAAGATGATTGTTTCTTTATGGAATTTTATACTAATCTGTTTACTCATTATTTTTTAGGATTTGGAACAAATACTAAAAATAAAATGAATATTGGCATTGCAAGAGCATAAACTAGGAAAGTATATTGCACACTCATATATAATTAAATAGCCTGAAATAAATGTAGTTAGTGCTTTTACTAATATTTAAAAATGCAGTACGCATTCCTATCATAGTTCCACGAGTATCTTGATCAAAAAGTCACTAATCATACTAATTGACAAAGAATTGAATAATCCAATTCCCTGCACCAAGAAGTAATCTACTAATAAAAACAATTTTAAAATTTGTTGTAGAAAACTGGTACTAAAACCAAAAATGAAAAATTATAGCTAGACCAAGTAGTACTGTATGCCAATTCCTTTAATAATAAAAATTACTTAATAGTACAAATACTGTAATCATCATAGCTGGAATAGTAGCTAACGATTCAACAGAAGCTAATCCCTATGTTAGGATTCTGAGCGTTATATAATCTGTATAAATTAGGAATTACAGGCGAAATCGCAAGATGTGACATAAGTAAAATAGAGATACTAAGTAAAGAAAAATTTCGCTAATGAATTTAATTTCATTGTCTTCTCCTTTGTAAATATTCTCTTAGGTTTACTAAGAGTAAAAATCTCACATTATACAAGTATAAAGAATATTATAAAAAAAGTGTCAAGAGATGAGGATTAAATAGTATCAATATTTTTTAAAAGATTATAGAAATAACTAGAGATTAAATATCCTTGCCAATAAGTATATAATCAGATAAAATATAGATAATAATAATTTTGAGAGGTTTTGATAAAATGGCAAAAGTAGAAATTAAAAGAATAGTTATGGATATGGTAGACGAAAATTGCTATATTATCTATAAAGATGGACGTGGACTTATTGTTGATCCAGGAGAAGGATTTGAAAGAATACAAAAAGCAGTAGAAGAATTAAATGTAAAGATTGAAGCAATATTATTAACTCATGCTCATTTTGATCACATTATGTCTTTAGATGAATGTAGAAAGTATTATAATGTACCTGTATATATTTCTGGTCATGAGCGTGATTGGTTAGTAATCCAGATTTTCAATGGAGCAACATCATTTAGATTAAGAAGAGCACCTATAACAGATCCAGCAGAATTTGAATTTGAAGAAAACAAAAAGTATGAATTAGCAGGTATGGAATTTCACTAGTACTTCCGACACCTGGGCATTCACCTGGTGGAGTTTCTTTTGATTTTGGGAAATTTATAGTAGTAGGAGACGCCTTTATTTAGAAGTGGATTTGGTCGTTATGATTTATATGGATCAGATTTTAAAGCTTTAAAAACTCATTAGGAAATGTACTTTTTCAAATTAGATGGAGCTAAAAATAGTTTATCCAGGGCATGGCGATGAGACTACTATTAAAACGTGAACGTGATTTAAATCTTATTAGATATTAATTATAGTAAGGGGAAGTTTATGAGAAAATATATAGGGAGATTGTATGTTGATTATCTTTTCTTTAATATTTTTCGTAATAAGCATGATATGTATCGTGCTTATTTCTGTGATTTTTAAAGTTATAGGTTTTGATAAAGTGTTTGGGTAGGAATCTATCTTATTATGTGGATACTTTTAGGTTAGTATTTTCAAATCACTGTGTAGTTGTAATGCTAAGGGACAAGTATGAATACAATACTTTTTGAAATTACGGATGAACATTTTAAATTAGCTTCAACCTCAATATATACATTCTATAAGTTGGAGAAAGTTGCACCACTAAGAAATATTTTTAGATTATACAATTAAACAAAATATATTGACCAAGAGGTTTAACGTATTTAGGGTCAATATTAACTGTGGTTCGGATAAATTAAGTTTTTTATATTTCAGGTAGGGATATTATTCAGTTAGAAAATAACTCTAAAAATTTTTAGAAAATAACCTTAATTATAGGAGGTATAAAGATGAATAATATAAAAAGTCGAGTACATCCTTTGGTTATTATCGATACTCTAATAAAGGGATTGAAAATTAAATGGAATTTTATATTATTAGCATTAAAAAGAGCAAAACTGGAAACTTAACTTACTAATTTTTTGTAGGTATTTTATTGCTAATAGTAATAGGCATGTTTGATTATTTTTAAAGAGTTATGAAGTTCGTGATGGTGCTTTTATTTACACGACAGGAATAATAAATAAAAAAAGTAAAGAATATAAATTTGGAAAAATATCCAATCGATTGACACTAGTTCAAATATATTGTATCAATCATTTGATTTGCTTTCGGTAGATATAAATCTTGTTGGGGATAATATTAAGATAAAACCTTTAAAAAAAGGATGTTGCACTATTCTTAATAGAGATACTAAATAAAATTAGGAAGAGTGAAGAATGTACTTTTCTTTGAAGAAGAAAAAAAGTAGAAGTAGCTCAAAAAGAAATATTAAAACTATCAGTAAAAGACCTTGCATTTTATGGTTTGTTGAGAGTTAGGTTTTTTGCTGCTTTTAGGTTTAATACTTGCATTTAATGACAAGATTCGAGATGTATTTAAGTATATTCTTGGAAATGAAGCTTATTTTTGATAAACTACTTCAAGAAAAATGCCAAGTCAGTTATTGGTGATATAAAAGTTTTAATTTTTAACAATTGGAATTTTTTTATGATATTAGTAGTTATAGCTTCAATTATTCATACGATTGTAAAATATTATAACTTTGTTCTTACGACGAAAGAAAATAATTTACTGTGTAAATATGGATTATTGAATAAGAAGTCGCTTATTATTGATATTGATAGAATTCAAAGTGTAAAATTAATATATCCTTTACGTTATCGTTTCTTTGGTTTAGCAAAGTTATCTGTTGAGACTTTGACTAATGATGCATCAGAAGATTTAAGTGAAAAAATCTACGATAGACGTATTGCCTCTTGTGAAAAAAAGATTTTGCACGAAACTTTGTAAAAAAATAATCTGAGTATTGATTTAGAATACTATGATAATGTAGAAGGGGAGAAAAATACAATCAAGGGCAAGAATAGCGATGTATCGTTGGAGTTTATTAAATTGTAGTTATTTACCGGTAATAGTGTTTGAATTTTGTATTTTGCGAAGATCGATTTGAAAACTTGAGTACAAAATATTATGTTCGGTTGTTCTCTATCTTGTTTTTGGTTTCTTATAGCATTTTAGTGAAAAAAATTATATGTTGAAGTACAATGAACTTTCTTATGATAGATATTACTTTAAGAACACATTCATGAGGCAGCTAACAATAATTACGGAATTAATCAAAGTGAAAAAAAGTAGGAACTATAAATAGTAGAACGAACTACTTTTATGAACAAAAAGAAATCTTGCTCATCTATCTATAAATTCTATCGGAGTAAATTCTGATATTAATTTAAGGTATTACGATAAAGGATATAAAGAAAAATTAGAACGAGACTTTATAATTTCGGAGGTAGGTTATGAATAGAATATTTGAAAAAGTCATGTGATTTACCACCAAGGTCGGTACAATATTTAAGAATACACTACGGGATATATGCTATATTCTTTTTACTACCAGTTATTGGTAAATGTGTATTTGATTATTTTACAGATGAAATAAATTATAAGTTTTTAGGTTTAAGTATACTAGTAATAGTAGTAATATATTATATGATAGCTTCAATTCTCCCTCCACTAGTAATTAGAAATTATTCTTATGAGGTAGATGAAATGGGTGTGTCGAAAGTTGAAGGATATTATATATAAAAAGCATTGCCATACAATACGATTCAAGATGTTACGATACATATGGGACCTATTCTAAATAAATTTAAATTAGCAAATATCAAAATAACTGGAATATATAGTAAATTGTCTATTAACTATTTTTTTCAATTGAAGAAGCGGAGAAGCTAAAAAGAAAAAGATTTTTATTTGAAAGAAGTAAGTATAATATAGAATACTAATTTTTGTACTTTATGTTTGACAAATAACTAAAAGTGTATTAAAATCTAATATGCTGATAAAAAGAAATATAAATACTTATCAAGAGTGAGTGAGGGATAAGGCCCGATGAACTCCGGCAACCTAATCAATTGATTAAGGTGCTTTCCTTAGCAAAGTTTACTTTGAACGATGAGGTATATAAAAAGACCTTGTCTATGGATAAGGTCTTTATTTTTATTTTTAAATGAAGATATTAAGGATTAAGACGATAGTTTTGTATTGATGTCAGACGCTAAAAATTTAAGGAGAAAACAATGAGCAAAACATATTTATTTACATCAGAGTCAGTAACAGAAGGACATCCAGATAAAATAGCAGACCAAGTTTCAGATGCTATTTTAGATGAAATTTTAAAAACAAGATCCATATGGTCGTGTAGCTTGCGAAACATGTGTTAACACAGGGCTTGCAGTACTAATCGGAGAGGTATCTACAACAGCAAATGTTGATTTTCAACAAGTAGTTAGAGATACTGTAAATGAAATAGGATATAACGATCCAACAAAAAGGTTACTCTGGTGACCATATTTCAGTATTAGTAGGGTTAGACAAACAATCACCTGATATTGCATTAGGAGTAGACAACTCTTTAGAAACTAAACAAGAAAAAGAAGAAAATGAGGTTGGAGCTGGAGATCAAGGTTTAATGTTTGGATTTGCAACTAATGAAACTCCATCATATATGCCTTTACCAATTTACCTAAGTCATAAACTTTCTAAACAATTAGCTGATGTTAGAAAAAATGGTACATTAACATACTTAGGTCCAGACGGAAAAGTTCAAGTAACAGTAGAATATGATATCAACCATAAAGTAAAAAGAATTGATACAATAGTTGTTTCAACTCAACATGCTGAAGAAATTTCACAAGAACAGATTCATGCAGATATCAAAAAATATGTGATTGAGCCTTGTCTAGATAAAGAATTATTAGATGAAGATACTAAATACTTTATTAATCCAACAGGAAGATTCGTTATCGGTGGGCCAGTAGGAGATGCAGGTCTTACAGGACGTAAAATTATAGTAGATACATATGGAGGATTCTCTCGTCATGGTGGAGGAGCATTCAGTGGGAAAGATGCTACTAAAGTGGATAGATCTGGAGCATATATGGCTAGATATATTGCTAAAAAAATATTGTAGCTAGTGGAATCTGTGATAAAGTGGAAGTTCAATTAGCTTATGCAATTGGTGTAGCACACCCAGTATCAATTTTTTTATTGAAACATTTGGAACTTCAAAAAGTAGACGAAGGTGAAATTGTAAAAACTATTAAAGAAGAGTTTAGATTAACACCAAATGGAATTATTGAAACTCTTGACTTAAGAAGACCAATCTACAAAAAAACTGCAGCTTATGGTCACTTTGGTAGAGAAGATGAAGATTTCACTTGGGAAAAAAACAGATAAAAGTAGAATCATTTAAAAAAATTATTAAAATAATAAAAAGTGTTAAAGAAACGGATTAAAAAATTCTAATCCGTTTCTTTTTTTCTTATAATGCTCACCTAATTTAGCGTATAGTTTGTTTTTTTATTGCAAATTATCTCAAAATGTTGTTTAATATAAATGAGGACAAGTAGTGAAAAAAATATGTATAATTTGTGGAGGGGCATTATGAATTTATACGAAAAAAATTGGAGAAGAAAATATTGATCTATTGGTTAGTTATATGTATGATGACATAATTCCTAATGACGATAGAATAAACCTATTATTTACTGAGGGATTTGATAAAATAAAAAGTAGAACAAAAATTCTTTAGATTATTTTTTTAGGAGAGCCAGGACATTCAGTTTTTTTGCAACTCCAGAACTAAGAAAAAAACATCTAAAATTACCAATATCAATTAATGAAGCAAAAATATTGGTTTGAAGACTTTTGAATTAGCATTATCTAGATTAGACATAGATCCAGCAATAAAAAGATTTTTAAGCCAAAAAAATTAATTCATTAGCAACTCAAATGATAAATACAATATAGAAAAAGGAATTAAAAGCACTTTGCTTTAATTCCTTAATTTATTATGCAACTATTTCTTCTTCGTTACCTTTGGTAAAAATCTCTCTTAGGAATTCAGGACTAGCTAGCGAGATGATTTTTATTGTTGATTTAATGTTGTATAAGAATGCTTCATCTTTGTGTATTCTGTTTGCAGAGATAGCTCCTTGAATACTAGTAAACAACCATTCACTAATTGGATTACATAGGTCTTCAGGTAAATTTCTATCAAATAGACCATCAGCAAGCAGTAAACGCCAATTTTCAAGTATATCACTACATTTTTCTGCTATTAAAGGAGATAGTTCTGATGTCTCCATCGCAAGTAGAGTTAATGAAAAACCACTTCTTTTACAAGCTTTTCCTTTTGAAATAAATAAATCAAAAACAGCTAGTAAATATTCCTCTAAAGTCCCTAACTTAGGAGAAATTGATTTAAACTCTTTTTTAACGTTACAATTGATTTTTTCTAGAGCTTCTAGATAAATTTCATCTTTTCCTTTTTGGGAAATAGTAATAAACGCTACCTTTAGGGGCTTTTAGCTTTTTTTAATTATATCCTGAACACTTGTCAGAGAATACCCCTTAGTTCAAACGTTTTTGGACAGTTGTTAATATAATGTTTTTCTTTAACTTTATTATTAAGTGTCATGTCGCATTCACTCCCTTACATTGAATTCTATTTTTTTATTATACAATATTTATATACAAAAAAATCAATATTATATAACAATTTTTTTCATTAATTTTTTTATTTGAAAACTAATTATGGCAGCAATGAAAACGTAATAATAATAGGATATTTACTGTTAATTTTGTATAAATAAATATTGTTTTTCAAATGTGTATTATAAGAAAAATAAAAAAAACTATTTTTACATATTTTTTTGATTATTGCTTGAGTAAAATAAATACTAAAATAATAAAAAAATTCGTTTGAAATATATAACCGCATATTTGAATAAATAGTGAATTTTATAGTAAAATATAACATGATATTTATTAAGGAGACTGCTATGTTTTAAAAAGAAATTATTTCAATTATGTGTTGAATTAACAAATGGGGATTTAAGTTCAAAAAAACATTAAAAAAATTAACTAAATCAAATTTAAGTAGATTGCTTATTCAACCATTTGCAAAAAAACATACAATATTAATACTGATGAAATTTTAGATGAATTAGATGATTTTCAAAAACTTAAATGACTTTTTCATAAGAAAACTGCGTCCAGATGCACGTCCTATAGATCAAAAATGAGGACAGCTTTTGTAAGTCCAACGGATGGTGTAATTTCAGAAGTAGGTGTTATAAGCGACGACAGAACATTCGTTGTAAAAAAATCAAACTTATAATGTTCAGACTCTTGTTGGAGATAGTGAGTTAGCTGATAAATATAAAGATGGAACGTATATGATTATATATTTGAGTCCTAGAAACTATCACAGAATTCATTTCCCAATGAATTCTCAAATAAGAGATGCATATAGTTTAGGGAAAATACTCTTATCCTGTAAATAAGATGGGGTTAGAGTTAGGAGATAATATATTAAGTTATAACTATCGACAAGTATACAGACTGAATGGGAAAAATTAACTATACTCTTATTCCAGTAGGTGCTCAAAAATGTGAATTCTATAATTCCTACATATGACGATATTTATGTAAAAAAAGGTGAGGAATTAGGATATTTTTGAATTTGGTTCTACAGTAGTCCTGTTATTTGAGAAAAAAATAATATTATTTTTAGAGGATAATTTAAAAAGATAGAGAAATTAAAATGGGGGAAAAAAATAGCTACAATCTTGTAGTTAATATGTGATTAAGTATGTTATTAAAAAAAATTTTTTTACCAGATGATTTTTATAGAAAAAAATATGAATTTATCGATGTAGAATACATGAATATGCATAATAAAAAGGTTATTATTTCAGACTTGGATAATACACTAATTTCATGGGATAGTAAGAAAGATACGAAAGAGCTAAACAGATGGCTTAAAAAAATGAGAAGAGCTGGATTTGATATTATAGTTGTATCTAATAATACAGAAGAGCGTGTCCAAGAATTTTTGTAGACAATTAAATTTACAATATGTAGCGGGTGCTAAAAAAACCATTAACTTTAGGTTTTTAAAAAAAGCTTTTAAGAAAGATTAATAGAAAGCCAGAAGAGGCTATAGTGTTAGGAGATCAAGTATTAACAGATGTTTTTTTGGTGCGAAAAAGTTTAGGGGTTATGAGCGTATTAGTGAAACCTATTTCTAAAACTGATGCATTTAAAAACTCGAGTTAACAGATTCTTTGAGGCATTAATTATTAAAAAAATTTAACTAGAAGAAAAAGCATTTCCTAAGATGAAAAAAACTTGGATATAAACTGACTCATAAGAAAGAAAGTAGTGGAGGTTATATTGGATAATAAAATTTATTGTATTGGCTGTGGAGTAGAAATACAAAGTGAAGATCCTAAAAAAACAAGGATACCTTCCAAAAAAATGTTGTAGAAAAAAAGTGAAGATAGTCAGCTAGTTTGTAAAAAGATGTTTTTAGATTAAAAAAACTATAACGAGGTTTCTGATGTAGAACTAGGTGCTGATGATTTTTTTACCAATTGATTAAAAGTTTATCAAAAAAAGATGCGTTAATAGCGAAAGTCGTAGATATTTTTTTGACTTTTTCTGGTAGTTGGATAGAAGATGTAGTCGATATTGTTGGAAATAATAAAGATATTGTTTTTAATTGCTAACAAATTAGATTTACTGCCAAAATCTGTAAAACAAAAATAAAATTAAACAATGGTTATTTAAAGTTTTTAAAAAGAAAAAAAGGTATTAAAGTAAAAGATATACTTTTAGTTAGTGCTATAAAAAAATCAGGGTGTTGAAGAGGCGGCAGTCCCGCTTAGATCAACTTAGAAACGGAAAAGATGTTTATATTATAGGTGCGACAAATGTAGGAAAATCTACTTTTATTAATAAACTTATTGAACTAACATCAGGTGATAAAAATGTTATTACAACATCACACTTCCCTGGAACGACATTAGGTATGATTGAAATACCTTTAGATCGTGCTACAAGTATATATGATACACCGGGTATTATACTTGATTATGATATTGCTCATTACCTAGATGCAAAAAGCTTAAAACTAGTAATGCCTAAAAAAGAAATTAAAGCACGTGTTTTCCAATTAAATGCAGAACAGAGCTTATTCTTTGGTGGAATGGCAAGAATGGATTTTGTTAAAGGAGAAAGACAGAGTTTTACACTTTATGCTTCTAATTTAGTAGAAATTCACAGAACAAAATTAAGTAATGCTGACGCATTATTTGAGAAACATTTAGGACAAATGTTAAAACCGCCATTTGAAGATAATATCTCTATTTTTGGGAAACAAGTTAGAAAGAGTTTTAAAATTGATAATAGAAAAACGGATATAGTCATTTCAGGTTTAGGATGGATTACTGTAAATAGTGATAGCGGATGTGAAATTGATATTTTAGTACCTGAAGAAATAGAAGTTTTTTTGTAAGAGAGTCAATAATTTAATAGTGTAGAAATGAAATCTACAAATATAAGAAACGAGGATATAATGTTAAAAGGAAAACAAAAAAAGACAATTAAGATCGTTAGCCCATCATTTATCACCAATATTTCAAGTTGGTAAGTCTGGGGTAACTAGTGAGATGATTCAGGGATAAGAGACGCCCTAGAAAAAAAGAGAATTAATAAAAAGTTAGTATTTTACAAAAACTGTGAAGAGGATAAAGATGAAGTGGCTGAACTATTATCTGAAAGAACTTCTTCGGAGTTAGTGCAAGTAATTGGTCACACAATTGTATTATACAAACAAAGCTCTAAAGAAAAAAATATAGAAAAAAATAGAGTTGGTGAAGTAGTATGGCAATAGCTCTTTATGGAGGAAGTTTTGATCCAATACATATTGGGCATTTAATCACTGCTACAAATGCAGTAGAAACATATAATTTAGATAAAGTGATTTTTATTCCTTCTCACATTACTCCATTGAAAAGATCGTGATTTAGAAGCAAGCGATATCGATAGATTTGAGATGATTCAACGAAGTATCAAAAAAATAATTCTAAGTTTATTGTTAGTGATTATGAAATAAACAATGATGGGGTAAGTTATAGTTATAATACTGTTAAATACTTTAAAGACAATTATAGAGATGAAAAAAATATTTTATTATTGGAACAGATAGAGCAAAAAGATTTGAAAAAAATGGTATAATATAGAGGAGCTTTTCAAAAACTTACAACTTTTTATATTCGTTGCTCGCGACGGTGAAAAGTTAGAAGATATAGTTGAAAAATGATGATTTTTTTATAAAGGGATAGATTATGAAATAATGATTTCGCCTATTATAGAAATCAGCTCTAGTTTAATCAGAAATAGGATTAAACAAAATAAAAAAATTGATTATATGGTTACAGATGAGTGTAAATCATATATTGAGGAGTTGAGTTTATATGGAATTTCAAGAAATTAAAGATAGAGTAAAAGAAATATTACCAGAAAAAAAGATATGAACATACATTAAGAGTAGTAGAAGTAGCTAAACATTTAGCAAAAACTCATGGAGCAAATGAAGAGAAAAGCAGCCTTTAGCAGCTTTTAGTTCATGATGTATGTAAACCTATGGATGAAGTATTAATGAAGAAATATGTTATTCTTCACAACCTTGATGTAAAATTACTAGATTATCCAGTTGAAGTATTACATGGACCAGTAGGTAGTGCGTTTATAGAAGAAGAGTTTGGTATTGCTGATGAAGAAGTGAAACTAGCTGTAGCTAATCACACATTTTGGAAGAAAGCATATGACTCTTTTAGAAAAAAATAATCTTTTATTGCGGATTATATCGATCCAGCAAGGAAAACACCCACATCTAAAATGAAGTAACAGAAGTTGCGGAATATGATTTAGATGAAGCGGTAAGATTAGCTGCTAAATATACTTTTAGTTTACTTAATTGATAATGATGAAAGAATATACCCATCATTATTAGAATGCTATAACTATTATAATATTAAAAAAATTATAGAGTTGGATTCAAAGAAAAAAATAAAGAGAAAAATCTTATCAGATGAAAAAAACTATAACTATTAGAAATAAGAGTGAAGCACACTTCAAAAAGGTGATTTACTAGAAGCAACAACTTATGAAGATCCAGATACAGTATTTGCAACTTTAGAAGTTGATTTAGTAAAACCTGTAACGCGTGATACTTTTAACAGAGCGTTATGCAAAAATATTATGGAGTTACTTTAGATGAATTAATAGATAAACTAGCAAAAAGATATCCAGAAGATGATGTTCTTTATGTAGTAATGTTCCATATTATAAAAATAAAATAAAGAAAGAGGATGAAAATGGAAGTAGAAAAATTTATTAAAAATCGTCGTAGATGCATGTGATGATAAACATGGTTATGACATTGTTGCGTATGACTTAACGAATGCAGGAGTTTTATACGACTACTCAGTAATTTGTCATGCATCAACAAGCAGACAAGTAGAAGCAATTGCTCAAGAAGTAAGAGAAAAGTTTTAGAAAGTGGAGCTACTATTCATAGTACAGAAGGTTTAAGAGAAGCTAAAGTGGATTCTTATGGACCTTGGGGATATTGTTGTAAATATTATGACAAGAGATGATAGAGAGTACTATGAACTAGATGCACTATTTGAAAAATATCCTTTAAAAGGTGTTTAATATGTACGAAAAATTTAAGTATTGTTTATGATAAATTGATGGATGTTGATTACGATGCTTATAAAAATATTATTAGTCAAGAATTAGGAGATAGAAAAGATCTTCTAGTTCTTGATTTAGGTTGTGGTAGTGGTGCAATGCTGCCTACTTTAACAAAAATATGGTCAAGTATTCGCAATTGATAATAGTGAACACATGCTAGCTTTTAGCTAGTAGAAAAGTACCAGAGTGTAATTATTTTCGCTATGGATTTACTAGAAATATCTAATTTAGGATATGAATTTGATTTTGTCCTTAGTGCCTTTGATGTTTTTCAATTATCTTGAAGATTTTGAAGATTTTAATGAAGGGTTAAAAAGTAGTTTATGACTCATTAAAAAGCAGGTGGGAAAATTTATTTTTGATATCCATACTCCTAAAAAAATTAGAGATATGATTAGTAATCAAGTGTTTGGTTATGAAGATGAAGATATAAGTTATCTATGGTTTACTTATGAAACTGAACAAGAGTTAGAGGTAGAAAGTGAACTATCATTTTTTTGTAAAAAGAAGATAGCGGCTATATAGAAAGTTAGAGCAATTTCATAGTCAAAGAACATATGAGATAGATGCTATTTTTTGATTCTATTAAGAATATAGGGATTTAAGATAAATGATTATTTTTTTGTGATTTTAACAAAAACAATAAAGATTTTGATAGTTCAGATAGAATAATTTTTATTTTTGGAGAAATAAATATGGCTTTTTGATTTTTAAAAAGAGTTTAAACACTTATATAACCCTAAAAACTAAAACCTAGTATAATAAATATAGAACAAGCTAATTATATAGCGGTTAGGGGAGTGGTAACCCTAATGATGAGAATAGTGAATATAAAACAATCGATAAGCTTTATTATATCCCATTGCATATGCCATTAAGATGAGTAAAAAGGGTGATTATAAAATACCTGGTTATTTTGATTTTGTTGTACCTCCACTAGAAGGATTTTGGTGGCAAGAAGGAATAGAAGGAGTAGATTATTCAAATAAGGGAGATTTTAAATTTATTTCTTTAATTCGTATGCCAGATTTTGTGACAAAAAGAAATCTTTGATTGGGCTATAAAAGCTACTACTCTTAAGAAAAAAAGAGGACTTTTTCAAAAGTGGAATTTTTCACATATAATGAAGGATTATGCGTACAGTGTATGCATATTGGCCCATATGATAATGAACCTGAAACTGTTGAACTTATGCATGATCTTATGAAAAAAGAAGGCTATGAGTTGGATATATCAGATAATAGATTTCATCATGAAATATATATTTCAGATGTTAGAAAAAAACTGCACCAGAAAAGTTAAAAAAACAATAATTAGGCATCCAATTAGAAAAAAAATAATAAAGTATAACTCAATTCAAATTGTATTTTGAATTGAGTTTTTTTATGAATTGACATAGGTAAATTAACATAGTATGATAGTTACAGATGTAGATAAAAATTAAAAATTAAGGAAGATGTTACTATGGAAGTAAATATTTCAGAAGCAGAATGGGAAGTAATGAGAGTTGTTTGGAGTAATAACCAGGTTACAAGCAAACTGGTTATAGAGATACTAAAAAGAAAAAAATCTTGGTCAGTGTCGACAATAAAAACCCTACTTTCTAGATTAGTAGAAAAAAAGATATGCTGCAAACAGAAAAATAGGAAATAAATTTTTTATATAGTGCAAAATGTTTAGAAAATGACTGTTTAGAAGTATTAACAAAAAAACTTTATAAGAAAATTCTGCTCAAAAAACAAAAAAATATAATTAAATATGCAATTGAAGAAAATAATTTAAGTAAAAGTGATATAGATGAAGTAATAGAAATATTACAAAAACGTAAATCAGCAAAAGATATTACCCCTTGTAATTGTATCAAGGGACAATGTACTTGTGGAAATCATAAAGAATAAGAGGTTTATTATGGATTTAAATGGAAAAAGAATTTTAATAACAGGAGCATCAAGTGGTTTAGGACGTGAATTAGCTTACCAATTTTCTCGAAAGGGAAATGTAGATCTTATTTTAGTAGCAAGAAGAAAAGAAGCACTTGATAAAGTTGCTAAAAAATGTGAAAGTCTGGGAAAAGTTATGACTGAGACTTATTCGGTTGATATGAGCTCACAAGAAGAAGTAGAAGAATTACTTGGAAAAGTCAGTGATATAGACATTCTTATTAATGCAGCAGGTTACGGACTGATGAAAGACTACAGTGAGTTTAGTGATCATGAGATTGTTAAGATGTTTGATACAAATGTTATAGGAACAATTCAATTAACTAGTGAAATAGCGAAAGATATGCAAGAAAGAAAAGCAGGGAGTATTGTGACGATAGCCTCTTTAGCAGGAAAGATAGCTACTCCAAAAACATCAGTATACTCTGCGACTAAGTTTGCATTAATTGGGTATTTCAATGCATTAAGATTAGAGCTGAAAAAGGATAACGTACATGTAATGACAGTTAATCCTGGCCCAGTAGCTACAAAACTTCTTTAACATAGCTGATAAAGATAAAACATATATGAAAAGCACTAGGTAAATAAATCATTAACACCTAAACTTGTGGCTTCTAAAATTATTAGAGGATAGAAAGAGAAAAAAACGAGAAGTGAATTTACCATTCATATATACTCTAGGAGTAAAAAAATAAGCCAGCTATTCCCAAGACTAAGTGATAGAATATTAATGAATATGTTTAAATAAAAAAATTTGAAACTTGCTTTTTATTTTCAAATTTGCTATAATAATTAAAATGCTAGGTGGGGAGTTAGCGGTGCCCTGTACTTGCAATCCGCTTTTAGCAAGGCCGAATACCGAGATGCGGGTAGAATAGGGAATGTCGAGTCTAACACGTAATGTTGAGACTGAGGCTCCTTACGACGCAGTACTTATGAACCATGTCAGGTCCGGAAGGAAGCAGCATTAAGTAAGTCTTCTGTGGGTGTAAGTTTTAGTCAAGGTTGAGTTGGCGATTAGACTAACGGTTTTTTTAATCTATTCAAGTCTCGGTTGCATCTTATTATAAATCGATAACATCTAAAAGTATTAGCTTTTTGGATTTTTTTGTGTAGAAGTTAAGTAAAGGAAAAATATATGAAGGAGAAAGTTATGTATCAAGGTAAAAATATAAAAAGAACGTGGAAAGATTTTTCATTAAATTACTTTTTACCAGTATTAATTTATCAGGTAATATCGTATTCATCAGGAATGATCGGAACTTTTATGGCTGGGCACTATAGCCCAACAGATCTTGCAGGCGTAGTATGGGAGTTAATATTTGGAACCCTGTAATGTATACATTAAATGCAATAGTTCTTGCAATAGTTCCAATAGTTTCACATTTGATTGGGAAGAAAAAAGAAGAAGAAATACCGGTAATGGTTAGACAATTTTTTATATATAGCAGTATTTATTAGTATTATTTTAGTAATAGCACTTAATACATTAGCTGCTCTATTGTAGATAGTTTAGGGATGGATTCAAAAATAGCGACAATTACTAAAAAAATTATTTATATTATGAAAGTTTTTGAGTGTCCTATCTATATTTTTTTATATGTAGTGTTGCGTTCATTTATGGATAGTTTAGGGTTAACAAGATTGTCGATGATTATGATGATAATTTCTGTACCGATAAATGTTACTTTAGCATATGGATTTATTTTTGGTAAATTTGGTATGCCTGAATTAGGTGGTGCAGGTAACGCGGTAGCTGTATCATTAACATATACTGTATTATTTTTTTATAGCTCTATTTTTTTAACTTTGAAAACATCCAAAAATTAATAAGTATCAAAATATTTAAAAAAAGAGGGAATTAGGTTTAAATATTGGGGTGAAATTTTTTTAAATTAGGTATTCCTATTGCGATAGCTACGGCATTAGAAACAGTAGTGTTTTTCTACTTTATCTCTTATGGTATCACGTTTTGATACAACAATTATAGCATCACACCAAGCAGCGCTGAAACTTTTCAGGTTTCTTATATAGCTTTACCAGTCAGTGTAGCGAATACCGCAACAATAATTGTAGCATATCATGTAGGTGCTAAAAAAATTATAAACTTGCAAAAAGTTATACTGCTTTTAAGTGTGGCCCTAGGAGTTATTTCATCAGGAATTGCTGGACTAATAGTACTTCTTTTTCGATACTCAAATACCATACCTATACAGTACTGATAGTGGAGTGATAGATTTAACTGCACACTTATTAATATTTGCGATAGGATTTGCACTGTGTGATTCTTTTGCATCTGCCTTAGCGGGGGTACTACGTGGTTATAAAAAGGTAGTTCCAATATGTGTAGCAATGTTTGTTGGATATTATATTGTAGGAATACCAGTAGCGTATTACTCTAGTATTTACTAAAGGTGTAGGTATTGATGGATTATGGATAGGATGGATAATAGGACTTGCCATATATGCATTAGGAGTTTTTAGGGATACTATTTAAATCTTAGTAGAGGTATAAGAAAAAAACTTAATTCAGCTAAATAAATAAAAAAAGGTTTTTGCAATAATATTATTATTGCAAAAATCTTTTTTTATTATTTACTTGACTATATTTTTAAAAAACTATATAATATGATTATCGAAACTAGATTATAAGGAGAAGAAAATTTGAAAAAAAGTTTATCCGAAATGGTCTGAGTTACCTACTATTGATTTATATCTAGACCAAGTTTTACTGTATGTAAATCAGTTAGATAGTTCATCAATTGTTGATGATGAAAAAGGCTTAACAGCTGCAATGATAAATAATTATGTGAAAAATGGTCATTTAGATAAACCAATAAAGAAAAAAATATAGTCGTAGACAATTAGCAAGATTAATAGTTATTACATGTTTGAAAAAAATGTATTTGCTATTCAAGAAATTAGTAAAACTATAAGTAGTTTAACAAAAAGATGGTGATTCTGAAGCTATGTATGATAATTTCGTTATGTGTATGAATGAAGAGAAAAGAGAAGGTCTACCAGAAGTAATAGTTTCAGCTTGTGATACTGTTAGATTATATAAAAAGACTCATGATTTAGTAGAAAAAAATTAAAAATAAGATAATACCCGGAGGTAAAATTATGTCGTGGAAGATAGTTGTAGACACTGCCTGTGATTTTAGAGAAATACCAAATAAAGCAGAAAATGTTGTCTACGAAAGAGTGCCATTTACTCTTCAAATAGAAGATAAAATATATATTGATACATTGGATATGGATATAGATGAAATGATGAAAGCAATGTATGCTAGTTCGGAACCAGCTAGATCTGCTTGTCCTAGTCCTGAAGCTTTTTATCAGCATATAGAGGAGCAGAAAATATAATAGTTTTAACTTTAACTGGAGGACTGTCAGGTAGTTACACTAGTGCTATCGTTGCCCAAAAAATGTTAAAAGAAGAAGATGAAAATGTCAACATTCATGTAATTAATACTCTTTCAGCGGGAGGACAAAATGATCTATTCCTTCTCAAGATAAAATGAATTAATAAAAGAGAAGGGATTATCATTTGATCAAGTAGTAGCAAGAATGAATGAATACCAAAAATACAAAGCTTATTTTTGCATTAGAAAAAGTAGATAATTTAGTGAAAAATGGATCGTTTATCTAAACTTGCTGCAGCTGTTGTAGGATTATTAAATATGCGTATGGTAGGGAGAAGCTAGTAAAGAAGGAACATTGCATCTATTACATAAAGTTCGTGGGGAGAAGAAAAGCTGTTGCTGCTGTTGTCGATGAGATGATTAAAGCAGGGATACAAGGGAGGAAGAGCAGTTATCACGCACAGAAATAATGAGAATATTTGCAAAAATAGAAGAGAAATTATCTGAGAAATTTTCTAATATAGAGTTTATCTCAGTACCAACTTCTGGAATCTGTAGTTTTCTACGGAGAAGAAGGCGGAATGCTTTTTAGGATATGAAATATAATAAAAAGATGTGATTTAATTATTAAATCACATCTTTTTAAATAAACTTACTTTTTACTAACCTTTTTAGTACTTTTTATTTTTACGAAGTTGTCTTTACTAGAAAACCAATACCTTGTCCACATAAACTAAAGAAAATATATAATAAACCATAAATTAGAATATCAAAATTTAATATAATTAGACAAGATAATAGATAAAAAGGCTCCTACGAGAATAGAAAAACAAGTAGCTAAAATCCTCTTTATTATATGCATATAGAAAAGATATAATGAAATTGACAATTGGATATAAGAAAAGAAGTAACCATATTATCATTCCTGATCTATTTGATATAAAATAAGAACACAGAGGAAGTATTATAAATAAAAAAAGAAAGAAAAATTAAATAGGGTACTTTTTTTCTAAAAACTTCTTCATTGTCTGCCTCCTAATATAGTGTTATTCTATCATATATCTTTTTTAAAAACAAATTGTGTGCCGCTTTTAAAAAAATGCTATTGAGTTAATAAAAAAATAGATAAAAGGTTGTTTAGTAAAAATAGTGAATTATATGAGCTAGTTAATTGACTAAAATGAACTTAGTAGTATAAAGAGTTATTATTAAAAAAATGGAGGTATGACTATGTCATTTGAAGATAAAATTAACCAAGCTAAAGATTCAATAAAAAGAAGGTTTAGAAAAATTACTGGAGATGAAAAATATCGAATTAGAAAATGTAGTATCAAAAAGTAAAAGAAGTAGCTGAAGGTTCAAAAGGTAACGTTGAAGGTGCTATTGATACTGTGAAAAAAACTTATTTAAAAAGATTAATTTTTTTAAAAATTTATAAAAAAGCTCTATATTTTTTTGTGAAGTTGTTAAATATGCTATAAAAAACTATAGAGTTTTTGATATGTATGAATATGTATAAAAGAAATAAATAGTTATATATGATAAGTGAAATCAATTAACGTTGAAAGTTTTAGAAAAAAATTTAAGTTTTATTATTAAATTTAATATATTCTATAAATTAGATGTATTTTTTTATTATTTGAATATACAAATATGTATTTATTTTATGAGAGGTCTATTAATTAGAAAGAAGAAGCTATAAGTAAATTAAAAATAATAATATTTAATTGAAATTATTTCTATAACTATTTTTAGAAAATTTCAAAGGATTATAAGATAAATATAAGGATATAGAATATTATCACATCAATATTGTGAGCGTTTTCGTTGATTAATACCGTTTATTCATATATAGTAATAATTAGATATATATTTGTATGATATTTAAAAATAGGGGACAAACAAAGTAAATATCTAAATAATTATAGGGGAGGTGTTATTATGACATTAGAAGGTGGAGTTAGTGTACCGGCAGAAGAAAAAGAAAAAAATGTATCTAAAAGCTGTAGAAGAAGTTGAAGATATAAATGAAGAGATTGATAAAATTGCCGATGCGACTAAGGAAGTAGTAAAAGATGTTGGTGAAAATAAAGAAAATAATTTATTACAATAACTAAGAATAATTTAATTAAATTAGGAGGAAAAAAATTATGTCATTAGAAGAAAAAAATTAGAACAAGTAAAAGGTTCAGTTAAAAGAAGGTCTTGGAAAATTAACTGGAGATGAAAAAACAGAAAAAGAAGGAGCTGCAGAAAAAGTAATTTCTAAAGTTAAAGAAGTAGCAAAAGATGCAAAAGATATTGTAGAAGGTGCAATTGATGGCGTGAAAAATGCTGTAAAGAAAGATGATGAAAATACAGACCAAGTTGATGATAAAAGTAGATCAAGTTAAAAGGGTCTATAAAAAGAAGGCGTAGGAAAATTAACTGGAGATGAAAAAACTGAAAAAGAAGGAACTGCAGAAAAAGTAATCGCAAAAGTTAAAGAAGTGGCAAAAGATGCGAAAGATGCTGTAGAAGGTGCAGTTGACGGCGTGAAGAATGCTGTAAAGAAAGATGAAGAATAATAATATTGTTAAATAAATAATTGATTTTTCCTTTCATTAAAATTAAGCTCTATCAATCTTTTAACAAGTAAAGCTGTTATAAAGATTATAGGGCTTTTTATTGTTTTGAATTAATTTGCAATGAGAAGAAGTTAGCAAAAATACGTTAATTTCTAATGTGTGGATCAAATATGGGGCAAAAGCGCAAAACAAAAAGCCTTAAACGTAGATACTTTAAGGCTTTTCTAACTTTATTATTTAGTTTCTCTGTTTTTACTTTGAATGTTTTGACAACTACTAACATGGAATAACAGTTATTAGATTAAGGTTTTGTAAAATCTTTTCTTCCTGTATATTTCTGTAAAATTTTTAAAAAAACATAGTCAATTACATTGTCAATAATATATTCAATTATCTAGCACATATCAAAAGAAATTAAGAGGTTTTTTTATCCTTTTTCCATAATAAAAATACTCCAGTTTTTCCCTGAAGTATTTTTTTATTTATGTGTTTTTATGATTCGTATCAATTCTTGTTAAAATAAAGTCTCCTGAATTATAATAACCAAAAACCCTAAAAAGCTGACCTATCTTTCCCGTAGTGAAATTCTAAAAATTCAGCATCACCTATTCTTAAAGTTCTACCTTTACCTCTAGTTCTTAAATATAAATTATTAACTTGAGTTATTGTTAAATTTTTACCTACTGTTTTACAAATAAAAATTATGAAATTCTTTATGTCCATTATTTTTGTATACTATCAAAGGAATAGTCTACATCTAAATCATGATGAATAGATATTTTAAATTTTGTAGATGAATTATCTAATCTAGTTCCGCTACTCTTAACTCTTTTGTTATCTAATGTATTAGTAAGTTTACGAGCCTTTTTAGACACCTTGATTTTCCTCATACATAGCTGAATAGTATGACTTCATCGTCTCAGGGCTTATTTCGTTATTTGAACGTTCATACTCTCCCAAACCACGTCTAGCTTCTAATCAAGGCGTTTCTGCATGTGTTATTGCCTCTAGCTCATCACCACATTTATCTCCATATGTTAACCATACGCTTTCTAATAAGTATATTTCCTCTTCTGAAAAATTTATTTTCAATAGATTCAACTTTAGGGATCGGACTCCATTTATATTCGAAATATGAATTATATACAGATGGTGAGACTGGTCCATGCACCCATGCTTCAAATTCGGGATTTTTCAATTCTACTTTATTATATAAAGCATAACTCCAAGCAACATAATAATAACAAAGTTTCTGTAGCTTTTTATGTGTCATACTTTCTTTAGTTAAAAACCATTTAGCCACATCTTTTATCGTATTCATAACTATATCCCCTTTATATATTTTATACACTTATATAATACTATATAACTTTATTGAAAAACAATATGTTTCATAAAAAAATATTTCACAAAAATATCCTTTTTTAAGGGGTTAGACACGTTAGTATATTATTTTTGATGGAAATACATTTTTGAATGCTTGTATATCTTTATGAACTTTATATTTAAAAAGTCTTTATCTATTTCAGCTTTTTATTATCAACTTTATTAATTCTAACTCTGTTATAGCCATGATTAGGATCTTTTTAAAATTTTTTTCTAATTCTACTTTATCATATTCAAAAATTTTTCCTCATTGGTACCAACATAAAATGGCAACATAGTATCTATTTCAATTTTCATATACATAATCTCACTCCTTTCATAATTTTTGGGACTTATCTCCTTTTCATGTACAGTATACCATGTTTTGAACCTTTGTCAATATAATGTTTGTGTTATTTCGTATTTAAAAGCTGTAAATTTCGCTTGTAAGGTAAAATAACCTAATACTATATAGAATGCTCTCAGAATTGAAGATACAAGTTAATTCTAGTATAATAGATATAGCTTTCTTATAAGAAAAAAACAAGCCGTGTTTTTGTGGTACATGGCTTGTTTTTAATTTTATTAATTATATTTACAGAATGTTCTAACTAATTCCTGACATGCTGTTTCTAGCTGCTTTTGTGTATAAGTAAACGCATAAGGAGAGTAGGGGGCGCATTCACTTCCTATTAGTGGAATACCCTCAACTTCTTTAAGATAAGAATTCACCTTTACTTTAAGAGTTTCGTTGGTCTCTATTTTTCTCTCTACCATCTTTCTGAAGTTCAGTTAACTTCTTGTTTGCATACTTAATAGCATGATCAATAACTTCATTCGGGAGTGAAATCTTTCTAGAGAGGAACTCATCTTCTTCTTTAGCGAAGAACCCTCTTAATTCAGACAATTCCATTATTAATTTTTCTTTTGATCTTTAAATTCTTTTTGGATATCCTCCTTCGTTGCTTTTAAGGTATTAATCTTAGTTATAGCTTCAGTCTCTTTAGTCTTAAGATCAACCTTTTCACTAATTGAAAGAGTAGCGTTATTTTTTTACTTTGAATAGCTTCAATTCCTTAGCAGCATTATCAATTCTATTATCTATCTCTTTAATTAATTCATCGTTGTTAGCTTCTAGTTGTTCTAGTTCTGTAATTTTTGTTTTGAATTCTTTTCCATAATCTAAACCTCCCTATTTATTTCTAATGTTGTAACTATTTGCTATATCGCTGATGCTTTCAGACTCGTTTTTTTGATGTAATGAAGCAATATCATTTCTCAACTCTCTAATTTCTTCTAGTGCAATATCTTTGCTTTTTAGAGGAAAAGTCCTCGTCTTTAAACTCAGAAAAGTGTAGCTATTATCTTATCATCTTCAATTCCAACGTCTAGCATCCTTCTCATCAATTTATCTTGTAATGATACCTCACTACTAGTATTTATATTGTTTTTGGTTCTCTTCTAACATAGTTATGTCTCCTTTCTTTTGTTCAAGCATTCATAATACTTTTTTTCTGTAATCTAAGTATTTCTTTAGTGCTTTAAAAATATTTATCCTGGTTCATTCGTGGCGGTTTTGATGGAAAACCAAGAAATGTAAATTTAAACGCATTATTTGGATCGTATAGTTTATCAACCCTATAACACTCCTTCAACATTAAATCATAGTATCTTGACTCATCATTTTTATTTCTATTAAGCTGTTCTTTCCTTAATCCTATACAAGTCCTGCATACAAGTTTCTTATCTTCGCTAATATACATTTTCAAGCATTTATTATCGCACTTGTAACACTTGATATAATATTTATAACCGCTCAAATTGCATGGTACTTTTTCAACGACATACTCTTTCATAACTTGTTTATGTTTAATTATGTCCTTGGTTTTAAACGATTCATACATATTGATTCCACTTTCTTTCTTCAATCTATTTTTTTCACGCCTTAATCGTGGTTGAGAGGTTCAATCTCTAACACTTTTTAAATAGTCACTATGCTGCTTGGTACACCAGGTTAAACTCCTTTCTAGATCCTTTGATATCTGATACCATTGTTTTAATTGTATGTATCGTAAGTAATATAGTTTTCTAGTTTGTTTACATGGTATCTTATCAAATACACCTAATAAATAAGTCTTCTCTTGTTGTAATTCAGAAGAATAGTGACTGATCAAGCGTTCAGTTTCTTGAATATCTGAAATAATACTTAATCTCTTATAATCATATCCTTTACTACTGCATTTGACTTTTTACTCTTGTATAGTCAGATACCTGGATATCTGATTGATTACTTTTTAAGTTCTTCTAACAATTCAAGTTTATCAGATAGACTCTCAACGATATTAGTAAGGCTCTCATATCTTTTCAACCTTTCTAATTTGTTAGTATCGGTTGAATATTCGGTGAAATTATTTGTTGTGAGTTCATCGCTATTTACTTGCTTTGTAGTCTTTTGTTTTTCATTGTTCAAGATGCCATTTTGAGATAGTAAGGTATACATATTTGCCTTATGTTTCTCGATAATCTCTCTTTCACGATTAGACTTTTATCTCACGTTGCAAATAAATAAATACAGTTATCAATATTTCACGTTCTGAGCCTTCTAAAGTATCCAGGTAACCATTTACTAGGGCTTTGATATTCGTGGCCTTATTATCCAGATAACGCTCGATTACAAGGTCTAGGTCGATTTGTTGATTTATTGATAACTGCATAAGTTAACTCCTTTCTATAATTCTTGACATATATGTAAATATGCAATCAATGGCTCGGTATCTCCATCTTTTTTGAAAAATTCAACACGGCCAATAAATTCATAATCTTCTAGACTGTCACGCCATTCCCTTATTTCTCTGAATAGCTCCTCGCTATCTGTTGTGCTTACGGCCTTGATTATATCAGTTACTTTGTACATATGTCTGTACCTCCTTGTTTATTTGATATTAATATACATAAACTCCACTAATAGGTAAGACATATTACTCCTCTAATTAAATTCTACTGGCAGCCATTGTTTGTAAGGTTTCTTACCTTGATAAACAGGTATTCCAGTACATAAACCTTCGATAATATAAAGTTCTTCATAAGTCTTGAACATTGTAATTAAATTACACTCTAACAATTCATTTACTATTTTTTTATTGCTTCAATATTCCAATTATTCCATAATATAACATTGTGATTTACTGTTACTATTTCAGTAATTCCGTGATAATTGAAACCTATTGCATCAAAAGTATTGTTCAATATCCATGAATGTAGTATGCTCTTGATTTTTTTAATTAACTTTAGCAAATCTAATTTAATTTTCTCTTTATTCATTAATATTTTTCCTTCTTACTTAGTTTTTTTACGCTTTTTAACTCTTTATTTACGCCTTTATTATATTTAAAGGTGTTAGCTTTAAACCCTTGGTACAACTGGTTTTGAAGTGTATCTAACGCTTTACGCCTTTGAATTTATCATGAAACTTATATAAATCTTATACACTGTATCACGTACTCATATACCTATACTAATTATTACTTTTTATTAATATATAAAGCGTAAAGCGTAAATAATCTTGTGAAGCCAGTCATACCAATATTTTTTAAAGGTACGCTTTATTATTTCTTAGTAAAGCGTGAAAAAGAGTAAAGCCTGGTCTTATGCTATTTTTTTAAAAAGCGTTATAAAAATTTTCTTTTAAATCCTTTCAACCCTCTACCACTGTGGGAACGTCTAATGCTCTCACTTTTTTTCCAATTAGGAAGATTATTCATAATCTTATTAACTGCTTTTTTGCTTGAGAATTTCCTCTTAAATCTAATTTAAATTCGTCATCATCACAAGAAAGATATAACAATTCACTAGTTGTAATATCGAAAATTTGTGTTTCAAATGGGAATTTATTATTAGTATTACCAAAAAGTAATATACTCATTTACGTAAAAAAACGATAATTATGCCTTTTTGGGGATTATTGATAACTTCCTTCCAGTTTTTAGGAACATACATATCTAGGATGTTAACTATTTTTTTCTTCTAATGGATCATACTCTAATGCAGCACTAGACAAGTTTTCCATATATTGCTTAGTTTCTTCAGATATCAGTAGGGACTCCTTACTCAAGTACCACTGATAAACTTCACTCCATAGTTGTAATATGTATTCATAATCTAGGCTCCAAATAGAGTGCTTAATTCTATCTTTTTCACAATACATCAACCAATATCTACGATTACCAGTTCTATCCTTTAGAATTTCTTTATTGTTAGTAGTTCCCAGTACTGCAAAGGTACGAGGGTGGTCTGTTGGATCAGTTGCATATCTTTTGCGAACCGTATCTTTTGTAGCGCTCAACCAAGCCTTAAAAGTATCGCTATCCGTTTTAACCATAGTACTAAGTTCTGATAATTCAACAAGCCAAGTCCTTAATACTTTGAATGTTACTTCATCGCTTATTTTCTCAGTTATATCAGTGTAATAACCTAATGATAAACGTTGTAAGGTTGTACTCTTTCCTATACCTTGGCCACCTTGTAAGATAATCATTTCATCAAATTTTATACCATTATCAAATAGTCTTGTAAGACTTGCTAGCAGCCATTTTCTAGTACATTCACGGTTGTATTGGTTATCTTCTACTCCCAATACATCTATAAAAAAAACTTTTCGGCCCTTGGTTTTACCATCCCATGTTTTTAGTAACTATTTTATTTTTTTAATAGGGTGGTATCTAAACTTATCGCTAGCGCTAACTATTGCTGTATCTAGATCAACTAATTTAGCTTTTAAATTTAAACTGTTTTTTTCTATATCCATCCTAAGTAATTCTTTATCTCGTTTTTCTAAAGGTTTGATTTTTACCAGTTTTATCTGTTATTTCTATAACATCAGTTAGTTCATTGTATGCAATAGGAACTAAAGATAAAATTATTTTTCTCTAGATTTTCTAATGTCTGAATTACTTTACCATTCTCATCGGTTGTTATTACTAAATCATTTTTTTATTAACTGCATTAGTTAGCTTTATTTTTGTTGAGTTTTTCTTGAACTTACTTAGGAAAGTGTACTTATTCTTGAAATAGTCAATATTTCCATTAGCACGCTGTATCTCTCCGTTAAGCTCGTTTATGTTATCTAACTTCCAAGACTCATTATTTAAAGCTAACAATTCTATACAGTCAATAGCTGTTTCATAATCCAGTTCTCCACTAACAACACTTTTTAGCAATTGTTGTTAAGCAGGATAAGTAATAATCATTTCTTTCTTGTAATTTACCTTGTTCATTCTCAATATATTTTTCCATAATTGAAATTGCTTCATCATGAGATACTTTGGTAAATGCCTGAATAGGATCGCTGGTGTATGTTGCAACAACTTGTTTTTTTCTTTACTAGCATCTTGAACTGGATAGGGTAAGCTATCCAGTTTTTTTATAAATATGCTCGTTACCACGTACTGCAATTGGTAAGCCTTGTAATTGAGACCATGTGGAACTACTCTTATCATAATTAAGTTGTAACAACGCCATAATATGCTGTATGGTTGGTTTGTATTCCTCTTTGAGTATTTCTCTATCTGGTTCAATCACAAGCCTTAAACGTGGGTTATTTGGCTTATGTGAGATACTTGAGTACAAAAGGTATTTATAACTTGATAATCTCTCTTGTATGATAGCTTGTACCTTTTTCGGAGGTTAGCCCTGTATCTTCAATATCGATAACAATAAGATCTCTTGATTTTTAAATTATTATCATTCCTTGTATAACTCCCGTCTTCATTTGGTGTTATATCTCCACTAATGAAATACAGCATCTCTTTAGCCTTATAACTTTTAATATTAGTGTTTTGCTTCAATGGTAGGTACAAAAAGTATTAGCAATAACCTCTAAGGGACTTCTTGTCAGTATTAAAGGAACTTAATACGTTACTTCTGTACCCAGTTTGTTTATAAATCAAATTCCATCACATCCTTTATAATGCTTTTTAGTTCATATAGTTCCTCATCGCATATACTCGATAATACTTCTGATGTATTGAAAGCTATATCATTAGTTGATTCGAGTAAATAATGACCATTGATTGCTTTATCCCAACATTTTAATTAATGCATCAGTTGGTAGATTTAAACTATATAAATCATCTGTTGTAACTACTTGAATTACTTCTGTATGTTTAGCTAACAACTCCATTGTTATTTGTAAACTTATTAACCTTTTTTTCTATACCTTCAACTCTTTTTAATTATTTCTTGCTTATTCATTTTTATTATCTCCATTTCATTTTTAATTTTAAGAAGCAGTGTAATAACTTCCTTTTTCCTTTGACATGTGCTAGAATTTTTTAAATTTAAATTGTATTCTCTTTCAAGAATTTATTTACTTCACTTTCTAAGTAAATGTATTGTCTACCAACTTTGGTAGGTCTTAAACCTCGTTTATTAAGGTCTGATAGGGTATCAACCCCTATACCTAAGTTTTCGCATAGTTCTGTTTGGTTGTAACGTCTATCTTGCTTAATTTCATCTTTCAAGATATCTTTAACAATTTCACGAACTGCCTTTATTACTTGTTGTTCAAAAATCTTCACTGAACATATACTCACTCTCCTTTAATAAAATATGTTATCCATTAGCAAAGCAGCAATATATATTAATGCTGTTACTAGTGGAAAGAATACTACTGTAAAACATAAACTGTTTATGTATAATTCTTTATTATCCATTTTTAGAAATTTCCTTTCTTGTGGTATAATGAAAGTAAGTACTTTTCCCAAGTACTTCTCTCAAACCTTTTAAGTAGTCTGATTTGGTTGTTGGATACTTGAAAGGTTTTTTTGTTTTCAGTTGACTTTTTCTCAACATATTTATTAAAAATAAACTATCAATAGTTTCATCTTTAAAGTATGTTTTAAAGAAATTTAAAAGTTTAATCTTTTCGTCATCAGTAAAAGGACATTTTTTTCGTTCTTTTTTTACTATACATGACTATGCTTATACCTAACATTTCTGCAAGGTGTTTTTTGTTTAAGTTTTAATGCTTGTCTGTATGCTTGCACTTTATTGATTTTTAAATTTTCCATTGATTTCACTTCCTTTCATTATAAATTATTATAAAATTAAGGTTGACTTTTTCTCAACTTTATATTTTTTTATACTATCATGAAGAAAATATAAAGTCAAGAGTTATTTTTAAAATTTGGTTGACTTTTTCTCAACATATCTATTTAAAAATTTATTAAAATGATATATAATGTAATTATAAAAAAATAAAGAGGATAAATTAATAATATGAAAATAAATATAAATAAAAAAAGCTGTAGGTTCTAGAATAAAACAAATAAGAACAAATAAAGGTTATACTCTGGAGGCTTTTTGGAAAAATTATTTAATGTTAGTAAAAGCAATGTTTTAAAAATGGGAACAAGGACAATCATTACCAAATAAAGAAAAGAAATTGTTAATATTTGTAAAATAGCTGATTTAACTGTAAATGAGTTATTATATGGTTCAATAGATGAATTTTTTTAGATAATAATTTGCAAGATTTATTAGAATATCAAGAAGGTAATCTTATTTCTTCACCTGAGGAATATTCTATCGCTAGACAACAGTTTAAAAAAATGGTTAGAAGAAAGAAATATAACATTAGAAAATATTACCAATGTTTATGATTATATTGATCAAAAATATAGCAACTTGGAATCCATGGAATATAAATAAAGAATATTTAGATACCATGGAAAATATAAGGGTTAACATGCAAAAAGAAACATATAGGCTTGTTGGATTAATTGAAATGTTAACAGCGAAAGATAGAAAACAACTTATCAAAAAAAATCATATCAAAACTTAAGACATATCAATTATCAGATAGTGATAAGAAATATATACAAAAGCATAGAAGAAGGTTATGATAGAGAATTGAAGAATGAGGTGAAAAAAATGGAGAAGTAAAGAAATAGATGATTTATTAAAAAGTTTGTCAAAAAGAAATTCAAACTGAAGAAACAACCAGAATTGTAAAGGAAATAAACAAGGAAAAATATGAAGATTTATTATTTTCAAAACTTATAAGATTAAAAAAATGGTTGATTTACATAGAATTAAAGCTAACCTAAAACGATGTACAGAAGATTATAAGTACATAGATAATATACTTTTAAAAACTTCTATCTTATATAGGTGTATATCTTTTGGGAGTATTTGAGGAAAAAAATTAGGTATTTATGGGCTTCTTATAATATTGTTTATATCTTTTTGGGGGTTGGATTTATGATCTTGTTAAGAAGAAAGTAGATAACAGCATTATCGCGCTAACATATTTAGTGGACACAGCAATTGGTAATCATAAAGATATTTTTTTGGTAAAAAGACAAGTGAAATTAGCTAAAAAAGTAAATAAAAAGGATTCGATAGGAATAACTACTGCCAATATTCAAAATTAGTTATTATAATGTACTATTTTTTTCTAATAATATAAATGAGAAAGTTGACGGTGATTTCGTCTCTTGTTTAGAAATAGATTTTTAATATATATATATATATATATAAAGAATGGGAAAGGAGATTTTTAAATGGAAAAAAAGAGTTTTTATAGAGGTATTCCAAGAAAAAGTACAAAGAAAAGTATCAAGAGAATTTAAAGAAACAAGAAGCATTTGAAAAGAGGCAAAAAGAATTTCAACAGAAGCAAATAGCAAAAGATTCAAGCTGAAAATAAAGCTAAACAAGATAAAAGAAATGCTAAACTTGATAAACAGCTAGAAAGATTTTTATTTAGATAATGTAAGTCAGGAAACTAAAGAAAGTTTAAGACATGCGACATCACTATTTGTAAGTGCGGGGAGTAGTCTTTTCTGATTTGTTTTTACCATCAAAAACATGTTGATACAAGAAATAACGAGCTGTTAAGAGCAATAACAACCCAGAATTACATACTAATCAAAACAAAAATGACAATATAGAAAAACAAAATGAGAAAATAATTTCTATATTAGAAGATATTAGTAATAAATTGGATAAATAATAAAATTCAATTTAAATATGTTTAGTAAGACTTGTTATCATAGAAAGGAAAAAAATGAAATGGAGAATTTAACGGGGAATGATGTATTAATACTTCATTATATAGCAAAAACGTAGTAAAGCTTCAGAATTAAATCAAACATTTTGGAAAAATGACTACTTTAACGATAATGAAAAATCACTTAATAAATTATTTAATAATGGCTATTTAGAAAAGAGATATGATGAAAGAATATCATTAAATAAAACTTAAAGTGGAAGAATTAAAGGAGATATTAGTTAAGGGTGAACTAAAGGCAACAGGTAGAAAGAATGATTTGATAGAGAATTATTGAGGAATGTGATAAGAAATATTATCAAAAAAATATCTTGAATTAGAAAGATATATAACTGATAAAGGAGAAAGTCTTCTAGCTAGAACAAAATTTGTTTTAGTTGCTCACAGCAACAATATTGCTTATCCTGTAGATATTTACAACTTTTTATCTTAGTAATCAAAACTTAGATGAATTAGATCTTATATGTGATTTTTATTAAATGTAAAGTGAAATTTGATAAGGAGACTAAAAGAAATAAGTGATCAATCTTATTTGTATCATCAATTAAGTCAAGTATGTAATATTTATAATAATCAAGAGAAGCAACTATATTATTTATTAAAATCATGTTATGAGTTCTTATCGAGTGATATCCCATATTTTTTTGTTCAATCAGCATAAAAAGAGTTTAAAAAAATTATGTGAATAGATTAAGTTTTCACATAAAAGATATAAGTCTTTTTATTACAATCAAATCAAGACTTAAAAGAAAATATGGAATCATATATAAGAAGTTTAGAAAAAAACTTATTATAATAATTACTTTTAATAATGATGAAATAAAAAAACCTGATAATAGCGTTTTGTTTAAAAAAATTCCTATGAAGTAGATAGAATTATAGTGAATATTTATAAAAAGAAATCAAGCTGAAGGTAAATTTAATGGTAGTATAAGTGAAGAAGTGCAACTAGAAAATTCTAGAATAGAGTTTAAAAGATTATAAAGAAGAAAAAGATGGGTTTTATAGATAAGATAAAATCATTTTTAACAGTAATTAATGTTATATAATTTTTAAAAAAAGTTATTAGTAAAGGTGAAGTAAATGGATAAAGAAGAATTAAAAACAAAAATAATCAAAAAAACTTGAAGAAGCAACTGATAAAATGAAAGAAATAACTAACGAAAATCCTGAACATTTTTAAAAACTAAAAGACTAGGTTCTAGCATGGGGAATTATGTTACTCAACTTGAAAGAGATGTAAAAGGGCATAAGACGAAGAAATCAAGTATATCCTCGTGGAACTTTAGTATATGTTGATTTTGGTATAAATTATGGTTCAGAATTTTTCTTCATATCATTATGCTATCACACTTAGTAATGATGATAATAGAAAAGAGAACACTATAACAGTTGTTCCATTAACATCTAAGAAAGGGAAAAAGAAACATAAAATTAAATTCTAGTGTATCTGCCTCTTTAGCGGCAGTAACCCTTATTCTTGTTAACGAACATAGTAAAGCAATAGAAATTACAAACAATCAATCAAAAAGAGACTATAAATGAGTTGAGAGAACAATCAAAAATTGCTGAAGAAACACAGGATTATGAAAAATAATTGAAATTAATAAAAAAATTAGATGAATTGGATAAGTTATATGAGCAAATCGAAATGGTGCAAGAAGCTAGTACAAATGCACTAGAAAGAGTTAAAAAGTACACAGAAGATTTAGATAAAGATACATATATAAAAAGTAGATGCTATTACTACTATAGACAAAAAAATAAAATATTCAAAAGAAAAGATGACTTAGACCCTTTAACAAGAGTTACTGTATCAAAAGATACACTTGAACTAATAGATAACGAAATTAAAAATTTATTTTTGACTAGAGATTAATAATAAACAGTTGATCTTGTTTTATTATATAATTAGGTTACTAACATAGATACTTAAATGTATCTATCGCAAATCTTAACTAGAGCTTTAATGCTCTCAACCGTTGGTAACTAGTTACTGACGGTTTTTACTTTATACATACTAAAATAAAAAGCACCAGTAAAAAAATACTAGTGCTGAAAAATGATAAACAAGTTTGATATTATAGTAATTCTATTATATCATATAAATGTTGTAATAACAAGGTTTGTAAGCTTACTTAAAATTAAAAGCCATTTAAACGACGTATAAGTACGTTGTTTATCTTGGAGTGTAATTATATTAAAAATTATTTTAGACGTCTGTACGTTTGAAATACAAGGTGTTTTTATAGAATAAGTTTATTAATTTCTTTGATATGTGCTAGATTGAAAGGAAATGATAAAAAAATGATAAAACAATATACTAAAAAAATCTGATGGAAAAAAACTATTATATGGTATATATATATCTTGGAAAAAGATGAGGTTACTAGAAAAGATAGGTATACTACCAGACGTGGCTTTTAAAACTAGAAAAAGAAGCTTTACTTTGTGAAGCAAAAATTAAAACTGAAATAGCTAATAATGGCTTACTGAATACAGATGTTACAACATTTAAAGAAATATATGAGTTATGGTATGATGGATATCAACATACTATAAAAAGAAAGTACATTACTTGTTAATCAGCATATATTTAATTTATTACTTGATAAAATGGGAAATATGCAATTGAAAAAAAGATAACTCTACCTTATTGCCAAAAAGTGATAAATGTGTACAGTAAAACTTTTTCTCTTGCCGTTCTCAAAAAAATAAAGATCTATGGCAGCATGATTTTAGACTATGCTGTTAAGATGAAGGTTATTTATACTAACCCTATGAAAGATGTCTTACTACCTAAGAAAAATGATGATATAACTTCAGATGATAAGGATAAATACTATTCAAAAAGAAGAATTAAGACAATTCCTTACATTAGTTGAGGATGAGCAGGATATAAAGCTAACTGCAATGTTTAGGGTGTTAGCTTATACTGGTATTCGTAAGGGTGAATTACAGGCTCTAGAATGGACTGATATTGATTTTACCAACAATATAATTACTGTTAACAAGACTCTAGCATTGAATACGGACAAAAAAGTAGTAGTGCAAACTCCTAAGAGTAAAAGTAGTATTAGAAATATTAGTATAGATGAACAAACTGCTAATATTCTGAAACGTTGGAAAAATTAAACAAAAAAAGAAAAATTCATAATGGTAGGTACAAGGGTAAAGAAGCATCAACCTTGCTTTACTGAAGAGGTATCAAATTCGTATTTATATCTTAACTTCATGAATGCTAATTTAAAGCGTATATGTAAGAAGAATGGCTTTAAACAAATTAAAGTCCATGGCTTTTAGACATACGCATTGCAGCTTACTGTTTGAAAGTGGGTTTACCATTCAAGAAGTTCAAGATAGATTAGGTCATTCTGACTTAAAAACAACAATGAGTATTTATGCTCACGTAACTGAAAAACAAAGAGATAATATGGCTGATAAATTTGCTAAATTTATGGCTTTGTAACAGTTACATTGTCAAAAACATTGTCA